>FWPV01000228.1_pt1 | contig 190967 bp, 176 predicted proteins | sample 2228371 | NCBI WGS metagenome assembly FWPV01 (sample SAMEA103939776, study PRJEB20133) | metagenome | reverse complement strand
ACCATCCGGAGTTGAACAAACGCCTGTTCTGGCTCGAAGGCATCAGCGACGAATACCTGGAAAAAGTCTATGCCGCCAGCACGTGCCTAATTGCCGCCAGCTACGGCGAGGGCTTCGGCCTGCCGCTCATCGAAGCCGCGCGGCACAAGCTCCCCATCATCGCTCGGGATATACCTGTGTTTCGGGAGGTGGCGGGGGAGCATGCGTATTATTTTGAGGATAAAAACACGCCGGAGGTGATTGCAGATGCTGTTCGAAAGTGGCTCATCCTTTATCAAAAAGGCATGCACCCAACGTCGGAGAATATGCCGTGGCTGACCTGGAAAGAAAGCGCTGAGAATCTTTTAGACATTATTCTTCGTGATAAATGGGCATTTTCTATTCTCCCTGATTGTACCATAAAACCAGATGTTGTTTGCAGCCATACACTCGTCTGAATTGGCTTAGGGGCTGGAGCAAACCGGAAAAAAGCTTCCGCTGGAGAGACAGGCATGAAGCGGTGATAACATTATCTATTTTTCCAAATGATATTACTAAGTGTAGAGTTATACGTCTAAAAATGTAACACCATGGGAAGACAGCATGTTGCAATCTCGCTCAATGAGTCCTTACTGAAGGTAAGTAGTGAGTGAAACTATTTTGTGATCACATACCAAAGACAGCAGGAACGAGCCTTCGGGTGTTTTTATCAGAGGCATTCGGCGAAGACAACGTATCACCAACTATTAGGAACATGAAAGTTGTAGCTGCGTTGTCTATGTACAGGCAACACCAGGTAGTCATTGGCCACTTTGGCTTCGTCCCGAATGACAGATTGCCGACTGGTTATGTTTCTGCAACCATGCTCAGAGATCCTGCTGAACGCACATTTTTGGACTACTGCTATCAGGCGTATGATGTGCCTGATTTCAATCTATCTGACGTGGAACGGCGCATAAAGCATCTCCCAATCGAGGAAGCTTTTTTTGACCCCGAAATCGTCAGGCGTTTTGCAAACGTTCAGTCTATTCACTTCGCGAGCTTTTTTCACCCCACACCCGCCAATCTCGCTGACGATGAGCTCCTGCGTCTCGCAAAAAAGGGGCTTGACCAGTATGACCTTGTGGGCACAACAGAGCGTTTGGCAGAGTTTTGCGAGGCATTGAAGCGCATTTTCAATCTCCCAAAGGATGTGATGCTGAAGCGGGTTAATGTCACCTCCACACGAAAGAAGCTTTCAGAGATCCCCCCTCATCTTCAAGATCGCATACAAGAGATAAACCTCGTGGTTCGAGAACTTTGGCAACATGCAAATCATCTGTTTGAGACCAAAACAAAGCACTTTCAGCCATTGGGCAGATCACGCTCAGTTAACACGGTTCAAAAAGAGGATGGGAGCGCTGACGCAACCCCGGTGTCCATCGAGGATGGCACGCTGGATCTACTCGGTGTGCAGGTGAGCAGCCGTATGAGGGCTGGACAAGGCCTGCTTGCCGGTGAAGAGGCTCTGCTCACCATAGCCTTTCGGTGCAACCAAGACATTGACGAACTCACCATCGGCTATAGCATACACCATGACTCAGGCTTACACATGTTTGGGGTCAATACCCGGCTCATGGGTTATAACCTCAAGTGCAAGGCTGGCAGGGATTATCGAGTGCAGTTTGCCTTTACCGCGAATCTCGGCATCGGACGGTATCAGGTCAATGTCTCTGCGCACACCGGACTTACTCACCTGGAACGCTGTTTTTTCTGGAAAGAACAGGCGGCTTTTTTTGAAGTCGCCGGCTATCTTGGGGTTAATTTTGATGGATTGGTCCGCTTGATGCCGGTTTGCCAGATTGGAGACGGCATAGAGGTGGAAAACACCGTGACACAATTTACTGGATTTAAAACCATCGGGATTGATAATCCGCCACTCGCGCAGATAAAGGGAAGCATTCGAGCGCTGACTCAAATTCCACCGCTTCGACCCGGCCAGCAATGTTCTATCATGGTCGAGATCAGCAATGAAGGTGAAGAGGATTGGCTTTGTGAAGGGACACGGCCGGTAAACGTCGCGTATCATTGGCGTGATGTGGATCGGAATATAGTCATCTTTGACGGAACAAGGACCCCTCTTCCAGGCCGAATAGTGAAAACCGGTGACACTATACGTGCCAACGCATTAGTGGATGCACCTACACAAAGCGGTGAGTTTCTCTTGGAGCTGGCCGTTGTGCAGGAAAAGGTTTGCTGGTTTGAGGAAAGAGGCTTTGAAACATGTACAATCAAGTCTAAAGCGGGGTAAAAATGCGGAGGGCTCTGGCGAGGTGAGGTTGTATGGAAGCGCGCAATAACACAACGATTAAACTGTCACTTGTTGTTCCTGTTTTTAATGAATCGGAAACAGTGTCTTTATTCACTGAGCGGGTTAAGTCGGTTTTCTGTAAAAATGACGATATAAATCTTGAAATAATTTTCATAAATGACGGTAGCAATGACGATACTCTCGTGCGTCTTCTTGAGTTGCAAAAGCAGAATTCCGAAATACGCATAGTCGATTTGAGTCGCAATTTCGGGAAAGAAGCAGCGCTTACAGCAGGTTTGAATGTAGCCTCCGGGCATGTTGTCGTCCCGATTGACGTTGATTTGCAAGATCCCCCCGAGCTGATTCTTCAAATGATCGAAAAATGGCGTGAAGGATACGATGTCGTGGTTGGAAAACGAATTAATCGAGCTTCAGACACATGGGCCAAGAGAAAGTCTGCCACTTGGTTTTATCGCATACACAACAAAATTTCTGAACCGAAAATACCAGAAAATGTCGGCGACTTCAGACTGATGGACCGCTCAGTGGTTGATGCGCTGAAGGCACTTACAGAGTCAAGGCGTTTTATGAAGGGGCTTTTTGCTTGGGTGGGATTCAAGACTGCTGCCGTGGAGTACGTAAGACCTGAGCGGGTCGCCGGCACGACGAAATTTAACGGTTGGAGGTTGTGGAATTTCGCACTCGAAGGCATAACAAGTTTTAGCACCTTTCCCTTGCGAATGTGGACTTACATAGGTGGGCTGGTTGCTTTCATATCCTTTCTATTTGCCATGTTCATAGTATTGAAAGTGTTAATCTACGGAATAGACGTGCCTGGATACGCATCGGTTATGGTTGCAGTGACATTTCTCGGTGGTTTGCAGCTGATTGGTATAGGAATCCTTGGGGAATATATTGGCCGTTCTTATATTGAGGCGAAGCGGCGCCCAATTTATGTCATCAGGCGAGTTTACGGGTAAAGGCATTAAGAGATGGACTTGAAAGAAACAGATATTCTTGGTCCCAATATTGAGCGGCATTGGTACTACAGATCAAAAGCCAATGCAATGATGCGTTTACTTTCCGGTGTATCCCCTGTGGTAATCCTTGATATCGGTGCCGGGTCAGGATTCTTCTCAAAAAAGTTGCTCTCCCGCACGGCGGCAAAGGAGGCATGGTGTATAGACATTAATTACGAGAACGACTCAGAAGCCTTAGAGTCCGGAAAGCCTGTTCACTTTAGAAGATCAGTTGATAAGGTGAATGCTGACCTGGTTCTTTTAATGGATGTCTTGGAACATGTCGATGACGATGTCAGCCTATTGAAAGACTGCATGACCAAAGTGCCAAGCGGCGCACGATTTGTGATCTCGGTCCCTGCCTTTCAATTTCTATGGAGCGGTCATGATGTCTTTCTTGACCACAGGCGGCGATACCGATTGAAGCAGATGGAAAGCATTGTTCGACAGGCGGGCTTGGCACTGAAGCATGGCTCTTATTATTTCGGTGCAGTTTTTCCAATTGCGGTAGTTACTCGCGTTCTGGGTAACGTGATACAACGGGGTCGTTATAAAGCAGAGTCACAGCTCAGAGAGCACCATCCGCTTGTAAACGGAGTACTGACGGCCATATGCTCGGCTGAGTTGCCAATGTTTTTACACAATCGATTAGCGGGGTTGAGCGTTTTTCTTGTTGCAGAAAAGCCTTGAGGAATACGCTCTGTATGTGTGCAGCTAATTCACTAGCTCTCACCTCCGTTGGATAGGGGCTGATTCTCACTGGATAAGGAGGACTCCATAGGATGATCCGATCGGAAGATGCGAAACATAAGACTTTATCACTACTTATTCCGGTGCTACTAGGTGTGAGTGCTTATTTTCTTGTCGTGGGACCATGTCCCCTTAATCCTTTAAATATTGCGTGGTTAAGAGAAGGCGATCCGGCAACACACTATTTGGGATGGCTATTTTACCGCAATTCACCATGGGAATTTCCGATTGGATTAAACTCATCTTACGGATTGGAGCTCGCAAGCTCCATTTTATACTCAGACTCACTTCCTCTCCTTGCATTTGTTTTTAAACTTTTTTCTTTTCTGTTGCCCCAGACTTTTCAGTACTTTGGCATTTGGCTGCTTCTTTGTTTCACCTTTCAGGCTGTTTTTGGATGGAAGCTGGTTGGCTTGGTGACACATAGCAATTTAATTCGGCTTCTTGGCGCTGGAATGATTGTATTTGCGCCCCCCATGATTTGTCGGCTGCATAGCCATTTAAGCCTTGTTGGTCACTTTCTTGTTGTTGCATCTTTATATTTGGCTTTTAACTCAAATCCGCAGCGTCGGAAGTTATTTTGGGGACTTCTTCTTGCCGCGGCAGCACTTGTTCATGCTTACTTGCTCGCGATGGTTCTTGCTGTTTGGATTGCTGACCTTGTCGGCAGGATGTTTAAAAGGCACATGTCCCTTCAAAGTGGAACATTAGAGTTCCCCGCGCTGGTTCTTCTGGTTGGCCTTTTATGCTGGCAAGTCGGTTATTTTAGTATCAGGTCAGGAGTTATTTCTGGAGGCTTTGGATATTATCGGATGAATCTGTTATCGCCTTTAGATTCAAGTGGCTGGTCTTATATTCTAAGAGACTTACCACAGGGTCCCGGAGATTATGAAGGATTTAACTTTGTAGGCCTTGGAACAATTTTGTTGATGATTATATCTTTTCCTGCTGCTTTAACTGTGAAAAAAGATGTCTTCAAGGTGGTTCGGCAGTATTGGTATTTACTCCTTTTGTTCCTGGCGTTTTCTTTGTTCGCCGTGTCTAATGCGATCGCCATAGGAGCGATTGAGTTTAAATTTCCTTTGCCCTCTTCACTCCTTGCTCTTGCTAATGTGTTTAGATCGTCCGGTAGAATGTTCTGGCCGGTCTTCTATGCGTTGAGTTTTGCGTCCATAGTTATGACCGTTAGGAACTTTGATCGTCGTATTGCTACTGTTGTTCTTGGGTTGGGGCTGACAATTCAAATCCTCGACACAAGCGCAGGTTGGTTACCCATTCGAAAAAAGTATATGGCTGAATCGAGTTCCGAGTGGACATCTCCGTTTATTAACAACTTCTGGTGCGAGGCAGGAAATAAATATCATAAGGTTAGGTACATACCATGTGGAAATCATGCTCGCGAATGGCAAACTATTGCATATTATGCTGCTAGAAACGGCCTTGCTACTGATGCAGTTTACCTCGCTCGTATCGATTGGGTTAATTTTCAAGCTGCTAAGCGGCGTGAATATGAGATATTAAGAAGCGGAACGTTTGATCATGATACGCTCTATATTTTAGATGAAGTTTCATTTCGAAAAGCGTTTCTTGTTGGAAATAGTAAGGTTGATTTGTTTGCCAAAGTGGATGGATTCAACATCGTTGCGCCAGGGTGGAAACGCTGTGCGGACTGTTCATTCTTTGGTGATGAAATTAAAGTCCACGATTTATTTAAGCCTGTCGCTTTAGGTGAGCGAGTTCAATTTAATGCTGATGGTAATGGTGTGATTTATTTGGGGCAAGGTTGGTCGTCGCCGGAACCTTGGGGAACTTGGTCTGATTCGTTTTCGTCGGTTGTTTTTCTTCCAACAAAGCCGCAGGAAGTAGAGTCGCTTGTTATCGAACTTAACGCTTTGGTCAGTCCTTCGCATCCGTCGCAACGCATTGGGATACTGGTGAATGGGGTGGAGGCTTCTTCTATGACGATTAGGGAGCCGCATGCTACTGTCGAGGTGAAACTGCCAGATTTGGCAAGAAGTGATTCTTTTTCTGGCATTAAAATAGAGTTTTTGCTACCTGATGCAGCAAGGCCTAAAGATATCGGCCTTGGAGTGGATAATCGCTCATTGGCCCTGGGACTGCGGGCCATCACTGTGAGGTGATACCACTCGGTCAGGCTTCTGGGCAGTTAGCCTGATTGGCAAGCAGGAAATAAAATGTTTGCGCTCATAGTTGCGTGCTAGGCGCGGTGGTCCATTGTCATGCCTGCGCGGGCTTCAATAGCCGCAATCTGCAAGCTTTGGTACCATCTGGGGTGATCCTCCTCGGTTGTTTCTATTCAAAGTGTTCTGTTACCGGTTCGTGGTAAAGGGTGTTGATGTGGGTAGGTTTCGGAGGAATGCGCTGCTGAGTGATATGGAATTGTTGGGTACTATGGTGGTTTGGGCAGTTGCGTGCGGCTGGGCACTTTGGTCGGTGCGGGGGTGAGCATGGACTTTTCTTAGGTCGTTACCCCGTTTTTGGCCTGCTTCGTTACTGGAGCAACTTGCTTTTAGCCTCATCGGATGCGGTGGTTTGCCCAGCGACCGCAGCGCGATCGTCAGCAGCATGGCCGCGCTGATTGCTCTCAAGGAGGGTATCGGACACCCAGCCTTTAGTGTGGCTATAATACTGGCTTTTGTCGTGATAATGGATGTCAATTCAACACGGCTCCTCAGGTTTTCAGCATCAAAAAGTTAAACCAGGATAAGGCGATCCCGGTTTTCGCTTTTAGCGCCGTCAACACGGTGAATAATCATTTTCTCAACAGGCTCCGAATGGTTGTTGTGCTTGCTGCTGCGTTGGAACACGGCATTCAGGATAATGTGTGTTCAGCCTGGTCGGGTTCACGGTTTTACACTTATCAACCTCTTTCTTTTGGGGCATAATCATATACGCCCCCTTGGGTTTGCGTTTAATGTCAGCTGCATCTCGGAAAACTCTATTCGATTCAAAGAGATAGCCAATGAGGAGGGTTTTTCGCAGCCGTAAATCGCCCAATTTAGCTGCTGGATTTCTGAGTCGCTTGAGATAGACTGTGTGCTTCAAGAATGTGTCGCGGGGAGGTTAACTAATGACAAAAAGGGCATTCATCACGGGAATTACGGGTCAGGATGCGGCGTATCTGGCGGAACTGCTGCTGAAAAAGGGCTATGAGGTTTATGGGGCCTAAAGAAGAAGCGCCTCCGTGAATCTGTGGCGGCTGCACGAATTGGGGCTGGACGGAAAGGTTCAGTTGATTCCCATGGACCTTTTGGAACTCACAAACATCATGCGAACCATTCAGAAGGTTCAGCCGGATGAGATCTATAACCTGGCGGCTCAAAGCTTTGTGGGGGTTTCTTTCGACCAGCTCATCTACACAACCAATGTGAACGCCGTGGGCGTGGCCTACCTTTTGGAATCGGTACGCACCCTTCGACCTGAAGCTCGTATCTATCAGGCTTCGACGTCCGAGATGTTCGGGAAGGTTCGGGAGGTTCCTCAAAACGAAAAAACACCTTTCCATCCGAGAAGTCCTTACGCCGTGGCCAAGCTTTACGGGCATTGGATCACGGTGAATTACCGGGAAGCCCACGGCATGCATGCTTCGTCGGGGATTCTTTTCAACCACGAATCACCGCTTCGAGGTCGAGAGTTCGTGACCCGGAAGATCACAGCAAGCCTTGCCAAGATCAAACACGGCCAGCAGGACGTGCTGGAGCTGGGGAACCTGGAAGCCAAGCGGGATTGGGGTTACGCAGGCGATTACGTCAAAGGCATGTGGCTCATGCTTCAGCAGCCGGAACCGGACGATTACGTGCTGGCCACCGGGGAAAGCCACTCGGTTCGAGAATTCGTGGAAAAGGCTGCGGAATGCGTCGGCTTTCGAATCGAATGGGAAGGGGAAGGCGTGGACACACGTGGGATAGACAGGAACAGTGGGAAAGTCATTGTGCGCGTGAATCCGGCGTTCTATCGGCCGGCCGAGGTGGATTATCTTCTGGGGGATGCATCCAAAGCCAAGAAACGGCTGGGTTGGGAACCTAAAGTCCGTTTCGATGCCCTGGTGGAGATGATGGCTCGAGCCGACATGGACCGGGCGGCCCGGGGTGAACTTCAGTCTTTGAATTTCTGACACGGGCTTCGAAAATCCTTCTCGGGGTTCAGCTCTTACGCCGCTCATCGCGCATCCGGGTGTGGCGGGTCCTGCAGGTTCTTGTGAACGTACTCTTAGAGGTATGACAGGGTCTGACTTCATCGTGTTCGTTCGGGCTTGAGCCCTCAAGAAAAATAGTCGCCAAGGGTTTGTCGAGACCCAAGATGGTGATACCCTCGCTCTTCAGCAGTGTCATTGGAAACAAAAGGGATCCCTGCACGAAAAGGTCGTTTGGGCAGTATCCGGCCTGAACAAAAATTCAAGGATCAACCTTTCACCGAGAAATTCATGAGTCTGTGATGGAGAAGAATCTATACAAATCGGGGTTTGTGGCGTTGGTGGGGGCGCCCAATGTGGGAAAGTCCACGCTCATGAACCAGATCCTCAAGGAAAAGATTTCCATAACATGCCCCAAGCCGCAGACCACTCGAAACCGGATTCTGGGGATCTACAACACCCCCACATCGCAGATGGTGTTTGTGGACACTCCGGGGATTCATCGGGCCCGTGACACCTTTAACAAGATTCTGGTGGAAACGGCTCTGGCGACCTTGAGTGACGTGGATGCCGTCGCCTTTATCGTGGATGTGACCTCCAAGGGCATGGATCTGGACCGGTTCGTTTTGCAATGCCTGGAAAAACTGGCCACACCGGTCATTCTTGTGCTGAACAAGGTGGATCTTGTCAAAGACAAGGCCGTGCTTTTGCCTTTGATTCAGCGCTATACGGAAATGAGGGCTTTTGAAGCCGTGGTCCCTGTATCCGCCCTCAAAGGGGACGGGGTTTCGGAACTTCTTGGCGAACTGGAAAAGCTGCTGCCTGAAGGCCCTCGGTACTATCCGGAAGATGTGGTCACGGATCAGCCCGAAAGGTTTCTGGTGGCGGAAATCATTCGGGAGAAGGTGTTTCATTTGACGGAAGAGGAAATCCCTTACGCGACGGCGGTCACGGTGGATGTGTTCAAAGAGGAGCCCGAAAAGCCTCTGATTCGGATTGAAGCGACCATCCATGTGGAGCGGGATTCGCAGAAGGGGATCGTTATCGGGAAAGGCGGGGCGCGTTTGAAGGAAATCGGCCGGCAGGCTCGGGAGGATGTGGAGCGGTTGCTGGGGTGTCGAGTGTATCTGGGGTTGTATGTGCGGGTGCAGAAAAACTGGCGTCGGGATCGTCGTGTGCTGGGGGAGTTTGGGTATCGGCTGCCTCGGGGTGGGTGATGGTTGGAGGGGGTGAGTTTGAAAGAATGGCACCGCCGAGACGCAGAGGACACAGTTCGGGGCGCACGCCGATGCGTGCGCCCCGAACTGTGGGCTGTGGCGCTGAGACGCCGCCTCAGCCTACGGGCCGGCGCTTGCGGCGCGGCGGCGTCTCAGCGCCGCGCCGCAACGCTCTGCGTTCTCTGCGTCTCTGTGGTGGAACAACACGCCTCATCCTGAAGGGGTTTCACTCTGAGGGGCAGGGGACATTAGCGACGGGACAGCAGACGGTCGACGGGAAGATAGACGGCGCCCATGCGGCGCGCGATTTCATACGAGCAGCCACCGGCCATGGGATCCAGTTCCGTATCCACAAAAATGGCTTGAATCCCCAGCCTTTTGATTTCCCGCGCATAATGAAAGGTTTCATCCACAGGATCGGCCCCGAAGGCGCTCATGTTCGGGCGGCCGTCTGAAAAGAGAAGCATGACGGGAACGGTTTCCGGGTTTTTTCGTTTTTCTTGAAGAAGCAACCGAAGCCCGAGATGAAGTCCCAAAGCAAGAGGCGTACGGCCTCCCACGGGCAGAGTATCCACAGCCGTTGCGGCATCCCGGATATTGTGGGTAAGGGGCAGCAAAACTTCAGCCGTGGTATGCCGAAACGTGACAATCCCCAGTTTATCGCGACGCAGATAAAGATCCTGCAACAATGCGTCAATAACCCCTTTGGTGATGGACATGCGGTCATGGCTTCGCATGCTGGCGCTGGAATCCACCACCATCACCAGGGAAAGGCCTGTTTTTCGAGATCTTTTACGAAGACGAATATCCTGGGAAGTCAAAATGGGGCGGCCATTGGCCGCAGGGTTTCCAATGCGTCGATAGGCTTGATACGGAGCGGCGGCCCTCAAAGTGCCGAGAAGCGAAAGATCGCCGGTGTTTTCCCCCGCTGTGGGCCATCTCGACCCGTGCACGGTTCCCGAATGTTTCGCCAAAGGAAGCACAAACCGTCTTCCAGGATGAGTGCCCGGCTGAAGGCGATGCCACGGCATGTGAGCCAGAAGTGTGCGACTGGTCGGGCATAGATGCGTGACACATGCCACGGGAGACATGGAATCCTTGGCTTTGGGGGAGGCTTTAGGCGCATTATGATGCACCGGAACCCAAGGCTGTGGTTCTCCGGCCCCCGTGCCGGCTTCCGATTTCAGAAGTTCCTTCAGTTTTTCCTCATCCAGTTCGGCTTTTTCCAAAGGTGTTTTTTTCACACGATGCGGCAGGACCAGACGGGCCGCCAGATGAAGATCGTCTTCGGTCACCCTGGTTCGACCTTCCAAAGCCGCGTGGGCTCGTGCCGCCTTGATCATGGCAATGTCGGCTCGATGCCCATCGGTTCCCATGGCCACAGCGATTCGAGAAGCCAACTGCAAAAGATCTTCGGTGAGGGAGACGGCAAGGAGTCGTTTTCGAGCCGCCTGAATCTTTTGAGCCAGAGCCTGATCCTGTTCAGCCCAAAGGGACCGAAAACCTTCCGGATTCGCTTCAAACGCCAGCCGACGTTTGATGATTTCCACGCGTTCTTCCAAGGATTCAATGCTTCGTATGGTCACCGAAAGCCCGAATCGATCCAGAAGCTGAGGCCGAAGGTCCCCTTCTTCCGGGTTCATGGTGCCCACCAGAATGAACCGGCTGGCATGACTGAAACTGATCCCTTCCCTTTCCACCACATTGCGACCTGAAGCCGCCGCATCCAGAAAAAGATCCACGATCTGATCGTTCAACAGGTTGACTTCGTCCACATAGAGAATGCCGCGGTGAGCTTCGGCCAGAAGACCGGGTTCAAAGGCTTTGGTGCCCGTTTTCAAGGCCTTTTCGATGTCGATGGTTCCTAGAAGTCGGTCTTCCGTGGTCCCGATGGGAAGATTGACCAGACGCACAGGTCTTTCCACCACGGAAAGATTGTGCCCGAAAGCAACCTTTTCACGGCACCAGGGGCATAAATCTTCAGGGACGTCAGGGTCACAGCGAAACGGGCAGTTTTCCACGACCCGAATGGTGGGCAAAAGATCCGCCAGAGCCCGCACACCGGTGGATTTGGCCGTGCCTCGTTCCCCTTTGATGAGCACACCCCCTAGGGACGGGTCCACCACGTTAAGAAGCAGGGCCTTTTTCATAAGGTCCTGCCCTACGAGAGCCGAAAAAGGAAAGGTCCGTTCCGTCGCCATGGCATCCACGTTTTTTTAAGGCTTGAAAAGAATCCTCTTTTGCGACCCAACGAAGGGGATCCTGCCGAAGACGCGGGCCCAAGGCCCGCGCTTTCAGCACGAAGACGGCGTGCGCTCACCGTAGCATAGGCTCTTCAAGGACGGTTTCGGGCGCACGCGCCTTGCTGGTTGCTTTCTAGTGATCTTTGCGTTCACACAGTTCTACCAGAACGCCGTAAGTGGACTTGGGATGCAAAAAGGCGATCCGGGCTCCTCCAGCTCCCTTTCGGGGCGTCTGATCGATCAACTGAACCCCCTGGGCTTTCAGTTCTTCCAGGGCCGCATCGATGTTGTCCACTCGAAACGCGATATGATGCACGCCTTCACCTTTTTTTTCAATGAATTTGGCCACAGGCCCGTCCGGAGCCGTGGATTCCAGCAGTTCCACTTCCGTGTCTCCGACAGGGAAAAAGGCCGTGGTGACCTTTTGTTCTTCTACGGTTTCCCGGCCGTGATCAGGGAGGCCCAGAAGCTGGTGGTAGAGTTTTTGGGCTTCGTCGATGGATTTGACGGCTATGCCGATGTGGTCCACTTTGAGTACTTTCATGGGAGTCCTCCTTTGATGGGTGTGTTGAGGTTGCTTTGTTTGGTTAGTCCAGGTGTTAGGTCGTTAGAGATTGTTCTAAAAAAGCACAGCAGAGACCCAGAGGTCCAATCGGGAGCCGCAATCCAATTTCCGGCCCTTGTAGAAAAGGGGGAGAGGTTCCTGTCGCTTGGAAGCCACACCGTGCAGGTGAAGTTCATGGGCCAGGCACTCTTCGTAGATGGATTCCAAAAGGCCGGGCCCTAAATGACTATGCACTTCACCGGCCGCTTCGATCACCTTGGATGTGAGTTCGTTCAGATCCATGGTGCGTTCTGTGCCATAGGCTGCGGCGCAAAGCGCGGCTTTTCCGGCGCGGCGGCGTCTCAGAGCCGCGCCGCCAGGGCTCTGGCCTTCAGACTCGGGCGCTCGAAACCTCTGCGGCCTCTGCGGTGAAATCACTCCTTCAACCAGCGCGAGACCACTTCGCGCATGGTCCGATAAGGGCTGCGCTTCTTGGACGCGATTTCTTCCACCAGGCTGTCCAGCTGACCGTCACTGCTGAGACGGCTCAGAAGGCGTCGGTACAGTTCCCCGTGAATCATCTGCAGGGTTTCTTCCCGAGCGCGTCGAAGCCGCTTTTCCACAAGGGTTCCGGAGGATTCCAGAAAACGCCGATGTTCTTCGATGGCCTGCACCAGTGTGTCCACACCTTGGTCTTCCACGGCGACGGTTTTCACGACCGGTGGTTTCCACAGGCGTTCCTTGATATGGGCATCCTGTTCCACGCGGGATGTGACTTCCGTGTAGAGTTGATCGGTTCCGGGCCGATCGGCCTTGTTGATCACAAAAATGTCGGCGATTTCCATCACCCCGGCCTTCATGCTTTGAATGGTGTCCCCAAGTCCGGGCACCAGCACAAGGCAGGTGGTGTCGGCCAATCGAATGATGTCCACTTCGTCTTGGCCGACCCCGACGGTTTCGATAAGGATCACATCCTTTCCGGAAGCATCCAGAACCTTGGCCGCTTCCCCCGTGGCCTTGGCAAGCCCTCCCAGGTACCCTCGTGAAGCCATGCTGCGAATGAACACGCCGGGATCCGTGGACAGGCGGCTCATCCGCACACGATCCCCCAGAACCGCTCCGCCCGTAAAAGGACTGCTGGGATCCACGGCGATAATCCCCACCGTGAGATCTTTTTTCCGCAAGGCGAAAGCGAGCTTGTCCGTCAGAGTACTCTTGCCGGCTCCCGGAGATCCCGTGATCCCCACCGTGTAGGCTCGGCCCGTGTGCGGGTACAGTTGTTCCATCACATCCAAGGCGCGGTCATCTTCGTCTTCCAACCAGCTGATGAGCCGCGCCACAGCCCGCGGGGAACCTTCCAGAATCTGTTGTGCGTAATCCTGCATGCATCCTCCGCTAATCGCGGCGGCGAACATTTTGTTTGATAAATTCCACAATCTTGGCCGTGGGGGTTCCCGGACCGAAGATTTCGGCTACTCCCGCCTTTTTCAGTTCCGGCACATCTTCCGACGGAATAATGCCGCCACCGACGACCAGAACATCGTCCAGACCTTTTTCTTTGAGAAGCTGGACCACTCGAGGGAAGAAATACATATGCACTCCGGAAAGGCTGGAAAGCCCCACCACGTCGGCGTCTTCCTGCAAAGCGGTTTCCACGATCATTTCCGGGGTTTGCCGAAGCCCCGTGTAGACCACTTCCATCCCTGCTTCCGCGAAAATGCGGGCCAAAAGCTTAGCGCCGCGATCATGGCCGTCCAGGCCGGGTTTAGCCACGATGATCTTGATCTTGCGTTCCTGTGCCATGGCTGTGACTCCTTCTCTGCGCTCTCTGCACCTCTGCGGTGAAATTTTCCCTACACGAATTCCTTCGGCCGGTATTCCCCGAAGATTTCCCGCCACACATCACAGATTTCGCCGATGGTGGCTCGAGCTTTCACAGCTTCAATCACGGCCGGCATGACATTTTCATCCGATTGGGACACTTCACGCAGCTTGTCCAGAGCCGCCTTCCACTTGGCCTGGTCTCTTTCGGCGCGTAATTTTTTAAGCTTGGCCGCTTCGATTTCCCCGACTTTCATGTCCACTTTGAGCAGGTTCGTGGGTTCAGGTTCTTCCATGGTGTATTTGTTGATTCCCACGTAAACCCTCTCTCCTGATTCGATTTCCTTCTGGAATCGGTAGGCGCTGTCCTGTATTTCTTTCTGAATGTAGCCTTGTTCGATGGCGGCAAGGGTTCCGCCCATGGCATCGATCTTTTTGATGTATTCTTCGATATCCGCTTCGATCTTATCCGTCATGGCTTCCACGAAGTAGGATCCGGCCAGAGGATCGATGGTATCCGTAGCGCCGCTTTCTTCGGCCACAATCTGCTGGGTGCGCAGGGCGACCGTCACCGCTTCCTGCGTGGGCAGACACAGGGCTTCATCGTAGGAATTGGTGTGCAGGGACTGGCATCCTCCCAGTGCCGCCGCATAGGCCTGCAACGCCACGCGAACGATATTGTTCAGAGGCTGCTGAGCCGTCAGGGTGACTCCACCCGTTTGCACATGATAGCGCATCATCATGGACCGTGGGTCTTTGGCTCCAAACCGTTCCTTCATGAGACGAGCCCACACTCGGCGACCCGCTCGGAACTTGGCCACTTCTTCCAAAACATTGGTAAACGCGTTGAAGAAAAAGCTCAGACGCGGGGCGAAACTGTCCACGGCAAGTCCGCGATCCACACAGGCCTGCACATAAGCGATCCCGTCGGCGATGGTAAAAGCCATTTCCTGCGCCGCTGTGGATCCCGCTTCACGAATGTGATAGCCGCTGATGGAAATGGTGTTCCATTTGGGAACATTTTTGAAGCAGTAATCGATAAGATCCACCGTGAGGCGCATGCTGGGTTTAGGCGGAAAGATGTATTGGCCGCGGCAGATAATTTCTTTGAGAATGTCGTTTTGGACCGTCCCGCCCACCTTGTCAAAAGGAACCCCCTGTTCTTCGGCGATGGCAAGGTACATGGCCAGGAGTACCGTAGCCGGAGCGTTGATGGTCATGGATGTGGTGACCTTATCGAGCGGGATACCGTCGAAAAGGATTTTCATATCGTCCAGGGAATCGATGGCCACACCCACTTTGCCCACTTCGCCCATGGACAGAGGATGATCGCTGTCATAGCCGGCCTGTGTGGGAAGATCGAAGGCAACGCTCAAACCCGTCTGACCCTGTTCCAAAAGGTAACGATACCGAGCGTTGCTTTCTCGAGCGTTTCCGAACCCGGCATACTGGCGCATGGTCCAGAAGCGGCCTCGATACATCGTGGGCTGGACCCCTCTTGTAAAAGGGTACTGGCCCGGATAGCCCAAATCCCGCTCATAGTCCATGCCCGACACATCCAAAGGCGTATAAAGCCTTTCCACGGGTGTTCCCGAAATGCTCGTAAACACCTGTTTGCGTTCGGGTGCCTTGGGCAGGGTTTTGGCTAAAGTGGTTTTTTCCCAGTTGTCTTTACCGGCCCGAATACGTTCCAATGCCTTGTCGTCAAACATGATGACCCTCCTCAATCGCTTTCCGCGTTGGCCCAAAAAACGCTCGAGGCCTTCAGAAGCCATTGCTCCTCAAAGCCTTCAAGCGTCGAAAAAATTTTGCTGTGTCCAGAGGATTGACAAAAACCGGAAACACTGGCAGGGACAATAGGCATCGGCACGCCCGCTCGACGAGGCATTTCGTTGAAGCATACGGTGTGCTGGCGGATTCGGCCTCGGGCCGATGCGGGTCTTGAGCCCGTCACGGTTCTTGTCCCGTTTGATACGTCTGAATGGGAATCGACCGATGGATAAGCCGCGTGAATTTTCACAAGGACGCATGACTTATACCTTGAGGGGTGAAGGGATGCAAGAGGGATGGTGAGCCGGGCGCATGGGTTTTTCTTGATGCGAAACTTTGAATGGTAGGGGATAAGAGTATGGTGACTTTGCAAGGAATGATCGATGATTTGAAGAAGAAGCTGGATCCTGCCAAGGTCGGTATGTACGCCTGCCATAACGGCGTGGTGCGTGGCACCAGCCGGGATGGAGTTCCCGCGGTGGCTTTGGATATCGATTGTGATTGGGAAGCCTGGAACCGAGTCCTTTCCGAAGTCCGGTCTCGGCCGGGAATCGCCGCCGTGGAAGCCTATCTCTACACGGGACGACGCCAGGTGGGTGATGATGTGCTCTTGATCGTGGTGGCCGGGGATATTCGAGAAAACGTGTTCCCGGTCCTGGAAGAGACGCTCAACAGACTGAAAAAGGAAGCCGTCAAGAAACGCGAATGGTTGGCGTAGGCGTTGAGGGAGAATCAAAGTGACTGGCGGTTTTCCCTGGGACCAGGCGACCTGCCGGTGGGACCAAAGACTGGCTCTTCACTGGTTAGGAAACCGTAAATTTGCAGCCTCTCGAGCCTGCCCGAGAACGCATTTTTTCTGGGAGCGCGGGGGTGTTCCGCCCGCACGGTGAGCTGGCCGGCAGGCTTGTGCTTTCATGGAAGAGCGCGGTTTTGGATTTGTCGGGGGGAGGCGCCGCCTCGCCGCTATCATCAACGGCACGCCATGCAGCGGTCATTGTGCTTTCTTGGACACGCTGCTAGGCCACCTGGCGTTTGAGTTCAGCCAGGTCTTGTTCCAGCTTCAACACTCGAAGCTCCAGCTGATGATGTTCCTCCCGTCGCACAATGACCTCATAAAGCCTTCCGTGGGCACGGTCAATCTGCTGCGTGAGCTCCTCGCGGACACCCTCGATACGATGGGTGAGCTCTTCGCGGACAGCATCGATACGCTCATTGGTTTTATCGATACGCTGCGTGAGCTCCTCGCGGACACCCTCGATACGGTGGGTGAGCTCTTCGCGGACAGCATCGATACGCTCATTGGTTTTATCGATACGCTGCGTGAGCTCCTCGCGGACACCCTCGATACGATGGGTGAGCTCTTCGCGGACAGCATCGATACGCTCATTGGTTTTATCGATACGCTGTGTGAGCTCTTCCCGGATAGCATCGATGCGTCGGCTCTGATCCACCAGATGCGCGTTGAAATCATCGAGGCGCCTGTGAACGGCGGTCAGATGTGTTTTTATCTCTGACTGCTCCTGCCGGATGTGGTCCAATTCAGGAACAATCAATTCCTGCAAAGCCGCGCGAATGGCTTCTTTAATTTCCATAAGTTTCACCTCCCGTAGGGCGCATGGAGGCGAAGCCGAAATGCGCCGATTCACTTCCCTTTCCCCTTCCTTTTGCCTTGCTGTTTATCCTAAAGCGGATGCCTTTGAAGGGTCAAGCAGCCTCTTTTTCCCAAACCCTCTTTGGGTGGATGGCTTTCAAGAGGTTTTGGCAACTGTGCTCTTGTCAATCTGGGCGGGCTCACCAGAGCATTTTGAGACAGGCTGAAAAACAAAAAGGGCACGGCGAGCGCCGTGCCCCTCCACGATGGCCGACCAACCTTTACAGGTTGATCTTTTGCACCAGGGATTTCACGGCATCCACGGACTTTTGGAAAGCCGCCTTTTCCTCGGGAAGCAGCTTGATTTCGATGACCTGTTCCACACCTCCGGCACCCAGTTTGACCGGAACTCCCACAAAATATCCACCGACGCCGTATTCCTTGTCGCAGTAAGCAGCACACGGCATGATGCGTTTCTTATCCTTGAGAATGGATTCGGCCATGCTCACCGCCGAGGCCGAAGGGGCAAAAAACGCACTGCCCGTTTTCAGCAAATTGACGATTTCCGCTCCCCCGTTTCGTGTGCGTTCCACCAGGGCCTCAATCTTTTCCGGAGGCAAAAGGTCGGGAAGTGGAATACCCGCCACGGTGGAATACCTGGGCAGCGGCACCATGGTGTCTCCATGACCGCCGAGCACGAACGCTGTGACATCCTCCACGGAAACATTCAGTTCCATGGCGATAAAGGCTCGAAAACGGGCGGCATCCAGCACACCGGCCATGCCCATGACACGATGGGTGGGAAACCCGCTCACCTTGTGAGCCACATACACCATGGCATCCAGAGGGTTCGAGACGATGATCAAGTAGGCATTGGGAGAATACTTGGCCACCTGTTCCGTGACGGCTTTGACGATTTCCGTGTTCTTGAACAACAGATCGTCCCGGCTCATGCCCGGTTTTCTCGGCAAGCCCGCCGTGATGATGACCACATCCGAATCCGCCGTGTCCTTGTAATCGTTCGTGCCGATAATCTGGGCATCAAAACCTTCGACCGGTGAAGCCTGCATGAGATCCAAGGCTTTGCCTTGAGGCATGCCTTCGATGATGTCGATCAGGCACACATCCCCCAATTCCTTGGCCGCCGCCCAATGGGCCGCCGTCGCTCCCACAAACCCTGCACCGACCACCGTGATCTTTTTCCGCTTGAGACTCATGTTTGTCGCTCCTTTTCAACCGATCACGGCCAGGACATCGCCCTTTTGAACGCTCTCGCCGTCCTTGTAGTTGATTTTCAGAACGGTTCCCGCCACAGGGGTGGTGATGGAGTTTTCCATCTTCATGGCTTCCAGAATAAGAATCACGTCCCCTTCCTTGACCGTATCGCCTTCTTTCTTTTCATAGCGAATAATCATGCCCGGCATGGGAGCTTCAATATTGGTGCCGCCCTTGACAGGAGCCGCCGCGGGTTTCGGAGCCGGGGCCGCCGCGGCCGGTTGCGGTGCCGGGGCCGGAGCGGGTCGAGGCGGAGGCGGAGGCACCATGGGTTGAGGGCCGATGGGTTGCGGTGCTACAGGCTGCACAGGCGCGGATGGGGCCGCCGGTTGCGCCATGGGCGCGATCTGCGTCACAAGAGGCATTCCGCCCACCTGTTCCACTTCCACTTCGAAGTATTCCCCATCCACGAACACGTTGAAGGTGCACACTCCGGGACCTTTCGGTGGCGCTTCCTTCTGGGGTTTTTCCACCAACAGGCCTGCCTTCGCCTTTTTCATAAGCTCCTCCTCCGCTTTGACCTGTTCCAGTGTTTTGGGCTTGACCTCGTCCGGGATGGGTTCCAAGCCGTATTTCCAGCGCAGAAACCTTTTGCCCGTCGTCGGGTACAGGGCGTAGATGAGCACATCATCAATGTCTTTGGCCAAGCCTTCCACATCCTTCTTGGCCTTTTCCAGTTCCGGTTCCAACACATCCGCGGGACGCACCGTGATGGGTGTTTCCCCACGCGGATAACCTTTAAGGGCTTTCTTTTGCACTTCGGGATCGATGGGCACCGGGGTTTTGCCGTAGAGGCCGTAACAGAGGTCTTTCACCTGAGCGGTGATCATTTTGTAACGTTCGTCCTTGGTGTCAAACAGCACGTTGTTGACCGTCTGAATTCCCACGATCTGACTCGTCGGTGTCACCAAGGGTACCTGTCCCAATTCACGTCTTACAACAGGCAACTGCCGAAACACTTCGTCCAGCTTGTCCAGAGCATCCATTTCCCGCAACTGGTTCACCAGGTTGGACAACATGCCGCCCGGGGTTTGATGCAGCAACACGTTGATGTCGATAATGGACATGCGATCATCCAGCAGATGCCGATACTTGGGAGAAATCTTTTCCATGTATTCGCTGCACTTGGCCAGAAGCTTGAGATCCATGCCCGTGTCACGGTTGGTGCCTTTCAGGGCGACGACCAAAGGTTCCACGGCCGGATGCGAGGTGCGGTACGCCCATGGGGACAAACAGGTGTCCACGATGTCCACGCCGGCTTCAATGGCCTTCAGCAGGGACATATCCGCCATGCCCGACGTGAAATGGCTATGGAGATGAATGGGCACCTTGACGTTTTCCTTGAGGGTCTTGATGAGAATGTAAGCATCATAGGGAGCGATGAGGCCGGCCATGTCCTTGATGCAAATGGTGTCGGCGCCCATGTCTTCCAATTGTTTCGCCTTGGAAACGTAGTATTCCAAGTTGTACACTTCACCGCCCATACGGGATTCGGTAAGCGAATAACAGATGGCACCCTGAAAATGCTTGCCGTGCTTTTTGATGACCTTGACGGCCGTGTCGAAGTTACGAAAATCGTTCAGAGCATCAAACACGCGAAAAATATCCATGCCGTTTTCACAGGCTCTTTCCACAAAGGCTTCCGCCACATCATCAGGATAGTTGCGGTAGCCCACCAAGTTCTGGCCGCGCAGCAGCATGGAAAACGGCGTGTTTTTAATGTACTTTTTCAGAGTGCGAATGCGTTCCCAGGGGTCTTCACCCAGAAAACGGTGCATGGTGTCAAAAGTGGCTCCACCCCACACTTCCATGGAATAAAAGCCCACCTTATCCATGTCTTCGGCGATAGGAAGAAAATCTTCCGTACGGCCCCGAGTGGCGAAAAGAGACTGGTGTCCGTCTCGAAAGGTCAGGTCTTGTATCTTGACGGGATTCGTCACAGGAATGGGTTCGTCCACGAGTCCGGCTGTCAACACGCCATGCTGTTCCGCCATTGTGCGTCTCCTTTTGATTTGGGAAGGGATCGAGAGAGGGCAGCCATTATCGAACGAGGCGCATCTGCCACAGACGCCTCATTTCCATCATGGATTGGCGACCCGAAAGGGCCCAAGCACTGAACGGCGCGGCGGGTTTTACAGGTTCCGGCGCGCGCATGGCCGGGGCTTGCGCGGCGGTCTGCGCCGCTTGGGCCTGCATATAAAACGCGACAGCCGCCGTGATGGCGGCAACGATTTTAGGCTCCACCTTCATGGGCACTCCTTTGTCGCGGCTTAGGCCGCTTTGACGGCCGGTTTTTTGCGAAGGAGCTGGCGGTTTGCCGAAAGCCACGCGGCGGCGCCGGCTCCTTACAGATGCCGTTCCTTACAGCCCCAATGCCGAGGCCATCCCTGTCATGGCCTTGAGGCTCAAGGCAATGAAATCATCCAAGGGCACATCGATCTTTTCGCACAACCGAATGTGATCCCGGTTGACGGATCTGGCAAAATCCTTGCTCTTCATCCGTTTCTTGACGGACTTCACTTCCACGGCGGCGATCTTCTTTTCAGGATGCACCAGAGCCGCAGCCACCAAAAGCCCCGTGATGGTTTCCGCACAGGTAAGGGCGTAATCCAGGCGGGTGATTCTTTCAAGGCCTAAGGCTTCGGCATTATGGCGCACGATCGCGTCCTTGACGGCCTGAGAAAGATCCGTACCGTCCAAAAGTTCCAATGTTTTCTTGCCGTGTTCGGCAGGGGAGTCTTTGGTGAGTTCGTAGTCCAGGTCGTGCAAAAGTCCGGCAATGGCCCAGGATTCTTCGTCTTCTTGAAATCGCCGGGCCAGTTCCCGCATGATCGCCTGGGTTGCCAGGCAATGCTTCTTAAGGGTGTCTGTATGGATATGTTTGTCGAGGATTTCTAGGGCATCTTCGTAGGTCATGGGTTCGTTTGAGACCTTCACCAGGTTAGGCGGCCCGGCGTGTTTTTTTCTTGAGGTTGCTGATGCGGCGACGGAACGCGTCCGCCAACTTGGTGTTTCCCGCTTCCTTGGCTTCGTCGCGTTTTCGACGCAGTTCTCGAATCTTGGCCTTTAAGGCTCGTACATCCACCGCCTTCTGCTTGGTGGTTTCATCCACGATGCCTTTGGCTTGCTTGATGGCGGCGATGAGTTCCGCCTTGTTCATGGCGTGAACCCCCACAATGCCTTCCAGCGTGAGGGCCAACTCCCGCAGTTCCTTGGCGGTCATTTTGTCCAGAGGTTTTTCCTTGACCTGTTTTTCCTTTTTCTTACCCATTGTCCGACTCCTTCTTCGCTTTCGCTGTCGTCACACCCACATCCGAAAGAAAAGGCCTAATGAGATCAATCGGCACCGGAAAGATGGTGGTGGAATTGTTTTCCGAGGCAATCTCCCTTAAGGTCTGCAAATACCGAAGCTGCATGGCCATGGGATTTTCCTGGATGATCTGCGCTGCTTCGCGGAGTCGATCGGCGGCCTGAAATTCCCCTTCCGCATGGATCACCTTGGCCCGCCGTTCCCGTTCCGCTTCCGCCTGACGCGCCATGGCCCGCTGCATTTCCTGCGGTAAATCGATATGTTTCAGTTCCACAACCGTGATCTTGATACCCCACGGGTCGGTGTGGCGATCCAAAATGTCCTGAAGATGTGCGTTAATTTTTTCCCGTTCCGCCAACAATTCATCCAGTTCCGCCTGACCGCAGACACTGCGCAGCGTGGTTTGCGCCAGCTGACTTGTGGCGTAAAGGTAGTTTTCCACGCTGATCACCGCTTTGACGGGATCCACCACACGAAAGTAAATGACCGCATTGACTTTGACGGACACATTGTCCCGCGTAATCACATCCTGTGGAGGCACATCCGCCGCCACGAGGCGTAAACTTACCTTTTGCATCCGATCGATGAGAGGAATCAGAAGAATGAGGCCCGGACCTTTGGCCGCAATCACACGCCCCAAACGAAACACCACACCCCGTTCGTACTCGTTGAGCACACGTATGGCGTTGGCTAGAAACAACACCACCAGGACGACAACCGTCGCCAGGCCGTAAAGGGACATAAAAGCCTCCGATATTCCAAGGAAAATCAAATCCATGTCTGAGGCAACGGCCCCTATTTATCATTGATTCTGGTGACGTGCAACTTCAAATTCCGAACGGAAACCACGCGCACGCGGGCTCCTTCCGGAACAGGCTGATTGCTTTCGGCGTTCCAGAGTTCCCCTTCCACGAAAACCTTTCCTTCTGGATTCAAGGCCTGGGTCACCGTACCTTCAGCCCCGATGAGGGCTTCGACACCCACCTGAGGCCGTCGCATTTGGGCTCGAAAAGCCAAGGCGGCCACGGCGGCGAAAAAGGCCGACACCGTAAGCACCGTCGGTATAAAAACGGACATGGCCACTCGAAACGGTTGTCCCGGCACATGAAAGAGCATGAGGGATCCCAGGATCAGGGAAAGGGTTCCGGCAAGGCTGAGCATGCCGTAACTGGCGACTTTGATTTCCAGAATGAAGAAGATTACAGCCAGAACAATCAGAATGAAGCCTGCATAATTCACCGGTATGGTCTGCATGGCGTAGAAAGCCAGCACCAGACTGATGGCTCCGATGACACCGGGAAGAACCACACCGGGTTGAGAGAGTTCAAAATACAAGCCGGCAAGACCGATCATGAGCAAAATGTAGGCGATATTGGGGTTGCTGATGGCTCGAAGCACCTTATGGCGCCACCCGGGTTCGATGGGAACGATTTCTTTGCCGTGCGTTTGCAACGTGCGTTGGTATCCTTTGCGCTGCACTTGCCAGCCGTCCAGTTGCTTGACAAGATCCGGAATATCCTGAGCCACCAGATCGATGACATTTTGAGCAAAAGCTTCTTCCGCCGTAGCGGACACACTCTTTCGCACGGCTTCTTCAAGCCACTGCGCGTTTCGACCCCGTTCCTCGGCGATACTTTTCACGAAAGCCACCAGGTCGTTGACGACCTTCTCATTCATGGTTTCCGGAACATCCCCTCCGGTGGCCGTGACCGGATGCGCCGCTCCGATGTTGGTGCCCGGAGCCATCGCCGCCACATCCGCCGCCGCCGTGATAAAAACGCCCGCCGACGCCGCCTGAGCCCCTCTCGGCGACACATAGACCACCACAGGAATCTTGGCGTTCATCATGGCTTTGACGATCCCTCGCATGGCCGTGACCAAACCGCCCGGAGTGTCCAGCTCCACAATGAGGCACTCGGCACTCGCTTCTTCAGCGGTTTCAATGGCATGTTCAATAAAATCCTGAAGTCCTGGGTTAATGGTATCGTGCACGTGAATGATGTAGATGGGACGTTTGTCTTCGGCGGCCTGTGCCGAAAATGGGACGAACCGCATGGTCCAGAGCAGCAACGCCAGGCATACCATGCCGAGGAATCCGAGCCATCCTAGGCGGCGCTTTTTCATGAGACGGGAAAACATGGGCATGGAAGCCCTCCTATGCATCGGTATCATGGGTTTCCCTAAGTTCTTTCTGTTGAGAGCAGTTCCATCACGTCTTGAAGATCCTTCCAGGTATCCGCCTTTTTAGATCCGTTACGCAGAAGATAAGCGGGATGATAAGTGGCGATGAGCGGAATCCCGCGCCACAGGTGAATCTTACGCCGAAGATCCGAAATGAAGGCCGTGCTTCCCAGCAGTGTCTGACTGGCGCACGCTCCCAAGGTACAAATAACCTGAGGTCGAATAGCTTCCAACTGTCTGATGAGAAAGGGAGCACATTGGTGGATTTCTTCAGCCAAAGGCACACGGTTTCCCGGGGGACGGCACTTGACCACGTTACAGATGTAGACCTCTTGACGACGCAACCCCATGGCTTGAATCATCTTGTTCAGCAACTGTCCTGCTTGGCCGACGAAAGGTCTTCCCTGTTGATCCTCATCGGCTCCGGGACCTTCCCCGACGAAAACAAGTCGTGCCGCCGGCTCGCCTTCTCCGAAAACGATGTGGGTGCGCCCTCGATGCAAAGGGCACCGGCGGCAATCTCCAAGGTCCGAACGAATTTCTTCCAGAAGACGCCTTTTCGCTTCACGTTCCGCTTCCAGCAAGGCATCGTCTCTTGGCTGGGGATCTAGGACCTTGTCTGAAAACGATTGACTGCCTGGGACCGCAAGTGTTCCGCCCGCATAAGGACCGGGCCGGAAGCCGGCGACTCCAGAAGAACTGTCACCTTTTTTCGTTGACGGACAGGGTCCTTGCAAAGATGAAAGTTTCTCGTGGCGGTCTTCCAGGGTTTTTTCTTGGTCCTGCAGCGTGGTGGTGCCTTCCTGCTGTGGCGCCGTGGAAGACGTCGTGCCGGGCAAAAGGACTTCACGTAACCCCCAGAGCCTCAGGCTGGAAAGTGTCGCTTGAAGGTTTCGTCGTTCCTGATCGTGATCCACCGGTTTCTCCTTGTGCGGCGTTGTGCATGCAGAGGATCGAAACATATCAGGACAGGTCCTTTTAAGTATAGACGTGTTTTTGTCTCTTTGAAGGGGCGGGATTCCTGGGGGGTTGCGTCGGTTTCAAGCACACCTGAATATTCCCATGGGGTAACAACAATTCGGATACGAAGAAGACCCCGAGGACTCCATGCAGCCATGATGGACAGGGGCGGACACATCGGTCCGCCCCCACAGATTGTTGGTCGATGTGGAGGGCATGTTTTATGATGGCCACAGGGTTTCGATACGGTCCAGGATACGACGTGCGGTTTCTTCCTTGGACAAACAGGGCAGCTCTTCCACTTTTCCGGCACGATCCAGGATTTTGACCACATTGGTGTCGGTTCGAAAGCCTGCGCCGGGTTGTGTCAGATCATTGGCCACGATAAGGTCCAGGTTCTTTCTCTGTAGTTTCTCCGTGGCGTTTCGAATCAGCTGTTCCGTTTCGGCCGCGAACCCCACCAGGATTTGACCGGCTTTTTTTTCTTTGCCAAGACCTGCCAAAATATCCGGGTTGCGCACCAGGCGGATCAGCAAGTCCTCCTCATCTTTCTTGATCTTTTGCGGGGCGGTTTCTTCCGGTCTGTAGTCGCTGACGGCGGCGGCCATGATGACCAGCTGGGCGTCCTGAGCCAAGGTTCGCACAACCCGATCCATCTCTCGAGCCGTGGTGATTCGGTGGGTGGTGATCCCTGGGGGATCTGGCAAGGAGGTGGGTCCGGTGACCAGGTCCACGTGGGCGCCGCGTCGGGCTGCTTCCAAGGCCAGGGCAAAGCCCATTTTGCCTGAGGATGGGTTGGTGATGAAGCGGACCGGATCAAAAGGTTCCCAGGTGGGTCCGGCACTGACGAGAACCCTCTTGCCTTGGAGGGTCTGGGGTGTGAGAGCCCGGCACGTCGTTTCCAAGATGATGGAAAGATCCGCCAAACGTCCCGGGCCTTCCTCACCGCAGGCCAAAGCCCCGGCTTCCGGTTCCACAACCCGGACACCACGACGCCGCAAGACGGCCAGGTTGTCCTGGGTGGCCGGGTGAGCGTACATCTTGTGATTCATGGCGGGGCAGACAATCACGGGAGCTTCCGCGGCCAAGAGCACGGTGGTGAGGTAATCATCCGCGATGCCGCAGGCCATCTTGGCCAGAATATTGGCTGTGGCGGGGGCGACGAGCACCACGTCTGCGGAGCGCGCTGCATGAATATGGCCGATTTCGGATTCCATGCCCACGTCAAAGAGGTCTGTGAGCACCGGGCGACCGGAAAGCACCTGCAGGGTCAAGGGCGTGATAAACTGTTGTGCCGCCCGAGTCATGACCACTTGAACTCCGGCCCCTTCCTTGACCAGAAGGCGTACCAGCTCTGCAGCCTTGTAGGCCGCGATGCCGCCTGTGATCCCAAGCAGAACGGTTTTGCCTCGAATTCTTTCCATGGCTTTCACTGAATATTCTTGCTTTTGATGGTGGAAGTTTCAGCCAAGGACGCATCGCTTGTGGGTTTCAGGGTTCCGGATCGATGCTCTGCCATCGTGGGCACCACATAGACTTCCACGTAGGTGTAGTAGGTGGTTTCACGGATATTGATGATGCAGAATCGATCCGGTTTTTCAAAAAGCAAAACAGACTTTCGGTAACGAATATCGCCGCGATGCTTCCAGTTTTCTCGAGCCATGCCCACCATGAAGAAATTGACGACAGAACTGGGTTCTACGCGGCCTTTGAGAGTGAGCATACCTCCTTTGACGCTTCCCCCTTGAAAGACGGTGGATTCTTTGGTGACCAGAGAGAGTTCACTGGGAATGGGAATATCCGGAAAGTCGTAATAGCTGGGTGTCACCGTCGCTGCCGAGGCCGTGGTGGAAGGCGTGGATCCCGGCGTAGGTGACGAAGATGTCTGAGTGTTGAACCAAGCGCATCCGCCCAGAGACAGAATGAGAACGCCGAGCCCCAAGAGTCCCGAAATCCTTCGAGCTTTTCGTTGCATGAGCCGCCTCCTTTGATGGATCAGAAGAAAGGATTAAACCGTTTTTCTCGAGCCACGGTCGTTTCCGGTCCATGGCCCGGCAACACCCGTGTGGAATCGTCCAGGGGAAAAATCTTATCCTTGACGGACTGAATGAGTTTCGCGTAGGAGCCCCCGGGAAAATCGGTACGCCCGATGGATCCTGCAAACAGCGTGTCCCCCACGAAGAGAATCTTGGCTTCCGGCAGATGAAAAGCCACATGCCCAGGAGTGTGCCCGGGGGTTTCCAAGACCTTGAGTCGAAGTTTTCCGAAACTCAGTTCTTCACCTTCTTCGAGCCATTCATCCACTTTGCCTCGAGACGAGCCAGCCGATGCTGTAAAGACAGCCCCCAAACCCACCTTGTGGTCCATAAGCAAAGGTTCATCTTTGGGATGCAAAAAGATAAGGCCGCCCAGCTTTTCCTTCAGGGTCCAGGCGTCCAGCACATGATCGAAGTGGCCGTGAGTGTTCAAAACGGCCGCCAGATTTAATCCAAGCTGCTCCAGACGCCCGATGATTCTCGGCGCGTCACCTCCGGGGTCAATCACCACAGCTTGCCGGGTTTCTTCATCGGCGAGCAAGTAACAGTTGGTTTGCAGCATTCCCACAACAAGTCGTTCCAGGATCATGAAGGCTCCTCTGAAGGTATCAGGCTGCTGACGGATACCGGCGATCCAGACTTTTCACCGGGGGCCAGGACCTTCCATGGCGGCTTTTATCGTTCCAACACAATAAGTTCTTCCAAAGGTCGACGATGGGACTTTTGCTGACGATGGGCCGGATGGCCCAAAGCGATCACCGCCATCAGTTCCAGACGGTCCGGGAGACCCAGTCTTTCTCGAACAGCTTCTTTGTTCTTAAGAATTTCGCCGATCCAGACGGCTCCCAACCCATGGGCATGAGCCGCCAACAGAAAATTCTGAATAGCTGCCCCCACGGCCTGACAGTCCTTCACATAGTCGTAGGATCCTTCCTTGTCGAGAAAAACGGGCACAAGCACCGCCGCCGCCTTCAAGGTGGCACTGTAACGAGTCAGCCCGGCAAGCTGTTCTTTCCAAGACGGATCCCAGATGAGAGCGAACCGCCACGGTTGATTGTTCAGGCCCGAAGGGGCCCAGGAGGCGGCTCGCAGCAGTTCCAGGACCGTTTTGCGATCCACCGGAGCGTCACTGAAGTGGCGCACGCTGCGCCTTTCGTAAATGGCCGTTAAAACATCGGGAAAAGAAGTATTCGTATCCATGAAAACTCCTCGATGCCTTCGATGCCTTGATTCATGCCGACTTAATGGCTTGCGTTTTCCATAACGAAGCATCAATATATTCGCACTGAACGGGAAGGGTCAAGGACAGCTCAGAGCTTTCTGCATGGATTTGTCGCCCGGCGCTCTATGGTTCGGCGGAGAGGAGGAACGGTGGCGTTTTCGGTAACGTGGGAACAGGACGGAACGGGTCGGATTGTTTTAGACGGAATCTTGGATCGAGACACGGTGCCGGAAGTGCGTCGCCGCCTTTTTCGCGGCGTTTTAAACAAACGTCCGAGGCGTCTTTTCCTGAATCTTTCTTCCGTGGAACGCATGGATACAGCCGGGGTGGCGCTTCTTGTGGAACTCAGAAATGCAGCCACACGGCACGGAGGAGAATTTTACTTGGAAGACGTCCCGGAAAGTGTTCAAAGGCTCATCGGCCTGGCTCGACTGGAAAACCTTCTGGCGACACCGAACCAAGGAACTTCAGGGCGATAAGGATGGCACAGGGCGACACAGGTCTTTCCGATTCCATCATTGAAGTCCGAAACCTCAGCAGCAGCTATGGCGGTCGCAGCGTGCTTCATGAGGTCAGTTTCAGTATTCCCACGGGCAAAGTGACGGTCATTATGGGAGTGAGCGGCTGTGGCAAAAGCACGCTTCTACGCCACCTCATCGGCCTGAAACCGTCTTCTCCCGAATCCCTTTTCGTGGATGGCGCCGATGCGGGCTTTTTCACCCCCGCTCAGTGGAACGCATACCGAAAACGCATCGGGGTCCTGTTTCAAGGCGGAGCCTTGTTCAGTTCCCTTTCGGTGCGGGACAATTTGGCGGTGCCTCTGCGCGTGCACACACGGCTTGCCGAAAGCACCATTCGCATCATGACGGACATTAAACTGCACCAGGTGGGACTCACGGAGTTCGGCGATTTTATGCCGTCCCAATTGAGTGGAGGCATGCGCAAGCGTGCCGGGTTGGCTCGAGCCATGGTCATGGACCCGGAAATTCTTTTCGTGGATGAACCCTCGTCGGGTTTGGACCCTATCACGGCAGCGGGTCTGGATGATCTTTTGGTGGAGCTCAAACATGCCATGGGCATGACCCTGGTGGTGGTCACCCATGAATTGGAAAGCGCCTTTCACATTGCGGACCAGATCGTGGTGATGGATGCCGGAAAAGTCTTAGTGGCGGGAACTCCCGAGGCGGTTCGGTCCAGTCAGGATATTCGAGTGCGCCAGTTTTTGGAACGACGTCCTGATGAAAGGGCCGTGGATCAGGAGCGTTACGAAAAGAGATTGGCGGCCATGGGAGCCAAAAAGAGGGCATAGGAGTCGAGTGTGTCCCAAGTCATTCATGTTCTCAATCATTTAGGCCGCTGGGGCTTGAATCATGTTCAGAAAACAGGCCGTGCCGGTCTTTTTCTCTTTGAGGCGCTGCGAGGTGTTTTTCGTCCTCCCAAGAAATTCCATAGTATCGTCCGTCATGTGTATTTCATCGGAACCAAATCCTTTTTCGTGATCGGGTTTACTGCGGCCTTTACGGGAATGGTTTTAGGGTTGCAGGGCTATTACACCTTGTCCAAGTTCGGTTCCGAAGGACTTTTGGGAGCGGCCGTGGCCTTGAGCCTCATTCGGGAATTGGGTCCGGTTCTTTCCGCTCTGATGGTGACCGGACGGGCCGGATCGGCCATTTGCGCCGAGATTGGTATCATGCGTATTGAGGAGCAGATCGACGCTCTGGAGTGCATGGCCATTGATCCACATGCCTATTTGGTGTCCCCGCGTTTTGTGGCTTCACTCATTGCGATGCCTTTGCTGACCGCGTTCTTTGATGTTGTGGGTATTATCGGCGGTTACCTGGTGGGTGTTTCGCTTTTGGGGGTGAATCCTGGAGCCTACCTGGATGGGATGCAAAAGTCTGTGGAATGGGTGGATGTGTCCATGGGCATCGTCAAATCCTTTCTTTTTGCGGTGCTTTTCATATGGGTTTGTACTTACAAGGGATTTTACGCCGGTGTGGATGAGGGACGTTTCGGTCCGGAAGATGTGAGCCGAGCCACGACAGACGCTGTGGTCATTTCGTCTGTCGCCATTTTGGTAAGTGATTACGTCGCTACATCTTTGCTGCTCTAGTCATTCAAGGAAAGGGCTCGCCTGAGAAGCAACCGGCGGGAAGGATCGGGACTGTCTGTGCAGGTGTGAACGCCAACGTAAACATCGTCAGAAGATGCGCTGAATAGACGTGGGAGAGGTGCTGATGAATCGCCAATCGTGGACCGTAGAGACAGGCGTCGGGCTCTTTATTCTTATCGGCTTGGTCTGTGTCGCCTATCTATCGCTTAACCTGGGAGATGTGCGGCTTTGGGGAGGCGGAGACTACACCGTCTATGCGCGCTTTTCCAACGTTTCGGGCTTGAAAAAGAAAGCTGCTGTCACCATGGCCGGTGTGGAAATCGGTCGTGTGGAAGATATCAAGCTTCAAGAAGGGGCCGCTGTCGTGACGCTGCGCATTCAAAAGGATGTGCAATTGGAAGAGGACGTCATTGCCAGCATCAAAACCATGGGGATTATCGGGGATAAATATATTGCGGTTTCCGCAGGGGCTTCCGACGAAGTCATTCACCCCTACGGGTGGATTCGAGAAACACAACCGCCTTTGGATGTGGAGGAGTTGGTGGGCAAATTCGTTTTCGGCACCATGGAGAAAAAATGATTTAGAGAAAAAAGCCGACGCGCAGCGCCGGCTTTTTTCTCTGCAAGAAACGAATAAGTACAGGGTTCTTACTTCTTCATGTGTTTCATGAAAATCGATTCGCACTTGTTGGCCATCTTTTCAGCGCGATCGGCGGCTGCTTCGGCGCGGCGAGCGGCGTTTTCACAGGCCTGAACATTGCCGGCTTGCGCCTTTTCCAAGGCGTTCAGTCTTTGCATCATCTGATCCTGTTGCGCCTGAAGCTGCTTGACGGCGCTTTGGCTGGCGCAGCCACCCAGAACCGATGTGCACAGTGCGAGAACAAAGACAACTGCTAGGACCCTTTTCATGACTCTTTCCTCCTGTTAAGTATGTTGGAACACCCAAAACCAACTCCTCGCACTCTCCAGCGCTGAATTCTAGAAAGCGTTTCTGCCAAAATCAAGGGGATTTTTGCTGCTGTGTAAGTCTTCCACCAAAATCGTGAAAGTCGGAGGTTCCAGGGTACTCACGTCCGTAGGGACTCCGTTTTGAAGACGCACGGCCAAAGCGAATCGCCTGCGGTCCACTTTGGAAGCCCATGGCGACCGATCCAATTTTTCCATGGCATAGCGTTGGTAGTCGGGGATTTTTTTATAAACGTCCGGATGGGCTTCCACGTAAACGCGACCGTTTTTGATTCCAAGTTTTACAGGTTCATAGATGATTTCCAAACGAGTGCCTACGGCCACCTGAGGGTAGAGAATACGAATGTGTTCCGGATAGCATCGAATACAGCCGTGACTTACGAGCCGTCCCACACCCCAGGGCATATGAGTCCCATGAATGCCGTAAGGACCAATGGACAATTTCATCATGTATTCTCCCAGGGGATTTTCGGGTCCGGGCGGCATGACTTTCATTCCGTATTTGGCTTGCAGGGATTCCGGTATATACCACGCAGGGTTGGGTCTCTTTTCGGCAATATAGCCTTCCTTGATGGGTGTTTCCCATCCTTCATCGCCGATACCGATGGGATAGGTCTGGACGGTTTTGGAACTTTTGTCAAAGAAATAGAGTCGCAGTTCGGGAATGTTGATAACCAAGGCTTCCAGCCGAGTGGGAGGAAGCACCCAGAGGGTGGGAATCATGAGTCTTGTTTGTTTTGGTGGAAGCCATGGATCCATGAGGGGATAGAGCAGAGCCATTTCATTGTAGCCCAAGCCGTAGGCTCGAGCGATGTCCAGAAGAGATTCCCCTTGTTTGACCAGATGAAGCCGTGGTTTACCTAAGACTGTTTGCGATTCAAAATTGTAAGGGTACTTGATGACTTGAGCCGTGTAATTCGTCCCGCCTGCAAAGGAGACCGTCGGAAAGACCTGAGTCAGAAGAAAGAGACCGACCGTGGGCATCCACAGCCTTTGAAATCGTTTCAGGAATCCCAGGTGATTTAAGGAACCCATGGCGCCTCAACATCCTCTTTGGCATCGGAAGTTTGAAATCCTGCAGACATTTCGATCCGCTCCCATAAACGAACTTACGGAAATCTGCAAGGAAAAGACGTGTCTTTGTCTCCTTTGAGAAAAAAAAGAACGTCATTTCGACGAATGGTTTTTTTATCCAGCAACGTCCATAAAATAGGCACACGTACGTTTTCCTGCCAGGTGGTTTGAAGGATTCTTCTTTCCGTGACGATCCAGTGAAGGGGAACATCGTTGGATTTCATGGGAATGGTTTCCAGAACACGCGTGTCGGGGACGACCCCCACCACAACCGTGCCGGCATGAAGCCATTCCAGGGCATCCAAACATGCCACCTGTAAATCCATCAGCCCCGACCCGTCGCCCAAGCGGCCACCATCTTGGGACGCCGCAAGACAGGGCATGACCACAACATCCAATCGGATTTTTTCTCCAAGGCGATAACGAACACTGCGAGCCCACGGATTGGGTGATCGAAAGGAGGCGGCCGCGCTTCTTTGAGGACGGGGAATCTTTTTGGGATTCACAAGATAAAAGCCCTGGTGCATTTTGGGAGAGGAAAAGACCAGGTTTTTTCCGTCCAACAGGATATTCAAGGCGGTCTGTCGAAAGAATGCCGTAGGAGGTACGAGGATGCAGGAAGCCTTTTGATAGACCGTCCATCGGCGCAGTCTTTCGGCGATCTTGCCGGAACTGGAGTCCAAAAAGGCATTGTAAATCGACGCTTCCGTTTCGGACTGGTAACGTGCTCGAAGAGCGTTCTTCAAAGCTGAGATCTCGTGATCGTCCATGGGCATTCAGTCTCCTTTCGGCAAAACTTGCGCTTTTTTTGAGGATTATCTATAGAGGAAGCAACCTTCTTGAGACAACTTACGGGAAAAGGAGCATCCACTATGGCATGGAAAGATTATCGCCCTGAAAACGTCAAGAAACGATTCCCTCAGTCTATCGTGCCTCTTGTGAATGGCAAGGCATTGCTTCGAGCCGCCAAAAAACACAAGGGCATGATCATGGCCACCAACATTCGCTGTCGGCTGCCGGTGGAAGGTATCATTCGGGCTTCCATGGCCACTCAGGCACCGGTCATGTACGAAATCGCCAAATCGGAACTGACCTACACCGAGTTCACTCCCGCTTCCTTTGTGGACTTCATCGTCAAGGAAAATGAAAGACTGGGGAATACCCAGGTACCCTTTGCCATTCACGGGGACCATATCACCGTGAAGAAGATGGAAGACAAGGATTCCGTTGGCGCCCTTATCGCCGCCGAAATGGAAGCGGGGTACACGTCTTTTGCCATTGATGCTTCCCATATGGAAAACGAAAAGAACCTGGAAGCCACTACCGAATTGGCTCGGCCTATCATCGAGGCAGGCTTGAGCCTGGAAGTGGAACTGGGAGAAATCGGCGCTAAGAGCGGCAGCGCCGAAGGATTTACACGTCCCGATGAGGCCGAGTGGTTCATCAGCAATTTGGTGAAAAACGGAGTGCATCCGGATCTTTTGGCGATCAATAACGGTTCCATTCACGGCACCTATTTCGGAACGGCTCAGGAAGGCATTCAGCTGGATCTTACCCTGGAGATCTGGAAAGCCATTCAACCCTGGGACGTGGATATCGCTCAGCATGGCATCACCGGCACATCGCTGGAAAAGATCACTTCCTTTATCAACTACGGTATCCGTAAAGGCAATGTGGGAACACTGTGGCAAAACGTGTCCTTTGGTTTTGCCATGAATCAGAACGGTAACGCCATCACCACGCCGGAAAAGGGTTACGTGAAACGCCCCTATCGTGGCATTCCTGATGAGCTTTGGCAGGAAATGTGGGCCTGGGCTGTGGAGACAGGGAATATCGGCGGAAACATCAAGAACGCCAATAAGGTGTTCGCGGCCAAGCTCAACGCCATTCCCGCCGAGTACAAGGAACGCATCACAGCGCATGCCTACGAAGAAGCCGTGCGCCTTTTTGAAGCCACGCATTCCATAGGGCTGGCCGACGCCGTGTGGAAAGAACTAGCGTGAAATCGTGAAATCGTGAAGTCGTGAAGAGGTAAAATGGTGAAGTTGTGAAATCGTGAGGTGGTGAGGTCATGGCATCTAATCTGTCCGCCCACGATTTCACGATTAACCATTCACCACCCACGGTTCACGACTTAAGATTTCACGGTTTACGATTGACAACTTCACGACTTCACGATTCACGACTTCACGAGATGGTCAAAGTGGTAGCCGAAAAGGTCGATGTCCTTTTGGAAGTGTCGGGCTACCAGTTCGGCTGTTTCGTCCGTGTAATACGCCCTGTAATCGCGTCGGTCTGTAGCTTTTCGTTTGTGAGGGAGACGAGGGGTTTGAATGCCGATTCTTTGACAGGCTTCATGGAAATCTTGTTCCAGGCTTTCGTAGCGTCCCACAAAATCCACGATGAGACTGCCGTCCAGATCCACGAGATAATCCGACTGACGTTCGATGGACACGTCAAGATGGAAGACATAAGGCCGATCCGGGTCCAATTTGTACTTGAGGAAATCCTCGAAGGTGCTGAATCCTTGCATCAAGTGCGGGCGTTCCCGTCGAATATGGTGAAAGGAGCTGACCTGTAAGTCCCAAGGATTTCGAACGAAGGCGAACTTAAAAAGGCTGTTGAAAAATTCACGGGGAAGCATTTCCTTGGCGGCGATGGCCTTGGCGTGTCGGGGGAGCTTGCAGGCCAATCGATGACCGAACAGGGCGCTTAACCGGCTGCACAGGAACAGGGGAATTCGGTAAGGATCCCGCCATTTATAGCCCCGCAAGGCCACTCGAATGCTGGTCCCTCCCGTTTTGGGAATGTGCACGAAAAGAAACTTGTATTTCGGCGACAGCAACAAGGGTGAACTTCTCCTTTTTCTACCGCTGAGAAATTATCGGCTTTTCTCCCAAAAGAACCTTTAAGTACATGCGGGCACTGTTTTCCACGGTATAAGGCGCTACAGCCCGCTGGAGCCGCTCTTTGTCAGGTGGGTGGTCCAGCATGTCAAGTATGGCCGTGGCCATGGCATCGGGATTTCGCATGGGAACCAAGGGAGCGATGGTTCCGTCCTGAAGAATTTCTCGCGGGCCGCTGGGGCAATCGGTGGCCACCACCGGTGTGCCCAAAGCCATGGCTTCCGTCAGAGCATTGGGAGATCCTTCCCAGATGGACGAAAGCACAAAGACGGACGCCTTTCTGAGATAGGGATAGGGATTCGGCACAAACCCCGCCAGGAAAACATCTTGAGCGATGCCAAGTTCGTGCGCCAATGATTCAAGTTTTCGCCGATGGGATCCTTCTCCAAGCAGGATGAGCCGGCACGTTCTGGAAGATCGAACCCTTTGAAAGGCTCGCAGTAATGTGGGGAAATCTTTTTGGGTGGTCAGCCTGCCCATACCGACCACAACCGGTGTCGAGGGGTCGTCGAACCAGGAATGACTGAGCGGTTCGTTTGCCTGAAGGCCAAGGCGTGGTGTGATCACCGGATTAGGAATGACGACCAGGGAATTCAGAGGACGCCCCAAAATGTTGAGAAGGTCCTGGGCTACGCCTTGGGAAACGGCCACCACAGCATCCGCTTTGGGGTATAGGAACCGAATAGGGAGTGCCCATGCCGCTTTGTGAAGCCGGGATTTGTGTTCGATGGCAGCGGAAATGGTTGTTCCGAGGCGCAAAACGATTCGAGTGGACGTTTTGGCAAGGGCTCGAGCCATCACGGCGACTTGGTTGGCTCGGTCTTTGGCGGCAAGAAGCGCGACCGGACTAGTTTTTCTTAAGTAAAGAGCCAGTCGAGGAAGGCTTTGGAATGTATGACGCACGCCTAAAGATTGCAGCGGTACCGTAAGGGCTTCATCTTGAAGAAACCTGCTTCGCTTTTTGACGGCCACAATTTCAGCCGATCCATACAGATGCTGGAGTCCTTCCGCGAGATGCAGCATCATGCGTTCCACACCACCTTGACCGGAAAAGTTTAGAAAAAGTGTCACGGGTCTTTGGGAAAACACGACGTCTTTCCTCATGACTCAGGCAAAGCAACGTCTTCGTTGCCCAAGACTTGCAAGTAGGCGTTGGTGGCTGCAGGTACACGGTAACGGGACACGGCGGCCTTGAGGGCTTCCCTGTCAGGAGTATGGTCCAGCAGATAGGTTATGGCTTCGGCCAGCTTTTCCCAGGATTTCACAGGAACCAAGGGGCCAAGCCTTCCCTGATCCAGGATTTCCCGAGGACCGCTGGGACAGTCTGTAGAAGCTACGGGAATGCCTAAAGCCATGGCTTCCATGAGCACCACGGGAAGACCTTCACAGGTGGAAGAAAGCACAAAGATGCGGGATTTGGCCATGTAAGCATAAGGATTTTTCACAAATCCCGGAAAATGAATGCGATCGGCAACGCCTAGATCTTTCGCTAATTTTTCCAGAGTCTTCCGCTTTTTGCCCTTACCCAAAATCACCAAGCGATAAGAGTTCTGCATGGGCAGCGCGGCAAAGGCTCGAATAAGAGTCGCAAAATCTTTCCGTTCACAAAGCTCTCCAGCCCCCAGAATGACCGAATAGGCCTCTGAAGCAAACCACGGATGAGGCACCGGTTCTCTTCCCAGGGTTTCAAGACCTTCAGTAACCACGGGAGAAGGCAGAACGCGGACCAGTCCGGGTGGCAAGGACGCGATCGAGCACAAATCCTCCGCAGCCCCTTGAGAAGGCACCACCACCGCATGAGCCTTGCCATACAAGTGCCGAAGACTCCAGTATTGAAGAAGCCGATGGCCGAAGCCGCGTCCTTCGAGGTTCTTGGAGACCGTGGTTCCTATGCGCACCACCAGGCGCCCTTTGTATCCGGCCATGGACGCGGCAAGCAGGGCTGTTCGGTTCACTCGATCCTTATCGCACAAGAGCGCGTCAGGACGTTCGGTCCGTAAGTAATGTGCCACCCTCAGAAGACTCGATTGCACATGTCGGGTTCCCAGAGGAACGAGTCGAACGTTTTCTGGCACTTTTTCCAGAAACGGCCCATGGCCTTGGACCTGAAGAAGATCGACGGCGATGGGTCTTGTGCCTAGCTCGGCGATAAAGTTTTTCATGATTCGGTCCACACCGCTGTGACCCGATGTGGCCAGGAAAAGGGCAAGCCGCCATGGGGCATGAGGGATCTTCACGGGTTAGGCTCCTGGTACCGAGGTGAGCGGCTGGGGGCATAAGGCATTCGGTTTGTTTCCGTGGAAAGGAATCCGAAGGCTCTGAGATGTTCACGAGTGCTGGCAGCGAGCGTGTAGTTGGTGACGGCTTCTTTGAGAACGGAAGGGTCAGGACGGTTTTCCAAGACCTCCAGCATGGCTTGAGCCATGGCGTGAGGATCTCGGACCGGCACCAGGCGGCCGTAGCGACCGTCCTGCAAGATTTCTCGAGGGCCGCTCGGGCAATCTGTGGAGACCACAGGAGTTCCCATGGCCAAAGCTTCCGTCAGCACATTGGGTGAACCTTCCCATAAGGATGACAGAACGAAAAGGTCGGCATGGGCGAGATACCCATAAGGATTTTCCACGAAGCCGGGAAAATCCGTCCATGGAGCAATGTTCAGGGATCGGCTTAAAGCTTCAAGCTTTTTTTTGAGGTGACCCTGTCCCAGAATGACAAGCCGAGCCGGCCTCGTGTGGACCATAATGGCAAAGGCCTGAAGGAGTGTGGGAAAATCTTTGGCCTTACGAAGACCTCCCATACCGACCACGATGGGAACTTGGCGTGGGGACATGTAAAAAGGATGAGCCGGGACCGAGGGAGGGTTCGAAAGCATTTCCGGAGTGACCACTGGATTGGGCACCACATGAATCTTTTCGGAAGGAACCCTGAAAAGGCGCATGACATCCTGGGCGACCCCTCGTGAGACGGCAAGGACCCCGTCAGCCTGAGGAAAAAGACGGCGCAGACGCCTCAACTGCCACCAGCTTGTCAGTTTCCAGCGGTTTTCGTAACGAGCCGAAAAGGTTGTTCCAACTCGAAAGAAGACTCGAGTGTCCGTTTTCGCCATACGCACCGCGGCCAGCACTTCCTCATCGCTTCTTTTTCCTGAAAGAAGCACATCCGGTCGAGCTTCAGCCACATGGTGGGCAAGGAACTTTGTGAGATTTCTTGAGGAGCCTTCCTTGACAAGGATCAGTCGCACACGGGAAGGAAGTTGGTCCAGATAGGGAGCCTTCCCTGAACGTGTCAGAAAGTCCACAGGCCAGCCCTGTTCGGACAATCCTCGAGCCAGATGCACGAGCATCTTGTCGTTGCCACCGTCTCCGGCCGAGAACGTCACCAGAGTTATGTGAGGCGGTTTTGCTGTGGACTTTAGGCTCATGGACTGGATTCCTTGATGTTTCGAGGTAGGTGCAGACAAAGAGGATTTGCGGCGATGATGCCGGCAAGATAGTTCCAGAAAAACCGCCAATCCGGATGAAGGCTTCGAAAATCAAACATAGCCCACAGGAAGAGATAGATCAGGGAAGCCAGGGAGAAGAGCCACATGGAGGTGCTCAGCACCCCCTCTTTCCAGGAACGGTGGGCACCCCAGAGCAGGGAACCATACATCCAGAGCCACAAAAGACCCCCGACCGCTCCGTAATGAAAAAGAATCTCCAAGTGAGTGCTGTGCAGGTGATCCCACCATTGCATTTGACCTTTCCAGTTGGGGGCTTTAAGGGTTTCTCGGCCGCTTTCCTGAATGAAGCGCTTGGATACGGCCGGACCTACGCCCAACACAGGGTTTTGGATAATGCCTTCCAGAGCGAACCGGTAGAGGTGGGCTCGGTAACCCGTCGAATCATGTGCCGGCTGCGTGAAATCAAAGGATTTCAGTTGAAGCAGGGTGTGGCTTTCCTCTTTCCACCTTTTTTCAAATAGATGCCAATTAAACACAGCGATAATCACAAGGAGGACCCAAAAGACAAGAAGACCCCTTTTAAGGGGTCGAAGAAAGTTATGAGATGAGGCCATTGTCTTGGACAGGAACAAAATCCCTGTCACAATAAAAGCCGTCACCCCAAAGCCCAAAAAGACACCTCGTGATTGTGTGAAAAAAAGCGATTGCCCGAGAAGCACGGAAAGTCCGGCCCACAGCAAGATCCAAAGGCCTTTGTAACGACGGGCCTGAAAGAAAGACGGTGTAAAGCACACCAAAGCCCACAAGAATGTCCCTGCATAAAGGCCAAAGGCCACAATGCGCAAGTGAAAACCGGTGCGCATGCCTTGATAGGCGCTTTGCAAAGTTTCCAGATCCAAGACGCGCAACATGCCCACCACAAGCCCTGCCAGGCCGACTCCAAGCAGACGGCGGCACAACTTTTCATCCCCTTGACACCACCAAGCCACCACCGGAAAGAGCATCAGCCTGGCCCACCCCCAAAATCCTTCCCAATGATAACCGGCCCATTCCGGTCTCTGGAACACTGCTGCGATGGTTCTGCAGATGAGGTAACCGAAAAGCACTGCCCACGGACGAAACAACCATCGGGCGTGATGAAAGCCGTTGGAAGGAGCTTTTAAAAGATAAAGGCCTACGAGGGTCCACAACGCCACCGTCGCCATGGTGGTGCTCAGCAAGGCGGTGAAAGCAAAAACATAGAGGGCTCCAGCGGCCGCTTTGTTCAAAACTTCGGTATGTCTTAGAGATGGGAGTCTCATGAGTGTTATCCGCTTCTTAAACGTGTCATCACCGCCTCATCCATCGTTTGGGACCTTTTGCAAGCCGGTGTAACATATTGGGAATCGCATTGTAACCAATCTTAAGCTCAGGGGGCCGCAGCCTTTCATTAAGGATACTTTCGGAAAAATGTTCCTTCCAGCGTTCCGGGTGTTTCGAGCCTACACCGAAGATGTAGACAGAGCTCATACAATGATCGTTCCATGACACATAAAGCATCGCAAGCCCGTTTTCATGGTAAAGCCGCTTGAGGGACAGAGGGGTAAACCGCCAGTAGTCCCCGTATTCGGTGTGATAGGGCTGCAAGAAGGGAACACACACGATGACGATGTCGCGAGACAGCAAACACAGATTCTTGAAAGCCTGCTGGACATGATAAACATGTTCCAAAGTCGTGTGATTAAACACCACATCAAATCGGCCTATGAGCTCTTGCGGGAGTTCGTTTTCCAAATCCAAAAAGATTTCATTGGGAATATTTTGAAAACCACGGGCTTCGCTTTTCCAGTTCGTCAACCAGTAACTTGCTGCATTGGGAAAATAGTCTCGGTAATGTCCACCTTCCTTGTCTTCATCTTTCCAGGCACTAACGTTGACGATGTCTCCGTGAAACAGAGATGAAATTTTTTTCAGTTCCCTGTTGGACCAGAGACGTGGCAGACGAAAACATCGATCGATACCGAAAAGTTTCCTATCCATGAAGTGGCTCCGGGTTCTCGAGCAAGAGGGTCTGTTTCAAGATCTGGGCTCGATTTTCCCATCGGTACCGAAAGGCGTCCCTTTTTGCCTGATCGGCCATTTCCTGAGCCCGCTGCGGATATTCTTGAAGAAACCTCAAGGCGTTCACCCACGCCTTTTCATCGTCAGGGGGCACACAAAGGCCGTTTTCTTGATGGCGAATGATTTCTCGAATGGGTTTAAGGTCGCTGACGATGATGGGCCTTCCGGCCGCCATGGCTTCAAACAGTTTCATAGGGCTGATGGATCCCGCATGGGGAAGATGTTCCTGGTAAGGCATCACCAGAATATCTGCCTGTTCCAGGTAGCGGGGAATCCTTTGATGGGGCACAAAGGGAACCACTTGAATGCGATCCGTCACGGGGCGATCTTCCAGAACCCCCACCACCGTGACGCGACACGCCCCGTGGAGAGCGAGTTTTTCCAGAATACCCAGTCCACGATCCCGACTGATTCTTCCCACGTACATCACATGAGGTTCCTTGAGACCGGCGGGATTCCATGGCGCCATGTTTTCAAACAGAGAAAGATCCGCACCGCAAGGACAGACATGAACGCATGCCGGCGACACACCATGTTCCAAAAGACCGTGAGCGGCGGCTTGACTGATAGGATAAAAACGTCGAATGAGGCCCTTGGCATGTGCCGCCACGAGACGATCCAGCACCCCTTGTCGACGTAACCCGTCTAAGTCGTGCACCTCGAAGCTGTGTGAAACACCGTAACGGATCAAGGCCAGGCTGAGATCGACGGATCGCGTGTACACCGCGGAAGACTGTCGAATTTTGTCGGCATATTTCCAGAAAAAAGGGGCAAAGAAGACGGGTTTCCACAGGGAACGCAAACCGCCGTGGGCATAGATTTCAAGAGATTTGGTAACTCCCAAGTGTGTGAGAATGTCTCGCAGAGAGCTTTTTCCTTTCCAAGGTGGTAAGTGCAGTTGCACATGCACCCCGATACGCACGAGGCCTTCCACGGTTTTCACGGTCTGAATAACGTTGGCTCGAGGCCGGTGCAGGCGGGCTCTGGAAAGATAAATCACTTGAACGGATTGGTGGAACGGCTTTCGGTCCTGGGGCATGCTCATGACACCTCGAGGATTTCTTCATAGACGGCGAGATTGCCCTGAATCATGACTTCAGGGGAAAACTGCGTCCTGACGAGATGTCGTCCCTGAGCACCCATACGGCGAGCCTCGTTTGGAAAATGCAGCATTTGAAGAATCGCGGCTTGGAGTTCATGGCCCTTTTCAGGGTTCACAAGAATCCCATTGAGGCCGTGATGAACCACTTCGGGAACGCCTCCGGCTCTGAAAGCCACGATAGGGACACCGGCTGCGGCTGCTTCCAAAAGGCACACACCTAAACCTTCCATCATGGCCGGATGCACCAAAAGATCCAGGCAGGGAAAGATCTTGTCCATGTCCTTTCGAAACCCCAAAAAATGGACATGCTGGGACACTTTTTTTTCAACGGCACGTCGACGGAGCGTTTCCAGGAGCGGCCCCTGTCCGAAAAAGCAAAAATGCGCCTTGGGGTAGTGTGCCGTGACGGCGGGAACAACGTCTAGGAGCCGAGCATGCCCTTTGCGGGGTATGAGTTGTGCTACGGTGCCGATGAGAAGGCTGTCTTTCGAAAGCCCCAGATCCTGAAGCAGTTTTTCTCGAGGGTAAGGAGCGGTAAACCTTTGGGGTTCTATGCAGCTTTTGATGATACGGATCTTTTCCGCTTCGATTCCCTGCTGTTTCAAAACCTCGGCAATAGCCTCGGAAATGGCGATAATGCGTTTGTACGGACGGTACTTGATGCGAGCCAAAAGGGGGTTTTCCGGATTATCCACACGGCGGGTGATCAGAGGCGGTACATGCCGTGCTCGAGCGATCCATCCGCTCCACCAATCGGCTCCTCGTCGGCTGTGAGCGTGCACAAGATGAGGACGCCATCGAGTCACTGCTTGCCGGAGACTCCGGGGAAACCTCGGGTCCATTTCACCGTTCATTTCCACGGGAACCAACTGGACATACGGGGCCGCGGCTTGGGCAATCGCGCTGTTTTTGGGAGCGCATAAAATATTTTCCACGCCTAAAGATGCCAGTCCTCGAAGGAGCAGGAGCACCTGGTAGGCCCCTCCGTAAAGATGACGTCCGGTTTCCACGTGGAGCACACGTAACGGCTTTGGGGTCATGGCGAAAGCCGATTTCCATGAAGAAGACTTCATAAGCATAGGAGACATTCAGTGCAAAGCTTTCGCACAGCTTTCATTCTTTTGAAATGTCCAAAAGACGATGTGCCGCGTTCAAGACGTCGTCTTCACTGATGGCTGCCATGCATGGAAAGGTCTGGCCGCAAGTGGGACGACGGCGGCACGGGGAACATGGCATGCGTTGGTAGAGAACCACGGCGTGATTCGAGCCTGTGTGCAGATACGGGCATGTGGCCCCGAAAAGGGCGATCGCCGGGCGGTTCTGAACCATGGCCATATGGGTGAGACCTGTATCGACGCCGATAGTCAAGGAAGCTTGCGTGACAATGGCAAAGCTTTCCAAAAGGTTGGTTCGGCCACACAGGACATGAAGATGCCCTGAGCTGTGGCTTCGTATGCGCTGCGCCGCATGGCGATCTTGCGCAGCCCCGAGAAGGATCGGCTTTAGAGCGAATTCCTTTTGCAGCACATCGGCCACTCGAGCCCATCGGTCTTCGAGCCAGTGTTTTTGAGGTCTGGTGGTAAAGGGAGCCAGAACGGCATAGGGCCCTTCGATTCCTTCCGTTTGCAGAAGAGCGCGCACGCTTTGCATCGTGTTTTCTGCAATGGGAAACGTCCAACCGGGTTGAAGCGGTGCCGCGCCGAGGACATCCAAGATGTAGTGGTACTCGGATCCGATCCGCTTGGTGGAAGGACCTTTATCGATCACATGGGTCATAAGCCCCAGATGAGGTTCCTTGGATCTGAAACCGACACGAAGAGGAGCTCCGGTAAGCCACGCAAGAAAACGGCTTCGAAGAAGTCCCTGAACGTCCAGCACGAGATCCGGTTTTTTGACGGTGAGGGTTGCTCGGAAAGCTTTGATCTCACGTGCCAGAGCTCCCAAATGCCCTGTTTTGATCAAACGGGTCCATTCCCGTTTCGGCCAACAAATCACCTCGTCCAGATCAGGATGCTGCCTGAGAAGCGGAACCATGGCCGGTTCCGCCATCCAGTAGAGACGTGCCTGAGGAAAGGTTCTTCTGAGGCGGGGCAGCATGGGCGAAGCCATGATAATATCACCGATGGCGCTCGGGCGAATCACGACGATGCTCTCAGGTTGTCCACAGGAAATTCTCAAGGCAGAAGACTCCGGGATGCCGACAGGTGTTCGTAAAGGGATTCGTAAGCTTTCACAATGGCCTGCTCACTGTAACGTTCGTTAACCACTTTCATGCCCTGAAGCCCAATCTGTCGAAGGACTTCCTGAGGAAAATTGGCGACCAGATCCATGAAGGAAGCCCACTGGTCGGGTTTTTCCACATCAACCAGAAAACCGTTTTCGTTGGGTTCAATCAGTTCGAGAGCTCCTGCGGTTCGTGTGGAAATAACCGGCACACCATAGCTCCACGCTTCCAAAATGACATTTCCCAGGGGCTCATGACGTGACGGGCATATCAAGAGATCCGCCAGGTTGTAGACAACCGCGGGATCATTCTGCCAACCCACAAAGCGAACGGAAGATCGTATGCCCAATTGTGCGGCCATTTCTTCCAGTTGGTTTTTCATGGGGCCGTCTCCCGCAAGGATCCATACCACTGCTCGATCTTTGCATGGGTTAGGACGTTGAGAGATGGCCTGAAGAAGATCCTGAAAACCTTTCTTGGGAACGAACCGACCCAGGGCCAAAATCACGAAGGCTTCCTGAGGTATTTTCCATTGTCGTCTGTACTGGGACAGTTCGTCTTGGGTCATAGTCTTGGGCGTTTCCACAAAATTGCCGATAAAGAAGACTCTGGTTGCCGAAAGTCCTTCTTTCACGAGGTAGTCACATATCCCTTTCGTATTGCCTACCCAGGCATGTGCATGGCGATAGTAGCCATCGATCTTGTAATAGCCTCCTAACCTGGCGATATGGACCACAGGGAGCCCTTTTGGGATTCTGGTAAGCCGAGTCGCCCGTCCCATGTAGGTTTGCACGATGGGATACCGGCTCTGTTGAATGAGGCGCCTGATTTGCCACATGGAATACACGTCAAGGCCGTTCATCATTCTGAAACATCTTTGAGGCACAACGTTTTCCAGGGCTTTGTTCACGGGACTTCCCGGCCTGTTGACGGCCAAAACCGGATGCCCTCGAGCCGCAAGAGCCTTAACGAGCCGCACGTAGAATCTGTCGGCCCCACCGTACTGTCGGCTTCCAAGGATATGGATCGACCCCAAGGATCTTCGAGCGGAGTCTTTGACGTCTATGGCATATGGGTTTTCCATAACGAACCCAGGATCACACCTTTCAGCCAGGGCATATGGCTGCGGAAACGTCGCCCATGACAAAAAGTCGCCCGGTGCAAGGCCGGGCGAGAGAAAGGACCGATGTGATGGACCATGAGTCTGGAAAAACGCCTTGAAAAAGTCATGGCTGAATCAGCTTCCACCCTCCATCCACCACCTGAACGATCACCAGCGAGTCGGTGTCTAAACCATTGTGGTCTTCGGGTGTCAAGTTGTAAATACCGCTGATTCCCACATAGCCTCGAGTCTGCTCAATGGCCGTCCGCAGGGCGGCCCGATCGGTGCCGGCTTGTCTCATGGCATTGGCCAGAATCATGATGGCGTCCCATGCATAGCCGCTATGAGTGTTGATGGGATATTGTTTGTCGTAATGGTACACGTCCTTGTAAAGGCGAAGGAATTCGCGAATGACCGACTTTTGAGGATCGGAGTCGGGAAGTTGATCCGCGACCATGAGTTTGGTGGAAGGCATGTAGGTCCCTTCAGCGGCGGATCCGGCCAATTCCACATATTTAGGATCGGGCTGTCCGTGGCATTGAAAGAGAGGTGTGGTGATCCCCAACTGTTTCACGTTCTTAGCGACACGAGCTCCGGCCGGCCCGATGGTCCAGCAGATGATCACTTGAGCCGGTGTGGCCTTGATTTTCACAAGCTGTGTGGTCATGTCCGCATCGTTCACGTCAAAAGCTTCATTGGCCACCACTTCCATCTTGTGGTCCGGGGCCAGTCGAAGAAGCCATTCCAAGCCGTCTTTACCGAATCCATCCGTCGCCGTGAGCAGAGCCACTTTGGTCCACCCTTTGGCTTTGAGAAACTCATAGATCTTGGTCACGGCGGTGGATGTTCTCTGGGGAGTCTTGAACGTCCAGGTAAAAGGCCCGTATTTGCCTCCGGCGATCACCGGGTCTCCCCCGACGGTCATGATCACGGGAATTTCAGCCTTTTCCGTATAGGCTTTGACGGCCATGCCCGTCCCTGTGCGGGTAGGGCCGATAAGCGCCATGACCTGATCCTTTTCCACGAGCCGTTTGGCTACCAGAAGAGCTTTGGTGGGATCTCCTTCCGTATCGCCGATGATCAGTTCCAAAGATCGCCCGTTGATGCCTCCTTCCTGGTTGATTTTATGCACCACCATTTCGGCCACCAACTTCGTAGGTGTCCCGATGGAGGACGCCGGGCCGGATAGGTCGAAAAAGGCGCCGATCCGTATAGGATCCGCGCTCCAGCCGGGACAAACGCCGAAAAGGGCGATGATGCCGACAATGACCGCTGCCGTGATCGTCTTGAAAATGTTGGGATCTGTCTTCATGGGCTGCCTCCTTTGGTGTTTCAAGTCAACCATTCAACCTCACCTGAGCCGGCCTGCTTTAAGTCCGGCTCAGGGCTTTCCAGGCAGGCTCCGTTCAGTCTTCCCGAACACGGTGATCAAAGACCCGCTTGCTTTTCCGATCCGTTCTTGGAAGCGTTCCGTAATCCACCAGGTCCACGGTGCATCGCACAAGGATCTGTTTTCTGATTTCGGAAGAGATTTTCTCTTTGAGCGCTTCGTCTTCATGGGAAGACGTTCCCATGGCCCGTTCCACTTTAAGAATCATCATATCCCGGCCGTCTTCTCGATGATGCAGATGCACCTGGTATTCGCTGCCGGCTCCAGGGATTTGGGAAAGCACATGGTCGATCTGTCCCGGATAGATGTTCACGGCTCGATAGATGAACATATCGTCCGATCGGCCCAGGAGATGATCATGGCGCGGCAAAGGATTGCCGCACGGGCAGGGTTCCGTAATCAGGCGGGTCAGGTCACGGGTGCGATAGCGGATCAAGGGGGCGGCTTCCTTGCGCAGCGTCGTCACCACCATTTCTCCGAGCTCACCCAGAGGCACGGGTTCCAGTGTTTCCGGATGAAGAATTTCCAAAATGTAATAATCCGCCCAGTAATGAATGCCTTGATGTGCCATGCATTCCAAGCCGGTGCCCGGCCCGTAAAGTTCTGTCAAGCCTGGAATATCAAACATGTGTTCCACGCCCGTGATGGCCTGAATACGGCGGCGCATGCTGCGGCTGTGGCGTTCCGCGCCGAAGATGATCTTTTTCAGGGCGATCTGGTCTCGAAGACCGCGTTTTTCGATTTCTTCGGCCATGAGCAAGGCCATGGAAGCCGTGGCACAAAAGACCGTGGATTGAAGATCCACGAGCATCTGGCAATGGATTTCCGTGTTGGCCGGCCCTACCGGCACGGCCATGGCTCCGAAACGCTCGCATCCCAGCTGAAATCCGACGCCTGCGGTCCACAGCCCATAACCTACCGCAATCTGGACACGGTCCTGGCGTGTCAGACCGGCCATTTCGAAACACCGAGCGAACATGTCAGCCCAGTCGTCAATGTCTTTTTGAGTGTAGCACAAAACCTTGCGTTTGCCTGTGGTCCCTGAGGAAGCATGAATACGAACGATCTTTTCAAAAGGAACGGATCGAAGCGGAAAAGGGTAGTCTGCCTGAAGATCATCGGCCGTGGTCAATGGAAGACGTCGTAAATCGTCCAAGGATCGAATCTGATCCGGTGTCACCCCTGCAGCGTCCAGCCGTTGCCGATAAAACGGTGAGTTGTGATAAGCGTGCTGCACCGTCCAGCGAAGTCCTTGAAGCTGTAATTCCTGGAGATCCTCTCGGCTGGAACGCACCGGCATGAAACTTAAGGTCATGGAACAAGCTCCTTTCATGATTCTGATCTTTCTCGAAAAACCGTCTTGTATGTCAATCCTTCTTGAGGCAGCCTTTCCGCCGGAACATCCGCGACGCGCACTCCTAGGCCCAATTCCCGTCGAAGGCGGCTGCGGATTCTTTCAAGGCGTGCGCTTTTGCTTCCGTCGGGTAAGGCCTTGAATGTCATCCACACTTCCAGGCTGTCTCCAAGGCCGTAGCGGGTCCAGACCACCAACCGAAAATCTTCAATGGTCGGGTCTGTTTCTTGAAGAAGCCGTTCCACCCTTTGCGGATTGACAGGAATCCCTCGCACACTCACTCGATGATCCGTGCGCCGAAGCACGGAAGAAATCCTTACAGTGTGCAGCCCGCAGGGGCATGGAGAAGCATCTAAAGTCACGACGTCTCCGGTACGGTATCGAAGAAGCGGGTAAGCTTCCGCGGACAGCGTGGTGACCACCAGTTCCCCTTCCACACCTTGTCCCACAGGCATGCCCGTGACAGGATGCACCACTTCCACCAGGAAATGGTCTTCCGCCACATGCAATCCCCTTTGCACGCGGCATTCTCCGGCTAGCCCGGGTTCCACCATTTCCGAAACACCGTAGAGGTTGTAGGCGGGAAGATCAAGGTCTTGTCTCAGGCGCCTGCGCAAAGCTTCGGGAATGGCGTCCGGACCGAGTACCATAAGTTTCAGGGAAAGATCATGGCTTTCAAGGCCCTGGCTTCTCTCTTCATCCAGGGTATCCATGAGGTGCAGGGCAAAGGAAGGGGTTGCCGCCAGCACCGTGGATCGAAAATCGCGCATGATTTGGAGTTGCAACTTGGCGGACACTGTGGCCGAAGGCGCCACGGTCGCTCCCAAGGCTTCAGCGGCCTGATTAAAGGTCATGGCGCCTGGAAACAAGCTGTAATTGAAGGCTATCTGCACGATATCCCGATCGTGGATACCGAGACCTTGAAAAAGGCGAACCATCAGCGACTGCCAAAGCGCCACATCGCGTCGCGTGAAACCCACCACGATAGGACGCCCGTCCCGGCTTGAAACGATTTTCAAGCGCACCACGTCTTTCAAGGGCACGGCAAAAAGGCCGTAAGGATAATGGTCCGCCAAATCTTCACTGGTGGTGAATGGAAGACTTTGAAAGTCATCGTCGGTTTTCACATCTTCCGGAACAAGTCCCAGAGCATCCAGGCGATGACGATAAAAATCCACGTGAAAATAGGCCCGGTTCAAAGTCATCTGCAATCTTTCCAGTTGGACCTGGCGCAGTTTTTCTCTTTCCGGAACAACGTGATCCTTGATACCGTCGCACCCTGTCAAGATCACCTCTCCCACTTGTACTGGTAGTCCCGTCCCAGGTAAGCCCGCTGGACTTCTTCATGTTCCCGCAGTTCTTCGGCCGAACCTTCCAAAATAATCCGTCCCGTTTCCATCACATAGCCACGTTGGCAAAGATCCAGGGCTTGCATGGCGTTTTGTTCCACCAAAAGGATCGTGGTGCCGGCCTCATGGAGTTTTTGCAATGTGGCATAAATTTCTTCCACGATCAAAGGGGCAAGTCCCAGGGATGGTTCATCCAGCATCAGAAGTTTCGGTCTGGCCATAAGAGCCCGAGCCATGGAAAGCATTTGTTGTTCCCCGCCGCTCAAAGTGCCGGCCTTTTGAAACCGCCGTTCCCTCAAAATGGGAAAAAGGTCGAACATCTTCGGAACATCGTGCCGAATGGCTTTCGGGCCGTGGATATAGGCTCCCAGTTCCAGGTTTTCCAGAACCGTGAGGTTTGGAAAAAGTTGTCGAGCTTCCGGAACCTGCACCAAACCTCGACGCACGATACGCTCAGGGGCTACTCCATGAATCGGCTTCCCGTGAAAGAACACCTCTCCTTCACTGGGTGGCAGCACACCGCTGATGACTTTCAGCAACGTGCTTTTTCCCGCCCCGTTGGCTCCAAGCAGGCACACCATTTCCCCTGCATCCACGTGGATGGAAACACGCCGAAGCACCGGCAAAGGACCGTAATGGGCGGAAACATGGACCACCTTCAGCATGGAATGCTTTTTCCTTTTCGGCGTTGTCCCAGGTAAGCTTCCACCACTTTGGGGTTTTTTTGGATGTCCCTTGGTGTCCCTTCGGCCAGGATTCGGCCATGGTGGAGCACCACGATTCGGGTGGCGTAAGCCATGACAATGTTCATGTCATGTTCCACCAAGACCATGCCCATTCGGGAACGCCGATGAAAGGCGATCCAGTCCATAAGAGCTCGGCTTTCGTTGGGAGTGCATCCTCCTACAGGTTCATCCAAGAGCAAAACAGCCGGTTCCATGGCCAAAGCGCGAAGAATTTCGAGGAGCTTTTTTTCGTAAAGGGAAAGAAGGGATGCTGGTTCATGGGCCTTGGGGGCCAGAGGGGTTTCGTGCAGAAGGGCCAAAGCGTCTTGTTGAAGGCTCTGTTCTTCGTATCGTTCGTGCCGTGTATGTCCCATGGCTTGCAGGAATCCGGCCCGGCCGAAACGGTGCCGCCCTACCATGACGTTTTCCAGAACTGTCAGGTGATCAAAGATCTGAACGGCTTGAAAAGTACGTCCTACCCCGGCGGCCGCCACTTCATAGGCGGGCTTCAGACTCACGTTCCTTTCCTGAACCACAACCTTTCCTTCGGAAAAGCGCACCAGACCGGATACGGCGTTTAAAAGCGTCGTTTTTCCGGCTCCGTTGGGACCGATGACCGCGACGATTTCGCCGGAATGTACGGTGAAAGAAACGTGAGCCAAAGCCTGCAGCCCACCGAAGTGGACCGAAAGATTTTCCACACGAAGCACCGGGCTGGGAGCCTGTTCTACCGTAGGGAGACGCGATGGTTTTTCTGGAAGCTCGGGCCTTCGGCCTGCTCTTTCTTCGGGCGGGATGTTCGAGTGCCCGGGGCGGATTCCTTTGTCACTCATATTCCCGAGGAGCTTGTCCGGCAATGCAGCAAGGCGATCGTTTTCAGGGGGAAGCAGACCTTGGGATCGCTTATCGTCGGGGTGAGACGGTCGCGCTTTCTCGCACACGCTCCTAAGGCTGTCGCTTTCAGAAAACAATGAGTGCCGTTCCTGGACCGAAGAAGGAGAAGCCGCTATCGGTCGGTCTTTTCCTATTTTTACTGGGTCTTTTGGCCGAAACGGAGCCCCGTGAGGACGCTGAGGTTTGCGAGCCGTTTTGCGTTGAAAAACGTTCAAAGCGGCGGGGAGCAGGCCATGAGGAAAAAAGACAAGGGAAAGCGTCAGTAAAAGGCCGTAGACAAGAACCTGAAAATCTTCCATGGCATGAAGTATTTCCCGCAGAGCTGTGAGGAGAACCGTTCCGGCCAATCCTCCCCATAAGCTTCCTGGACCTCCCACCACCACCATGGTGATCACTTGAACGGAATAAAAAATATCAAAGGTGCTCGGGCTGATGAACGTCATGTAATGGGCATAGGAGAAACCTGCCAAACCCGCCAGCACCGCGCTCAAAGTAAACACCTGAATCTTGTAGCGCGGTGTGGGCACAGCAAGGGTTCGAGCTGTCAGCTCCTTGTCGTGAATGGTTTTGAGGGCTCGACCGATACGGGAATCTTCCAGATTCAGCACCCCGGCGAAACACAGGAGAAAAACCGACCAGGCAAAGAAAAAGAAACGTCGGTCCGTATCCACGGCCCAAGGACCCCATTGCATGGCAGGAATGGCGGCCAGCCCGGAAGGGCCGCCGGTCCAAGGTTCCATCTGGTTAAGGCAGATGCTGACAATGATATTAAAGCCGAGGGTTGCCATGACCAGGTAATGACCTTCGAGCCGAAGGGTCGGGACTGCCAGGGCGAGACCAAAAAAAGCTGTGATCAACAAGGCGACGAGAAGACCTGCCCATAAGGGCCAGCTCAACTGAGTCGTCACAATGGCGCTGCTGTAAGCGCCCAGCCCGAAGAAAGCTCCATGGCCGAGAGAAATCTGTCCGGCGCAGCCTATGAGGAGATTGAGGCCCAGGACCACCAGAGCGTTCAGAGCCATCATGGTGAACAGCACCAGGAAATAATCGTTAGGCACAAGGAAGGCTGTGAGGCCCAGTACGGCGGCCAAAAGGATCAGAGGTTTCCAGTCCTTGGGAATGAAAGGAATGGTACGCATAAAAGGCTACAGTCTTCGAACCCGTTCACTGCCGAACAATCCCGCCGGCCGAACGAATAAAACGCCTAACAAAATGACAAAGGCAAAGGCGTCCTTGTAGGCTGAAGACAGGAAGCCGGCGCCGAATGCTTCCAAAAGCCCCAACACATAGCCTCCAAGCACGGCCCCCATGGCATTGCCGTAGCCTCCAAGGATAGCCGCTGAAAACCCTTTGAGCCCCAGCATGAGGCCTCCACTATAACTCATGCTGGTGAGCGGTGTGATCAGAATGCCGGCCAAAGCGCCCATGGATCCGGCCATGGCAAAGGCAATGGCTGTGACTTTGCGAACGGAGATGCCGATCAGAACGGCTCCATACGGATTATCGGCAGCGGCTCGCATGGCCTTGCCGAGAAGGGTGTGCCGATAGAAAAGAAAGAGCAAGATCAAAATGAGAATCGAAAGGCCGATAATCCAGAGGACTTGGGGAACAATGGCGGCGGATCCTATAAGGATGGGGGCTTCACTTCCCAAGGAAGGCAGGGTATGGACATTTTTACCCCACACCAGCATGCTGGTGCCTCGAAGACTGATGGAAACGCCAACGGTGATCATGACGAGCACCAGAACATCGCGGTGGCGGGCATGCCGAAGGGGACCCCATTCCAAAGCCAACCCGCACAGGGCCCCAAAGAGTACGGCGCCTACCAGGGCCGGAACCATGGGAACAGCCAGTTTGTTCAAAAGGGTTACGGCCATGAGCGCCCCTAGCATGACAAAATCGCCCTGAGCGAAATTAACGATACCGGTGGCATTTTGAATCATGCAAAAGCCTAGAGCGATCAAGGCGTAGACACTGCCGTTGGTGAGTCCCGAAACCACAAACTGGGGTATTTGTTGAAAGATGGTGACATCCATACCTTGGGGTGACGCTAGTCACTTAGGCTTCAAGCTTTTCCATGGTAAAAGATTGTCAACGGGATCAGCCGGTCAAGGCCGCTTGGGCTCCGGCTTCCAGGGCCTTGAGGCTCAATTCCACCCGTTTCCCTTCCGATTGCTTGAGAACGGTTTTCACATCGTCTAGGGTACAAAAAAGATTCCCGCCGGCTACCGCATAGCCTAAAAGGACCATGTTGGCAGCGACCGCATGGCCTATCTTTTTGGCCAGACGAACGGCATCGATTTCCCCGGGAGCTTTGGGGGCGAACCGATGGCAAAAAAGGGCGCCTCCTGGTCGAAGGAGGTACCCATGAGCGGCTACGCCTTCTTCATGGAGTGCCAGGAGAACATCGGCACAACCCGGTCGAATGAGAGGGCTGGTGAGAGGCGATGAAGCCAGAAAGTCCGTGGGGGAAGAGGCCGAAGAAGCCTCTCGGGAAAACACTTTGAGGTGGCTGATGACGTTGCCTCCCCTTTGGGCCATGCCATGGGTTTCGGATACCAAAACAGAGAAATGCTTGAGCAGGGCCGCTTCCGCCAAGATTTTAGTCACGAAAAGCACACCCTGCCCCCCTAGACCGCTTACGGCGATTTGTTGCTGCATGACATTCGTCCTTTCCACCCTCTAGGAAGCTTCGGCAGACGCCCAAACAATGGCTTCGTGGGGGCACACATAGACACAAACGCCGCATGCGGCGCACACATTTTCATCAATGGAAACGGCTTCTTTTTCTCCATGAAAGATGAAAGCCGGGCATTCGAAATACTTGAGGCAAAAACCACACCCTTCGCACTTTTCGGTAACGACGGGGTGATGCCCTAAAGTTTTTCGGCTTTCACGCCGCGCATGGTCCATAAGGCAGGGACGTCGAGCGATCACCACGGCCATGCCGCCATTTTCTGCATCTTCGCAATGGGTTTTGGCTTCCTTGAGTCGTTCCATAAAGCCGGGAACATCATAGGGATCGCCGACACCGACATACTTCACGCCACAGGCGCTCGCTAAGGATTCCAAAGTCACCGGGGGTACCTTTTTCCCTTCCGATGTCATGCCGGCAGCCGGTGTGGGCTGATGGCCTGTCATGGCGGTGGTGCCGTTGTCCAGAATGACCACCGGAAATCGACAACCTTGGGACACCGCATTGATTAAGGCGGGAATGCCTGCATGATAGAAGGTGGAATCCCCGATGGTCGCCACCACATGCCGCGTGTTTTGACCTGCTTCTCGATACGCATGGTAAAAGCCTGCGGCTTGACTGATGGAAGCGCCCATGCACAGGACTGTGTCCACGGCTCCGAGGTTGAGCCCCAGAGTGTAGCAGCCGATATCGCTGGCATAAATGCCCTTGGGAAACACTTTGCGAATGGCGAAAAAAGCGGCGCGGTGGCCGCATCCGGCGCAAAGTGTCGGACGTCGTCCGGAAACCGGTGGCGGACTTGTCTGAGCAGAAGACTGGTCCAGAAATCGGCTCAAAATGTTTTCCACGATTTCAGGAAGCAGTTCCCCTTCTTCAGGGACATGGCCGCTTAGGCGTCCTCGAACCTTCTTTCTGTCTCTGAATTGCCCTTCGATCACGGGCTGGGTTTCTTCCAAGATGAGAATTTCCTCGGCTTTTTTAAGGATTCCAAGACAGAAGTCTTCCGAAAGCGGGTAGGGCATGGGAACCTGAAAAAGGGGCACACGATCCCAAAGATTCCATTCTTTGAGTATTTCCACCGCGTGAGCGCAGGCGGTTCCAGAAGCCACAATGATTTTGTCAAAGGTGCTTTTGCCTTGGAAGCCTGCGGTGGAGTTTAGGGCTGCCGCGTTCAGAAGCCGAGGCTGCCATCGGGAATCCTGGGAGATTTTCTTTAGCTTTTCGTTGAGTTCTTTGTGCAGAAGATAACGGAACTTGGGGGTTGCGGCCCATCGTGCGGGATCTTTTTCAAAAAGAGGCTGCGGCGCCTCCTTGAAAAAGCTTCGTAATTCCATATCCTGCCGAGCGTGGCAGACTCGGGTCGTGGGACGAAGAATCACGGGGATTTCATAATGTTCGGAAAGCTCGTACGCTGGAGGGATCCAGTCACGCGCTTGAGCTGGAAAAGCTGGATCCAGTACCGGCAATTTCGCGAACATGGCAAATTGGCGCGTATCCTGTTCCGTTTGGGAACTATGAGGCCCAGGGTCGTCGGCAACGATCAGAAGAAAACCTCCCTTCACCCCGGTGTAGGCGGCGCTCATCACAGGATCGGCGGCCACGTTGAGTCCCACCTGCTTCATGGCGGCGGCGGAACGCCTTCCCGCGTAACTGTTGGCCAAAGCCGTTTCCACAGCCACCTTTTCGTTCACGGACCACTCCGCATGACACGGCACGCCGTGGTTCTTCTTGAGGTGCAACAGGGTGGCCATGATCTCCGAAGCGGGTGTTCCGGGATAGGATGTGGCCATGGTGCATCCGGCTTCCAAAAGTCCGTGGGCTATGGCTTCATTGCCCAAGAGTATTTTTCTGTCGACCACGAAAAACTCCTGTCACCTGTTCATGGGGATAGAAAACCAAAAGCCGTGGACAGGCACGCCGTCCACGACCGTGAAAGGCTGAAGGCTTCCGATGGCTGTGGGGCGGCTCCATCGGTCCAGCCCGACAGGTGCCGAACCTCTGGGATCGGCTTCACAGCGGGGCGGACACATCGGTCCGCCCCTACAAATGTTGTGGCACATGGGGCGGACACATCGGTCCGCCCCTACGATTACACGGACGTGATGGTCCGCCGCTCCAATGAGGCGCACACGGAGGACCGCCTTACGCATAGCTAGGCTCGGGTGCCCGGCGGCACGGCGGGTGTTAGAACCACACGCCGATGCGGCCGAAGGCCCGCGCTCCCAGGAAGACCGTCGATGATCGTCTCGTGTACAAAGTTCCTGGGCTTTTCAAAGCGGTCCGTTTGTAGCAAAAGAGTTTGTGAAGGGTCAAGAGATCCTCTTTGCGCGTGTTTCGTAAGCCATGGGAGGGAGCTTGCCCGAGAACCCATGATGGCGATTTCGGGCGAGTCCATGAAGGCGTAGGGGCGAGGCGCCGCCTCGCCCTCACACGCCTGAAACTGGTTTTTCCCGGGATCACGGCCCCTCTGGTTGCCTATAAGAGCGGACGGGGCGCCGGCGCTCCCAGGGAAATCGCTGTGAGTTTTCATTCTCGGAAAGCCCCGCAGGCCAAGCTTTTCATGTTCCAGCGGCTTCCTGCCTGGATTGCCGGCTGGAGGCTTCATGTGTCTGTTTGGTGGTTTCGGCGCTGAAAGTGTTGGGACACAGACGGGAGGTGCCTCATCATGGATGACAGGATCAGGTCTTTTTTGATGGAAAAGGTGGCTGACGAACCTTACGCTCGTCATTTAGGGCTGCGGCTTGTGGCCATGGACACGGGCTACGCTCTTGTGGAAATGGTTTTCGATGAAACAAAACAAAACGTCTTTGGTTTGGCCCACGGCGGAGCCGTCTTTTCCCTTATCGATGAAGCTTTCGAAATCGCGTCCAACTCCCACGGCATCATGGCGGTGGCTCTCAACATGAACGTCACCTATATGGCTTCCCCTCGCCTTGGCGCCACCTTGCGAGCGGAAGCCACGGAAGTTCATCGCACCATGCGCACGGCCAGTTATCAAATCCGTGTCACCGATGACGAGGGGACTCTTATCGCCCTGTGCCAAGCCTTGGTTTACCGTAAGAAGGACAAGGCTTTTGCGGCCACTTCTTCACCAATGGCCAAAGAGGAAGTGGCTGCGGGAGAAGGGGCGTTAAGCACGTGAACCTGGCCGGGTTCGGCCAAGATGACAAAATCGTCTAAAAGCCTGCCGTCACGGTTCAGAGCCTGGGCTCGAACCCCGGCACCTCCCGGAGCCAGATCCTCGGGGGTGACCTCCGGCACCAGTTTCTGCAAGGCCTTGGCAAAGAGTCTTTTGGAGTGGGATCGAATCATTTCCTGAAGACCTGTTTTCCAGTACTTGCCCACGAGCTTTGCAAAGCCGGGGTAGGTCAAGGTCTCCAGGGTGTCCTTCGCGTTTACAGTTGTTCGCGTGTAGCCTTCTCGAGCCCATGCCAGGACGGCGTTGGGGCCTGCTTCCACGGAACCGTCAATATGTCTGGTGAAATGGACACCCAGGAACGGAAACCTGGGATCCGGCACGGGGTAGATGAGGGATCGAACCAGATGGCGACGATGCGGTTTGAGGCTGTAGTATTCTCCGCGGAATGGAACGATTCGGCACGGTGGATTGAAGCCCGCAAGACGAGCGATGCGGTCGGCATGCAAGCCCGAGCAATTGATGACGAGGCGGGTGGTATACTTCGCCGTGGGAGTCTCCACCACCGTGGAAACTTTTTGACGACGTATGGCCACAACAGGCTGGGAAAAAAGAACGCGACCGCCTCGATCCCTCACAACCTGGGCCAGCTTTTGACTGACTTGACGAAAATCCACGATGCCAGTGGTTGGTACCCATAGAGCTTTCACGCAGCGGACATGAGGTTCCACGGCCCGCGCTTCTTCAGGGGAAAGCAGAGCCAGGCCTTGCACGCCGTTGGCGGTCCCGCGTCGTTGGAGTTCCAGAAGTCTTTCGACTTCAACGGCATCTGTTGCGGCCACGATTTTTCCGCAGATCTCAAAGGGAATAGAGTGGTTTCGGCAAAAATGCACCAGAGCGGCAGCCCCTGAAACGCACAAGGCGGCCTTTAAGGATCCCGGGCGATAATAAATACCCGAATGAATGACCCCGCTGTTATGCCCTGTTTGGTGGGCTCCAGGGCTGTTTTCCTTTTCCAGAATGACCAGATCCAAGGACGGCATGCGTTCCAAAAGCCGATAGGCTGTGGCCAGACCCACAATGCCCGCACCGATGACGACCCCATCACATTGCTTCATCTTCATCTCCACTCCATTCGATGTCGCTCCTTGCAAGTTTCACCATGAACTCACGCATCGGAGTCCAAGCACGGATTGAAATAACCGAATTGAAGATCGGGGAAACGTTCTTGCAGGATTTTCAGAGTGCGCCGAATCCCTATGGGTTTTCCAGTCGCTTTAAATCCGATGGATTGCAGAATCCATTCGGGATCCACGTTGAAGTTACGCATTTGAATCAAATCCACGGAAGCCTTGTCCAAAAGCTCACACAGAGCTTGCACTTCTTCAGGATCGTCGGTCAATCCCGGCAAAACGAAATAGTTCAGAGAAACAAACCGCCCTCGCGATTTCATGGCTTGAATGGAACGCACCACGTCATCGAAACCGTATCCTTTGGGTCGATAATAGGCGTAGTAAAATGGAGGCCGAGCGGAATTCAGGCTCACTCGCAAGCTGTCCAGCCCCACGTCGGCCAGATGGGCGATGACCTGAGGAAGACTCGCATTGCTGTTGCAATGAATCGTGCCTCGTGATGTTTCCCGGCGCATCAGCCGAATGGAAGCTTCCAGTGTTTTAGCCTGAAGCAGGGGTTCTCCTTCACAGCCTTGACCGAAACTGACGACGGCTCGGGGTGCCTTTAAAAGATGTGGGACGGCTGTTTCGGCGATTTCCTCTGGGGTGGGTACAAAACGGATTCTTTCCTGCGTGGCGCACAGGCCCGATTCTTCCTGAAGACTGATACAGCCAAGACACCGAGCATTGCATGAAGGGGATGTGGGAAGAGGGGCTTCCCAGCGGTTCATGAAAAGGTTTCTGGCCGCCGGGCACCCGTAAGTCAGAGCGCATCGGCCCAGGTGCTGGATCAGACGGTTGGACGAAGCTTGCCGCATCCGTCGTCGGGCGTTTCGAGCGATGGTGTCCGGGTCAAAGTTTTTGAAATCCTGCCGCGGATCGGGATCGATGCGCATAGCCGTTGTGACAAAGCCCCCTTGAAACCACCCGACGGCCGTATACGCAAAAAGGGGTAAAATGGGCGCATGACGACATGTTTTGTAAGCCGCGGAATAAAGCTGGGTGTGTGCCGGAGCGACGAAAGCGGCGACGGCTTCTACAGAATGATGGGGGTTGTATGGGTCGCGGCTGAGGACCTGGAACCTTTTCTTATCCCGATCATAGCCTATGGGGTATCGACCTGGAAGTCGAAAGAGTTCGCTGCCTTCGGGCAAAGGAATGATGTCGCTGGGTGAAGGCCGCGTCAGGTGTCCGGCACTGGATCCGACCATTTCCAGGTAAGGATGTTCCAAAATGCGGCCGGAATGATCGGCATAGAGCAGCAGGGGACGGTCGGCGGACATGACGCGCTGAAAGCAACTCCTTAATCCTGGGGGGGTCTCAAAAGATCTTCAAAGGAGACAAACTCAACTTTGCCTGAAAGATGCAGTTGCTGAATAAGTTCCTCAAGGAAGTCAAAGGCGAAGGAGGTCATCCTCTGGTGATGGATCATGACACCTACCGGCATGTCCTTGCTCAAAGCGTTCCCCAGTTCTTGCAGCAACAGGGTGTAATCCGCCGGACCATCGGTGTTCTTTCGTGTGTGCAGGTCCACGGTCACGCGAAGGTTTTTCAGCCTGCTGCTGTTTTTCCCTGGTTTCGGCAGGGGGTCGCTGGTGGAAACCGCCTTGAAGCCGAGCTGATCCAGAACCTCCAGGGTCATGGCACTACAGCGATTCCACGGTGGAGTGAACACGGGCAAAAGCCGATCTTGAAAGATATCCAAAAGCTTCATGTGTCCATGCCAAATGTCTTTCCATTGTTTTTCCAAAGGCCTTTGATCGCCGAATTCCGACTTTTTTCCGGTTTTCTGCCAGTTCACATGGCGCCACCCATGCTGATGCCATCCCCAGAGGGGTTCCTGGATCGGCGCGGATGCCACAAGACGTTCGATGCGTCTTTCACTGAGCCAGGCCGGCACTACGGCCAGAGCCAGCGGCACACCATGAGCGCGATACAGTCCGCAAAGAGCATCAAAGCTGCGCCCGCCCACACCGATGTCGTCGGCACGAAAAAACACTCGAGCCTTATTCCTGACAGAAAGCCTTTGCATCATTTCCATCAGGCGTTCCCGCCAGCCGGGGAGAGGTGTCTGCCATACGGGAGAAAAAACACGGGGTTTTGGAAGCCTCCGCCCTGTTTGTGAAGTCGTGAAATCGTGAAATCGTGAATCGTGAAGTCGTAAATCGTGAAATCGTGAATCGTGAAATCGTGAATCGTGAATCGTGAAATCGCGAGGTCGTGATATTGTGACGTTGTTGGGAGTGAAGCGGTCAAAGGCCTTGCAGCCGTATGATTCGTGTCTAAGTTCCAATTTTTTGTTTTTCATAAGGCTGTGTCTTTAAGCAAAATACTGAAATACCGCAATCGTGAAAGATGTGGCGCCTGCTTCATCCAATTCCCGGACCGTACCCTGATGGCTCAAGCTCAATTTACGCCTTCATGATTCACGATCACTACCATACAATTCACGCCCTCACCATTCACGACTTCACGATTCACGATTTCACGATTTCACGATTTACGTACAGGATGAGGCGTGTGAACGCAACGGTTGGCTCAAATTCCTCAAACTTTCTAAAGGTTAGACAAGAATGATGAACATGCGGAATGCCAGCCAAGAAGTTTCGGCTTTGGAGAGGCGACTTCGAGTGCACGTTCGGGCCAGGGAACACCGGTTTGCCGCGCTGGTGCCTCAAGAGTTGGTTCCCGTGTGCCGCCGTGAGATGGAATCCCTTGGGTTGAATATTTTGGAAGAATCAGAGGCAGGCATTGAATTTCAAGGCAGATTGGAAGCGTGTTACCGGGCGAACCTCTGGCTGCGCACGGCCGGCCGAATCCTGTGTCGGTTGCCGGTCATCAAGGTGGGGGCTCGAGAAGAGCTTTTTGCCAAAACAGTGCGCTTTCCTTGGGAATTGTGGTTAAATGCCAAGGTGCCTGTCCGCGTAGAGGTGTATCTCAAGGCTTCTCGACTGACCCACAGCGGGCTCGTCCAAAAGGCTTTTCAAGATGCTTTGCGGCAACATTTTGAAAAGCTGGGGCAAAAAGTGAGCTTCCTTGAAGAGGAACCATCCGCGAAGGAAACGACCAAGAAGAGCTTCCTTCGGAGTGAGGCGCATGGAGCTTGTCAGAGAACGAGAAAAGGCAATGATTGTTCTGGGAGCGCGGGCCTCTGGCCTGATGTTGATGCGGGTGGGACGGGCGCGCTCCACGAGAAAAGCTCCTTCTCAGGCACAGTCCTCGAGCAGCGCATCCTTGTCCGCGTGGAAAACAGAAACTGTGTGATCAGCTTGGACACGACGGGAGCGCATTTACATCAAAGGGGGTACCGAGTCCAGCATGTGGGAGCGCCGCTTCGAGAAACCCTGGCGGCTGCTTTGATCCTTCAATCCGGCTGGACACCCGATGTGCCTTTTCTGGACGGCATGTGCGGAGCGGGTACGGCTGTTATCGAAGCGGCTCTTCTAGCGGCGAACATGGCTCCGGGCCGACATCGACGGTTTCTATTTGAAAAATGGCCTTCCTTCCAAGATAAAACTTGGGCTTACCTTTTGAAAAAAGCCGATGCCGGAATAAGAGACCCGAAGCCTGGAAGTTTGATCGGTGTGGACATCGATCCCAAAGCTGTGGCCATGGCTCAAGAGAATGCCCGTCGAGCCGGGGTGGCTTCATGGGTGACGTGGCATGCCATGCCCTTTGAATCCCTGGACCTTTTAAAGTGGTCCTTGAAACCCGGCGTCGTGTTTCTAAATCCTCCATATGGTATCAGGCTGGAGGTCGATCGCACGCTTTACAAACGCCTTTTACTCCATCTTGGACATTGTTTTCATGGGTGGAAGGCCATTGTTTTGGCACCTCAACGGGAACTCTTGATGAGCGGTGCCGTACGCCCTCGAAAGATTCGGCGATTGCGTCATGGAGGGCTTCCCATCGTCGTAGGTTACTATGATTTGTGAGGCCATTAGATACCTTGGTATGGCGAGTTTTCGGGTCCGCTCCCGGAGACAAAAAATTTTGGTAAGGATCGGCTTCCAATTTGGCACGACAAAGGAGTCGGCTGTGACTGTTCTGATAGAAGAAACTGCGCCTCGAGACGGTCTGCAAAACGAAGCTGCTGGGTGGAGTGTTGAGGCAAGGATTCAACTTATTGAGGACTTGGTGGATTGCGGCGTCCCCCGCATTCAGGTGGGTTCCTTCGTGAATCCTCAAGCGGTTCCTCAAATGGCCGATACAGAACACGTGTTTCGAGGGCTCAAAAAAAGACCGGGAGTGGTTTACCGCGCGTTGGTGTTTAACGAAAGAGGCCTGGAACGAGCCGGCGTGTGTGGTGTGGAACATGTGGCCGTTTTTGTTTCAGCCTCAGAAACCCATAGTCTGCGCAATAGCGGCTGCGATGTGAAGGAAGCCCTTCGTCGAGCCGAACTCGTGGTCCGTAAGGCCAAAGCCAATGGTCTTGAAGTGCAAGCGGGTGTGATGAACGCTTTTGGATGCCGTTTTGAAGGTGTCATTCCTGAAGGCCGTGTCTTTCATGTGGCATCGGTCCTTGCCGAGGCCGGTGCGGACGAACTGTGTCTTGCCGACACTTCAGGCTGCGCCAACCCTCGACAAATGGAAAACCTTGTGGAAACCTTTTTGCGCACCTTTTCAATTCCGCTGGCCTTGCATCTTCACGATACCTATGGTTTTGGACTGGCCAACGTGTTGGCCGCCTGGAAGCTGGGAGTCATTCGTTTTGACGGCGCCTGCGGCGGTCTTGGCGGCTGCCCTTTTATTCCAGGAGCGGCGGGAAACATTCCCACGGAAGATCTCGTCCACTTTTTTCATGCCATGGGCGAGAATACCGGCATCGACTTGGAAAGACTCACGGTGGTTAGAACTTTCCTGGAATCCACGTTGCAAAGAAAGCTTTTAGGTCACTACGGTCGCATAACCTGCTCTCCATAAAAAGTGTCTTTCGGTGACTATGTGAAAAAAATTTTCTTGACCACTGGAGCCAATCTTTTTTTATTGACAATACCGCTAAGCGACGGTCCCCCATTGACTACCCCCGATGGATGGCCCGCCGCATTTTTCCTAAGTATTCCATGTGAATCGAGCCGCTGAAGGCTTTCCCAATCCTCTGCTGTGAAACGAGCGTTGCCGGCGCTCGAAAGCGGATTTCTTTTCTCCTGCGACTCTTCTTTATTTCCTTTCCTCCACCTCTTTCCATCAGCGGCCGTAACATCATGAAGGAGAAGCCATGCAGGATGCTTATTTGTCTTTGATGTCGTCTTTTCCTTTCACTGCGGGTCTCGAAGCATGTTTGCCTCGACCAGAAGCCGTCTTGTGGCCCATTCGACCGGAAGGCGATGGCTCCGGCGCATGTCTGGAATCACCGCAAGGCCGGTATCGAATCCTTTCCGAGGAATGGCTTGCCCCTGGAGTGCGGCTCGGCTTGCTTGGAGCTCGCTTTGCCCATGATCGGCTTCGCTCCGCGGCGTCGACATCGATGCCGATGTCGCTGTGCCGAACCCACCTTGCCGACGGCCGGTTTTATGTCCTTTTGGTCCAAGCGGCTGAGGAAAAGTCCGAAGCTTTTGGCGTGGCCGTTTTTCTCCAGGATCCTGACGGTGACTACACGCTTCTGGAAACTCCCTTGGACCAGGCAACCTTGGGACCCTTTCTCCTTGCCGTTGCTGGGTTGATGTGCTCACGCTCTCAGGATCCTGCCAGATATGATGATTTCGGCGATTTTCTGGTCCTGGGCGGACATAACCTGGTGGAACGGCACAGTACGGACAAGCGGGTGCGATATTTGTCCCGCAAGGTGCGCATAGATCCCACACAGTGTACGGAATGTCTGCATTGTGTGGGCTTATGTCATGAAATGCGCATTCATGTGACTGATACAGGCATCAAACTTTTGGGGCCTGTGGAAGATCATTGCACGCATTGCGGCTTGTGCCGCCTTCGTTGCCCGTGCCTTGTTTCCGTGCCATACATGGAAGAGCGGGAGTTCCGTATGGAACGTCGTGCCCTTTTGGAGCAAGGCATCGGAATTCGGCTTTACGCCGAACATGCCACCGCGTGGGATCTTTGGCTCACGGCTTTGGAAAAGGAAACTCCACGCGCTTTTCCCTATAGGGTGCGGTCTTTTTCTTTCGGTGGGGCGCCTCATGACCTTGTGCCGGCGGAGGTGGTTGGGCAGAAAGTGCTTGAACCGGTCCTGCAGGAAAGGTTTCAAGGGCGTGTTCCGGAAAGGGGATTGACCGTCACGTTTTTTTCCAACGGCGCTCCAGCCTGCCTTATTCGGCCACGCTTTGTGGCCGGCCTTTTGTGTGCCAGCAAAGACGGCCGCGTGGAACAAGACCTCATGGCGGCGGCTCTTCATGCAGGGCTTCACGTTCGAGCCACAGGGCTTTTTGAGGTCCCTTTCCAGGATTTCAGCTTGCCTCATGCCGGTACTTCTTCGGTTCTTCAGGTTCATGTGCCGGCCAATGATATGACCCGCTTTTTAAAAAAACAGGGCTTGTGGGATGGTCGGTCCATGGCACGCCTGTGGCGGGATAGGGACATTGATCTTATTCTTGCTCCCCGACAAGAAGACGTGCCCGCACAGGTGCATGCGGAAGCTCTGCGGGACGTGGGAAGAGAAGGGCTCATTCTCAGCCCGCACCTTGCCCAAAAACATCCGGTCACCAAAAGCCCTTTACTCAATGACCTGACGAGAAGGCTGCAAGAAATCTTTTTCCGACATCCTGAGCTTCTGCAGGCGGAATCTGCCATTGCCCGCAAGCTTCTAAACGATCTTCCTCAATCCGCCGCACAGCTTCACGCTCGATACGGCCCCATGGCTTTTGCCGGTGGACATTCCGCATGTCCTTCCTGTGCCGAAGCCCAGGTTTTAGCGGTTCCTGTAGCCATGGCCATGGCCATGAGTTTGGCTCGTGGCGAGGTTCCTCAGGTGACCTTTACCTGTGAAACGGGCTGCATGAGCGAAACCCTGAACAAGATGAACGAAACGGCTCAGAAAGTCCCGGGGGGACGAACCGTGTTCGGCGGCGGCTTTGCCTTCGGTGAAGCCATGACCCAGGTTTTCGATCGTGCCGTGCGCATGGGGCTGCTCAAAAAAGGGCGGCGTTATGTGGTGAGCCAAGGAGGTGACGGCGGTGCCGTGATCGGGCTTCCGGCATGGCTCAATGCCTTACGTCAGCAGGCTTTTCTCATTCGGCAGCGTTGGGCCAATGCTTTGCATTTCATCACCATCACCGACACGCAGGTTTATTCCAACACAGGGGGTGAAAGCTCGGCAAGTTCTCTGCTCGGCATGGGAACCCTCACCACGCCCATCGGTAAATTCCTCATGGGCAACCAGAAAATCCAGTGGACTCTCATCAATCTTGCCGCGGAATTTCCGGGCATTTTAGTGGGTATGGGGCACAGTGGGAATCGAGCGTCCAACCAAGAGTTTTGGCTTTTGGCCGACCGCTTGGGGCAGTCGGCGATTCGTTGGGATGTGACACCATGTCCGGAAACAGGCAAATTTTTCGGGCAGGATCCCGATGATTATGCCCGAATCATGGCCCATGCAGGCATGCTGCCCGAAGTGGTGTTTTACGGAAGATATCGAAAACGAGTTGCTCCTTTTCATCCTGAAGATCGTGGAAAACCCTACGAAGAATGGCGCATGGATCCAAAGCCTGTGCTGTATTGGGTCTCCAGGGATCCTCGCTACAAGGCCTTGCTGGTTCGAGATGCCGAAACCGGTCGTTGGGTGCCGAGGAACGCCTTGGCCCGTTTCCTGATCATGCAGCTGGAAACCTATCGAGATCAGATGAATTGGCAGATTGATTTGGAAACTCGGCTGATTCTGCAAGCAGAAAGGCATGTTCGTGCGTTCCTAGATGAACTTCGATCCCGTTGGGTGTCTTCACGGCATGATGGAAGTGTTTTTCCTTATGCGGTCCTCTTTGATGAAGAAGGTCGGCTCAAGCCGCATTTTGCCGACAGCTTGGAACGGGAGATGGTGCTTCGGCTTTTGGGGCAGGAATCGGGGGTTCGCTATGCAGATCTGCGGGACGGCTTTCAGGAGGAGGAAGACAAGCAATGGCACGCAGTGCTTCGAGCCGTGGAAAGTCTGGAAGCCTTTGAAGCGGGACTGGAAACGTTTGGGGAAGATGAACACCTGAGCCGGTTACGTCAGGAAGCTCGGGAGGCCTTGGAGCAGCTCCGAAAAACCTACGGCAGGCTTCGAGAGGCAGCCGTTGCCTTGTGGGAGTCGGATCCCATCGGGAAAGAGCTTCTTCGATCGGAAGACAGAGCCCCTTCCACAACCCATGGCGATGAAGGCCTTACAGGACTCTTGTTTCACATTTTGGATCGCCTTTTGGAAGAACGGACTCTGGCGGTCTGGACCGAGTTTCAACAGTATCGTTTGGCCCAGCGATTAAAGAAGGACTTTTTGCTTACTGGAGGACTCATTCGAGCCCAGCATCTCCAGGCTTCCGCTTACGAACGGGAAGCGCTTCGAGAAGTCATTTCCCGATTTGGACCATTTACCATCGCCGTGGCCAGCCTGGCCGGGGATCGAGGCATTGCCATCAACCGTGTGTTCGCCCAGTTCCTCACAGCCAAAGGCTGCTGGGCTGGCATGGCCTGGCAGTTTGGTTCCTCCAAAAGAGGAACTCCGGTCCTTTCGGCGACCTTTGTCAACAGCCGTCCTCTGGAAAGAAAAGACGCAATGTTTTCTTTCGAGGCTCTTGTGGTGGTTGTGACCAATTTCGAGGAAATGAAAAGAGACCCCGAGATGCTTTTTGGATCCTTGCGCCTAGGAGGAACGGTGATCGTCAACCATTGGGAGGCTCCAGAAAAACTCTGGCGGGAAGTGGTGCGCTTTTGTCCGGAAAGCCTTCAGCCTGTGATGACCACCTTGCGGCAACAGGCGTACCAAGACGGCGGATGGACCCCTGAACGTTTGGATTCGGAACTGGAACGCATCTTGGGTTCCATGGGATTAGGGACTGGCTCGAAGGAAGGAAAAAGGCTGCGGGCTTTGTGCCGAGCCCTGATTTCATGCCGCATGGTCACTCTGGACATGGACGGCATCATGGAACGTTTGTCCGGACAGCCGGGCATGGTGTCCAACTTGGTGGCTGTGTCGGCCATTTTTGATGCTCTGGTGCATACCGGCCTTCCTTTCCACTGGGACCAGGATAAGTCTCTGCTTATTCAAGGATTCCCCGAGGCTGTTCTTAAAAACCCAAAACTCCTCGACCTTTACAGCAGGGCCATGGACAAGGCTCGAAGCGAACGGCACGAATGGCCGTCCCCCATTCTGATGAACGGTGCTGGAAAATGGAATGTTCCCATGGAAAGCACGGGTTCGGTCGAAACTTTTTCTGCAAGCGAGTCTCGTCGCTGTGCAGAAGATCCCGGGGATGCCCTGATGATCATGGGCGGAACTCTTGCAGGCATGGTTCTTTCCCAGATCGCGCTGCCCGAACATCCTCTTTTCTACGTGGGTTTTCCTATCACACCGGCTGGGAATCCCTTCTACGCCATGGCCGAAGCCTTTGCCAACGGCCATCCCTATATCGTGGTGGATGAACTCAATCCGTCGGAAAAAGTGGCCGCAGAAAAACTTCTGGGTGTGGCTCGCACCGGTTTGTTCCTTCCCGTCACCTTTACGGCTTCCCAAGGCTGGAGGCTCTTTACGGAAATCATTCCTCAATTTGTGGGGGCACGTTTGGAAGGTCTCTTTCTTTTGACCAAACGGGCTTTGGCGGCACCCAATTTGAACATCGAAGAAAGCCACACGGATTTCATGAGTTTTCGAGATGATGGCGGCATCATGCTGGCTCCCAAAAGCATTCAAGAATACGTGCCTTGTCTGTATCTGGCTCGGCTTTTGACCCATTTTGCCAAGCTTCCCGTGATCCTTTCCATCGGCGGTATCACCGACACCCATAAGATCGGCCTGGTCCGAGTGCCGCCCGATACGGTGGTGCGTCGATGGCTGACGGAGACCCTGCAAGGCTTTGATTTCCTGGAAGGGCGCATCGTCAATAAGGTCGGGCAAAGAGTGGTGCATGGTCCCAGTTGTACGGCGGCCACGTATCAAGAAACCCAAAGTGAGGTGGAAAAGGCTCATGAGATGGTGCGACATGTGTGGCCTGCAGCGGTGGAGGCCGTACGAAGATTGACCGGTGTTTCCCTGCATCCTCTGGAAGTGCGAACGGCCGGATCAGCCTGGAAAGAAGCTACGTTGCAGGACAAGGAGGGGCTGGAAACCCTTCTCATCCTTCAAGGGTCTTTGTTTCCCAATGCGGTGGAAGCTCTTCAGGAACTGGAAGAGGAAGGCTGGCGAGGGATGGGATGTGTGTCTGTGCGGCTCATGAATCCATTCCCTGAGGAGGATCTTAAGAGCTGGATACGAGGTCTTCGGGCTGTGGCCGTTCTCGATCGATCCAATAGTTTCGGCTCCATTCCTCCGTTGGCGTCTCGAGTTTTCAACGCGTGTGCCCGCATGTATCAGGGATCGAATCATGAAGGATCCATCCTTTTACGCAGCTTGGTGGGCGGTTTAGGCGGTCGTGAAATCACGGTCCCGGAAATGAAAGATCTTCTGCTTTCGACCTATCTTCTCTTCAGTCCTTTACAACCGTGGGAACAGGAAGCCCTGAAACGATGGGTCCATGAAGATGAAACCTTAAAGGATTGGATCCAGGAATTGACCGCGCTGCATAGGCGGGCTTTGGCACGACACACTCGGGTTCCCAAGCACCTCATGGGACAGGACGATCAAGAGGAAGCCTTCGTTCAAGAGCTGCATCGTCTGATCATCACTCGAAACTATGGGCGGCTTCTCGCCCATTATCACCAGGTGGAATTTGTGGGACCTCGGGAGCTCTATGGAGAAACAGTCCTTCGGCAGCGTTTGGTCCTGGAACTGGAAAAGCGCCTGGCACGATTGGCTGCGGATTCGGGGTACAAGGACTGGCGTCGAGCCTTGGTTCTGCTCCACTACGGTGGATCGAACCTGGACCGCGAAAAAGCTAGGCATCTCCTTGCTGGATCAGTGCCTCCTTTTGTTTCCAAGATCCTTCTCAATCGATTCAGGCTGGATATTCCGGAGCGAGAAAAAACGCTTTGGGAGGAAGCCTTCAAAGGGCCAGCAAGGGAAGTCTTTTCCGTAAGGTCGGAACAGGTCGCAGCAGAAGCCGCCGCACAGCCCGCCATGCCCTGGGCATGTGTTCTGGAAGACGATAAGAAAGAAGCGGCTGCGATCTTCTTTGTTCCATTTGAGCCAGAGGAAAAGGATCGTATCGAAAAAATTGTGAAAAGCCTCGTGGACCTGTCCACGTATCGGCCCCTGTTTCTCAATCCTGAAGATTACGATCGTCTGCTCTTGGATTCTTTGGCTAAGGACGAGGAATCCCAGTGGAACCGTTTGGTTGCCGAAGCTTCTGCAGAGGCTGTGGGACGGTTGGAATCGGCGTACCTCTGGACCTATCGTGAAGACATCGACCGATGTGTGCAGCGTGAAGTTCTGGGAAAACTTTACGCTCCGGAAATCGAAGACTTCTTTGAAGGGGCGTCTCGGCAAAAGCTTCAAACATTTGTTAACGAGCTGGAAGATTCCCTGAGTCCTGAAGAAAAAAGAAAAATCGTTGAAGACCATGTGCGGCGCCACGTCTTGGCCGGCTGCACAAAGTCCCAGGACTTTTACCTGGAGTATTTTCGAACATGGGTGTGGCCTGAAATCAGCGGCCAAAGAGCCATCTGAGTTCAAGACGGGAGACGACCATGGGCATCGAAGGACTCACCTTGCAATCTTCTTTGGAACAGTTTTACGCAGGCCTGTCCGCCGATCTGGAAAGCGCCCTTCGTAGAGCGGCAAGAGAAGTTACAGGAACACTTGCCGAATGTTTTCGGTTTCAGGAAACCATTCACGACATCCACAGAAGGGTGGTCCAAGCTCTTGAGGATCTGCATAGAATCGATCGGGCGTGGCGTACCGATGCCGAGGATTTGGATCCGGAAAAGGTTTTTCTCGGAGTGATGCGCCACATGTGGTTTGCCTCGGGAGATTCACGACAACATGCACGTCAAGTGGGTTTTTTTTCGACACAGCCTTGTGATCTTTTACCGTGGGTTCGATGGTTTCTTCTGGTGGAAAACTATCACCGTACGGATCCTTCCTTTCACGATCGAAGGCTGGATCGTTTACGCTTTTTAAAGTCCGAAAATCCTGAAGCCCCCTGCGTCACTCATGAAGATGTGCTGCTCTGGCTTGAACACCAGCTTCTGATCCATGAAAACGAACCGCTTTCTTTTATCGCTCAAAAGTGCGCCGCCCAGCTACGTCATCGGCTGGATTCAACGTTGAAACCCGAAGTATCCTTGGAAGCTTTTTGTTACCTGTTGCTTCGTTGTCACCAGTTTTGTTTGGCAGAGACCATGACCGAAGAAGACGCGGCCCGACTGCAAGCCGTCTTGGGATGGCGCCGTTTTCTGTCTTTGACGGATCTTATGCTTGTTGTGATTCAGCGGGTTATCGAAAGAGAGCCTTTGCCCAATGCCGTCTCGGTTTTGGAAGGGTTCATGGCCGATGGTTTTCACATACGGCATGGCAGTTTTAAGGATCCCTACGAAGCGGACGTGGTGTCTCCTGAGGAAACGGCCCAATTTGATGAAGCGGCCATACGTGTCTTGACCCCGATCCATGAACTGCAAGGGCATTTGGAAGAGGATTGCCGATCCGTTTCTCGTCGCTGGCACCAGCAGCGGGTCAAGGTGCTGGACGAATTGTTGAACGAAATACGAGAGCTTCAGGACATGGTTCTTCAGCCTTTGCCTCGAAAACACCTGATTGCGCAAAGCGTACGCTTTTTCACTTCCTGGAGCCTGGCCGGATGGAAAAACAGGGAAGACGGTCCAGGGGCTTTGATGGATCGTGTCCGGGCCATGTTTCCGGAACGGATTCTCAAAGCTCTTGTACGACAACGCCGTGGATACGAACTGGCCACACGAAAAGAATGGACCCAACTTTTGGAAAAAGAATGTCGATTACAGTGGGATAGCTATTGGAAAGAACCGGGATCTCGAACTTTTGGAGAAGCCGATTTTCGTGTGTGGACACGCACGCAGGCCCTTGCTTTGGGGCCGACCCCGCCCCTCGACGCCGGCACCGATGCAGAAGAAGTGCACCGTATTTTGAACACTCTGGCCGACCAGGTGGTCCGGTTCAAAGCAACGCTGGAGACTGAGACTGTATCGGCTTGCCTGGGAGGTCCGGTCAGTTTCCCCACGGCGGGAACACCCCTGGAATTTGTAGAACACCTGCGAGACATGATGCCGTTGGAAAAGGTGCGCCTTCAGGCACCGAGTCTTCAAAAGCTTTCGCTTGAGGAAGCCTCCGCAATCCATACACAAACCTTGGTCCGATGTGCCGAGGCTTTTTATCTATGGGTCGTTGCGGAGCGTAAGAGAGTTCAGGGGGATCCGCTGAGCCTCACTGTGGACCAGATTCCAGCGCTGGCCTCGGTCATGGTTCCCCCTTGGGAAAAGGTGGCCCATGATTTGGCCCGCAAGGCTGTGCACAAATTTCAGGACAGGGCCGCCCCCTTCTATCGACGTCAAAAGCATTCCGTGTGCGTGGATGAAGACGAATGTGGCGTGCATCTGGCCCATTTCGTGGTTCGAGAATTGAAAACGGATGTGATGGCGGCTGCGGAAACCGGCGGCTTGGAACCTGTGCGTCAAGCTGTTTTGGATGAATCCACCCGGATCCTGGCTCCACGACAGGTTCAATGGCATATGGTTCCAGAAAAATTCCTGCTTCAGTGGGCGGGGTTTTTGGATGGCCGTTCGGGCAGCGATGAACTTGTGAAAGCCCTGGTGTCGATTCTTCCTGGAATGAATTGCGGAGCGTGCGGGGAAAGTCGTTGTACCGGTTTTGCTCTGGGGCTGGCCCAAGGCCGACATCATGCCGCCGAATGCGTGCATCTTTCACCGGTCCATCGTGAAAGGCTTGTACAGATTTTGCGAACGGCATCGGCACAGGCTTTTTCAGGGAACGGCTTCAGTTCAGCTTACGATCTTTTTAAAAATCCTGCGGCATGGCGGCGCTTGCCGAAAGGGCATCCTTTAAAGCTTCGCATCAGCAAGGTGCTGGACGTGAAAGAGCAGGATGTGCGCCGAAGGGTCATGGACAAGGCCATGACTCAGTGGCAAAGCCTTGCATCCAAGCCCGATGTGTGTAAGCGACCGGATATGGAAGCTTTCTATCAAGGCCTTGTGGCGACCATCGGCTATGAAGCCACGGAAAAGATTCAACCGGAAGAAAGACAATGGCTGATTCGAAACGGTGGAATGCGTTTGAAAAAGGAGTGGGAACGCCTCAAAAACCGGACCGATTGGCTCACGATGGAACGACGTCTGGTGGCCGGCGCTCCATCCGCCCAACGCGATGATCCCGAAATTCAAGCGCAACGATTCTATGCAACCGTTCCCTATCTTCATCTGCTCGGGAAGGAAGATCGTCGTCGTCTTTTGGCCTATCGTCTGGAACGTTTCGAAGAAGGTTTTTTCCAGTGGTGGAACCAGGATCTTCTCGCCATGAACCATCCTCAGTATCGAATTGATAACTGGGAAGAATTTTCCAAAGTAATCAAAAACGCTTACTGGCATCAGGAAAATTTTCCGGCACCTCGAACCGTGGCCGAAGAGCTTCTTCGAGAGATGGAGCATCGGGGTGAGAAGGAAGTCTTTTTTCGGGATGTTTTGACGGCATGGATTCAGCCGTTAGGAGAAGTTTCAACAGGAAAGCCATCTCGGGGCTTCCTTGAGGACTCAGAGGATTCGGGGGAGATTCAGAGCCTCTCTCAATTAAAAGCCCACTTGGAAAGACTGTGTCGGGACATCATGGCTCACGAAGAAGAAACGGGTTTCGGAAAGACGAGCCCGGACATGGATCGGCGCCTGGAACTTGCGTGGAAAGCCTTTCAGAGATCGAACATCTCCTTTAACGAAAATTTCACAGTGTCGGAGGCTGAAGGCAGGGAGTCTCAGTGGATTCGGGATAGGATTCGCGACGTGCTGGAAGAGCAGGAGCGGGAGCGGCTTCTGGCCGAGATTGTGGAAAACGCCGTCGCATCGAACCGGGCTCAATGGCTTCCTGCGGAAAGCGTTCGAGCCTGGATTGTGAATGCTTTGCGTCGAGGAATCCAACCTTCGGACATTTTGGAAAAAATCTTCGGCTGGTTTCAAAGTTTTCCTCAGTGGAAAGAGACCCTTCTTTTGGAGACGCTTCAGAAGATGGTGAGTTTGGCTCGATGGCGGTACCTTGTGGAAGCTTTTTCCGGGGTTGTTTTGGAGGGCATACCGAGCACGGAGGTGGCCTGGTACGAGAAAACTTTTCCGCGATGGATGAAGGAAGTGGAATCGGCCGTGCGGCGTTATGGAGATTTCGACAGAGAGCGGCTTTTGCATTACCTCTTCGTGCTGGCCAAAAGGGAAGGGGATCTGGATGTCATCACGGCTCTGTTGCGGGAAATCCGTGAAACCTCGGATGTTATTGAAGCTGCCTGGCTTCAATTTACTAACGATCGGGTCACGGAACCCTTGCCGGTTCCTTTGTCAAAGGGATTTGGGGCCCGCTACAGTCTGTTGGTGAATCGCATGAAAGATCTGGAACCCATTCGGCGATGTCTTCAAGAAGGGGTTCCTCGAGGAGAAAAACCCGATGTGGTGGCCGCCGTGCGCGAATTGCAGCTGTATATGCGATTTCACATGGTGCGCCATGATGCCGAATCCATGGGTGCCGATGCGTGCTTTGAGGCTTTCTGGGAAGAGGGTTACAACCTGGAAGGCTTGAGCAAGGAAGATCTGCGCCTCGCCTTCAACCGTGAATGGCAAAACCGAGCCCGATGGCGTCAAGATCGAATCTGGATCATGACCATGGCCGTCGCTCGAAGGTTGGCGTCCCAAAGCCATGAACTCTACGAAGCCGACAAAGCCTTTTCCAAGGTTCGCCAAGGGCTGCTTCGGGAGGAAGGGATGGAAGAGGCTCGGGACGTGATTCAACGCCGCGGTATTGCCCTTGGGACCGTCAAAGAGGCCATGTACCGGGAACTGTCCGAATTTTTGGAAAAGGAGCGCATGGAATCCTTTAGGACCCGAATACGCCAAATCGTGCATGAACTGGATCGAAAAAGGCTTCGCATCGTTCAGGCATGGTACACGGGAACCGTCAATCGATACAGTGTTTTTCATCTTCTTCGCCAATACCAAAAACAGACCGATTCCCCAAGCGACGAGGATTTTCGAGACTTTTTCATGGAGCAATGGTTCCAGCGCATCGAACATCTGAGAGCCTCGGATCGAGAAGACCGTCGGCATCGTATTCGAGAGGTGGATGAGGGATTTCAGGCCATCCTCGGCGTCTCTCCCTTGGTTTTGGAAAAGGAGGCTGAAGAAGAATCGGCCGATGCCTGGAACTCCTGGCTTCGCGGATCCCAGGAGGAAATTTACCGTCGTCTCGGCGGACTGTCCGAGTACTCGCAATACCAAGGTTTCTAGTGCCGTTTCATGGTAGGGGCGAGGCGCCGCCTCGCCCCTACACGCCTGAAGCTGTGCTTTTTTTCCTGGGAGCGCGGGTCTTCGGCCCACTCATAATGCAGGCGAGCTGCCCGCGCTCCTAGGAAGATCCGTTCCCGGACAGGCTTCAAGGCTCCAAGTCGGGGCCTAGAACTACGTGAAAACGCTCCATGGCTCCATAGACCGGTCGATGAGAACGGGCTCAGAGTCATGGGCGAAGACCAAAAAACTTCGTTGATGGAGAAGAGATCATGAACGTCTATCAGCCTATGCATCCCGGGATGACTTGGGATCCCTCCTTATGGGTCGAACGCCTTCAAGCCGGCTTGGACCATGCGGGAGTGATTCGAGATACACGCCTTCCAATGGAACTTTGGCCTCTAGCGACTGTAGTGAGTGTGCTTCGAGCGGGACTCGATGAGTTGCGGTTGCTTCTAGAAGATGTGCCGGAGGTCTTGAGGAACTTTGTCTCGAAGCTTCAGGAAAAAGCCTTAGGCCCATGGGGGCCTGATTCTGGAAAGCCTCTCGCTCTCTTGGTTCGGCAAAGCCTCGAACGAAGAGACTGGCGTGAAAAAGACATCATCGACATGATTCTTGAATTCCTCAGAAATTGCCACACTGTCCTTCCCGAAGATCTGGCCGCGGCCTTGAAACATTTTCATGAAGCGACCATGGAGAGCAGCGATCGAGCCCAAGCCGTGATGGAGGGGATGATCAGCGAAGCTCGAGGACGATTGGGAGGTCTTCAATGGGTTCGATCGTTGCCGTCCGACCAGAAAAGGTCCTGTGCGGGGCCCTTGGGACCTGCATCGCTGGTATGGCTTCAGGAAATCATGGCGACTATGACAGGTTGCTCTGAAGCCTTTACGGCGCGATCCACGCAGGCCTTGGAATCCTCAAACGGTTCGGACCTTTGGAGGGAATTCAGCAAAGCCTTGGCCGTGGTGTGGGGAAATTCAGGGCGAAGTTTTCCTGTCAAGGATTTGGAAAAGGCATCCTTGTACCTCATGGAGGACATGGAAGCGAGCGATGCCAATCATCGGTTTTTTATTCGGTTTTTGATTGAAAACGAGGCTGCCTATCGCCGCCTTTTGAGAACCTGCTATGCCGACGAAACGGTGCAGATGGCATGTCTCGATCAGGAATGCGATCGTTTTAACCGACTCCCCGAACATGCTGCTCATCGTGTCGCCTATACGTCGAAAGAAAAAAAATGGTGGCTGAAAGCGTTCTTTTTTAGACCCGATGTGGTCCAATGTTTTGTGGAACGTGAAAAAGTCAAGGAACTCTATCATGTGCTGAAAGGCTTGGATGCCAAAGCCTATCTGCCTCGAGTCCTTCATGAGGTTCAGGGCTTGTTTGGGTATGTGACTCCGGAGGCGTGCCAGAACATCGTTGAACAACTCGCCTTGGATCCTGACGATGTTCTTCGAGTCATCGCGTCGTACAAACAGTACAGTGCTGATCCATCGGGAGACATTATCATCTACGTTTGTAAAGGCACCGCCTGTTTTCTGAGAGGTCAGCCTGAGTTATCCCGGCGTTTGACCCTTGAGATCGGGGCGGAAGTGGAAGCCGTGGGTCGTTATGGCGTCCAATATGTGGAAATGGACTGCTTCGGTGTGTGTCATTTGGCACCCGTGGTGCGAGCAGGCAACCGATTTTACGGCCGACAGCAGCCTGAAGATATTCCTCGGCTCGTCGGTCGACTGATTCAAGGTCCCGACTACGAAAATCGACAAGTTTTCGTGGCGCGTCTTTTGGAAAAGCTGATGTCAACACGGATCAGCGAGCCTCTCGAGACCTTGACGGTCCTTGGTGCAGAGGTGTTCTCCAAAGCGCGGCGCGAAGCGACACTGCAAGAAGCTTTCTGGGACGATTCCTTGGCCGGCGGGGCCTTGATTCTTGATGCCGACGGCATGGTTCTCGTGGAAAGACCCGATGGAAAGAGGGTCCAGTTGGGTCGTCTGATTCCTCGCGTCTATCCGTTCAGGATTCAGGATGTCGACGGATCGGACCGATACGGTGCTGTCATCTACACCAAGAATCGGAGGCTGGTTCGAGGACTCGGCCTTCCCGACTTGACGGACGAGATCATTCTGGATGCGGCACTTCCTCCCACGGTTCGCATGATCGACGGACGAGTGGTCCTATCGTCTTTGGAAAACACGGTGATCTTGGGGCCTTACACGGACCGGGTGCTTGTGGTGGAATCTTCTACGGAATACCTCTGTGTGGTTTTGAAGGAAGAAGGTTCTAATGTTCCTCCCGTGGACGAGGAAGCGGCCGAAGAGCAACGTTCTAACGATTCTGAAGAACTTTCGTTTCGGTCCGCTCAGGATCGAGTGGTTCTTGGCTTTGCCGCTGCGGCGGGAGATCCTGCACGGCTGGCGTCCTATCGAGACGCAGGGGGATATGAATCCGTGTTTCGTGTTCTAGGGTTTCGAGGAGAGCCTGCATGGAGTGCCGAGCGGATCATCGCGGAAGTGCGTGATGCACGACTTCGGGGTCGTGGGGGTGCCGGTTTTCCCACGGGTCGCAAATGGGAAGCTATGCAACGGGCTGTATGCCGCATCGAACCTGAAGACGGCAACCAGGATTGCCTTAAGCTCATTGTGGCCAATGGGGACGAGGGAGACCCCGGGGCCTTCATGGATCGAACGCTCATCGAGGAAAAACCACATCAGGTTTTGGAAGGAATGATCCTGGCAGCCATTGCCGTAGGCGCCCGCTATGGGGTGATCTATGTGCGCAAGGAATACGAAGATGCCGTGAGAAGCCTTGAAGACGCTTTGTTTGAAGCTCGAAGGAGCGGATTTTTGGGGCGCAATATTTTTGGGGTTCCCGGTTTGGATTTTGACATCGAAATTCGCTTGGGGGCCGGGGCTTTTGTGGCGGGGGAAAAACGTGCCATCATGCGGGCCATTGAAGGAAAGCCCGCCGAACCCACCATCAAGGCACCGTCCAACACCGTTCGAGGTTTGTGGGGCAAACCCACGTTGCTCAATAATGTGGAAACCTTTGCCAATGTGCCCGTGATCATTCATCGAGGCAGCTCCTGGTATGCCGGTTTGGGCACATCGAGAAGCGGAGGGACCAAGATTTTTTCCGTCGCTGGCATCGTGAAGAAGACGGGTCTCGTGGAAGTGCGTTTTGGAAAAACTCTTGGGGACATCATCGAAATGTGCGGAGGCGTTCAGGACGGGAAAAAGCTTTCCGGTGTGCAGATCGGAGGACCTTCCGGAGCCATTCTGTCCTTGACGGGAGCTCGAGCCTATCTGCTGCAGACACCCTTGGATTTTGACACGTTCAATGATGCCGGGGCCATGCTGGGATCCGGGGGATTGGTTTTTATCGGCGAAGATGATGATGTGGTGCGTTTGGCCAGGCATTTTACGGACTGGCTTTCCGAGGAGTCCTGTGGCCAGTGTCCATCCTGTTTTCGAGGGACCCAAGCCTTGGGAAGGGTTTTGGACCGCTTGCTGGCAGGGCAAGGGACTGCAGCAGACATTCACGAACTCTGGGCTTTAAGTGATGTGGTGCGAGCCGGCAGTCAGTGTGGTCTTGGGACCACAGCGGCCAATCCCGTAACCAGTGCGCTGCGTTTCTTTCCGGCAGCCTTCTTTCACTACCTCCTTCAGAATCCACAAATGGGACTGCATGAGGTTTTTGAAGCTCTGGAAGCTCTGCGACTGCTCACGAGGCAGGATATGGTTCGGGTAACCGGTGGACGACGCCATGTCGAAGGCACAATCTTTACGTTAAAGCGACATCTGGTGCGCTTTCTTGTTGAAGAGACGGAAAAAATCGACCAATACCGTCCGATGTCATGCCGCATGACCGAACGGTTGCTTCGCCTTTTGGGGTTGCCTCGCTACGAAGTGGGCCAGAGGGAAGTGGTCATGGAATGGCGCCATGTGGCCTGAAAAGCTCGGCAACGGCAGCAGTTTGGGGGCAAGAACCGTCTTGCTTCGGCGGGGTCGTCCGACCGCCCACGAGTTTCAAGGATGCGGTGCGGTCAAAGGAACTCGAAGAGGCCATGTCCTGACAAAGTTTTTGGACATGGAATTCAAGGAAGAGAGACGAAAAAGGGGATAGCAGGAGGCGGTGGTTTGGATCAAAACAAGGGGGGTGACGATGACAAAGGAAAGAACGTACTTTGAAGCCTTTCGTGAAATGGTGCAGGTGGTGAGCGGTTCCCTGGACGTTCACAATGTGCTTCAGGCCATGGTGCAAACCATTCCAAGGGTGCTGGGAGTGAAGGCCTGTGCCGTTCGTCTTCTGGATCCTAAAGGCAGAACCTTGGAACTGGCAGCCAGTTTCGGTTTGAGCGACGCTTACATTCATAAAGGGCCGGTGGATGCCGACCAAAGCCTGGCGGAATCCCTGCAAGGACGGACAGTGGTCATTGACGATGCGGCCACAGACCCTCGAGCCCAATACGGGGAAGCAGCGAAAAGGGAAGGAATTGTTACCATCTGCTCAGTACCACTTAAGGTCAAGGGTCGTGTCATCGGTGTTCTTCGCCTTTACACGGAAGCACCGAGAAGCTTTCAAGAAGATGACTTGGCCTTCGTGGAGGCTCTCGGAGAACTGGGAGGGATCGCCATCGAAAACGCTCGCCTCTACGAACGTCTTAAGAAAGACTACGAAGAAGTCATGAGCGATGTCTTTCGTTTTGTCGGCTATCGTCGCAGTCTGTAGCCCGTGAGGGCGGAAAGCTTTTTTCCGTAAAGTCGAGCGCCGTGGTCGAGTAAGAGCTGAATATGTTTAAGAAAATTTTAAGATTTTTTGGAAAGCTGCCGATAATAAGAAAGCAGGATGTTGTGCCAAGAACATGGGCAACAGGCTGCCGGGATTGAAAGCACCTTTCTGAATGAGCTGGGGTCGTGGGGTGCGCAGGGAGAAGGGATCATAGCGAGGGTGGTGGATATGGCGGGATCGGCTGCGGTGGCGGAAAGCGGGTTTAACGCCCTGGATTTTCGAAAAGCCAGGAAACAATCCCTGTCGGGATCGGTCACGTTCGAAGAGTTAGGTTACGTGGCCTTTCCAATCAAATACCTGGTCCCGGACTTCATGGTGCCATGCAACCTTTTTGTTCCGATCTTGGCCAAGGGGGAAGATCTGCCCACTTTCGTGAAGGTTTTGGATCGAGGGCAGTTTTACTCGGATGCGTGGAGAGTGGCTCTCAAAGAGCAGCGCATTGATGAGCTCTATGCCGAAGCCCATGAAACGGCAGGGCTTGACGAATACTTTCAAGAAATTATGGAAGCCCTGGCCGAAGATGAGGTGACTCCCAATTGGCAAAAGGCTTTGATCTTGTATAATTACGGAGAATTTATCGCACGTCATATCTTTCATGATGTATACGATGGCCAATTTGTGGAAAAGGCGTCTCAATGGGCCGATGCCCTTGTTGGCTTTCTTCATGCAAAAAAGGTGAGTGTTTCGGTTATTTATCGTGTCTTTATGAATCATTATGAGACGTTTAACCATAGTCTTCAGGTATCCATGATGGCCATGGCTTTTTGTGGTCATTTGGGTTGGCGCCAGGAAGATGTGGTTCGACTTGGCGTGGCCGGCCTGTTTCATGACATCGGCAAGGTTTGGGTGGATAGTCGAATTCTTCTGAAACCCTCGTCCCTGACGCGTGAAGAATTTGCCTTTATTTTAAGGCATCCTCAAACCGCTTACGAGCATTTGGCGTCCATGGGATGGATGAACACAGACCAGTTGGCTGCCGTGCGTGAGCATCATGAGTCCATGGACGGAACAGGATATCCGCAGGGTCTCAAGGGATCCGAAATCCACCCCTTTGCTCGAGTGCTGCACATTTGCGACTGCTTTGACGCTCTCACCACCCATCGTCCCTATAAAAAAGCCGTGACTCCTTTTAAAGCCCTCAAGCTTATGCAAAGTGAGATGAGGCTTTCTTTTGACCGCCATCTTCTGTATAAGTTCATTCAATTCCTCGGCTCCTGAACGGAGCTGAATCAAACCTCTTGAAATGACGTATTTTTTAACCCTAGGCATTGAGGTGCCCAATGCTGCCGAGCCAAGTGTTTCTTTACGACACCACCCTGAGGGACGGAACCCAGGCGGAGGATTTCAACTTGTCCTTGACGGACAAGATCCGGGTGGCCCTGAAATTGGACGATTTGGGTATTCATTACATCGAGGGAGGCTGGCCTGGGTCAAATCCCAAGGATGAGGAATTTTTTTCTGAGATTCGAAATTATGAGTTGAAACGGGCGAAAATTGCCGCCTTTGGATCCACGCATCACCCTTCGAAGCGTCCTGAGCACGATGCCAATCTACAGGCCTTGGTCCAGGCCAAAACGCCGGTGGTGACCATTTTCGGCAAGAGCTGGACGGTGCATGTCAAGGAGGCGCTAAGGACCACGCTTCAAAAGAACTTGGAGATTATTCGAGACAGTTTGGCTTTTTTGAGACCTCAGGTGCCCACACTGTTTTACGATGCCGAGCATTTCTTTGACGGGTTTCGAGACAATCCCGAGTATGCGTTGGCTACTTTGGAAAAAGCCGTGGAGGGTGGGGCCGAGTGTTTGATTCTGTGCGACACCAATGGAGGGAACCTGCCGTCTTTCATTCAGCAAGCGATTAGGGCGGTAAAAGAGCGTCTTCCCAACATGTCCCTTGGGATTCATGCCCATAACGATTCGGATCTGGCCGTGGCCAATTCGCTGGCGGCGGTGGAGATGGGTGTGACCCAAGTTCAGGGAACGTTCAATGGTGTCGGGGAACGCTGTGGCAATGCGAACCTCTGTTCCATCATTCCAGCTTTATGCCTGAAGATGAACATTCCATGCTTGGGTGCTGAAGATTTACGAAAGCTTCGGCAAGTCAGCCGGTTTATTTTAGAGATCGCCAATGTGCCGCCTAATCGCTACCAGCCTTATGTGGGGCGCAGCGCCTTTGCCCATAAGGGAGGGGTTCATATCAGTGCGGTGGAACGTCATCCGGCCACCTATGAACACATCGATCCGGCTCTGGTAGGGAATAAAAGGCGATTTCTCATTTCCGACCTGTCTGGGCGTGCCGCGGTGCAGCGTAAATCCATGGAATACGGCATTCCCATCTCTTCCAAGGATCCCGTGGCCCTGGAAGTGCTCAATCAGATCAAGGAATTGGAACACCAAGGCTACCAGTTTGAAGCCGCAGAAGCCAGCTTTGAGCTCCTGATCAACCGGGCCATGGGACGGTTCAAGAAGTACTTTGAACTGATCGGCTATCGAGTTGTGGATCAAAAATTGAGTGAAGACGGAGATCCTGTCTCTGAAGCTACCATTCGAGTGCGTGTGGGGGGACAAGAAGAACACACGGCGGCTTTGGGCAATGGACCTGTGAACGCTTTGGACAACGCCTTGCGCAAGGCCTTGGAAAAGTTTTACCCGGAACTCAAGGGCATGGAACTGACCGACTATAGGGTTCGAGTGCTTCCGGGAAAGGAGGGAACGGCTTCCAAGGTGCGGGTATTGATCGAATCCCACGACGGCAAGGAACATTGGGGAACCGTAGGCGTTTCCCACGATATTTTGGAAGCCAGCTGGCAGGCCTTGGTGGACAGCATCAATTACAAAATGTACTTGGAAGAAAAACTTCAGGAGAAGAAGGGGGCTTGAAAATCAAGCCTCAGCGTGTTTGAAGTCGATCATCTTTTTGTGCGGGCGTGACGCCCGTCGTCCTAGACTAACCCGGTTTTGGTTTGTAGGGGCGAGGCGCCGCCTCGCCCCTACCTTGCATTGGCATGAAAGACCTTGGGATTTCGAGTTCTCGGACAGGCTCCTAGTTATTGAGGCTTTGCACGGGGGCGGGAATTCGGCCGCCTAATCGGATGAATTCCGAAGAAAGCTCGCCGTTGGGCACGGGAATGATAGTGGCTTCTCCCAGAAGACCCCCAAAGAAGGCTTTTTCTCCCGCTTTTTTCCCGGGGACAGGGATAAGACGTGTTGCCGTGGTCTTTCGATTGATGACCCCGATGGCCATTTCGTCGGCGATAATGGCGGCCAGAGTTTCCGCGGACGTATCCCCGGGCAGGGCGACCATATCCAAGCCCACAGAACAGACGCTGGTCATGGCTTCCAATTTTTCCAAACTGAGGTGCCCCTTTCGGGCCGCTTCCGAAATGTTGAGATCTTCGCTTACGGGAATAAAAGCACCGCTCAGCCCTCCCACATAACTACTGGCGAAGGCTCCACCCTTTTTTACGGCATCGTTGAGCATAGCCAAAACGGCGGTGGACCCCGGAACGCCGATACTTTTCAGACCCAAGCTTTGAAAAATTTCTCCCACACTGTCTCCCACATTAGGGGTTGGCGCAAGGCTCAAATCCACCACACCAAAGGGAATTCCAAGTTTTCGAGCCACCTCCCGGCCGATAAGTTCACCCACGCTGGTTACTTTGAAAGCCGTCCGTTTGATGACTTCGGCCAATTGTCCCAGATCCAGCCCTGGATGAGCTCGCCTGGCGCGATCAATGGCTTTTCGTACCACCCCTGGGCCACTGACCCCCACATTGATCACACACTCTGGTTCACCGATGCCCAAGTAAGCTCCGGCCATGAAAGGAATATCTGGAGGAATGTTGGCAAAAACACACAGCTTGGCACACCCGATGCCGTCCGCGTGCGCCGTAGCTTCGGCGGTGCGCTTGATAATGTGCCCCATCATGTAAACAGCGTCCATGTTGATCCCGGCTTTGGTGCCGGCCACATTAACCGAGGCGCATACGCGCTCGGTCTGAGCGAGGGCGTCCGGAATGGCGTCTATCAGGCTTACATCTCCGTTTGTAAATCCTTTCTCCACAAGAGCGCTGAAACCGCCTATGAAATCCACTCGAACCATTCGAGCTGCTTCATCAAGGGTTTGAGCTACCTTCACCAGGTCTTCACGCCCAAGGGAAGCGCCCACAACGGCAATGGGACTGACAGCGACACGTTTGTTGACCACCGGAATCCCGTATTTGTCCCCGACATCATCGCAAACCGCCACCAAATTTTGGGCGAGGCGAACGATTTTTCGCCGGACTTTATCACAGAAAGCATGCACGTCGGAATCGGCGCAATCAAAAAGGCTGACGCCTAAGGTCACGGTGCGCACATCCAAGTGCTCACTTCGAAGCATTTCCAGGGTTGAGAGAATTTCACGGTCCGAAAGCATGCCTATGCTCAACTCCTCACTTGACCTTTTGGGTATTGTTTATCGGAATCAGATTCGATGAATGGCCTCAAAAATGTCCCGATGTTGAAGACTCAGATCCAGCCCCAAATCCTCAGCCCTCTGGCGAAGGGCTTTGCGAAAGGCCTGCTGGTCGATATGTAGAGGGATGTCCACCTCGTAGATCATCACGTTGCGTCGAGGGTCGCTCCCGCCTCGAAAAGCGGCGCGCAGGTTCGTGATGTTAACGCCAAACCGAGCCATCACCTCCGTGATGCCGGCCACAAGGCCCAAACGATCAGGTCCAATGGTGGTGACAACGAAAGGTTGGCTTGGGGGTGCCTGGTAACGCTCTGATTCCTGCACGGGTTTGAGCAGGACGGCCAGCCCCAGAGGCTTGAGGTGTTCCGCAAGCTTTTCCTCGAGAGACTTCATGGACAGTTCTTCGGGCAACGACGCGATAAAAACCCCCGCAAACTCGGATTGAAGAATGGTCTGGCTGACGTCTTCGATATTACATCTATTTTCAGAAAGGACTCGGGAAACGGCGGCGACGATTCCCGGTCTGTCCGACCCGAGAACAGAAATGACCACCTTTGTTGCAGCCATGGCCAAAACCTCCATATTTCATGAAGTCAATCTTCTAAGAGGCTGCACGCTAACGTGAAGGGTCGCAGAAGTCAATGACTCAGGAGTCTCTCTGGCCGCCGGGACGTAAGAGCCGAATCAGAAATCAAAAATGGCAGTTTATGGTTGTAGGGACGCACCGGTGTGTGCGCCCCGAATCCCGAATGTGGGGCCACACCTGCATTTTTTGGGAAACAAGCCGGTCCGTCTGTACAGCGGTTGAGGTGTAGGGGCGGACACATAGGTCCGCCCCTACAGAGCCGGGATAGGGCTGATACATGGGTTCGCCCATCCAGAAACGGCTTAGGGGCGAACCAAGTTCGTGGAACTGATCGGTTGCGAAAAATTTTGTTTGGTCTTGCAGGACCCCGCGAGGTCCAACCTTGCGACGGGATTCGGCATCAAGGCCATCTTTCCCTTTTGTTACGAAAAAGACACTCGACTTTCTTCGAACCTTCTTGTTAAAAGTTTCTGTAATGAGTCTTTTCAATCTCCCCCTTTTAGGGCTTGGGATTTTCCACGCGTCTTAGAAAGCTTCTCGAAGGAGAGAACTCATGAAGGTCCTGTTGGTTTACCCAGAGGTTGCTGAAACGTTTTGGAGTTTTAGGCATGCTCTGCGCATCGTGCGCCGCAAGGCGGCTTTTCCACCCTTGGGGCTTTTGACGGTGGCTGCCCTGTTGCCCAAACGTTGGGAGAAAAGGGTGGTGGACATGAACACACGACCTTTGAACGATGAAGACATTCTCTGGGCGGATTATGTTTTTGTGAGCGCCATGATCGCGCAGCGGCGATCCACCAAGGAGGTGGTGCGGCGATGTTCCGCCCTTGGGGTGCCCGTGGTAGGAGGCGGGCCCTTGTTCTACGGGTATGCCGACGAGTTTGCGGATGTGGCCCACGTAGTCATCGGGGAAGGAGAAAAAATTGTTCCCGAGCTCGCCGCCGACTTGGAAGCAGGACGTGCACGGCGTCTGTATCGAACGGATGAACACCCGGATCTGGACCAGACGCCTTTGCCTGCATGGGACCTTATTCGTCTCAAAGATTACGCCAGTATGTGTGTGCAGTATTCCCGAGGCTGTCCGTTTAACTGCGAATTTTGCGATATTATCGTCCTCAACGGCAGGAAGCCGCGCACCAAATCCCCGGAGCAAATGATTGACGAGTTGGAAGCTCTTTACTCCAGGAAATGGCGCGGATCGGTCTTCATTGTGGATGACAATTTCATCGGGAATAAGCATCGGGTCAAAAATGTCTTGGAGCACATCATTCAGTGGCAGGAGCGTCGAGGCTGGAAGTTCAGCTTTTATACGGAAGCTTCCGTGGACTTGGCGGAAGACAAGGAACTCATGGAGCTCATGGTTCGAGCCGGTTTCAACAAGGTCTTCCTGGGACTGGAGACGCCTGCTACGGAAAGCTTAAAGGAATGTGGCAAAGGTCAAAATCTACGCCGTCCGTTGGATGAATCGGTTCGCATCATTCAAGAAAACGGCTTGGCGGTCATGGGAGGCTTTATCATCGGCTTCGACAACGACCCTCCGGACATTTTTCAAAAGCAGGTTCATTTTGTGCAATCCACCGGGGTGGTAACGGCTATGATCGGATTATTGACGGCGGTTCCCGAAACGCGGCTCTATAAGAGGCTTGAACGGGAAGGGCGCCTTCTGTTCAGACCCAACGGGGACAACACCAGCATTGAGGGCACCTTGAATTTTATTCCGAAAATGGATCGACAGAAGATCGTTGAAGGTTACCGCTGGGTCATGGACACCATTTATTCTCCCCACATGTACTATGAACGCATCAAAGCTTTCCTGGAATCTTATCGACCTCGAGCCAAGGCGGCTTTGGAAAAAAATGACATAGTCACCTTCTTGCGTTCCCTGTGGTACCTGGGTATTCGAGACACCAAGGACTCTCGAGCCTGCTTTTGGAAGCTTCTCAAGGAAACGCTCCTCCACTATCGTTCAAGCCTTACCGATGTGGTGACCGTCCTGGTTTACGGTTATCATTTTCGAAAGCTCTTTCATTCCGGAATGTTTAGGAACATGGAAGCCCAAGACAGCCGATCTTAATCGGCCTTAGACGAATCCAGAAGATCGGCGAAGCGGCGTTTCAAGTTATCGGTGCGAAAAACGAGGCGCAGCCGACGCGAGGTGGAACCAAGGATTTTCAAAAAAATATCGAGGCGTGCTTCAGGTAGCAAAGTTCCCAACCTTTCCGGCCATTCCACGACAGCCACACCAGGACCGAAGAGCGCTTCCCTCCAGGGAAGTGTCTCCATCTCTTCGGGATCCCCGATGCGGTAACAGTCTATATGGTAGAGGTGCAGTCGACCTTCGTATTCATTGATGATGGTAAAGGTGGGACTTGTAACGGGAGTTTCTTCGGGGATGCCGAGCCCGATGGCGATACCTCGAGTGAGCAGAGTTTTTCCCGCGCCCAGCTCACCCCACAAAGCCACCACGTCCCCGGCTTCCAGCCTCTGTCCAATGGTCTTCCCCAAAGCCAGAGAAAATTCTGGATCATGGGATTCCAAGCATAGAACAAGGTTCATGGAGTTTCCAGTTCCCCGATAACAAAAGGGATTTCTTCGAGCACGTCCGAAGCCAGAAGCCCTCGAGTTGTATGATCCCGACACGCCTTTTCCGCCGCCTTGCCGTGAACGAAGGCCGCCAGGCAGGTCGCTTGAAAAGGCTCAAAACCTTGGGCAAGAAAACCGGCGATCATGCCCGTCAGGACATCCCCCATGCCACCCGAAGCCATCGCAGGGGTGCCGGACCCATTGATTGCCATTTTGCCATCAGGAGCTGCAATGACAGTCCGATGTCCTTTAAGAAGGACGATGACTCCGTATTTCCGGCTGAATTCCCGGCTCACTTCAAGACGGTTCGCCTGAACCTCGGTGACAGAGCATGCCATGAGCCGAGCCATTTCTCCGGGATGGGGGGTGAGAATGACAGGCACTGATGCCGAACGAAGAGTCTCAGGATCCTCGGCCACAAGGGTGAGCGCATCCGCATCCAGCACCAAAGGACATGGAGCTTGGGAGATGAGGTTAAACAGCAACTGTTTGGTTTCTTGGTGCAACGAAATGCCAGGACCAACGGCAAGGGCTTGCTTTCCCTGAAGAAAGCTCAGGATCTCGGGTTCGGCCGCCGCGGCCGCGCTCTGTTCTGAAGTTTCGGCGATAGGGAAGGTCATGGCCTCGGTGAGTTTGACTTCAAGGATCGGGTTCAGGGAGCGAGGAACAAATAAAGTCACAAGTCCCGCTCCAACGCGAGCCGCTCCAAGGGAGGCCAAGGTTGCCGCTCCGGTTTTTCCCGGAGATCCCGAAAGAAGACAGACGTGGCCGGCTCGACCTTTGTGGGTTTCTGCAGGGCGAGGTTCAAGCCACTGGCGGCAGAGATTTTCATCGAGCCACCAGCGTTGGATGCCTGCAGAGGCTACCACACAATCTGGAATACCGATGTCCACCACCTGAAGCGCACCTACCAGGGCGTCTCCCTGACCGATTCTTTGGCCCACTTTGGGGAGCCCGAAAGTGGCCGTTGCGATAGCACGAAGAGCGGCGCCCAGCACTTTTCCTGTGGAAGCATCCAGACCGGAGGGGACATCCACGGCCAGAACGGGTTTTTCCAAGGCGTTCACGGCTTCGATGACATCGCGGTAAAGACCCTGAACAGGACTCGAAAGCCCTGTTCCCAAAAGCGCGTCAATAATCACATCGGCTTCGCGGATTAAAGAAAACTGAGACGAAAAGTCCGCGCTTTCATCCCAATGTGCAGGGCGCACACCGATGTTTTCCAGAATCCTGTAGTTGAGCAGGGCATCCCCGCGAAGGCGGTCCGCTGGTCGCAGGCACACCACCCGCACCCAGGTTCCTTTGCCGTGTAACAAACGGGCGATGACGAACCCGTCCCCGGCATTGTTGCCGGTTCCGGCAAGGACCACCACCCGACGATGTATCAAGTCAGGAATGACCCGTTCAAAAAAGGCCAAGGCTCCTCGAGCGGCGTTTTCCATGAGCACCGCACCGGGAATGCCAACCTCTTCAATGGTTCGCCGGTCCAATTCGGCCATCTCTTGGGCGGTCACAAGAATCATGGCTGATGTCTCCGACATGGTCCATCATGAGCACTGGAATCCACAGCTTCTAAAACCACGACAGCGGCACCATACAAACCGTCGTCGGTAAGACTCACATGCCAGGCGTGAATACCGAGTTCATGAAGGAAGGCACGAGCTCTTTCGGAAAGATTGATCACAGGCCTTCCTGAGCCAAGGTGAAGCACTTCCATGTCTTTCCAGAGAAATGGGAAACGAATCCCGGTGCCCACGGCCTTGGCGAAGGCTTCCTTGGCGGCGAAGCGCATGGCAAAACAAGCCGCTGGATGCTTCCTGGCCTGACAGGCCTGCTGCTCGCTTTGGGTGAAAACCTTTTCAAGAAATCGGTTTCCCCAGCGAACGAGCCCCGCTTCAATGCGATCGATGCGCACGAGGTCAATGCCGATGCCGTAAATCTTCATCAACCTTGCACCAAAGAGACCATTTCCCGCACGGCACGTTCCATGCCCACCAAGACGGCTCGAGCAATAATGGCGTGGCCGATACTGAATTCTTCAATTTCCTTGATCGTTCGAAGCCACAGGATGTTTCGATAATCCACCCCATGCCCTGCATGAACAATCAACCCGATTTTCGCGGCAAGCTTGGCGGCATCCAAAAGCCGTTCAAACTCTTCTTGTTTCTGGGCATAGGTTTTGGCCTCGGCAAAGGAGCCCGTATGGATTTCGACACAGTCGGCGTCAATTTTTGCCGCTGTTTTAACGTGCTTAGAGTCCGGATTCACAAACAAACTCACGGAAATGCCGCCTTGATGCAGACGCGTGATGGTTTCGGCCAAAGACTCTTCATAAAGGACCACGTCCAGACCGCCCTCCGTTGTCAATTCCTGACGCTTTTCCGGAACAAGCGTCACCAGATCGGGCTTGATACGGAGAGCTGTTTCGATCATATCCGGGGTGGCGGCCATTTCCAGATTGAGTCGAGTCTTGACGGTTCGACGCAAAATTTCCACATCCCGGTCCTGAATATGGCGTCGATCTTCCCGAAGATGGACCACGATTCCCTGGGCACCGGCCAATTCCGCCAAAGCGGCTGCAAGGACCGGGTCGGGTTCTGTTGCCAAGCGGGCCTGACGGACCGTCGCCACATGATCCACATTGACGGCCAACCTTGCCACGTTCTATCCCTCCTTTGTTTCTTCGGCAAAATCCGTTCGATACCAAGCAAACCTTGCCGGTTCATGCCCGAGAGCCCCCAAGATTTGCCATGTCAGGGTTTCCATGGTGCGTGCCTCCTCAACGGTACCGTGATCGTAGCCCATAAGGTGCAGGATACCGTGAATGAGAAGAAGATCCAGGATTTCTTCCAGGCTGCACTGAGCTTTCTGGGCCATCAGCTGGGCCGTTTCCACACCAAGGACCACGTCCCCCAACATTTGGGGTGCGATATCCCCAAATTCCCCTTCCCTCATCGGGAAAGACAACACGTCGGTGGGTTCGCAAATTCCTCGAAACCTTTCGTTCAGATCGGCCATTTCTTCATCGTCGGCCAGAACAAGACTGAGTTCTCCGTCCTTATAATCCAAGGCGTTTAAGATCCGTTCGGCTGTTTGGTGCAGCCGATCCAGATCGATCTTTATCCGATCGCAATTCACGCTGATTTGAATCTGTGCCATGGGGTTTAACCTTTGCTGGAGCCAGCTGTCCGGGGTATTCGATGCGTTTGTGATGAACGGTCGCCAAAATCTGATGGAAATGCTTGGCGATCTGGTGCAGATCCTTGAGCGTAAGCTCACATTCATCCAGTTGGCCGTCGGTAAAGGCGTTGTTTATGAGGCGGCTGACCATGCCTTGAATGCGGGCCGGGGTCGGTTCACTCAAGGAGCGGCACGCGGCTTCGACCATATCCGCCAGCATGACCAGGCCGGCTTCCTTAGTTTGGGGTTTAGGGCCGGGATAGCGATAATCGTCGATATTGATAGGAGGCAGTTCCGCTCCCTTGGATGTCTTGCTTTTTTCACGAGCTTCGAGAGCCTTTTGGTAGAAGTATGAAATGAGGCTTTTTCCGTGATGCTGACGAATGATATCGATGATAGGTTTTCCCAAGCGATGTTTTCGTGCCAGCTCCACCCCATCCTTGACATGGGAAATGAGAATAAGGCTGCTCATAGACGGAGCCAGCTTTTCGTGCCGATTTTCCCCGTCAAACTGGTTTTCTATAAAATACAGTGGCTTTTTGATCTTACCGATGTCGTGATAGTAACTTGCCACCTTGGCCAGCAGGGAATTGGCCCCGATGGATTTGGCGGCGGCTTCCGTCATATTGCCCACAATAAGGCTGTGATGGTAGGTTCCTGGGGCTTGAATCATGAGTTCCTGAAGAAGGGGTTGGTCCATGCTGGCCAGTTCCAGAAGTCGAATATCCGTCGTGTAACCAAACAGAAGTTCCGCCAGCGGTGTAAAGCCTGTGGCGAGAACGCCGGAAACGATGCCCCCCATGAATCCGAGAAAGGCATTGGTTAAAACGGCTACAGAAGAGGTTTGTTCCTGAAACAAGGCGAAAAGCGCGAGACAAGCGGCGTTGGTAGCTCCGGTCAGCAGCCCGGCACGAATGGGAACCAACCGATTGCGGCAGGGGTTGACTCCGTAGCTACCAACAAGGGACCCCAAAAGGGCGAAGACAAGGACCTGAAAATCATTACCACACACGAGTGCCGCAAAAACGCTCACGGCGACCGAAAAGAAAACAGCCACGGTAAGGCCGAAGAAAATGCTTGCCAACATGGCCCCTGCCGCAATGGGAACGGCATAAAGGAAGCTTCGATGGTCGAAGTAACCGGGATGCGTTCCTACAGAGGCGCTGATCCAGTCGGCGGTACGACACAAAAGCAAGATAACGATCAGCACACTGACAAGAAACACGTAATCGTTTGTATCCAGTTGCACCGAAGGAATGCGAAGGGAAAGGACATGCCAAAGAACGGCTAGAAAAAGGCACGAAAACAGCCAGATGGCCCAGAAGGCGGACAGGGCGTGCTTTTTGGGCAAACTGGAAGCATAAGCTTCAAGCTTCTGCAAGTCTTCCTGGGTGAGCCTTTGCCCGTCCCGAATAATCATTTCGTTTTTCTTGATCTGCACATAGACCGGCTTGACGGTTTCTGCGGCTGCCCTTTCAGCTTCTTGGGTTTCCAAGCGGTTATAGTAGAGGTTGGGTTCCAAGAGCTGGGCACAGAGGTAAGCGATGGCTCGTGAGGCATGCACGTCTCCTTCGTCTTGAAGAATTCGCGTCGCCGCCTTTTCTCGAGCTCGATGAATGTCCAGGAACTCATTGACCGACGTCACCATGCGCTCTCGAAGCGATGGAATCATGCGCACTTGAACGGTTCTGTTGGTGGTTCGATTCTGTTGAAGGGCCTTCATGTCCGGATCTTCAGGGCCGGGCAAAATGCCATCGTCAAAGCAGAGTCGAAGCCAGTTTCGAACACGTTCTTCCAAGTCCTGAGAAAAATTCTCGGAACTCATGATGAGGTAAATGTTTTCGGGTACAGGAAGGCCTAAAGCCTCTTCAAAGATGTGTCGGTAGGAGTCCAGACGGGTTTCACGGCCTTCCTTTTTCCCGGCCGAGGAATCTTTTGAGCGTCGAAGCCAATGGTCCGGCATGAGCCCTTCCGTTTCCTGAAGAAGGACTTCATGGACGGCACCTCTCATGGTTTTAAAAGCCATGGAAAGTCGAAGGGCGGCCGTTTGGGCTGCTTTTTCATGCAGATCAAAGATAAGGGGGGCTTCCTGACGAGCGGCTTCTCGTTTTCGGTTCGTGGCTTCCTGGTCCAAAACCAGAAAATCTCGATCCGCCTTAATGTTTTGGGTGGCCACGTCTCCCACATGATAAACCGGGGGCCGTTTTAGAAAGGATGGGGTGATCAGCGAAGCGGCCGCCAAGGAAAACACCACCACCAGGACCACCTTGGCGTGTTCGGGATGCCTCCACCACTGAAGCATGATGGATCCCCCGCCCAACGTCTCTGAACTCAGGCGACGAGTTTCGACGGTCTTGTCTTTTTCCATAGGGCCGCCTACCGAGGATCGTTTGTTTTTCTCGACGGAGTTCTGGGCTCGGCATTTTCGTAGGCTTCGATGATGTCCTGGACGAGTCGGTGGCGGACCACATCCACGTGGGAGAAGAAAATGAAGCGAAGGCCTCGAATGCCCTGCAGAATCTCCATGGCTTCGATGAGGCCGGACGGTTTGTTTTCAGGGAGATCGATTTGCGTGACATCCCCGGTGATCACTGCTTTGGAACCCAAGCCGAGGCGTGTCAAAAACATCTTCATCTGTTCGCTGGTGGTGTTCTGAGCTTCATCCAAAATGACGAAAGCCTCGTTCAAAGTACGACCCCGCATGAAGGCCAACGGCGCCACTTCGATGGCACCACGAGACAGGAGTTTGGAAGCCTTTTCGAAGTCCATCATGTCGTGCAGCGCATCGTAGAGCGGGCGTAAGTAAGGGTTGACCTTTTCGGCCAAATCCCCGGGAAGAAACCCCAGTTTTTCACCGGCTTCCACGGCGGGTCTCACCAAAATGATGCGGCGCACCTGATCTGCCATAAGGGCCGACACCGCCATGGCCATCGCCAAATAAGTCTTACCGGTCCCCGCAGGCCCAATGCCAAAGACAATATCGTGGCTGCGAATCGCCTCGATGTATTCTTTCTGTTTCAGGCTTTTAGGCGTGATAACCCGCTTGCTGGAGGTGACGAACACTTTATCCAGAAAGATGTCTTCCAGGCGACTATGAGGGTTATCGCTTAGAATTCTGACGGCGTAGAGCACGTCGGAACCATACAGAGGGTAGCCTTTGCGGAGCAGGGCTTCCAGTTCGTCCAGCACTCGTTGCGCCAGGGCGACATGAGACTTTTCCCCGGAAATGGTCACGTGGGTTCCTCGAACATGGAGCCGCACGTCCAACTGTTTTTCTATAATTTTCAGGTGGCTGTTGCGTTCCCCGGCAAGGTCCTGAAGCAGGGACGGATCGCCGAAGACTTTGGTTTCAGAGCTGCCGACGGTGTCTTGAATACGGGAAGTCAACAAGGAATGTTCCTTTCCTCAAAACGTGATGCGTGGAGATTCCACAGCATTTGTGAGATAGCATTCACGGAAGCATCTGACAATGACTTCTTGAAATCCGCGCTTGCGGAAAACTCATTGAAGCCTCTGGGCGAAATCGACTATGGTTCTGGCGACGGCCGCCTGATTGTTCGTCGGGCGAGGAGAAAAAGTCTGGTGGCATATGGAAACCATGGCTCTGCTGGATTGGATACTGATTCTTGTCCTCGGTTTGTCTTTACTGCGAGGGCTTTGGCGTGGCGCGGTTTCCCAACTTTTTGGGATTATGGGCTTTATTGCGGGCTTTTTTTTGGCCCAACGTTTCGGGCCCGATTTGGGGGCGCGGCTCGCGGCTGTTTTTTCCTCACTTCCTCATCCAGCTTTCATAGCAGCCGCCCTTTTGTTCATGCTCACCTGGTTTCTTGTGGCTCTTGCCGGAGCCTGGATATCTCGAGGACTTCGCAGCGGAGGTGTGGGAGGGACGGATCGACTTCTCGGGGGTGCTCTGGGCTTGGTCAAGGGAGGCTTAGGTGTCCTGGTGCTGGTATGGGCTATAGGTTTTCTGTTCCCACCGGACCATCCCCTTTTTAGAGACTCTCGACTTCTTCCCTACGCTCAGGCAGCCAGCCGGTTCTTGATTGAAGCGGCGCCCAAGAGTTTTCAAGAACGAATGGACGACATGTCCAAGAAGGTGCCAAAACTTTCCCCTGAAAAGGATGCCAAGATACCGGGATCAAAGATGGAGTTAAAAGACCGTGGAGAAAACCAGGATCACCCAAGGAAACTGTCACCACAATAACCGTTGGGATAAGGTAAAGCACCTTTGGAAGATCATCGATCAGCTTCGAGGTGAAAACGGCTGCCCATGGGATCGGCAGCAAACCCCGGAGAAGGTGCAAACCTACTTGATCGAGGAAGCCCATGAGGCGGCTGCAGCCGTTCGAGCGGGGGCTGTGGACGAAGCTGCCGATGAGCTTGGAGACCTTCTCTTCATGGTTCTTTTCATGATCCATCTCTATGAAGAAGCCGGACAATGCACCCTCGAAACTGTCTGTGACCGAATTGCGGAAAAGATGATTCGAAGGCATCCTCATGTTTTCGGAAACACGTCTGTAAGGACCGCTGAGGATGTTCGATCCAATTGGGAAAAAATCAAGGAAAACGAGAAAAAAGCGCGTCCCGCCTCGGGGCTGGGTGTTCCTGACACCCTACCGGCACTTGTTCGAGCTTCACGGCTGCTTTCCAGAGTTAAGAGCCCGAAACTTTTCGGTTTGCCTGAGAGCCGCCAGGAAACCCTTCTTTCTGAAACCGTGGCTCACCTGACCGAAGGTCAAGAAGCCGACAAGGCTCAGGTTTCCCTATGGGTGGCCCAAAGCCTTCTCGTGCTCGTGGCTTTGGCCAGAAAGCATGGCGTTCGCCCGGAAGACTGTCTGCACGCCTACCTGAATCAGGTGGAACGCCAGGCTTTCGAGCAAGATGCATGAGGAACGGAAGGCTCTTTGGATTCAAAGGGACCTTCCCATAGCAAGGCATCCATCACCGCATGACACCAACAACTGGTGGCGACGAGATACGACCCGGGAGCGGATGCAATGGCCCGAAGGGCTTCCTTGAGTTGGCCACCTGTGTAACCGCCAACACCCGGGGCTAATTGACGGCTTTGAACGACCACGGTGCCGAAGGAGGGTATGGAAAGATCCTGAAGGGTCTGATAGAGTTTCTTCGGTCGAGGCTTCTTGGTGATGGTGCAGTGGTCTTCAGGTTCCGGGCAATCATCGGGGCAGCGGAACGTGGCATGGCTGGTGTAAATCGTTCCTGACGGCGTGCGATGGGGATGAGGCACAAGAGGGTCTACAGCCGAAGGCACGGGCAGACGATGGACCACGCCCGTTTTGCCAAGCTCCATCACAATCCAGCCGTAGGCCACATGAGTTGGAACGGCGGGAATGATCCATTGGTCATCGGTCAGGTTCTGGTTGGAAAGAAAAACAAAAATGTCACCGTAAACTTTCATCACATGGCTTTGTTCAGGAAGATGCACCAGACGCTGGCGATCACCATCTACGACCATAGCGCGTTTGCTGGTGTCGGTAAGCAGGCGTTCTACGGCAAGACGACCGAACCGACCTGCACCCAGAATCCACACCCACGCTTTCCCTTTGAGAGTTTCAGGGAAAGGTTCTTCTGCAGGCCATATATGTTCCGATCGCCAAAGAACCATTTTCGTCACCTCCAGGTCTCAAGCCCAAAATGCCGCCGCAAAGGGGCACGCCATGAGCAACCTTTTTACCATCTTTGAAAAGATTGCGGAACAAAGGATTCAGGAGGCTATGGAACGCGGGGAATTTGACAATCTTCCCGGCGCCGGAAAACCTTTGACCCTGGAAGATGACAGTCATCTTCCGGCGGACTTGCGTATCGCATATAAGATCCTCAAAAACGCCGACTGCCTTCCTCCCGAACTGGAATTGCGCAAAGAAATCCGCACCACGGAAGAGTTGCTGGCGGGGATTCAAGACACTCAGGAAAAATACCGTCAGATGAAGAAACTCAATTATCTTATCCTGAAACTCAACACCATGCGCCGCGTCTCGCCCATGCTGGAAGAACACCAGGTCTACTATCCCAAAGTTCTGGAACGCCTGGCCCGAGACAAGGACAAAAAGGACACATGAAGGCGTTGGGAACGAAGCCTGTATCGTGCCGTTTTGGTTGTGACGTCCTTTTGGAAAATCTGCCGCGTTGGGTTTTTGAGAAACGTCTCGGGGTCTTGAGCAACCAGGCGTCGGTGACGGCCGATTTCGTCCATGTGGTGGATGCTCTGGCATCCCGAGGAGCCCGGTTAAGTGCTTTGTTTTCTCCGCAGCATGGATTTTTCGCGGAAAAGCAAGCCAATATGGTGGAATCCCATCACAGTCGCCACAAAGTCTACGATGTGCCTATCTTTAGTCTCTACGGGGAGACTCGAGAGCCCACCGAAGTCATGCTGGAGAGCATTGACGTTCTCATCGTGGACCTGCAGGACGTGGGCACTCGCGTTTACACCTACGGCACGACGGTGGGGCTTTGTGTGGAAGCGCTTTGCCGTCGTTCCATACCCATGGTGGTGTTGGATCGGCCCAATCCCATCGGCGGGGATCGTGTGGAAGGCAACCTGGTGCATGCCGCTTATCGATCTTTTGTGGGGCGCTATCCTTTTCCCATGCGTCATGGGCTGACCCTGGGAGAACTGGCCTTGTGGGTAGCTCAAAGCCAAGGCTGTGCTCACATGGTGAAGGTCGTTCCGGTGCAGAAATGGGCTCGAGAGGACCTTTGGCCCGCGACAGGTCGACCCTGGATTTTTCCATCTCCCAACATGCCTTCATGGGAGACGGCTTTGCTCTATCCCGGTATGGTTTTGTTGGAAGGCACTAATCTCAGCGAAGGTCGAGGAACCACCTTGCCGTTTCAACTCGTGGGCGCCCCCTACCTGGATCCGGATCGAGTCAGGGAACACATGGACCCCTTGGCCCTTGAGGGTCTCGTGCTTCGTTCCGTAGAGTTTGAGCCGACTTTTGACAAATGGAAGGGACAAAGATGTCGGGGCTTTCATCTGCACATCACGGATCCCCAGGTTTTTTGCCCGTATCGGTTCGGCCTGGCTTTTCTGCAGGCCGTTTTTCGAGTTCACCGAAAATCGTTTCAATGGTTGCCGCCACCCTATGAATACGAAACGCGGCATTTGCCCATCGATATCCTGACGGGAGATGCCAAAATTCGTGAGCTTCTGGAAGATGGGACGCCGATCTTATCTTTGGAACAGACATGGATCGAAGAACTGCGCGACTACGAAGTCAAGAGGCGGAAAGTTCTGCTTTACGGAAAGGAATCTAACGGCCACGCATGTTTGGATTGGTCAGCTTTCTAAAGTGAGCAGGACCGCTTCAGCCACTTCCCTCATGGATTTTCGCGTATCCATGCTCTTTTTCTGAAGCCAGCGATAAGCTTCTTCGCCGCTTAGATTTAAGCGTGATATGAGAATGTCCTTTGCCTTTTCGATGATTTTGCGTTTTTCCAACTCTTCTTGAATGATTTTGGTCTTGACCATGAGCTCCGTGTTTTCGATGGCCACCGCGGCCTGATTCGCCACAGCTGTGAGAAGGTTTGTCTCCAAGGCGGTGAAACGATGCGGGTAAGAGGTATAACAGTTGATAACCCCAATAACGCGGTCCTTCACGCGCATGGGGATACTCAACATGGAGACCAGACCGAGACGCCTGGCCAGTTCCTTTTCTTTAAAATAGGGATCTTCCAAAACATTGAGGGCCACGTGGGGTTTGTTTTCAACCACCACCTTGCCCACCACTCCTTCACCCACCTTAAGCACGCGGTCTTTGACATACTCGGGGTTGATGGCCTGCGTGGCGCGAAGCCTTAACACACGTTCGTGCTCATCCAAAAGCCACAGCGAACAGACGCTGGAATTCATGACCTCAGCGGTGACCATGACGATCAGCCGAAGAATGTCTTCAAGGTATTGATCCGAAGTGATCGCCCTGCTGATAACGGTCAGGGCCTCCACACTCTTATCCGCAGGACTAGGCTCCCTCGCAGGGGATTCCATTTCCGGAGAGCTTGTCCAATCTTGCTGGAGAAATCGCAAGGGAGGACGTCTTTTGTGCGCTGTTTGTGCACGAAGCTTTTCAATGCGTTTTCGAACGTTCTGCGGCACCGAACGTTCCCGTCCGCTCAGAAAGCTATCAAGCTGCTTATAGCTGAAGCCCAGTTCGCCTTCGTCCGTCTGCCCGGGCCATAAGCCGGCAGAAGGCGGTTTGGAAAGAATGGACTTGGGAAGTTTCAGTTCACGAGCCAGCTTTTGAACATCTTTTTTAAGCAGATGAACGATAGGTTGAATGTCCGCGGCTCCATCCCCGTGCTTGGTGAAATAACCTACCTCCCATTCGCTGCGATTACTGGTGCCCATGACCAGATAGTTGCGTTCAGCGGCCCTGTGATAGAGCACCGCCATGCGCAGTCGTGCCTTGAGGTTTCCCAGGAGTTTAGGATCTTGGGATCCAAGTGTCTGAGCCAGTTGATCGAAGACCTTTGTCAAGTTGATTTCTTCGCAGCACAGGTTCAGATGCTGACAAACGTTTCGTGCGTCTTCAAGGTCTTCGGGAAGGGTATGGCAGGGAAGAAGAAGCCCAAGGACGTGGTCTCCCAGGGCCTTTTTCGCCAAGGCCGCACAGACGGCGGAGTCGATGCCTCCACTGATGCCGAGGACAACGCCTTGGGCCGGCGCGTTTCGAACACTTTCTTCAATCCACGCAACCAGCTGAGCTAAGCTATTGGTCTGATTTCCTTCCTGCCTCATGAAAAAACGCCCTTTGCAAGCTGATTCTAGCGGACAAGATGTCCCAGTCGATTCCAACGGACGAAAAACCCATTGGGGTCTAGGGTCCACTGTCCGTCCTTGTTCCAAGACCAGTAAATCACGAAGGCCTTGCCCTTGACCGCTTCGGCATTTACAAAGCCCCAAAAACGACTGTCATAGCTTTCGTCTCGATTATCCCCCATAACGAAAAAACTGCGTTCGGGAACAACAATGGGACCGAGATTGTCGCGTGGGCTTAAGGCCGCCGGCAGCACCCTCGTATCCGTGAAGCGAGCGTAAGGCTCATCCAAACGTTTTTCGTTGATAAAAACGGTCTTGTCCTTTATGAGAACAATATCCCCGGGTGATCCGATAACGCGTTTAATAAAATCTTTACTGGGATCCTGCGGGTACTTGAAAACGATGATATCCCCACGGCGGGGATGGTCCCATTCCACGAGGTTCTTGTCCATCATGGGCAGCTTGATGCCGTAACGAAACTTGCTCACGAGGATATGGTCTCCAATGAGCAGAGTGGTCATCATGGAACCCGAAGGAATCTTAAAAGCCTGTACGACGAAAGCCCTAATGAAAAGAGCCAGAAGCACCGCGATCAGGATGGCTTCCGTGTATTCACGAAGGGGGCTCTTTTTTTGGGCTCTCGGCGATTCGGATTTAGAAAAAAAACTCAACGTCGCCTCCAATTGTGCCGATAATTCATACAGAGCTTCTTTCTGTTTGTGTGCTGGAAAGGCTTGATGGTAAATAACAAAAAAGGGTGAGTGTCAACGCCAAAGTGTACAGGGGGCCGCGAGGCGCATGTTCCGAAAACGAAAAGATCTGGTCGGCGTCGATGTGGGGTCGTATGCGGTCAAAATGGTACAGATCCGTGAGGGGAAAGCCGGGCATAGACTGGAAAATCTGGGAATGGCCCTGGTGCCCCACGAAGCCGTCCTGGAAGGGCGCATTGAACGGCCCGAAATTGTTGCCGACATTCTGCGAAAACTGGCCAAGAACCTGAAAATCAAGCCGGGCCCCATTGCTGCTTCCGTATCGGGCTACGAGGTCATGATCAGGAAGATTGAAATGCCCACCATGACCGAAGAAGAACTGAGCGCTCGGCTTCGCCAAGAAATCGCCCAGTATGTGCCCTATCAATTGGACGAGGTGAATGTGGATTATGAGATTCTGGATGTGTCCAAGGGTCGTGCCAAGTTTATGGATGTGCTTCTCGTGGCGGCCAAAAAGGAGGCTGTGGCGTCCTATGTGAGCATGCTGCGCACCGCCGGGTTTGAGCCCGTGGTGATCGATGTGGACTACTTTGCCTTAAGTAATGCCTTTGAAGCGACCTACGGGGTTTTTGCGGAAGAAAACATAGCCTTGATGGACATTGGCGCTTCCAAGACCACCATGACCATTGTCCAGACAGGACGGCCCGTTTTTACCAGGGACATGACCTTCGGCGGCCATAGTATCACGCACCGCATCGCCACGGAGCTTGAAATTCCCTTGGAAAATGCCGAGAGAATCAAGCTGGGGCTGGGCGCAGACAGTGTGGATCGAGCCCGTTTGGAAAAAGCCTTTGTGGAAACGTTGACCGAATGGACCACGGACATCAAAAGGGCTCTGGACTTTTTCTTCACACATTTTCCTGAAGCCAAATTGCACAAGCTTTTCCTTAGCGGTGGGTCGGCGAGAATTCCCGGCCTGGAAAAATTTCTAGAAGCCGAACTCGGTATTCCCACCCAGGTATGCAATCCCTTGCAGCACCTTGAAGTGGATGCGGGACGTTTTGATCAGGCATATCTGGAACAGATCGGCCCTCAGATGACTATCGGCCTCGGACTCGCACTCAGGAGAGCAGGGGACAAATGATCCGCATCAACCTTCTGCCTGCGGAAAAAAAGCCGGTTCGAAGTACCGCACGTCAATACCTTCTACTTTATGTCTTGTGTGTGGCTGTGACAGGAGCGGCTATCGGTTTTGTGTGGTACAACCAAGCCCGAAATATCGAAAAACTGCAACGCCGAGAATCGGAACTCAAGGCAGAAGCCGCTAAGTACGCCAAATACGAAAAGATTCTTCAAGACCTCACAAAACAAAAAGAACTTATTCAGAAGAAAAAAGAGGTCATTCAAAGCCTTGAAAGGGACAGGGACAAGATGGCTCGTGTCCTTGCCCTCTTAAGCCTATGGGTGCCAGCGGACAAAGTGTGGTTTGAAACGGTCTCCGTCAGCGGTGACAAAGTTGATGTGGCCGGGATCGCTTTAAGCAATGAGAGCGTTGCGGAATTTATGAGAAACCTCGAGCAATCTCCCTTTGTGGTGCGCGGCAGCGTGGTCTTGGCCCATTCGAAGCAGACGTCCATGGGAGACCGAAAGCTCAGGGAGTATCGGTTGACATGGTCCCTGGTTCCCTATTCTCGCGTCAAGGAATCCTTGGCCCAAAAAGACCAAGGACAGGGAAGCGCGGAATTCCAAGGGACGTCGCCCCAAAAGACGCCTCAGGAAAAACCCCAAGGCTGACCCTCGGAGGCAGGCATGAAGAAGATCTCTCTTCCCATAGAGGCCATCGAGGCGAAGGTTGACGAACTGCCTGTGGTCCAGCGAGTCCTGGTCCTGGTGATCACGGTGTTGGTTTTGGCGGCGGCCTTTTACTATTTCAAATACGACCCTCAACAGAAGCAGATTCAGCAACTTCGCTCCAGTATTCAAAGCCAGGAGACACGAATCGCCACATTGAAGAAATACGCTGCAGAAACCGAAAAACTGACACAAGAAGTGCAAAAAGCTGAGGAAGAATTCGCCGCCATGCTCAAACTGCTTCCCGACCAGAGGGAGATTCCGGCCCTGCTGGAGACCGTGTCCCAAATTGGAGCCCAGGAAGGATTGGAAAATTTACTGTTTCAGCCTCTTCCCGAAGTCCCTCATGAGTTTCACGCGACGATTCCGGTGCGCTTAGATCTTGTGGGGCACTACCATCAACTGGGGTTGTTTCTGGACAGGATCAGTCGTTTGGGACGCATTATTCAGGTGGACAATCTGGCCTTGAAAAGGCGAAGCGATTCCTCCGTGCAAGTTTCATGTAACCTGGCAACATACCGGTTCTTGGAAGAACATGAAAGAAAGAAGCCGGAACCCAAGAAGAAATGATTGTAAGGAAGACGAGACGATTCGAGGTCAATTTAAATCAAAGAACGCGGAACAGATCGGGTGGAGACACGAAAAACAGGACGGGAGATCATGAAGCTCTGGAATTGGTCCAAAATTCTCATCGCGAGCGTCACGGCGTCCATGGTGATCACCGTGCTCCTGATGTCCTGGGCGGTGGCACAAGCTCCGCCGGCCGAGGGCCATGTGAAGGTCTTCGGCGTTCAAGCCAAAGATTTTCCTGACCGCACAGAGGTCACGGTGATCACGGACAGGCCTCCTCTCCAGTACCGAGCCTTGCGGCAAGGGGACGGAAGTTTTCAAATTATCATGGAGGGTGTGGTCACCTTGCTGGGATCAGGCTCTGTTCCCACAGCGTCTAAGCGTGTCGGTTCCATGAGAGTGACAACGGACGATTTGGGGAGTTTTACGATTTTCGGCCGGATGGCTTCGGGAGTCGAAAGGCTGGAGAGTTCTGCCGAAGAAGACCGTTTGGTGGTTCGAGTGTATCCTCGAAAGGGCCGAGAAACGCTCTCGTTGGAAGCATCTTCCGGTCTGGTTCCTACAGAACGAGAAACCGTCTCCACCAAGGATCTCAAACAGCCCTCGGATTTCGCTCCTAGCACGGCCAAATCCGAATCAGGTGAAGCGATCGTTGGGAAAAGCTATCAAGGCAAACCTATCAGCCTGGATCTGCAGGATGCGGATCTGACCAATGTGCTTAGGCTTTTGGCCGATGTAAGCGGCATGAATATTGTGGTGGAGCCGGATGTGAGCGGCAAGGTGACCTTGAAGGTGGAAAATATTCCATGGGACCAGGTCTTGGATATGGTCCTGATGATGAACCGACTGGGTCGTGAAGAAGTGGGCGGTGTCATACGCATCGCCAAGGAAGACAAGCTCAAGCAGGAGATGAAAGAGCGAGAGGAGCGCATTAAGGCAGAACAGCAGCTGTTGAAAGCTAAAAAGGATTTGGGGGACCTGGACACGGCTTACCTCCAGATCAACTATTCCGATCCGAGCGAGATTGCTGCCAAGATTTCCGAAATCAAGAGTGCGGACGGGAAGATCAGTGTCGATCAGCGCACGGGAACAATCTTGTACACCGACTATCCGGCCCGCATTGCCACGGCCAAGGGAATCATCAGACGTCTTGACATACCCACCAAACAAGTGCTTATAGAAGCGCGCATCGTGCAGATGAGCACCAAGGCCTCAAGGGATTTGGGCGTGCAGTGGGGGTTTTCTTTGAACAAAACGACGGATCATCAGGTCAACACGAGTTACGCCGTGAATCATCCTGTTTCCGCGTCATCTACGGCGAGTCTCACGGTAGGAAAACTTGTGGGCACCACCCTGTGGAATTTAGATGTGCGTCTTTTGGCGGCAGAGCAGGCGGGAAAAGGAAAAATCATTTCGGCGCCACGCGTTTTGACCATGAATCACGTGAAAGCCACCATTTCTCAGGGCACTCAGATTCCGTATCAGGCCCAGAGCGAAGACGGCATTTCAACCCAGTTCAAAGATGCAACATTGGAACTTGCCGTCACCCCTCACGTGACTCCGGATGGGCGAGTCCGGCTGCAGATTCAGGCGAAAAAAGAAGCTCCCAATTACGCTCAGGTGATTCCGGGTCAGCCCCCGGCCATCGACAGCCGCAAGGTGGACACGGAACTCCTCGTGGATGACGGCGCGACGGTGGTTATTGGAGGCATCATGGAAGAAAGCGAATCCGATTCGGAGAGCCGAACGCCCGGCGTCCACAAGGTTCCTGTGCTGGGTCATCTCTTCAAGTCCAGGTCTGTGAGTACGGAAAAGAACGAACTGTTGATTTTTATCAACCCGCAGATTGTCGATCTGTCCAGCGGCACGGTTCAAGCCGGATCCTAAAGACACACGGGAACGGAAGGAGTAGGCCGGTCACGATGAAACGAATGGGTTTACGGATGCGCTGTGCCATGACGACTCGCCATGGTTTCGGGATAGTGCTGGTATGGATGGCTTTGGTGGCGGTTGGATGCACGGTACAAGGCCCTTCGCCCCAAAGTCAAATGCAGAGCAAGGGCCCTCAGGAACTGGATAAAACGGCCGAGGCTCGGTATCGGCCTTTTGAGGATCTTAAACCTGTCCGCATTGACTACCTTAGACCCGCCGAGGAAGTGCGGTTTCCGGAGCTTTTTGTCTACAAGGAAAAAAGGCGTCTGTATGTCATGGACGGCGATGTGCTTGTGCGCAATTATCCTATAGGTTTGGGAAAGAACCCAAAAGGGGATAAGAAATGCGAAGGGGACGGAAGAACTCCGGAAGGAAGCTTTTTTATCTGTTTTAAGAACCCTCGAAGCCGATTTTTCAAATCACTTGCCTTATCCTATCCCACGCAGCGGCATGCTGAGCAGGCTTTGGCAGCGGGTTTGATTTCTCCTACCCAATACCGAGACATCATTTTGGCTTTGGACCGACTGTTGCAACCGCCGTGGGACACGCCCCTTGGAGGAGAAATTTACATTCATGGCGGAGGAGCTCATGGGGATTGGACGGACGGGTGCATCGCGCTTTATAACAGTGATGTGGAGGAACTGTATCTGATGGCCGATCGGGGCACACGTGTCGAGGTGCGCCCCTAACACTTCGCTGCGCAAGGAGCACGCCGTTTTCAGCGCCACCAGCGACGGCGTTCCTTCCATTCTCGAAAAGCCTTGGCGACCACCAAGTCAGCAAAACGGGGATTCCCTAAGTAGTTCCGGTTTGTCTTCAAGAAATCCTCCTTGAGTTCTTGAAAGGCGTGGTCTTTTTCGTTTTCGTCGATAAAATGCCGGGCTTTCTGATGCCGATAGAGGAACGGATTGCCGTTTTCTCGCACAAATTCTTCCACGAGAGCTTTATCAGGGCTGAGTTTTTCCAGAATGTTGGGGGTTAAGGGCACAGGGATTTCCATCATGGCTTCCACGTACCAACGGTCTCCCGCCAGCTTTCTGGATCGATCGTAGATGCGCAACTCCAGGTTGTTGGGCAGGGTCAATGTTTCCACGGGGTCCTGTTTCGCATTCATTGTTTCGCCTCCTTGTCCATGGCTTGTGCGGGATCTCATTTACAGGAAGCCAATGCCTTGTGACAAGGACCAAGAGCACCCGGACATTTGGCAGACATTGACCTGATGCAAGAAAGAGGGTATGAGAACGCGTCGTGCTGAAAAAGGTCTTAGGGACGGATCACTGAAAGAGGTACATCGAGGGCTCAGGGATGACGAAAAGGAAATACATTCAGGTCCGCTGGCATGGTCGAGGTGGTCAAGGTGCCGTGACAGCCGCCATGATTCTTGCCGAAGCGGCCTTTGAGGAAGGCTACCAAGGCGTGACAGCGGCTCCTTTTTTTGGAGCCGAAAGACGAGGCGCGCCGGTCATTGCCACGAATCGCTTTTCCTGGAAACCGATTCGCACCTATTCTTTGGTAGTCCAGCCGGACATCGTGGTTGTCTTGGACGAAACCCTGTTAGATGTGGTGGATGTAAGCGCGGGCCTTACATCGGATGGGCTCATTGTCATCAATACCGCAAGGCCCCCTGAAGAGTTTCGTTTCAGAGAAGCATTCACCGTGGCCACGACCAATGCCACAGCCTGTGCCAAGGAAGCTGGACTTGTTGTTTCAGGCGCGGTCATTTCCAATACGGCCATCTTAGGTGGGTTTTCCCGAGCCTCCGGATTGGTGAGCCTGCAAAGCCTGGAAAAAGCTTTAGGGTATCACTTTCACGGGGACGCCTTGGAGCGCAATCGCCAAGGGGCTCGCCTGGCTTATGAAAGAACGAGTATTCTTGGAGAATGTCGCTTGGAATGCGCCTAGAGCGTTGCCCTTGAGACGTTCCCCTTCTTGAAAGGATGGAAACAGGCATGGTGGAACCTAGAAAAGACCCGTTTACTTACACACATTCTTCGGCCTGTGAGGGCGAAGGAGGACGCACGGGGGATTGGCGATCGGAAAAACCCGTCATCGATCCGGAAAAGTGTACACCCACAAAGAACCAAAAGCCTTCGTGCTTTTTGTGTTGGCTTTATTGCCCCGAAGGGGTCATTTCACGGAGCATTCCCGTGACGATAAACTATGAGTACTGTAAAGGATGTGGCATTTGTGCGGAGGAATGCCCGACCCGAGCCATCCGCATGGAACCTGAAGATTAAGCGGGATTCATGAAGACTTGCGAGCCCGAATGATTTCCCTCCACAAAGGTTCCAGCTCGCAGTCTTTGCTGAGAATTTCCACATCCACAAAACCAGTGTCTTGTAGCATCGTTGAGAGCTCTTGCTCGTCAAGGGCTCCATTGACACACCATAGCCAACCTTCCGGGGCTGATCCCCATTGGGTGGGAAGAGGTTCCGTACGGACAAGATCCGCCAAAAGAAAATGTCCTGACCTTTTCAAAACCCTAAAGACCTCCTGAAGCAAAAGCTCCTTTTGCTCAAAAAGGTTGAAAACACCGTTCATAAGCACCACATCGAAGACTTCATTCCCAAAAGGGACGGCTTCGGCATCAGCTCGAACCCAAAAGGTGGAAGCCTTTCCAGGGCCGTGCATGGCCTGCTCACGATCCATGAAAGCTTTGCCTTGTACCAGGGCTTCTTCGACCACATCCACGTTGACGATGAAAGCGCCATCTCTGGCCTTTCCAAAAGCCAAGAAAAAGGCGTCCAGACCCACGCCGGAACCCAGATTCAGGATTTTCGAACCCCGAAGGTGTTTGGCGGAAATCCACGGCAGAGGGTGACCACAGGGAAAGAAACGGGCCCATAAAGCGTCTGAAACTCGGTCCACAAGGCGCGGGTCATAACCGAGATGACATGCCAAGTCCTTACCTTGCACAATAGGCAGATTCGGGTCGACCCCTTCGTGGTAAAGCCGACGATAAGCTTTCTGGACGTAACCTTTGATGTTTCTTGTTGATTGAGACATGTGTGGCTTTTCCGCCGTTGTCAGTTCAAAGTGGTCATGCTAAAAATAATTAACCTAAGGCGCCGGCGCAGTGTCTCCAGAGCATAAGGGGGAAGAGAAAATGGCTGTGCGAGTGATCATAGAACGGATTGTGGACCCCGACAAGGAACTGGTGTTGCAGCACAAGCTGGTGGAACTTCGGGCCAAGGCGATGCAGAGTGGAGGGTACATTTCCGGAGAGACTCTGCGTGCCGTCAATAATCCACAAAAATTTCTCGTCATCAGCACCTGGGCCAGTTTAGATGACTGGAAAGCCTGGGAAAGAAACCCAGAAAGGGAGCGCCTGCAAAAAGAAATCGATGGGCTGCTTCGAGCTCCGGCACGAGTGGAAGTGTACGCCTACGCATGACGCTCTTTTGCCTGTGGAAGAAATCGATCGCGTTCGCTGTAAACGCAGCCGCAATATTGTTGTCGATAAAGGCCCAGGCCGACGGCTTTTTGTTGCCCTTCTGCCCAGCCTTTTCGGAAGTCCTCGTAAAGAAAGGGGATCGAAAAGGCTGAGGCGGCTTCCTCGCCGATCTGACGCACGAGTGCGTGATTTTGGCGCTTGCTGTAAAGAAGCGTGGAAGTAAAAGCGTCGAAACCGCTTTTTTTCGCCAGCCGTGCCGCTGCTTCAAGCCTTCTGCTGTAACAATAGAGGCAGCGACGGTTTTCCCGAAAGGCGGTTTGCCGAAAAAACTCTTCCAGCTCATAATCTTCTCGAACAATCATCGGAACATCAAAAGAAGCGCTCACCGTGCGAGCCGTCTCCAGGCGTTTTTGCCACTCCTGGTAAGGCTGAATGTGGGGATTGTAAAAGTAGGTGTGCACCTTCCAGCCTTCTGAGACGAGAAAATTCAGAGGATAGATCAGACAGGGACCGCAACAGGCGTGCACCAGAATCCTTTTTGTATCTTTTGGCTTCACGACTCTTTCCTTATTTTTCAACGTGAGGCTTTTTCGTTGCCACCCTTTATGTGAGCCTTTTCCCCTTCTTCTTGCAAAGCCTGGCACAACTTTGCAGGCACGCCGTCCATACTGCCGTTGCTCATGAGAAGCACCACATCCCCGGGACGAATGTGCTGAAGCAACCCGGGCACCACCGGTTCTCCTTCGCAATAGAGGTGGGCAGGGATGCCGCGTTCTTGGATTTCTTTGATCAGCAGTTCCGTGTCCAGCCGCTCTTCCACCGCAATGGTGTGAAAACCTGCGGGCTCTTTTATCCCAACCCAGGATGCGCCATCAAAAGCTTCAGCGTATTCATGCTGAAAGAAACGACGTCGACTGGAATTGGTGCGAGGTTCATAGACGGCGATCAGGCGTTGTGGAGAATAAAATGCACGAACAGCTTGAATCGTTTCTCGAACCGCTGTGGGATGATGCGCGAAATCATCAAGAACCACGACCCCGTTGGCCTGGTAGATCACCTCTTGGCGTCTTTTCATGCCGTCAAAACCCTTGATGGCCTCTTGCACTCGTTCCATGGGAATGTTCAAAAGCCGGCAGACGGCCATGGCGGCCAGGGTATTTAGAGCGTTATGGCGCCCTGGAAGGGATGAGTGCAAATGATGCTGCCTACCGTCCGGGGAGGTCACGGTGAAAGTGACAGCACCGTTTCGGGAAGAAATTTCTTCCAACCTCCAGTGACAGTGCCTGGACGTGCCGTACGTGATCACTGTTCCAGGACAGATGGTGGCGAGTTCGGCACAACGGGGATCATCGGCATGGATCACCAGGAACCCGTCAGGAGGAATGAGGCGGCCCAGAGCCCGAAACGCTTCCATGACGTGCTCCACATCGCGATAAATGTCTGCATGGTCAAATTCGATACTTGTCACCACGGCAACCCATGGCTTGTAGCGAAGGAATTTGGCATGCTTGTCGAAAAAAGCGGTGTCGTATTCATCGCCTTCCAAGACCATAAAGGGACCTTGGCCTGTCCGGTAACTTCGACGCCAGGCTCGAACGAAACCACCCACAAAAACCGTCGGATCCAAGCCCACCTGTTCCAAAATCCAACCCAAAAGACCCGTGGTGGTGGTTTTTCCATGGGTACCGCATACCACCAGATTTTTCCGGCCCGGAAAAAAAAAGTGATCCAGAGCTTGAGGCATGGAAAGAAGAGGAAGCCCCATTTGAGCGGCTTGCTGCACTTCCGGATTGTCTTTACGAATCACATTCCCAACAATAACGGCGTGCGGCTTTACTTCTTCAAGATTTCGAGGGTTCCATCCCGGCAGTATGGGGATGCTCTTTTCGGCCAAAAAGGTGCTCATGGGAGGATAGACATGGGTGTCCGAGCCCAGCACTTCATATCCTTCATCTTTCAGCATGCCCGCCAGAGTGCCCATGGCGATACCGCTGATACCCATGAAATAAAGTCGCATAAACCGGCCTCTGTCGGCCCACGGACTGCTTTGCATCAAAAGTCTCCTTCATTCGAACTCTAGAACGGTTCCTTCAGGTGAAGCATCACCTCCATGACGGTATCGTGGAAAAGAGGCCGAAAGGTTCGAATGCGTTCATCATGACGATGCGGATGAACGCGGTTGGTCAAAAGGATGACCATGATCTCTTGATCCAAATCCATCCAAAAGGATGTTCCGGTAAACCCTAGATGCCCGACAGTGTTTGAAGAAAAGTATCGGCCTGCACTGGAACCTTGGCTCCTGGGGACATCAAAGGCAAGGCGCCACTTTTCTTGAAAGAGGGAATTCACTTTTTGAGACCACTCCCAGACATCTCGAGCGGTGCCGAACAGGCCGGCATGTCCGGCAACCCCGTGAAGGCAGTAGGCGTTTTCGTCATGCACTTCCCCTTGAAGCAATCGGCCTCGCCACGGGCAATGCGCCGTTGCCACACACATCTCCTTGGGTTGCCTTGAACGCAAGGCGACGTGAAGTGGCCCGTCCGTTTCAGGAAAAGGCCCAAGTCGACGGTATCCAAGGTTCCAGGACGCTTCATCAGGTCGCACAAGATCCTCAAACAACACATCCAGCGGCGTCTCTGACACCTCCTCCAAGATCCATCCCAAAAGCATATAGCCCAGATCGCTGTAAAGGCGTTGGCTGCCTGGCTTGGTGATCAAGGGTTCGCTTAGGACCCAATCCATCAGTGTCTCTTTACGTTGTTGGGGATGGACGTGAACAAGTTCTCGAAAGTAAGGCTTGTAGGCGGGCAGCCCGGATCGGTGCGAAAGAAGCTGTTCTATGGTCAGAGATTTCTTATCCTTTGGAACACGTCGTGATGGAAAAAAGCGATCGAGGCAGTCGTGGGGTTGAAAGCGGCCTTCTTCGGCAAGGATCATCACGAGAGTCGCCGTAGCGATCGGTTTTGTCAGGGAAGCCAGGTCAAACAGAGTGAACGGGGTGACGGGTTTGCCTTTATCACCAAAAAAGGTGGTTCCCCAGCACCGTGAAAAGACGACGGTGTTTTTTCGGCTCACGAGCGCACTGGCTCCCGAAAAAACCTTCTGGGCTATGGCCGATTCTACGAGGTCCGAGAGCCTGTCTTTCAGGATTGTCATGGTTCGATGAAAGGTGTTTCGGTGATTTGGAAATGCTGCGCTTTGGTGTCCAGCACGTAAAAGGCGCCGAAAGGCAGGACATGGTTCCGACGATCATGCCCGAAGGGCATATCCATGATTGCGGGAATGTGACGGGAAAGCACATGCTCCCGCAAAAGGGTTCGAATTTCTTCAGGATCCCCGCAGCTCACAAAGGAACCGCAAATGACGCCTCGCACGGCTTCAAAGACACCGGCGTGGGCCAGATGGACCAGCATTCGGTCAATACGGTAGGGGGCTTCGTTTTTTTCTTCCAGAAATAACAGGGCTTGCTCAAAGGTGGGGGCGAAAGGTGTTCCAAGAAGATGCGTCAGACAAGTCAGGTTTCCCCCCACAAGATGCCCGCTCACTCGGCCTGGGTAAAGAACCTGATTTTCTTCAAAAGACCATGAAAAGGGCTTGTGCCCTTGCAAAAATGCCAGAGTTTCCAAGCATTCCTCAGGATTATCCGCCCATTCCAGGGCGTTGGGGCCGTGAAAGGTGATCCAGCCCGTGATGGATTCCAGGGCTGCATGAAGAAAAGACACATCACTGTACCCAAGAAAAATTTTGCACGGCCCCTGCCAGCTGGAAAAAGGAAAGCGTGTCAGCAACCGACTGCACCCGTAGCCTCCTCGAAGGCAAAAAACGGCATCAATGGCAGGATCCATCAGAGCACGCCACACGTCCTGGGCTCGATAAGCATCTTCCCCGGCCATGTAACGCCATTGTTTAAAAACATGGCCCCCCACCTGAACTCTGTAGCCCAATTTCTCCAGACAGGTTTGGACTTGAGGGACGACCGCTCTTGGAAAAGTTCCTGCCGGTGCTACCAAGGCAACGGTCATTCCCGGCTGCAGGCGACGCGGTTTGTGAAGAGGGGCGTTGGGGACTCGGCGATATCGCAGCACAGGCATGGTGTCAGCGACGATTCCTTTCAAAGAGGATCTTCAGGCCTTTGAGGGTAAGAAAATCGTCGACCTTTTCAATGGCGGGACATTCGCTGGCAATCAGGGGAGCGAGGCCTCCGGTGGCCACCACGGCAAGAGGTTTTTGAATTTCCCTTTTCATTCTGGCAATGATGCCTTCCACCAACCCCGCATACCCGTAGACGATACCAGCGTTCATGGAAGCGATGGTGTTCTTGGCAAGAATGGACTTGGGTTTGGCAAAGATTTCCACGCGAGGCAGCTTGGATGCCTTTTGAAACAAGGCTTCACAGGAAATGAGAATCCCCGGGCAGATGACCCCGCCCATGTATTCCCCTCGTTCAGAGACATAATCAAAGGTCGTGGCTGTGCCGAAATCCACAACAATAACGGCCGAATGAAAGGTTTCGTAAGCGGCGACCGCATTGACAATGCGGTCGGCGCCCACTTCCTTGGGATTGTCGTAAAGAATGGGCATGCCGGTACGAATGCCGGGTCCTACCACAAGCGGGTCCGTTTGAAAGTATTTGCGGCAAAACCCTTCGATATGGTTCAGCACAGGGGGCACGACACTGGAAACGATCACATCGGTGACGACATTGAGGGACAATCCTTGAGTTTCCAGCAGATTCTTGAGCAAAATGCCGTATTCGTCCACGGTCATGTGCACTTCCGTGCGAATGCGCCAGTCGTGAGCCAAAGTGTCCTCTTCAAAGAGGCCGAGGACCGTATTGGTGTTTCCCACATCCATGACCAGAAGCATGGAAATTTTTTCTCCCCAAGATGTTCAGGACAGCGTTTGGGAATGGTTGCAATGCTTGTCGATAAGTGTTGCGAGATCTTCCGCCAGTTCTTCAATGAGCTGTTCGTCTCGGCCTTCGATCATGATGCGGATGACCGGTTCCGTTCCGGAAGGTCGAATCAGGCAGCGCCCTTCATTGCCCAAGAGTTTTTCCACACGTTCCACACGATCCGTCACTTCGGGAATCTCTTGAAGGTTTCTCTTTTGAACGACCTTCACGTTTTTCAGAGTTTGAGGGAATCGTTCCATGACTGTTTTGAGTTCCGAAAGAGGTTTGTCGGTTTCCAACATAACGGAAAGAACCTGCAAGGCGGAAAGAATGCCGTCCCCTGTTGTGCTGTGGTCCATAAAGACGATGTGTCCGGATTGTTCCCCGCCAAGATTGAGCTGGTCTTGGGTCATGCGTTCCACCACATAGCGGTCCCCGACGGCGGTTCGAACCAATGCAATGCCCATGTTTCGTAAGGCCACTTCCAGTCCCATATTGCTCATGACTGTGGCCACGACCGTTCGTTTGCAAAGTTTTCCCTTTTCCGCAAGGTGCTTGGCACAAATGGCCATCACCTGATCCCCGTCTAGAATTTCACCCTTTTCGTCGGCCAGAATGACACGATCTGCGTCACCGTCAAAGGCGATGCCGATTTGAGCTTGATGCTCTCGCACGAGACGGGCCATGCTTTCCGGATGCAAAGCTCCGCAGCCGTCGTTGATGTTTTTCCCGTTAGGCCGATCTCCTATCAGAATCACCTGGGCTCCAAGCTCTTCAAAGACGGAAGGAGCCACCCTATAGGCGGCGCCGTGCGCACAATCCAGCACGATACGCATGCCTTCCAGAGTTTGGTTTCGAGGGAAGGTGTTCTTCAGAAAGACGATGTACCGGCCTTGCGCATCGTCGATCCTTCGAGCTCGACCGATTTCCGCCACGTCAGGTCGAGGAAGCGATTCCACTTCACCGCTCAGCACAAGCCTTTCAATTTCGGCTTCCACATCATCGGGAAGCTTAAACCCCGTGTTGGCAAAGATTTTGATACCGTTATATTCGTAAGGATTATGGGATGCGGAAATGACAATGCCGGCATCGGCGCGCATGCTGGCAGTAATGAAAGCAATGCCGGGGGTGGGCAAGGGTCCTAAAAGCAGCACATCCACGCCCATGGCACAGATGCCCGCCGTTATGGCGTTTTCGATCATGTATCCGGAAAGGCGTGTATCCTTGCCGATAACGATTTTGGGTCTTCGGTGTCGGCTCTTGAAGAGGTAAGCCGTGCCGATCCCCACTTTCATGGCGATATCTGTAGTCATAGGATATTGATTGGCAATGCCTCGAATTCCATCTGTGCCGAAAAGTCTGTCCATGAGACATCTCCGCTGATTTTCTCAAGCTTCTGGATTTTCCATCCAGACGCCGTTACGCAAAGCATCGGCCATAAGCACGACAGGCCGGTGAAACGCCACATCATGCACCCTGAGAATGTGGGCTCCTGCGGCGATGCCTAAAGTGTTCACAACGGCCGTTCCCAGCTCCCGTTCTTCCGTGGGGACGTTGAGCACACTGCCGATAAAGCGTTTTCTCGACGCTCCAAGAAGGATGGGACGCTCCAAAACGGCCAAGGCGTCCAAGTCTCGAATAAGCCGCAAGTTATGGCTTACCGTTTTGCCGAAACCGATTCCGGGATCCACGATGATTTGGTTACGATCGACACCCGCATTTATGGCCACGGCCATGCGCTCTTCCAGAAAACGAATGATTTCAGAAAACAAAGCGTCGTAATGAGGGGACTGCTGCATGGTTTTGGGGGTGCCAAGCATGTGCATCAGGATGAGAGGAACACCGAATTCCGCCGCGACGGCGCTCATCTCCGGGTCAAAGCGTAAGGCACTGACATCATTGATGAGGTCTGCACCGGCCTTGAGGGCCTGAAAGGCCACTTCGGCCTTGGTGGTGTCGATGGAAATGGGAATATCCGTATGGCATCGAAGCTCTTCAATAACCGGAAGAACACGCCGCAGCTCTTCTTCCAAAGGCACGGGATCGGAAAAAGGCCGTGTGGACTCCCCTCCAATGTCCAAAATGTCCGCACCGGCGCTCACCAGATCCAGACCGTGGGATACGGCGGCACCCCGGCTCGCCCATTTGCCGCCGTCGGAAAAGGAATCCGGAGTGACGTTGACGATGCCCATGAGCAGGGTTCGCTGTCCCAGAATCCATGGGCGGGATCGCAGTTTCAGATGAAAAACAGGACGCGGTCCCAAATTCATTTGGCGTTGGCTCCCGAAGGCTTAGCATTCGATTCCGAAACAGGGGGTTCATTTGGAGGAGCTTCTGTTGCGATTGAAGCCGACGTTTGCGCATCCTCTTCACCGGAGCTTGGTGAAAGTTCTTCACCTTGAGGCGTCGAAGGTGTGGGCGTTTGGGTGGAAGTTTCGTTCCCAGAAGTCGGTCCAGCCAGGTCCGGTCGAAGTTCAGCGATGATCTTTTCGATGTCTTGATTTTCCAGAGTTTCCTTCTCCAGCAAAGCTGCGGCCAGGGCTTCCAGAACAGCTCGATGGCTTTCCAAAAGATGCTTGGCTTTTTTGTAATTTTCTTCGACGAGTCGCCGCACTTCCTGATCTATCTGAATGGCGGTCTGCTCGCTATAGTCTCGATGGTGTTGCACGATTTCTCGACCAAGAAAGACCTGGTCTTCCATCTTTCCAAAACTCAAAGGCCCCATACGCTCGCTCATGCCCCATTCGCACACCATACGTCGAGCCAACTGCGTTGCCCTTTCAATGTCATTGGAAGCTCCCGTTGTTTGATGGCCGAAAACGATTTCCTCCGCCGCTCGGCCGCCCATGAGAATGGCAATGGAGTTGAGCAGGTATTCCTTGGGGTAGGTGTGTCGTTCGTCTTGAGGCAACTGTTGCGTCAACCCTAAGGCTCGTCCTCGAGGGATGATAGTCACTTTGTGGACGGGATCCGTTCCGGGCAGAAGCCTGGCCACCAGGGCATGTCCTGCTTCATGGTAGGCCGTGGTCCTTTTTTCCTCTTCACTCAGGATCATGCTCTTGCGTTCCAGGCCCATCATGACCTTGTCTTTGGCTTCTTCAAAATCGGCCATCTCGATCTTGTCCTTATTTCGTCGAGCGGCCAGAAGAGCCGCTTCGTTGACAAGATTTTCAAGGTCGGCTCCGGAAAAGCCCGGGGTCCCTTTGGCCAGCGTCTTGACATCCACGTCTTCGGCCAGCGGTTTGCCTCTCAAGTGCACGGCCAGAATCCCTTCTCGGCCTCGAATGTCAGGAACAGGCACCACCACCTGCCTATCAAAGCGGCCGGGACGCAGAAGCGCCGGATCCAATACGTCCGGACGATTGGTTGCAGAAATCAAAATGACACCCTCGTTGGATTCAAAACCGTCCATTTCCACGAGCAATTGGTTGAGGGTCTGTTCCCGCTCATCATGGCCACCGCCAAGACCCGCCCCTCGATGCCGTCCCACCGCGTCGATTTCATCGATAAAAATGATGCAGGGGGCGAATTTCTTCCCCTGCAAGAAAAGGTCTCGCACGCGAGAGGCCCCCACACCCACGAACATTTCCACGAAATCGGATCCACTGATGCTGAAAAAGGGAACGCCTGCTTCGCCGGCGATGGCTCGAGCCAAAAGGGTTTTACCCGTACCCGGAGCCCCGACCAGAAGCACACCTTTGGGAATACGACCGCCAAGGCGCGTGAATTTTTTGGGATCTTTGAGAAACTCCACAATTTCCTGAAGTTCTTCTTTAGCTTCGTCGATTCCGGCCACATCCTGAAAGGTGACTTTCCGCGCATCCTCGCTCAGCAGCCGGGCCCTGCTCTTTCCAAAGCTCATGGCTTTTCCACCGCCCATCTGCATTTGGCGCATGAAAAAAATCCAAACGCCGATAAGCAGCAGCATGGGAAACCAACTGATCAAAATGGTCATGTACCAAGGCGATTCTTCCTTGGGTTTTGCTTGAATCTCGATGCCACGTTCCCTCAGAATGCGAATGAGATCCGGGTCTTGGGGTACATAGGTGCGAAAAGGGCTGCCGTTCACATAGACACCGAGAATATGGTCTCCTTGAATGGTTACTTGGGCCACTTCCCCTTTGCGCACGGCCTCCAGAAACTGACTGTAGGTGGTTTCCAGACGCGATGTCTGTGGTTGATTGAACATGTTGAAAAGCAAAATGACCATGAGGCTGATGACCAGCCACAAGGCAAGATTCTTATAAAAAGGGCTCAAGGTTTCCTCCTCTGTCGCGACCCCGCATAACGATGGTCGCAAAGGTCATCAAACTTCTGCATGACCGCCGAATTCAGGCGATGTTGTCCAAATTTAACACTCCGCGCCGCCTCTGTGAACTGTCTTTATGGTGGAGACTTTTCAAGCTTGTCGAGCCCTTTTTTATACCAGGATTCTCCCCGACGTGTTCGAAAAGGTGAGATCACGGACGTGTCCTCTGCCGGCATTTGCATGGCTTGGCGAAGAACACGGATTTTGACGGCAGAATCCAACCCCGGCAAGTCACACACAAAGGCTACCCAAGCACGAAAGGATTCTTCACGCCGATGGGGTTCTTGTGAGACACAAAGGGCGTGGAGCTTCAAACATACCAGCACCAGATCCCTTTCTTCATCATCGGCGAAACTGTGGTGCCCATAAAGGCGAATGGCCTCCTTGCCTACCTCATGAATCATGGCGATGGTAAACCAGCGCACCAGCCATTGGAGGGTTTCTTTCGACAATTCTTTACTCAGCCAGTAAAAAGGATTCTTCCAGTTCTTGATGTGCCAAAGCATTTTTGCCGCTCTGTAGAGCCTTTTGTACTTTTTCAAAGACTGCACCAGGGACGATCCGTTCACACGTCGATAGGTTTTGTAAAGGGCGCGATAGTGCCCGATGGGTCGGCTGGAAAGCAGCCGAAAAGGCCCTCGTTGCACGATGCTTTCCAAACGGGCTGTGGTCCGTCGCGAAAGTGCGAGAAGGTCTTTCAATGTAGCCTGATATGGGGCTTCGTCCTTGTCTGGATGGTAGATGGAGGCGATGGTGCGGACAATCTCTTGAGCTTGAGCAAGGAAAGCGTCCAAAGAGAAAGGGATGTCCTGATCGGGCATGGCCCAGACTTTTCGGCGCAGATCTTTAAGATAGGCGAGAGCGGCTTGATCTTTTTCGTTTAAGGAAGTTTCGTCGAGAAAACAGAAAGGTTCTTCTGTCGTTTCTTCCAGCGCGGATTGCCAATGACGGCGCAAGCGCTTGCGCATCCAATAAACGAGCGCAAGAGAAAAAGCCGTCAGAAGTGCCAGGAGAAGGCTGACAGGATGGGCTGCCGCAAGGTCATAAACGAACCGAAGGGCTTCATGCCAGGTCATGATATTCGGAAATGGTCGAGTCCGGTGCGACGCCGTCAATCCAGCGCTTCAGGGAAGGAAGGACGTCTGAAGCCCATGTGGAACTCAAACGTGCCGTCAGAAATTCCCGATAGGCGGCGTTGAGGATGCCAAGGACCTCGTCAATAAAAAACATCTTTTCCAAAAAACGACCGTCGGGATCTTCCTCTTCCCCATGAGGGATCTGTTTCGGGGTCTTAAGTCCTTTGACCGCCCAAAGGTCCCGGTCCAGCGTGAGGCTGTATTCGTTGTCGCCCGCCATCAGAATCCACTGGGCTTCTTCAACCATTTTGCCTTGGCGTAAGGCTGTTCGCGCCTCGTCCAAGGCACCGGCCTGTGTCGTACAGATGACGCGTTCCTTGCCGTCGTCCTGACGGCTTAGGACCACGCGTTCCCCAAGGGCCAAAATGGCGAAAGCATCCTTTTCCAAAGGGATCCGTCCTTCACGGGTCTCGGCCAGGTACCAGAGCCATGTGAGAAATTCGTAGCCGAGAAACCGGCCTTCTTGCAAAGCATGAGGCGATTTCACGGAAACGAGCCCGGAAAGAACATCCTTCAAGCCTTCCGGCAAGGACAATCCATGCAAAGCCCATTGCACATGATAGAGGGGGATCGGATGCAATGCGAAGATGCGTTCGAAATGCTCCAAAAAGGCTTCCAACATCTTCAGACTTGCCGTGCCCACAAGAAGCCGGTGCTGCGCCGGGGACCACACCACATCACATCCGGAAGGCTGGGGCAGAACGCGCTCCAAAAGTTGGTTCTGAACTTCTTCACGAATTTTAAGGCGTTCATGCCGAGGTGGATACTTGCCATCGTGTTCCGCGCGATAGGCCTGCACCGCTTCTCGTTCATATTGCTTCAGCACCAAGGGGGGCACCTTACGCTGATCCCATCGAAACTGAAAGGCCACGTATTCCCCTTTTCGGTAACCAGCGAAAGGGAAAGTGGCGTCAAAAAGGTCTTCCCAGCGGGCAAATCCCTTAGCTGACTCCTCTTTCTGGAGTCCGGTTCGGTAAGCTCCTTCCTTAAGGCTTTCCTCGATGAAAGACCAAAAATCCGCTACGGAAGGATCCGGTAGGTGAAAAGATGTGAAAGTGATGGTGCCGCCTTGAAGACCCATCTGTCAGCCTGATGCCACTGATGAAGTTAGTTGTTGGGCACGTTCTCGACCGGAGGAAGCAGCCCTTTGGCTCTCAGTTTTTTTCTCTTTTCCCGCCTTCGACGGCGGCGTTCCAGTTCCCGACGACGTTCGATCTTCTTATGCCGAGCCATTGTTTCGCCTCCTGATGCACGCAAAAAATTTCAAGTCACTTGAAAAAGTTCATAGCGGCCACATCCTTCGATACGGCCGCGCCTTCACAATAAGGGGCTCTATTTACCCAATGGCCCTGAAAGCGTCAATGGGAAACCTGGGTTTCCATGCGTTCTGTAACAAACGTTTCCATGGAAGGGTAGGTGCCGAAAGCGCTCAGGACCTCCTTCATTCCGGGAATTTTGAAATTCTTGAGCAGTGCTATGGTTTCCCCATGCACAAGGGCTTCTTCCACGTCTCTTTCTTTTTCAGGAACCTCAAAGCGCTGTAGGAACCTGGCAAACCGGACAACATGAATCAATTCATGAGTCACGATGTAGGTGGCCAAAGGGAGCAAATCCACGTGAGGGTCCCGGGCGAGAGCGTTACGAATGACATGGTCCTGAAGGCAAATCTTGAAATAGTCTCCATGGCGACTGGCGAGTGTCTTATCATGCGGAGGAAACGCATAGCGGCGAATCTGGGCAAAGGCATGGTCTGTGATTTCTTCCGGCTGCAAATCCTTGAGCGACTGAATGTCATAGCGGTATCGCTTCCACTGTGATGTGGAAATCTTGAAATGATCGCTGATAAGCTCCTCGGCGATGCGAATGGCTTCCGCAAGCACTCCGATCTCATCGTCGTGAAAGGGAATTCGATTCTCTTGTTCCCGCAGCATACGCTTCGGTTTCGGCTCCTGTGAGATTCCTCGACGCCGCCAACATCCGCCCGCGACCTTATGCGTCCCCATGTTCCTTGACGCCCACAACACTCTCCTTGCCCTCATTGTAACTTCGTAAAATTATAGAATTTGCCAAGGTAAAACAAGCCCGCTTCTTTCTTGACGTAAACGTAAAGTGCCGATTAGAATGGACACGCTTGAAGCCGGAAGCCTAGATAAGCCTGGTTCTTAAAGAATTGGCCTAGGGAGTGGCTGTCCTTGGCTAAGGGGACTCTGGGCTTGGAAAGGGGGGATGGAGAGACAAGAAAGGCGAAGCTTCAAGAAAGCACAGGGGCTATTCAGGAGAAGCGGAATCGCGATAAGAAACTCATGAAGAGGGGGAAGCAATGGGTTGGAGAGGCTATGCCGTTGCTCTGGTGATTGGGGTTCTAATGGCTGTGACGGGAATTCCGCAAGCTTGGGCTGAACCGGCAAAAGACATTACGGAAGAAGTCATCGTTGGGCCGGGTAGTGTAAGTGTGGCGACCAAAAAAGACATTATGATGAGTTTCGGCGCCTTGGTGCGTTTCATTCCCACGTCGGAGTCCAATTGGGATTTCGGCATGAATGACAACCTTAAGGGGCAAAGCTTTTTCGGAGGCAAGTACAACGGAAGCCTCTTTGAAACGCACAGTAACGAAAGCGGCACGGTACGTGGTGGCTATATTCGCAATGAAGACAAGATCTACTTCAATGCCATGCCTTCGGACCGCAAATGGTCTTTTTACGCGGCGCTGGAATACGATCGCCCTATCGACACAGACACGGTAGACAACCGTGGTGGTCGTGGGGACAGCAGTAACTTTGGGCTGGAACGTCTCAATGTGAGTGTAGCGCTGCCTTATGAAACGAGGTTTCATGCCGGCTGGGATGTGTGGGGCTTTGATCACTATGACGGAGCTTCCATGGTCTACGCCGATGACAACCCGGGTTTCTGGTTGGATGGGCAAGCGGGACCTGTGACCTACAGTATCGGCTATTTCAAATTGGCCGAAAACAATTTCCAGACAAACTTGACGGGAACCATCGGCAAATACGAATTTGCCGCCAATGACGATGACCGCGATCTTTTTGCCGCCTACGCCGATTACAAGATCAGTGACAAGCATAAGGTCAAATTTTTCTACGGGTATGACCGCATTCGAGCGATCCCTGTAAGGGATTTTTATACGGCGGCTTGGGGAGCGGCTCGATCGGCCACAGGCATCACCATGGCCAAAGTCTATGATTTGCTGGGTTTGGATGGCTCGCCTCCAGACCCCACGAATCCGGATTTTCCGTTTGCTTACGGTGCAACCAAAACGGTCAGTGGCGGAAGTCCGAAGACCGATTCACATCATATCGCTTCATATTATGTGGGCAATTTCGGACCTGTGGAACTTTTCCTGGAAGGTGCCTACCAGTTCGGAACCGCCGACAATGTTCAGAAGTTGAAATACAGCAGTTACGATATCTCAGCCTATGCCTTGGCGGCCGATGTGGCTCTGGAACTTAAAGACTGGATCGGTTTCAGCGTGAAACCTCACGTCGGAGTCATGTACACTTCGGGTGATGACGATCCCAACGATGACAAGCTTGAAGGCTATAACGGCATTGAAAACGCGCAACGCTTTTCCAATCGTTGGGGTGGTGAAAACACCATCATCGGCGACACCAACTTCGTGCTGGGAACGGCCCTCTACGGGTATCTGCCGGAATTTTACGGAAACGGTACCCCCATCTTTACCGGAGGTTTGCAGAACTTTGCGGGTTACGGCAACGGTCGTGGGGACAACCCCGGCTTGACCATGCTCAGCGTGGGGCTTACGGCGGCGCCCAAGAAGTTCATCATTTACCGGACCAATGTGAACAATTTCTGGTGGAACGAAGACATCAAGGTCAAGAGCTTTGTGTACCCTTATGCGGAAACCTGGGTGAAGTCCGGCTTTGTGGGTTCCGAATGGGACAACGAACTGACGGTGGCGCTGCACAAGAACGTTTTCGTAAAGGGCCAGGTCTCCTTCTTCTTCCCGGGTGAGGTCATCAAGGATGTGACTGAGGCTTTGGGAGCCAAAAGCGACGATACGGCTTCACGCGTCGCGGCGGAACTCATCTGGAATTTCTAAGGCTTTGTTTCTCCTTTCCCTTAACAGAGGGAACCCGAACGGGGTATAGTGGGCTGTGCGAGGCTGCTATACCCCTTTCTTTTGACCCGAGTACATTGAAGTGGGAGCAAATTTCATGAAAGCCGTTGTGGTTCGCTATCAGGTGTTTGTCCTTATGTTTTGGTTTCTTGCGGGAGTTTTTGGATGTGCGTCCTCTCCGGACATTGTCAGTCGGGAAAAGGCGCCGGGTCAGAAGTATTCGGCTGCAGAGGTTCGGGAGATCTTGGTGGATCATCCCTTTCTTCTCTCCGGCGACTATTTTCGGGAGCGACAGGATCTCAAGCCCTTCGTTTTGAGCGATGTCCTTTCCGGAGCGGGCAAAGAGTCGAGCCAGGCCGTTAAAGAGTCCCAGGAGGCTCAGGAAAAGAGGCTGGCCAAACTGGAAGCGGCGGTTTTTGAAGGTCGGCGTGCGGCACTCCCTCTTACGGGGGATGTTCTGCGCTGGAAGGTGGGGTTCCTGATGGACCCGCAGGGCGTTCCATCTTATCTGGCGGATCGGCTTCTTTCCCAGGCAGATCGCCTTTCGGTGACCTATGACGTTTTGTTCGTGCATCACCGGGATTTGGAACAAGTCTTGTCCCAAACGGATTGTCTTCAGCGTCATGACCTTGGCTGTATTGTTCGGATCACGGCCATCTATCCAGGAGTGCGCTTTATCGCTTTAGTGGAGTCCCTGACAGTACCCTCCTCTTTTCCCGGAACGGCACGGGCTCGGTTCGGGGTGGTGGATGCGGGCATCGGGTATCGCTTTCCGCTTCAGCAGATGGAAATGCCCCTAAAAGCAGAACCTGATGTGGAGACTTTCTTGGAACTCATTGCTCGGCGAAGTTATGAACAGGCTCTGGATCATAAGGACCTTATGCCTTGGACGACGCATGTTTTTTCCGACCAGAACGGCGAATTCTTCGTGAGTGCCGGGCATCGATCAGGCCTTATGGTTGGGGATGTCTTGGACATCGTGCCGGAAGGACGACTTGTGAATTCCCCCACGGGAACTCCTGCGGCGTGGATTCCAGGCAAAGTCAAAGGCCAGCTTCGAGTGGAAAGGCTTTTTGGCGAGGACTTGGCTGTGGGCACACTCATTTCTGGGCAGCGGCCCGAAATGGACGACTGGCTTGTCCCCGTTCGCGTGGCCAAATGAGTAAAGACGATGGCGATAGTGCGATGAAGGGTTTCCGAGCAGAGGTTCTGGAAGGGGTGAAAGGAATGGGGCTTCATGGTTCCTTTACGCGAAAGGATTTTGTGGGCTCTTGAGGAAGACCTCGGCCCCGGCGATGTGACCACCCTGGGAACCGTTCCCGAGGAAACACGCGGGGCAGCGCGCATGGTGACGCGGGAACCATGTGTTGTCTCCGGCATGGAGGCGGTACGCCTGGTTTATGAGATTCTGGATTCAGCGGTGCAAATGACCCTTCAAAACGGGGACGGAGCCTCTGTGAGTGCTGGAGCCACTCTGTGCACCCTTCAAGGCCCGCTGCGCTCCATTCTTACAGGAGAGCGTACGGCGTTGAATCTGGTGCAGCGCATGAGCGGTATCGCCACCTTGACACATCGAATGGTCCAGGAGGTTCAGGGAACAGGCTGCGTCATTTTGGACACACGCAAGACAACCCCCCTGTGGAGGGATTTGGAAAAGGCGGCCGTGCGTCATGGAGGAGGCCGGAACCATCGTTTCGGCCTGTTCGATGGCGTGCTCATCAAGGATAATCACATTGCGGCTGCAGGTGGACTGCGGCAGGCTGTGGATCGGGTGCGTGCCCGAGTCCCGCACACCCTACGTATTGAAGTTGAAGTGGATACTTTGGAACAGCTTCAGGAAGCTCTCGATGCCGGTGCAGAAGTCATCCTGCTGGACAATTTTTCTCTGGACCACATTCAAAAAGCCGTGAAGTTAGCTCAAGGAAAAGCCTTTCTTGAAGTTTCCGGCGGCGTGACATTGGAAAAGGTGCGCCGCATAGCCGAATGCGGTGTGCATTTTATCAGCGTGGGAGCCCTCACCCATTCGGCTCCTGCCATTGACATTGGCTTGGATATCCCTTCCTGATATGCCTTATGGAGCTCACATCACCAAAGCTTATCCGGCATACCTGAACAGATGGTTGCCGCATTCTCGACCATGGAACATGTTGCGGTGGCTGCCACGGATTGGTCGTTAATCCCATTCAAAGCTTTGAATGACCAGAATACCGGCTTCACGAGCCTTTTCCAACACCTTTGGTTTGGCATAGTGGGTCACAACCAGGGGAATGAGCTCTTCCGCCATCAAGGCGCTCACCTTTTCCAACTTCGCTTGAAGGCTTTTCAGCTTGGAAGCATCATCCAGCCGAAGCACCGATTCCCCGATGAGAATCAAGGGCTTGCCGTTTTTCTGAGCGCGACCAAAGAAGTTGATTTCTTCGTCGGCGACGTCGGCTCGAACGATACGATCCTGGACCACAATGCCGTGGAAAGATGCCAAATGGGCCGGAAGCTTTCGGTACGCTTCGTTTTCGAGAGCATAGGCCATGCTGCGGGCCAGTCCACCGACTTGCTCCCGGGTGGCCTTGAGTCCTCGGGCCAGAGCGGCCACTTCCTTTTCCGTTTGTTTTTGCGCTTCAGCCAGCTCCTCAAGGCGTTCTTCGGTGCGTTTCTGAGCTTCGGCCAGCTCTTCCAGACGTTCTTCCGTGCGTTTTTGCGCTGCGGCCAGCTCTTCCAGACGTTCTTCGGTGCGTTTCTGAGCTTCGGCCAGCTCTTCCAGACGTTCTTCCGTGCGTTTTTGCGCTGCGGCTAACTCTTCGACGCGTTCTTCCGTGCGTTTTTGCGCTTCAGCCAGCTCCTCGACCTTAAGTGTCAGGCTGTCCAGGCGCTCTTCAGTCTTTTTCTGAGCTTCGGCTAGTTCTTCAATTTTGAGAGTCAGGGTGTCTAGGCGTGCTTCGGTTTTGAGCTGTGCCTCGGCTAGATCTCGAACGACCTCTTTAAGCTCGTTGAACTCTCGCTTCGTTACAGATTCTTCGCGATTTCGCTCAACTTCCTCGAAAAGGCTCAAAAGTGCATCCCGAAGATCCGGATCCACACGTTCCAGTTTCCTGTAAAGGGCGACACTCATCCCCATTTTTTACCTCTTGTGTTCTACGATGGCTTTTCTTTGAGGTCCTTGATCTCCTGTAGCTGAATGGTTTTTTTCGTATTTTTACCCCGGGAAGCACAGGTAGGCAAGAGACCCGAAACGTTTCAAGGAGGCTACAAAGGCGACTTTTTCGACGATCGTTCAAGCCACTTTGAGTGTAAGTCATGCGGGGGGCAAAACTCACCGAGCAGGGCTGTGCCGATTTTTTTCCCTATGGCTTGCGCTTTCTTGAGGATCTGGGAAACATCAGCGGTTTGAACCACACGGTCCCGAACGATGGCAACACCGTCAATCCAGACATGGCGCACATCTGTTGACCGTGCGGCGTAAACCAGATGGGATACGGGATCGTAAAGGGGCGTCAGGTGCGCCTGGTTCAGCTGGATTGCTATAAGATCCGCGCGTTTTCCCACTTCCAGACTTCCTGTTACGGACCCTAGGCCAAGGACTTGAGCCCCCCACTGCGTGGCCATGAGAAGCACCTCACGTGCCGAACAGACGGTCGGATTGCCCGATACGGCCTTATGGATTTTGGCTGTCAGGCTCATTTCGGAAAAAAGATCCAGGTCATTGTTACTGGCACATCCATCCGTGCCGAGCCCAACCGGAATCCCAGCTTGCAGCATGGCCGGTACAGGAGCGATTCCGGAGGCTAACTTCAGGTTACTTTCCAGATTATGGGAAACGCCAGCCCGGCTTCGTGCGAGAATCTGTATCTCTTCCTCATCCACCCATACGGCATGGACACATAAAGTCCCTTCATCCAGAAGGCCCAATCTTTCCAGATGACGAACCGGACTTAAGCCGTATTTCGACCGCACCTCTTGCACTTCCCATGATGTTTCCGAGACGTGAATCTGAAAGAGTAACCCTCGGTCCCGGCATAACGCCTTGGCCCATTGCAGGGTTTCGGGGTCACAGGTATAGGGAGCATGACAGAAAAGAGAAGGTTTCAAACGTGAAGGTTTGCCAGAAAAACTTTCCAAAAAGGCCGCCACACGATCGGCGATTTGCGACGGGTTCGGCGCATCCGGCGTAGGAAAACTTAAAACCCCCTGCCCTAAAACGGCACGCATTCCTAAAAGTTGCGCCGCATCGGCGGCTGATTCCTCAAAAAAGTAACCATCACAAAAAGTCGTGATGCCTCCCAGGACCATTTCCACACATGACAAAAGTGTCCCGAGACGGACGAAGTCCGGTTGCACAAAACGGGATTCGGCAGGAAAAATGCGTTTATGGAGCCATCGATCCAACGGAAGGTCATCACCCAAGCCCCGAAAAAGGCTCATGGCTCCATGGACATGCGTGTTGACCAAGCCGGGAAGGAGGATAAAGCCTTGCAATGTGTGGGTTTCTTTCGCTTCGTAGTGCTCTTCCAGTTCTCGGGGCGGTCCCACAGCCACGATGGTTCCTTGATGCACAGCGACAGTGCCTGGGCTCAATACGCGAAACAAGGGATCACAAGTGATCACATGATCCACTTGTGTCAGGATCATATCCACAAGGGTTTTCTTTCCAGAAACCATAAGCATGGACCTCATGCCTGCAGGGTTCGGGCAATGGCCCGCACTTCGACCAGGACCCGTTCCAGATCGATGGTTGTCAACTGTCGGTTTTCCATGACCACCTCGCCTGCAATGACACTGTGCCGCACGTCGGAAGCTTTGGCCGCGTAAACCAGATGACTGACAGGATCGTAGACGGGAGTCAGATGCGGGGCTGAAAAATCCACCACAATAAGGTCTGCGGCACAATCTGGGCGAATTTGCCCGATGACATCTTTCATACCCAGGGCTTGAGCACCGCCTCGCGTCGCCAGGCGTAGGACTGTGGCCGCGTTCATGACCATGGGATTCGAAGCCACTGCCTTGTGGATTTTAGCGCAGGTGGCCATTTCCCCAAAAAGATCGAGATTATTGTTACTGGCACACCCGTCGGTGCCAAGAGAAACGGACACACCACGCTGCAGAAGCCGGGGTACGGGAGCAAAGCCGGAAGCCAACTTGAGGTTGCTTTCCGGATTGTGCACCACATGCACCCCGTGTTCCGCCAGAAGATCCATGTCCCTTTCGTCCAAATCGACACAATGGTCAGCAATTAAGCGATTATGGAGCACTCCGAGCGCCGCCAGATGGGCAACGGGTCTTTGGCCGTAGCGGGCCATGACTTCGTGAACTTCCGAGGAGTTTTCGGAAAGATGGGTGACCATAGGGACATTGTGTTTTTGAGCCAAGTCCAGACAGCGGCGATAGAGTTCCTTTGAACAGGTGTAGGGCGCATGAGGTTCGACGGCTACACGAATCAGAGGGTCGTCACGCCACTCGAGGATCAGGTCTTCTGTGAATCGCAAGCCGTTTTCTACAGGGCCGTAGTGAGGTGACGGAAAATCGTAGAGGACTTCTCCGACCAACGCGCGCATTCCAGCCTCCTTGGCGGCCTGCGCAACCTTGTGCTCAAAAAGATACATGTCACAAAAAGTTGTGGTGCCCGAAAGAATCATTTCCGCACAGCCCAAAAGGGATCCCCAGTAGACCCAGTCTTCGTTGAGGCGGCTTTCGGCGGGAAAGATATAATTCTGCAGCCAGTCCATGAGGGGGAGATCATCGGCAAGGCCACGAAACAGGGTCATGGCCACATGGGTATGGGCATTGATCAGACCCGGAAGCACCACGCATCGGGTGGCGTCCAGCGTTCGTGACGCTTGGAAACGGTTCTTGATCTGGTCCGTGGGTCCCAAAGCCTCGATACGTCCATCTCTCACGGCTACGGCGCCGTCGTCCAGGACGAGCCCGTCGTCGTCCTGGGTCACGATGAGGCCATGAACAATCAAAAGATCACAGGGAGTTTTTTCCATTGCTTTCGAAGTCCTTAAGCGTCTTGGCAAGGCGAGGTAAACAACGTTCCAGGAGATGAATGAGCTTGGGGCCGGCGGCAGAGGCCGTCTCAATCACTTTTTCCAAAGGCACAGGTTCGTAGCAATCCGGGCGGTTGACATTAGAGATGACCGAAACGCCGACGACTTTTAAACCTGCATGGACGGCGGCGATCACTTCCATCACTGTGGACATGCCCACGGCGTCGGCACCGGCAGCTCGTAGGAACCGAGTTTCTGCCGCCGTTTCCATGCTGGGACCTAACACACCCACGTAAACCCCTTCTCTCAGGCGCAAGCCTGCCTTCAAGGCTTCCTCTCGAACAATCTCCTGCAGTCTTTGGCAATAGGGTTCGGTCATGTCGGGAAACCGAGGGCCCAGAGCGTCCAAGTTAGGGCCTACAAGGGGGTTGTGCCCCGTGAAATTGATGTGGTCTGTGATGAGCATCAAATCGCCGGGAAGAAAGAGTGGGTTTAAGCCTCCGGCGGCGTTGGAAAGGATCAAGACCTTGACGCCCAGACAGGCTAAAAGCCTCATGGGAAAAGCGATCTCCATGGGCGTATAGCCCTCATAGAGGTGAAATCGACCTTGAAGAGCCACGACAGGCACTCCGGCCCATGTGCCCCAAAGGTACCGTCCCCGGTGGCTTGGGACCGTGGAGACGGGATGATGAGGTACGGCTTCGTAGGAAAGTTCTCCTTGCACGGTCATGGCGTCCGCCACGCCGCCTAGTCCTGTGCCCAAAATGAGCGCGCAACGGGGACGATCCCTCATTGCGGAAGCAAGCACCTCAGTTGCTTGCTGAAGCTGAGCCATGCTTAAAGAAGAGTTTGGCATAGGTTTTTTTCCTTGCTTTGGCGCCTGGTGACGGCATCTCGAAAACACCTAAAGAACGAACCATCAATTGACAGAAAGCCGCCTTTTTGTAAAGATCCGCCGACTTCAATGTCATGAACGCGCAAGATATTTCGAGCGAACCCATTATGGCAAGGTGGTGCGGGTGGCAGAGATTATTTTAGTTTTAGGGATGGTTGCCGGTGCGTACATGGCTTGGAACATCGGCGCCAACGATGTGGCCAACGGCATGGCTTCGGCCGTTGGGGCGAAAGCCATCACATTGCGGCAGGCGGTCTTTATTGGGGGCATTCTTGATTTTGTCGGGGCGACTTTCATCGGTTCCCATGTAACAACCACCATACGTGAAAACATCTTGGTGGCAGACAAAATCACCCAAGATCCTCAAGTGATGATGCTGGGCTTGTTGGCGGTACTCCTTTGCGCGGCGTTTTGGGTCTTTTTTGCAACTTGGAGCCATTTGCCTGTGTCCACGACCCATTCCATTATTGGAGCCCTTGTCGGCTTTGGGATTGTCTCGGGAGGGCTTCGAGCGATTCAATGGGTCAAAATTAGTGCCATTGTGGCGAGCTGGGTCATTTCTCCCATTTTCGCCGGACTCCTTGCTTTTTTAACCTTTCATTTCATTCGCAAGAGTATTTTGGAAAAGCGCAATGCCTTTGTGCGGGCTCTGCGCTGGAGCCCCCTTTTTGCTGGAGCCACCATTTTCATTGTGGTGCTCTCATTGCTGATGAAAACTCCGCTAGGGAAAAGCCTTCGTGTTTCCGACTTGGGAGCTTTGGGCATCGCGTTCGGCCTCGCGCTTGCTCTTAGTCTGATAATCCAAGAGTGGTTAGGGAAGACCATTCGAAAGATTGATGAAGAAGGTGTGGAAGAAATCTTTCGCCGTTTTCAGGTGTTCACCTCCTGCTATGTGGCTCTGGCCCATGGGGCCAACGATGTGGCCAATGCCGTCGGGCCTATGGCCGGCATCTATGCAATCTATGTCTCCCAGACGGTGGCCACGACGACACCCGTGCCTGACTGGCTTTTGGCTTGTGGGGGATTTTTTATCGCCCTTGGTGTCTTCACATGGGGATATCGTGTTATTGAAACCTTGGGCACCCGAATCACCACGCTGACCAACACAAGGGGGTTTGCGGTGGACTTTGGAACGGCCACTTCCGTTCTTGTGGCTTCCAAATTGGGCCTTCCCGTTTCGACGACCCATGCCGCCGTAGGAGCCGTTATCGGTGTGGGGCTCGGCGGCGGGTTGGCGGCTGTTGATTTTAAGATAGTTTTCAGGATTATTATCTATTGGATCATCACCCTACCTTTGGCGGCCATCCCGACCATGGTGATTTTCAAGGTGCTGATGTGGATCTTTCACTAGACAAGGAGACCGGCCATGCGTTCGGCGTTCTTCAGTATCTTTCGTAAGTCTCCCTTTGAAGGCTTATTGCGCCATGCGGAAATCGTTCGGGAAGTGGCGCCGCTTTTCAGAATGGCTTTTATTTCTTACCTGGATGAAAGCCGAGCGGATTTCGAAAAATATCATAACAAAGTCACCCTCTTGGAAAGTGAAGGGGATGCCGTTAAACGGAACATTCGAGGTCATTTGCCTCGAGGTATTCTTCTTCCCATGGATAAGTTTCAGTTGCTTTGGTATTTACGGGAACAGGACAAAATCCTGGATGCGGCTCAGGACTCTTTGCACTGGCTTTCCTACCGTCAGACCCATATTCCCGATGAATTTGTGGATGATCTCTTGTTGCTGGTGGACAAGATCACCAGCGTGCTGAAATCCGTACATCCCATGGTGGCCGCGGCGGAAAGCTATTTTCAAAGTTTTTCCGAAAATCATCGTGCCATGGTCAAGAGCACCATCAAGCAAATTCGAGAATACGAGTTCGAATCGGATCAGGTGGAACGAAAGCTTCTCTCGGATTTTCTCAATTATCCCTTTGACAATCCCACCTCGGCTTTTCATCTCGTGCGTTTAGTGGAGTACATGGGAGACATTTCCAATCACGCGCAAAACGCCGGGGACATGATGCGGGCCATGATCGCCCGTTAGGTCTCACTGAAAGATGACTGATTCCATGTCGCACCGAAAGCCCTCGGGAAGCCACGGATTTTCCGAGGGCTTTTTATCTGAATCGAGCCCGCCGTTCCCCTTAGCCCCTCGATGGTCTTACCCGGACGATTTACCCATTACGGAAAAGAAGGACATCATCGTCGAGGCTCTTCGCCGTCATCGGGTGGTGGTGGTGACCGGGGATACCGGCTCAGGTAAAAGCACCCAGTTACCGAAAATGTGTCTGGAAGCGGGTTTGGGTGAAAGAAGGCTTATCGGCATCACGCAGCCCAGGCGCCTTGCCGCGGTGACTCTAGCCCGGCGCGTCGCGGAAGAACTCCAGGAACCCCTCGGCGGTCTGGTGGGCTATAAGATTCGTTTTCAGGAACGGCTTTCAAAGCGGACCCGCATCAAGTTCATGACCGATGGGATTCTGTTGGCGGAAGCCCAAACAGATCGCTTCTTCAAGAGTTATGATGTGATCATTGTGGATGAAGCCCATGAACGGAGTCTTAACATCGATTTTCTTCTCGGCCTGCTTCGCAAGGCTATGTCACGGCGTCCCGACCTGAAAGTTGTCATCACCTCGGCGACCATCGATCCGGAAAGTTTTTCAAAAGCCTTTGACAATGCGCCCATGATTGAAGTGACGGGGCGAACGTATCCTGTGGAGATACGGTATCGACCTCCGCAGCCGGACACGCAAGAAGAGAGCACGGCCGTGGATTTGGCCGTGGAAGCCGTCGCCGATCTTAAAAAGGAAGGGCTTCGTGGGGACATTCTCGTCTTCATGCCCACGGAAAATGACATTCGAGAAACCTGCGCTCGGTTGCAGGAAGCCTACGGATCAGCGACGGCGGTCTTGCCCCTTTATGGAAGGCTTGCGGGAACGGAACAGGAAAAAGTCTTTCAGGTTCTTTCTCAGGAAAAGATCGTTGTCGCCACCAACGTTGCGGAAACTTCGGTCACCATTCCAGGGATTCGTTGTGTGGTGGACACCGGACTTGCCCGCTTGGCCGTGTACAATCCTCGCAGCCGCACACAAGGTCTGCCGGTGGTACCTATATCGCAGGCCAGCGCGGATCAAAGGGCCGGTCGTTGCGGCCGTACGGGACCCGGCGTGTGTGTGCGTCTCTATGCCCAAGAAGATTATGCGAGCCGTCCCAAATATACGGCGCCGGAAATCCTAAGATCCAACCTGGCTGAAGTCATTCTGAAGATGTTGGCTTGGCGTTTCGGCGATGTCAGATCCTTTCCATTTCTAAACCCCCCGTCTGCCGCCGCCGTTAAAGATGGCTACGCGGTGCTCATGGAGCTGGGCGCTGTGGACCGCCATCATCGCCTGACGGATTTGGGACGTTTGATGGCACGGTTCCCTTTGGACCCTCGCATTGCCCGCATGCTTATTCAAGCAGAAAGAGAAGGCGCCTTGGAAGAGGTGACCGTTTTATGCGCCGCCCTTAGTGTTCAAGACCCGAGAGAAAGGCCCTTTGAACTCCAGGAACAAGCGGATCAGATTCATGCGCGGTTTCGGGACCGACGTTCCGATTTCCTCACACTGCTCAACATCTGGAGAACCTACCAACAAAAGCGCCGTGAAGGTGCGTCTCAGTCCCAGTTGCGATCCTTTTGTCGGGAACATTTCCTGTCGTATCGTCGCATGCGCGAATGGACTCAGGTGGTGGAAGAAATCCAAGCCATTCTGGACGAAGTGGGGCTTGCTGAAAAGGTCTGCGAGAAGGACACAGCGGCTTCCTATGAAGCCATTCATCGAAGTGTGGCTTCCGGCTACTTGAGCCATGTGGCGCTCAAGAAAGAAAAGAACATTTACGTGGGTTCCAAAGGCCGCCAAATCATGCTTTTTCCAGGCTCCAGCCTCTTTAACAAAGGCGGCGACTGGATCGTGGCAGCGGAAATCGTTCAAACAAGTCGTCTTTTTGCACGTATGGCCGCCAACATCGAGCCCGCCTGGTTGGAGGATGTGGGACGCCATCTGGTCAAATCCCATGTGTCGGCTCCGCACTGGGAAAAAAAACGCGGCCATGTGGTAGCTTTTGAAAAGGTGACCCTCTACGGTCTTCCCATTGTGGAAAAAAGACCCGTGGATTTCGCTCGTTATGATCCCGAAGAAGCACGCCGGATTTTTATTCGATCGGCCCTTGTGGAAGGAGACGTGCCCAAGCTGTACGGTTTTTACGAATACAATCAAAAGCTTCGTGAAAGTCTGGAAAATGTGGAAGAAAAGCTGCGGCGTCGAGGCGTGCTCATCGACGATGAGGACATCTTTGCCTTTTATGATCAGCGCATTCCTTTGCTTTCCGACATCCGTTCTTTTGACAAGTGGTTAAAGGACCAAGGCGGTGACGCTCTTCTCCGTATGCAGGAAGAGGATTTCTTCAAGAAAGGCATGGGCTCCTGGGGACTTGAACGGTATCCGGACACGCTCGATTTGGGAGAATGCCGCCTGCCGCTACGTTACAGTTTTTGCCCGGGGGAAGAGACGGACGGCGTGACGGTGACCGTGCCCATTCACGTGCTCACACGTCTTAAGGTGGAAGATTTTGAATGGCTTGTTCCCGGTTTTCTTGAAGAAAAAATTCTCGTGCTGTTGAAAAACTTACCGAAAACCCTGCGACGACAGCTGGCTCCATTGTCCGAAACAGTCCGAAAAATTCTTCGACATCTTCCTTTCGGACAGGGGGATTTTTACACGGCCATGGAACAGACAGTCTTCGAGCTCTATGGTCTGCATGTTCCAAGGTCTTTGTGGCCTCGAGAAGCCCTTTGCGATCACTTGAAAATGCGTTTTGAAGTGGTGGACGAAGAAGGCCGCGTGCTGCAATCGGGCCGAGACTTAGCCCAGCTGCAAAAGCAAACAACACAAGTCTACCACGATGCGGTGTGGGATAGAGCGCGTCGGCAGTGGGAACGCACCGGTTTGACTTCCTGGGATTTTGGAACCCTTCCGGAAAAAATCGAGCTGGGTCGTGACGCCTATGGTGTCATGCGATGCGCCTACCCTGGGCTTCAGGCCGAAGGCGCCGGTGTCTCCATCCGTCTCTTCGGGGATCTGCAATCGGCTCAAGAGGCCACTCGAGACGGTTTGCTCGTTCTTTACCAGCACGCATTCGCCCCGTTTCTCAAAGGACTTCGCAAGGAATGGATTCTGACACCATCCGGAAAACGTTCCGAATCCACTCAGGCGGACCTGCCTCTAAGCTCTCTTCATTTTCTCGGCCAACTGGGTGAAGCGCAAAAGCAAGCCCATATTTACATGCTTCGAGAACTTTTCGATCTCCACGAGCCACAACCCTTAGACGAAGAAAAATACAGGCGGACCCTTCGGGAACTCCCGGCACAGCTGGACAGTCGTGCTCGCCGACTCTGGTCTGAGATCATCGCCGTGCTTCGGGCTCGTGCGGAGGTGGAAGAGACACTTGTAAAATTTCGCTCCAAGAGCGCTACGACGGCCATGGCTTTGGAACGATTGGAGGCTGTGGAACAAGAGATGCATGCCTTGGTGCCTCAGGATTTTTTGAGCCGGTATCGAAGTGCGGTGATGCGGGAGCTGCCGCGGTACCTTCGAGGGCTGGTTTTTCGGGCTGAACGGGCCTATGTGGCTCCGGAAAAGGATCTGCAAAAATGGGCCGAAGTGGCTCCTTTTGTGGAACGTTATCGACGCGCTCGAGAAAACCTTGCCCAGGATGCTCCGGCTCAGGTTCGTGAGTTTCTTGACGAGATGCACTGGATGATAGAAGAATACAAACTCAGTGTGTTTGCACCGGAGGTGAAGAGGCGTTACGCTGTTTCGGCCGGGCGTCTGGATAAGAAATGGGCCGACTACGAAAAATGGATAGGTTCAAGACCATGAAATCCCATGTTGCCTTAGGGGATCTCGAAAGACTTCTTGGCCAGCCGGACCTGCTTCAGGACCACATTATGGATCGACTGGCCCCCTTGTACCCTACAGACGCATCCGGCGACGAGTCCTGGAAGCAACGACGAATATTATCCAGTGTGCTTGTGCTCTTGGGCTGTGGTCTGCAGGAAAATGGGTGCGTTCAGGAACCCTGCCTGATCCTCAACCGCCGTTCCCGGCATGTACGCCAAAGCGGGGACTTGTGCTGTCCCGGAGGCACTGTGGAACCGCGACTGGATCCTATTTTGGCGAAAGCCCTTTCCTTGCCGGGATTACCTCTGTCTCGATGGCCTCATTGGTCAACGCTTCGCCGAAATGTTCCTCAAGCGGCTCGGCAACTTGCCTTGCTCCTGGCCACGAGCTTGAGGGAAAGCTGGGAAGAGATGCGCCTTAATCCGTTTTTTGTCCGTTTTCTTGGCCCTTTGCCGGCGGAAAGGCTGCGTTTGTTTGTTCGAGTCATTCATCCGTTGGTTGGCTGGATTTCTCGGCCGCATCGTTTTGTGACCAACTGGGAAGTGGATCGCATTGTCAGTATACCTTTACGAGAGCTTCTGAACCCTGACCATTACTACCGTTACAGGTTGTACGTGGATCCTGAAGTGCAAAGCTCCGTTGAGCCCCCGCCCCAGGATTTTCCTTGTTTTCTGCATCAAGACGGCGTGCATGTGGAAATCTTGTGGGGAGCCACATTTCGTATTGTGACCCTTTTCCTTTCCAAGGTCTTCGACTTTTTGCCTCCGGACGTATCCCACCGGCCCATTGTTCCAGGCTTTCTCAATGCGGCTTATCTCAACGGCACCAAAGTCTGATGCACAGGCTCCTTGAAGGCTGTCCAGGAACGACAAAAACCGTTGCATCAAATGCCGTTGGAAGAAGGGGTGTAAGGTATCGCCTCGTCCCTACAACCCTGAAACGGGGCCATTTCTAGGGAGGGCGGGCCACTGGTCTGCCATTTGTGCGGGCGGGACGGCCGCGCTTCCAGGGACAAATTGGTTCTCGAAAAAACGCCTGAACGAGACTGCCCGGCTTCAGGGGGTCATGCTTTTTCCCTTGCGATGACTGACCCGTAGGGCGTCCCCTTGTGTCCGCCCCTCCATTTCTTCTGAAGGGACGTCGTCGTTGAAACTGCCGTAAGCCGGTCTGTTTTTTACTCCTGTTTCAAAGCGGCCTTGAAATGGCGGACAAAGACATTGACCATGGCCCAGATGGTGTCCAGGGCATGCAGGTGTTCGGTGATGCTTGCATCAAAACGCACTGAGAGAGTCGCTGGAAACTCCTCGTCCCCTTGCCAATAGATCCATTGCATGGGAATGCGTGGAAGAACGCGAAAAGTGAAAGCCATATCGCCCGCCTTGACAGGAGCACCTCCAAGCGCTTCGCAGGCTTCCTTAAATCGGCCGGGGTTGTCTGCTATGTGTCGAAGGACGGAAGCCAGGGGAAAAGCGTGAGGGCCGGTAAAAAACTGATGTCCAGACGGAATCTCCTTTTCACTGATCCATCGGCCCGCAGGGGAAGAATCGTGGGCTTCCAGAAGGTAGTGCAAAAGGACAAGCCCGGTTTGAAAATCCACCTTGGGCCATGTCAGGCCTTGGAGTGCCTTGATGGTTTTCTGTGACGGAAAACACTGAAAAGATCCGGCCAGAAAAGGGATAAGGTACGATTGTTCCTGGGCGTTCCAACCGACCGAGGCCCGTAGGCACACGTCGTTAGGATCACAGCGCATGAGCTGGTCCCAAAGAAAAGGATCCAGTTCTTCCAGAGACTCATAGAGGGTTGGAGTTTCAAGGGATTCCAAAACGGAAGCGACGAGCTTTCGAGCCGTGCTGAGATAATCCGCCGGCACGAGAATCTGTCCCCAACCCCGCTGCGGCACGAACAAGCCGTCATAGGCCGTTTCCACGAAGGATCGAATGAGATAGGGAACTCCGTTCTTTTCCAGAACATCCGAGAGGACGTCGGCCTCAAATCGATTAGCCAAAGTATAAAGAAAAACCAAGCGATGTTCCGAGGAGAATTGGATCACTCTTGAATCTCCGTGCATTCTTTCAGAGAACTTTCCCTTCGAAAGACCTTTGCCGCAAAGGCCAGACAGGTGGGAACACCGCATCGGCCGCAATTGGTCTTGGGAAGCCTTCGATAGATATCAAGGACACTTTCCGAAGGACAAGTGCGCAGCGCAGGGGTGATCCTCTGTCGTTCCCGCCGGACTTTTTCAATGATTTCAAAGTACCGGTGGCACCACACAGAAGCTTCTTCAGGCCCCGAGACATCCGTGATGGTGATCCTATCTGCGTAAATGGCCACGATATGTCCTTGATCCATGACATTCACCACACCACTTCCATGAACATAAGTGGCGCCTGGAAGGACAGCGGCGCAGTAAGGCAGAAGATCCTCGATGGATTCCTTAAGTTCCATGATGATGTTGTAATGGTCCGACTGAGGTAAGCACTCAATGTTGACTAAACGGTACGTGTACGGCGTTTTGCCTTGTTCCCTGGAGACTGCGGTTTCGCTCATGGCTTGGACTCCTGCCATCCGCGGCTCAGGACCTCGTAAGCCCACTGAATCTCTTGAAACTTTTCTTTGGCCAACTGCTGAAACTCTTCTCCCAAATGACTGACTTTGTCCGGATGATATTTGGCCGCCATGTGCCGATAAGCTTTTTTGACGGTTTCCGGATCGGCTCCGGGTGAAACACCCAGAATTTCGTACGGGTTTTTGCCCTTGGTTCCGGTGCGGCTCTCTTGATTGTTTTCGGTTCTGGACCGGCTTTCGAATTCCGTTGACTCTTTTCCCGTATTGGAATTGCGAGAAGATGTTTTTGAGCCGTCAAAGGATCCTTTGGGGAAAAAGAGATAGTAGAGCAGGGCCAGCAGCACAAGATCATCCGTCCACCCAAGTCCCAAAAGAAAATCGGGCAGCACATCAAAAGGTAAAAGCAAATAAGCGATCCAGGCCAACAAAGGCCAAAACCTTTGCATCATGAATCCTCGTAGACTCTGCAAACAATCATAAACGGTCATAAGCCGCGCTGTCCGGGGGCATGCCGAGGTGGCGCCATAGGCCCGGCAGCTCCGGGGCTGAGACCGGCCTTTCTCAAGAGCAATTCCCAGTCTTCATCCACCATTCGTTGGATTTCTTCAAGATCGGTTTCCGTAAGATGTTTGAACCGGCCTTGCAGTTGAAAGTATTCGCGCACCAGGTATCCTTTGGGCATATAGTTGATGGTGTAGCGGACTCCGTTTTCCACTTCATAAAGCGGAAAGATATTGGTTTGAACGGCGATTCTTGCGATCTTGACGGCCAGTTCCGAAGGCATACGCCAGCCCGTCGGGCATGAGGCATAGATGTGTAAGAATCGGGAACCTTTGATACCTTTGGCTTTGTGCACCTTTCGCATGAGATCTTCGGGAAAAGCGATACTGGCTGTGGCCGCGTAGGGGATACGGTGAGCCACAAGGGCTTCCACGATGTTTTTCTTCCGAAGCTTTTTCCACTCCTGTCCAGGGGTCGTGGTGGTCCAGGCACCGTAAGGCGTCGAAGAACTGCGCTGCACTCCGGTATTCATATAGGCTTCGTTATCATAACAGACATAGATAAAGTCTTCGTTACGTTCCACCGCTCCGCTCAAGGCCTGAAATCCGATGTCAAAGGTTCCGCCGTCTCCGGCCCAGGTTACCACCGTGGTTTCTTGATCGCCTTTGATATCGAGAGCCGCGCGCACACCACTGGCCACGGCTCCTCCCGTTTCAAAGGCGGTATGCAGCACGGGGACCTTAAGGGTCGACTGAGGGTAAGGGCCTGCGATGATGGACCAGCAGCATGCAGGGATGACCATGATGGTCTTGTCTCCAAGAGCCTTCAGAAGAAACCGCATGGCAATGGCCGCTCCGCATCCTGGGCATCCCACATGCCCTGAGCACATGTATTCCCGATCCTGAAGACGAGCTTCCATGGCATCACTCCTTTGAAGGCACAAGCTCCTTTAGGCGGCCGGAGCGGGTTGTTGCAGGCCCATCCAGACACTCTCCGATTCCGGATGAGAGGAGGTTTTCGTTTTCCAGTAAATCTCTTCCAACAAATCAGGAGTCACATCTCGACCGCCGAGCCCGGCCACATAGCCAAAAACCAAAGGTCTTTGGGTTTCATTACACAGCGCGGCTCGGATTTCCTGCGCAAAAATTCCCGAGGCTCCATAGGAAAAGTTCCTATCAATCACAGCAAGCTTGCGGGCTTTCAAGGTCCGCTGCTTCAGCAGGCTGTGAGGAAAAGGTCGAAAGAGTCGCATTTTCAATAGTCCCACCCTTTCACCTTCCCGGCGCAGCTTATCGACCACAAGTCGACAGGTGCTTGTGATCGTTCCTGACGTCACAAAAATAATGTCCGCATCCTCACAATGCACGCCTTCCACAGCTCCGTAACGTCTTCCAAAAAGCGACTGGTATTCTTCCTCGATGCGTTCCAGAACATCCATCGACGATTCCATGGCATCTTGAAGATCCCGACGCATCTCCATGTAAACACTGGGCGGGGACAACTGATTGAAGGCGGCAGGTTCTCGCGGGTCCAACTGAAAAACCGGCCGAAAAGGCGGCAGGAACCGATCCACTGCTTCCTGTTCCGGCACGTCTACAGGTTCATAGGTATGGGATAAAAAGAAAGCGTCCAAAACAACCATGACCGGCAAAAAGACTGTTTCGGCCAATTTGTAAGCCTGAATGGTCGAATCCAAGGCTTCTTGAGCATCCTCGCAGTAAATCTGAATCCATCCCGTATCTCTTTGAGCGAGGCTGTCGGTTTGATCCGTCCAGATATTCCAGCCTGGGGCCAAAGCTCGGTTGACTTCGGCCATGACGATGGGAAGTCGAGCTCCTGAAGCCCAATGAAGCAATTCATGCATCAAAGCCAGCCCTTGGGAGGATGTGGCCGTAAAGGTGCGCACGCCCGCAGAGGCTGCGCCGATAAGAGCCGCCATGGCCGAGTGTTCACTTTCCACGCGCAGAAACCGGGCTTTCAGGGATCCGTCAGAACAGAATTCGGAGAGCAATTCCACAATATGGGTCTGAGGCGTGATGGGATAAGCCGAGATCACCTGGACTCGACACAGCCGCACGGCTTCGGAGACGGCATGGCTGCCTTCCACCACTTTTTTCATGAGCGGCCTCCCGTTTCATTTTCCACCAAGGACATGGCGTTTCGAGGGCATTCCACGACGCAGACGCCGCAACCCTTGCAGTAGTCCAGATTAATATGGCGACCTTGGGTCGAAGCGTCCTTGCATACGGCAAGATCCGGACAATACAGACGGCAGTTGTCACACTGGTTGCAAAGTCCGCAGTTGAAGCAGCGTTCGGCTTCGCGAATGGCCAGAGCGGCCGAGACTTTCAGATCAATTTCAGCGAAACTTTGCAGCCGTTCCTCTTTAAGCAATCGGGGTTGCACAAGACGAGGGCTGTAAAGGAAGTGATCTGTATTGATTTCCTCAAAAGTGACCACATGGGAATTTCGGCGGCACCGTTCTCCTTCAAGGTAGATTTCCATAGACAGGGAAGGTCCCGGTCCGATGCGACAACGGGATAGACGGTCGGTGACGGCGTCCCATCCTGTTCGGAACAAAACATCCAGGGCCATAGCCGCTTCTTTGCCGGACCCGATAGCATGAGCCACGGATTTGCTTTGCGCCGCCAAATCCCCACCATAGACCATCGTCGCCCTCCCTGGTTGATGCACCATAACGCTGTTGGCCAGGCGCAGAACATGAGATGAGCTTTCATTGGGAGGATTGAGCCAGGGTTCTTCGGCGGTGTTTCCCAAGGCCATAAAGACCTTGGAAGCTACGAGATGGGTGGTTCGACCGGGAATCGGCTGCACTTTGGCGCGTCCGCCTTCTTCTGAAATCACTTCCATTTGTTGCAAGGTTAACAAGAGTCCTTCCGAGTGCCTGCTTATTTCCACAGGTGTCCATAGTTCCATAAGCTCGACGCCTTCTTCCAAGGCCATGAGCACTTCGTGGCTGAAGGCCGGCATATCTTGCCGACGTCTTCGGTAAACCATGATCGGGCGAGCGCCGAGTCTCACGGCGCATCGAGAAACATCCACAGCCGTGTTGCCGCCACCGATCACGGCCACGGTTCCAGACAGCGAAGGCAGTTCCCCCGAACGCACCTTTTCCAGAAAAGGCAGGCCTTGTTCCACTCCGGGCAGATCCTCTCCGGGGATTTTCAAGTGAACGTTTTCGTAATGGCCGCATCCCAAAAACACGGCAGCGTAACGTTCCGACAGGCTTTTCAGAAATTCTTCAGATATTTTTTGACCACAATGGAGACGAACACCCAGAAGACGAATCCATTCCAGTTCCCGCTGCAGCACCGCAACGGGCAGCCGGTAGGCAGGAATCCCCCAACGCAGCAAACCGCCGGGTTCAGAGCGTGCTTCAAAAACGTCGCAGGAATAGCCCAAACCGGCAAGGAAATAAGCAGCAGCAAGGCCGCTCGGCCCCGCCCCCACCACAGCCACCGTTTCTCCATGGTTGGATGCCCTTTTTCGCAATTCCGGCTGCAGACCGTAGCGCATGGCCGTGTCTGCCACAAATCGTTCTACCGTATGAATGGCTATGGGTTCGTCAAACGGACCCCGATTGCACCGCGTCTCACAGGGATGAAAACACACTCGACCGCAGACACCGGGAAAGGGGTTTTCCTGAAGAATCGTCTCCCAGGCTTCCTTAAAAAGGCCTTGACCCACAAGCATTTCCACGCGGGCAATATCTTCGCCAGCCGGACAAGCCACGCTGCAGGGCGCTGTCTTTTCGTCGTAACGCGGCTGAAGAAAACGCCATGATCCGGTCTTGTTACTCTCCGTGGTGGTGCTGGAACGAGGAATAAAGGGCACTAAGCGCGAAGGTGTCGATAGATTTCCCATAAGAACCTCTCTGTGGACTGCCGTCATGAAACGGCAGAGGAAGAAATGCTAACGGACCCAGAAACGCCCTTTCGACTTGGGCTGGATTCCGCAAAGATCACAGCGTCAAAGGCTTCGCGGGCTGCAGCCATATTGTTTTCAGGTTTTATGGGAATTTCTTCTTGAATGGCATGAAGAACGGCTTCCAAAGGCGGCATGCCGAGAACCCGTGCGAAAGCCCCCATCATGGCCGTATTGACGATGGGATGGGTGCGGGTGCCCAGGGAATGTTTGAGAGCGATACGCGTGGCGTCCACCGTGGCGATTCGAAAGGCCGCAAAGGAAGCCTGCATTTTCATTCCTTCCGGCGCGTTGATCAGAATCCATCCGCCCGGCTTCAAGCCTCGTGTCACATCCACAGCCGTGACTAAGGACGGATCCAAAACCACCACATGATCCGGTGTGTAAACGTTGGTTCGAATGAAAATCTTGTTCGTGTTCAAGCGCAGGTAAGCTTCCACGGGCGCGCCACGCCTTTCCACACCGAATAAGGGAAAACTCTGCACGAAATACCCGGCTTGAAAGAAGGCCTTGGCCATCAGTATGGAAGCCACCACCGTTCCTTGTCCACCACGCCCATGAAATCTCACTTCGATCATTGCCGCCATCCTTGTTCGTCTCTATGGGCGACTCCACACCACGATCACGGCTTTGGCCGTGCCTTCACCCACGCATCGGAAACTGTGACTGACTTCGGAATCGAAATAAAGACTGTCTCCCGGTTCCAAAATTTCCACTCGATCCGGAGTGCGAAATTCCAGACGCCCTTCCATAAGGTAAACGAATTCTTCACCCTCATGGCTTACAAAGACCATGTCCTCGGTGGGCATCGTTGGAAATTCCACCAGAAAAGGTTCCATGTGTTTGTCGGGTTTGCGGTTTTCAAGGGTTTCGTAAATGTAGGTCACTTCCCCGGACATGTGATGCGGGCGTTTTTCCAAACGCTTTCGATCGGCCTTACGAGTCAGGGAAATCGTGATACCGCTGGGCTGGTCTTCAAAGAAGTAAGCCAGTCCCACCTGAAAGGTCTTGGCAAGCTTGAGCAGCGTGGCCACGGGAGGGACAAGTTCGCCGCTTTCCATGTGGCTCAGCATTTCTGGGTCAAGACCAGTGCGTGCCGCAAGATCCTGAATGGTCAGCCGGAATTTATCTCGTAATTCCTTAAGCTTGTATCCCAGCTTGAGATCCTTCAGTTCATGGCTTTCATCTTCTCTGGCTGGCATAAGCGGCCCTCCTTCCATGGCGTGGCCTCTCGGTGTAGACCACAGGCAGAACGCAAAAATTGCAGTTGAAAGATTTGACACTCAACAGATCCTTCTTGTGTTGCATATGTAACTGACAGAACGGGGAACTTCAACGCCGCTTCACGGTCTGGGGAACTTTTCGGCATGGGGAAGGCAATTGAGGCAGTTAAAAGGGATAAAGAGGGGAGACGGGTGGAGCGGCCGGCGGCCGCTCCACCCTTTTAGGGGATGGCTAAAATTTCCGGTGAATAATGGCTTTTTTCAGCTGGGCGATGGCTTCTGTGGGATTCAACTGTTTCGGACAAGCCTCCACGCAGTTCAAAATGGTATGGCAACGCCAGGCGCCATCTCGGTCGTTGATGATTTGTAAACGTTCGTCGGCTCCTTCATCCCGGGAATCGGCGATGAAACGCCAAGCCTTCAGCAGAGCTGCGGGGCCCAAGTAATTGGGATCCGCCCAAAAACTGGGGCACGACGTGCTGCAGCAAGCGCACAAGATGCATTCGTAAAGGCCGTCGAGTTTTTTGCGATCTTCGGGGCTTTGTAGTCGTTCCCGGTCCGAAGGCGGTGGTGTTTTGGTGATCAAGTAAGGCTTCACCAGGTAGTACTTGGCATAGAAATCGGTAAAGTCGACAACCAAATCTTTGATCACCGGCATGGACGGCAGGGGCTGCACCACGATGGGTTCCTTAAGGTCCTCGATGTGGGTGATGCATGCCAACATGTTCACGCCGTTAATGTTCAGTCCATCAGAACCACACACGCCTTCTCGACACGAGCGGCGATACGCCAAGGTACCGTCCTGTTCCCAACGGATCTGGTTGAGGCCGTCCAAAACCATCATGCCGGCGCGACGCAGTTCAACGCGATAGTCTTTGTAATAGGGCCGGCTGTCCTTTTCCGGATCATATCGAAAGATGGAGAATGTCACCGTCTTTGCCATCTCATGCACCTCTTCTTTCTCCAACTTCAGAACGCCCATGGATTCGCCCAGGCGCAGATAAGCTCTTAATAAACACGTTCCTTGGGTTCAAAGGTCGGCACTGTAAGGGGTTTCATGCGCACCGGCTTGTAGTCCAAATGGATGGTTCCATCTTCGTCCATGGTGGCCAAGGTATGCTTATGCCAGTTGGCATCATCCCGTTTCGGGTAATCGTCCCGGTAATGGGCCCCCCGGCTTTCTTGGCGGGCCAGAGCCCCTTCCACGATGGCTTTGGAAAAATCCAGCATATGGCCCAGTTCCAGTGTTTCAATGAGGTCTAAATTAAAGGTCAAGCCTCTGTCGGCGATGCCCACCTTTTTAAAACGTTCACACAGTTTCTTGAGGATTTCCCGTTGGGTTGTCAGTGTTTCCTCAGTGCGGAAGACGCCGCAGTTGAACTCCATGGTTTCCTTCAGTTCATCCCAGATGAAGCCCATGCGTTCCGGACCGTTTCCATTGAGAAGGTTCTTGACTTCCGCAATGCCTTTTGAGCCTGCATTTTCCGGAAGGGGCACATGTTCGGGAAGGGATTCGGCAAATTCTGCCATGCGCTTTCCTCCCACCTTTCCAAAAACCATGATGTCCAGAAGGGAGTTGGATCCCAGGCGATTGGCTCCATGCACCGAAGCGCAGGCGGCTTCTCCCGCGGCGTAAAAACCCTTGACCGGTTCTTCAGGCTTTTCCATGTTGCCCACGACCACTTCGGCAAAGCGGTTGGTGGGAATACCTCCCATGGAATAATGGGCGGTCGGTGTGACGGGAATGGGTTCTCTGGTACAGTCTACATGGGCGAACACATAGGCCAATTCCCAAATACCGGGAAGCCGTTCATGAATGATGTCCGCTCCGATATGGTCCAGCTTGAGCAAGATATAGTCGCCTTTGGGACCACAGCCTCGCCCCTGACGCATCTCTTCGGCCATGGCTCGTGAAACCACGTCCCGAGACGCCAGATCCCACACTGTGGGGGCGTAACGCTTCATGAAGCGTTCCCCGTCCTTGTTGAGCAAGTAGCCGCCTTCCCCACGTACCCCTTCCGTGATGAGGTTTCCAACGCCGTAAATGCCTGTAGGATGGAATTGAACGAATTCTAAATCTTCAACGGGCAATCCGGCCCGCAACGTTAAGGACAGGCCGTCACCCGTGTTGATATGCGCGTTGGAGTTTGTCTTGTAGACGCGAATGTACCCCCCCGTGGCAAACAACGTGGCTTTGGCATGGAAGATATGAAAGCCTCCGTTGGCGATATCCCAGGCCAGCACACCCACCACATGGCCTTCGTTCATAAGCAGTTCCAAGGCGAAGAACTCGTTATAGAAAATAACGTGGTTTTTCACACATTGTTCATAAAGCGTGTGAAGCATGGCGTGACCGGTACGGTCCGCAGCGGCGCATGTCCGGCAGATGGCTTCCTTGCCGAAGTGCTTGGTGTGACCGCCGAAGCGGCGCTGAAAAATCTTGCCGTCCTGCAAGCGGCTGAAAGGCATGCCCATGTGTTCCAGTTCGATGACCACTTCCGGGGCCATTCGACACATGAGCTCTATGGCGTCTTGGTCACCCAAATAGTCACTTCCCTTGATCGTATCAAACATGTGCCAGACCCAATCGTCGGGCTCTACGTTGCTCAAGGAAGCCGCCACACCCCCTTGAGCTGCCACCGTGTGGGATCGCGTGGGGAACACTTGGCTGAGCACCGCCGTATTCACAGATTTGGAAGCCTCCAGAGCCGCTCGAAGACCCGCTCCCCCGGCTCCCACAATCAAAGCGTCATGTTTATGGACTGTGACTGGTATATCTCCCATGGTAACCTTTGCTCCTTTGTCGCTAGGCTTGCACTTTGAGAGTGACGATGGTGAGGACGCCCAGCCCGAAAAATCCAATGGCCACAACCCACAAAGCCCCCACAAGCACCGCTCGAATTCCCGACGCATGCACGTAATCGTCGATGATCATCTTAAACCCGTTCATGGCGTGGTAGACGGCGAAGACCAGAAAGGCGATATCCAAAGCCTTCCATGCCGGAGACACCATTCGTGCCATGACTTTTTGGTACGTGACGGGCCCTTCTGTGGCGTAATGCAACACCCAGAAATGCAGAAACAGGGTGATAAGCAGGGCGACACCCGAAACACGCTGAAAGAACCAGTCAAACGCTCCTGACCGACCAGATCCGAAATATTTTCCCAACATTTTCAATCCTCCCTCGTCGTGAAGTCGTGAATCGTAACTCGTGAAATCGTGAAGTCGTGAGTTTTTTGGTCCTAGAGAGTGGAACCGAGAACTCGCGAATCCCTGGATCGAGTTCATTTGCTTTTAAAGCTGCTACCGTTCCCCGTCCTCACGATCCCACCATTCACGACTTCACCATTTACGACTTCACGACTTCACGACTTCACGATTTCACGACTTCACGATTTCACGACTTCACGATTTACGATTTCACGACTTCACGCCTCTAAAGTCCGAAAGCCAGCCGTAGCATGGGCACGGCGCCTGCTGCGACCAAAACGGCGGAAACACCCAGGACAACATAGACGGCTTTACGCATGAGACTTCGATTGGCCAGATTGCCATAGTCGATGAAAACCACACGTAGGCCGTTCAATCCATGATAGACCACCGTCGCCAGCAACCCGATTTCAAGAAGGTGAAAGAAAGGCGACTGAACGACGCCCATGACCTCATTGAAAGCCTCTTCCCCCTGAGCCAGGTGGTGGATCACCCAGATATGAAGGAAAAGGTAGAGGCCCAAAAGGATGCCTGTGGCACGGTGAAGAATCCAGGCCAAGTAGCCTGGATGCAACTTGTAGCGGACCTTGGGTTGGAAGACGACTTTCTTCATGTGAACCCTCCTCATGTCAACGGAAAACTTCCCACCTCGTTGTCTTCAAAGCGAACGGTTTCAAACCGTTCGTCGACACCGAGGTCACCGATTGATTCCGTCAAGCCGTTTGTGCGTAAAGGCGAATGCCTTCTTGGTAGAGGTCGCCGCCATGAACGTCATTGGCCACAATGACCGGAAAGTTTTTCACCTCCAGTCTCCGCACAGCCTCGGGACCAAGTTCAGGATAGGCGATCACTTCCGCCGAGACGATGCTTCGAGCCATCAGGGCTCCGGCACCACCGATGGCGGCGAAATAAACGGCTTTATACCGCTGCATCGCTTCCTTAACAGCGTCGTTACGAGCCCCTTTACCGATCATGCCTCGCAGGCCGTGACGAATAAGAAGCGGGGCGTAGGCGTCCATACGGTAACTGGTGGTCGGTCCGGCGGCTCCTACCGGTCGACCGGGTGCGGCCGGGGACGGACCTACGTAGTAGATCACCTGTCCTTCCAGGTCAAAAGGCAACGGTTTTCCACGTTCCAAAAGCTCCACAAGGCGTTTGTGGGCCGCATCTCGAGCGGTGTACAGGACACCGTTGAGCAGCACACGATCTCCAATCTTCAAGGACGTGACGTCGTTTTCGCTCAGTGGGGTTTCCAAAACGATGGCATTGGGCATCATGGAGCATCTCCTCGGTGCGCCTTGCCAAGGCGTATGGGTTCCGGCACAGAAGGCCTCAAAGATGGCTTACAAAGAAGCTTGCTTATGCCGTGCGGCATGGCACTGAATGTTCACCGCCACGGGAAGACTGGCAATATGACACGGCATCATGGAAATGTGGACCGCGAGGGATGTGATGCGCCCTCCCAGTCCCTGAGGGCCGATGCCGAGGCGGTTAATAGCTTCAAGCCAGTCTTTTTCCAAAGCCTGAAGTTCCGGGTCTGGATTAAGGCTGCCCAATGGACGAAGCAGGGCCTTTTTAGCCAGCAGTGCGGCTTGTTCAAAGGTTCCACCGATGCCTACTCCCACGATGGTCGGCGGGCATGGATTGGGACCCGATTCTTTCACCCGCTGCACCACAAAGTCCTTGACCCCTTGAACCCCCACGGCAGGTGTGAGCATCGTCACGCGACTCATGTTCTCACTGCCGCCTCCTTTGGGAGCGAGGATGAGGCGAAAATGGTCGCCTGGTTGCAGATCAATATGGATGATGGCAGGGGTGTTATCGCCCGTGTTTTGCCGCGTGAACGGGTGGCAGATACTTTTCCTGAGATACCCGTCCCGGTACCCTTGACGAACACCTTCTTCAATGGCCTCACGCAAAGCCCCTCCAACGATATGGACCTCTTGGCCAAGTTCCACGAAGACCACCGCAAATCCCGTGTCCTGGCACATGGGGATTTTTTCTTCGCGGGCGATTTGAGCGTTTTCGATCAATCGCTTAAGGATGTCTCGACCTGTAGGGGATTCTTCCTTTTCCAAAGCAGCCTCAAAGGCCCTCACCACATCTTCACCTAACTCCGTGTTGGCGCGAATGGCCAAATCCCGAACGGTGCGCACAATATCATCCACGTGAATGGAACGCATGGATTCTCCTTTGTGGCTCAACATGTTCCAGAAACTGGAAATCTTGACAAAAGATTCCGAAATCAACTCGGCGGGGAAATGCTAAATCGGGGCGCCATGAAAAGCCGCCCTCAAGGATGGGTCGGCGCAACTTGTCCATGAAAGAAGGTCTCCCAGAAAACACGCCGTTTCGCACGCACATGACCGTCACCGATGGGAACTCTCGCGGGAGATCCTTGACCGTCACGTGCGCTTGTAATCCAAAGGTGTTAGGGTGTCAATCGTTTCTCGGCGTCAAAGTGAACGGAATTCACCCGATCATTTTTTGGGGAAGAAACAGGGCTATTTGAGGGAAAAGCGTGACAAGAACGACCATGAGAATCATGATCACGAAGAAGGGAAAAGTGGCCTTAAGGATGAAACCCACGTCCCTATGGCTCATGGACTGCAATACAAAAATGCTGAAACCGACGGGTGGTGTCACTTGGGAAAGTTCCACCATGAAGACCAGAAAGATGCCGAACCATAACGGGGAAAATCCCGCATGCACCACCATGGGCAAGACAATGGGCAGGGTCATGACCACCAGCGAAATGCCGTCCAAGAGCATACCGAGAAAAAGGTACATGAGGCCCAGGATGAAAATCAGCATGTAGGGAGAAAGCTGGAGTTCCGCAATGAAACGACTGACCGCCGTGGTGATGCCCAAAAACCCGACCACCTGACTCAAAAAGGCAGCCCCCATGATGATAAAAGTGATCATGGTGGATGTGCGCACGGCACTCCTTAAGGCGTCCTTAAAGACATTCCAATTCATGGTGCGGAAAAGCAGGCCTAAAACGAAAGCCCCCAGAACCCCCAAGGCAGCCGCTTCCGTCGGTGTGGTATAGCCCAGGTAAATGCCGCCCAGAACCACGGCAATGAGGCCTAGAACGGGAGCCAAGTCCCACAAGGACCGGAAACGCTGCGCCCAGGTAAAGGTCTCTTCTTGGGGCGGGACAATGCTTGGATTCACGATGGCGCACAGAGCGATATAAAGCGAATAGAAGCCGGCCAGCAACAAACCCGGCAGAATGCCTCCAATGAAAAGTTGACCGATGGAGGTGTCGGAAAGAATGCCATAAATGATCATGATAAGGCTCGGGGGAATCAAGAATCCCAAGGTTCCTGCGCCGGCCAAGGATCCCAGAGCGAGAGACTCGCTGTAGCCTCGCTTTGAAAGTTCGTCCAGAGTGATCTTGCCCACGGTGGCCGTGGTGGCGGCGCTGGATCCAGAGACGGCGGCAAACAAAGAGCAGGCGAAGACGTTAATATGCAACAGTTTACCGGGAATGCGATTGAGCCAGGGCACAAGCCCGTTGAACAGCTTGTCTGATACGGCTGTTCTGTGTAGCAGTTCCCCCATGAAAACGAAAAGGGGTAAGGCCGTCAGAGACCAAGAATTGACACTGTTCCATATGGAATTGGCAAGAAGGTTGCCAATTTTGGTCCATATGGAAAAACCGGGTGGAAGATGCAACTCGGCGAGAAGCATGCCGGCAATGCCGGCGGCCATAAGAGAAAATCCGATCCACAGGCCCGACAGCAGAAACAAAAACATGATGCAAAAGACGGTGATGGAAAGCAGAAGCGGATCTGCAATCATGAGCTGGCTTCTCCAAACATTTTTTTCATTGGGACAAGAAAACTGAAGAACGGGATCGCGACGCCTTCCAACGTGAAACAGCCGCCACTGCGTGCGCCAACAGGGACACCAGGAAAAGCATCAGACCTAAGGGGATGGCCGCTTGGGGAATCCACATGAGTGTTTGCGAAGGAGTCTCCGAAACCATCTTTAAGCTGTACGCTTCACGAACCAGCAAGAAGGAATACCACAGAGCAAATCCTGTCAAAGCCAAAGCCGCCACGGCAGTCCAAAGATCCAGTAAGGGTTGGAAACGTCCGCTGAGTCGAGACAAAATAACTTTAACGCGAATGTGTCCGTCGGTTCCCAGGGTGTATCCCAGCCCAAAGAAAACCACCACCACGTACAGATAAGCGCTGTACTCATCGGTGATCATTGTGGATGTGTTTAAAAAGGATCGAAGAAACACTTCCAGAAGGATGAGAAGAACAATAAGGATCATAGCCACGGAGGAGATAGAGACAGCAATTTCGGACAGTTTTTTGACAAATGGGGTGATCTTTTCCATGCCCTATCATCTTGTTGCAACAAGCTTAAGGTTACGGATGTGTTCCTCAAGGAGCAGCTGAAAAACCGCCCCTTGAGAGAAAGATGACGGAAGGCTAAACAAGCCAGGGACCGTCTGGCCCATGAAGCCTCGGCTCCTAGGGATTGTCCTTTACTTCTTCTTACGAAAGCCTTCCACGGCCGAAGCCACATCTGCCCCTGCATCCGCCAAGAAACCCTTGATAATGGTGTCAGCAGCCTTATCCAATTCAGCTGCCAAAGCAGCGTCTGTATCACTGATCCCCATGCCGTTTTCCGCAATGGCCTTCAAAGATTCTTCATTGTCGGCCGCCGATTTTTTCCACTGCAACTCCTGAACCTCAAGAGCCGCCTTTTCCATGGCCGCTTTTTGGCTGGGGTTCAAAGCTTTCCAGTAATCCAGGTTGATGACGACCATGTTGAGCGGGTAGGCGTAGTCAATTTTCTTGAAGTATTTCAGGACTTCCCAGAGCTTGGCGTCTCGTCCCGAAACCGCAGACGTGAGCACGGAATCGATCATGCCCGTGCGTAAAGCCGCATAGACTTCACCCCAGGGAAGGGACACCGGGCTTCCTCCCAGGTTGGCCAGAAAGTCCGCCCCGTTCTTATCGTAGGTTCTTGTCTTAAGCCCTTTGATGTCGGCGGCCGTCTTGATTTCCTTGGTGGTAAAAAGGCCGCTGGGGGGCCATGGTGCCACGTAGAGGATCTTTTGGTTCCATTTGGCCGCCGCTTTATCGTACAGGTCCTTGCAACTCTCGTAGAGCTTGAAGGCTTCCTCATAGGATGTCACCATGCGAGGCAGAGAGCTGATGCCAAAAGCTTTTTCACTGCCTTGCACCACTCCCATAAGAATGTCCGACATGGGCACCGTGCCGTCCTTCACCGTTTTAAGCAATTCGGGCCCTTTGAAGCCCAAGGCGCCTCCCGGATGCACCGCAATGTCCACGGTGCCTCCGCTGTATTCCTTGACGCGCTTGGCGAATTCCTCAGCTCCTTGAGAATGAAAATTACCGGCCGGGTAGATGGCGTTCAGATTCATCTTCACCACATCGGCGGCCCATGCCGAGCCGCACGCGACGAGAAGCAGGGCGAGAAAAGGGATCCAGACTTTTCGAACCATTCTTTTTCCTCCTTTGTGTTTCTTGTAATGTTCCTTGCCACCCTGTGCGCCAAGAACCCCGGATCATGACTGTCCCTTTTAAAGAAAGGCACGATCCCGGGTCAAATCCTCGTTCGGGTCCACCTGAACGAGACCGAACCTGTAAGGACCGTAAAACATGGTAAAGAGTCTTTTGTTTCGCACATGCTCGAAGGTGAGGGCAAGCAAAAGCTTTCAGCGTGAATGCTCAAAAGCTGTTCACGCAAAGACTGCTGCTTGCGTCAGGTTAAGACGCGATGCATCGGAGCCACTTCGATACCGGAACTTTCCAAAGCCTCTCGTATGGTTGCCGCCAACCGCCATGCGCCCGGTGTGTCCCCGTGAACACATAAGGTGTCCGCTTCCATGGGAATATCCTGGCCGTTAATGGATTGAACTTTCTTTTCGCGAACCACTCGTAACACGCGGTCTCGCACCGTCGTAGGGTCATGAAGGACGGCTCCGGGCATGGAACGGGGAGCCAAGGCGCCGGTTTCTAAATAGGCCCGATCGGGAAAGAATTCTCGAGCCACCATGATCCCTTCCACGACGGCCATGCGTGCCAGAACACTGTCCGGCTGGGTGACCAGGATCAATCGGCGATCAAAAGACTTGACGGCGTCACAGACTTCTTTGGCCAGCCGTTCGTCAAAGGCGGCCATGTTGTAAAGAGCGCCGTGAAGCTTAACGTGCTGCAGGTTGGCTCCGTAGGCACGAGCCACGCCGTAAAGGGCTCCCAGTTGGTAGAGTAAATAATGTTTCACTTCACCGGGAAATGTCTGCAAGGCACGTCGCCCGAAGCCCATGAGATCCGGAAACCCTGGATGGGCTCCCACCGCCACTTCATGGTCTAAAGCAAGCCGAATGGTGGCGCCCATGACCATAGGATCCCCTGCGTGGTACCCACAAGCAATGTTGGCCGACGTGATGGAACGAATGACCGCCGCATCATCTCCCAAGGCATAGGATCCAAAACCTTCCCCCATGTCACAATTAATATCGATCCTCATAGGTCACGACTCCCTCTGTGCGAAGCAGCGCTCCAAAAATCGCCGAAAAAGAAAAGCGTTTTTTAGGTAAAGTTCTCGAGCTTTCCAAATGCTGATGCTTTGAAAACGAACGGAACGACCCGGGGCGGTTTGGACCAACAGCGGCAGATCCCCGGAAAACACGGTAGCGATCTTGGCGTACCCTCCTGTGGTGGGCCGATCCGCCAAAAGCACGAAAGGCAAGCCCTCCCCGGGGACTTGAATAGCTCCAAAGGCCAGCCCGTCTGAAATGATGTCGGCCGCAAGCCGATGTTGGAGTCGAGGGCCTTCCAGCATCATGCCCATGCGATCGCTGCGCGGAGTCACCTGGTACAAAGCTGAAACGAAAAGATCGATCGATGAGGGAAGAAAGGTGTCTTGCTGAGGTCCAAGAATGACACGGATGGTGGGATGTTCTTGGTAGGCTGGGCGCAACCTTTCGGGAATGCGGATCAAAGGAGGATGTTGCGTCGAACCCGTAGCCAAGACATCTCCTCGGCGCAAGGCTCTGCCCTCCAGCCCTCCGAATCTTCCTCGAAGATACGTGGATCGACTTCCCAAAACCAAAGGTACGTCAATACCCCCAGCTAGGCACACATAGTGCCACGTGCCCAAGCCTTCGGCTTCGACCCGAAGCACATCTCCGGGTTCAGCCACATGTGAAGTCCAGGAAGCCACCGGATGCTCGTTGAGAAAAACTTGAGGGTTAAAGCCTGTGACGGCAATGAAAGTGCGGGCAAGAAACCGCGCTTGAAAGCCGCCCACGGAAATTTCCAGGGCTGCTGCATCAGGGGTGTTGCCCACGAGCACATTCCCAAGCTTCAAGGCCGCACGGTCCATGGCCCCGGAAACAGGGACCCCTTTATCCTGGTATCCGTAACGCCCTCCGTCTTGAACGGTGGTCAGCAGCCCCGGTTCTTCAACGTGTAAGGTTTTCATACTGGTTCCTAGAGATGGCATAAAACCGTACCTTCATTCCCGCTTCCACCAAAAAAGGAGGTTCTCGACGAACATCGAAAAGCCGAAGCGGCGTTCGGCCGATAATCTGCCACCCGCCGGGGCTCTCGATGGGATAAATGCCCGTCTGTTGCTCAGCAATACCCACACTGCCCGCGGGAACCTTGGAACGCGGCGTCTTTTTCCGGGGTGTGGCAAGGCTGGCATCCAATCCGCCCAGATACGGAAACCCTGGAGTAAACCCGATCATGTACACATGATAGATAGGGGCTGTGTGTCGCCGAACGACTTCATCCTCAGTCAGACCATGGAAAGCGGCCAGTTCGGCCAAATCCGGCCCACATTCTCCTCCATAACATACGGGAATGTCCACACAGGTTTCAAAATCTTGATCACCATCTTGAAGTTCCGTCAGAAACTCATCGATGGTCGTCATGAGGCGTTCGAGGGAGCAGAGCTCCGGATCGTAATGCACAAAAAGGGATCGGTAGGTGGGATTGAGGGACAGAATGCCGTCCGGCGGCCTTTGTTTGAAGCTACGGTATAATGCGTGCACCTTTCGGTTCACTTCCAGATCGATGCCATCGCCAAGTTCCACCGAAAGGGCCGTCTCTCCACAGAGGCGAAACCGAGGAAAAACGTTCATGATGTGTCCTTCTTGTCATAACCCAGGGTCATTTCAGGCTCGTTTCCCTACGGCCCTAAGCCGACAGGTTATCCTGTTCCTAGGAGCGAAGACCTTCAGCGCTGCGCATCGCGCTTATCTGGCATAACCCGCACTCGATATCCAGAGGAAAAGTGAACGCTCTTGATGAACGGGCGAACTTTTCTTTTTTGGGCTTGACTTGGCCTCAGCTCTTTGGGATAAACTCCCACTGACAAGTCCTGCGCCCTTCACGCATTTCCCATGAACTCGGTGTTTTTCTCTTTCTTATTCGTGCGGCGATCCTCTATGTCAAGACTGCCTGTCTTCTCGGCACGAACGGGGTCGGTTGTTTGCAGCAGGGCGAAATTGTCTTGGTTTAGAGAAAGGAGGTGGGATGATTTAAGGTGTGTGAACCCGCCCGAAAGAAATGGGTCGGCGGTGGGTTCAAGAAAGGAGGAATCTTTTTCTTTGCCGTTTTCACAATCATTTTACTTCGTTCTGTGACAATTGGCGTGCAAAGTGGATACACTCCTTAACGCACGACGATGCAGCTGCGGCAGCGCCGATTTCAGCGATGGAGATTCCTTTACGGAAACTGTTCACATCCTGTTCCAATGAAACAGCGTGTCGTGATGCCTTCCAGTGTCCCTTCCCCTGTCATTTTCTCAGGACTCTCTAGGTTAGATTCTCTTGCCAGACACAAGCTTTGTGTTGAGGGCCGGTTTCTTCGATGATGCCTTCATTGAAGAAAACAGGCCGGGACGGCCGCAAGGGCTTCAGAGTCGAACTCCTTAAATAGGAAGGGAAGGAGGGAGAAAAATGGCGGATAAAGTTCCAGGAAGAGCGTGGGTGGTCACGTTTGCAGGAACCGCCATTAACCTGTGTTTGGGTATCCTTTACGCCTGGAGTGTTTGGGCAAAGGAACTTATTAACGAGAAAATGGTCGGACAGCCGATGACCGGCCTCAACGAGGGCTGGAGCTTTCTCAACAACGCTCAGGCATCCGTGCCGTTTTCCTTGTGCGTCATTATCTTTGCGCTTTTAATGATTCCCGGGGGTCGTATTCAAGACAAGTTCGGCCCAAAGGTTGGAGCCACGACAGGAGGTTTGTTCCTTGCGGCTGGATGCCTTTTGTCCGGGTATCTAAAATCCTACACAGGCCTCATTATTGGTTTCGGGGTCTTGGGCGGTATCGGCATGGGCATCGGTTATGCCGCTCCGACCCCGGCAGCTCTCAAATGGTTCGGCCCACATAAGCGTGGCCTCATTGCAGGCCTGGTGGTCGGCGGCTACGGCGGCGCCGCCTTGTACGTATCTCCTTTGGCGGCGTACTTGATCAAATCGGGCGGTCTCTCTTACAGCTTTTACTTCCTGGGCATTATGTTTGCGGCGGTTACCATCATTGCCGGTCAGCTCCTGGCCTGGCCTCCTCCCGGCTATGTGCCTCCGGCGCCTCCTGTGAAAGCCGGTCCGACCCCCAGCATCACGAAGGTGGATTGGGCGGCGGGGGACATGGTGAAGACGTGGCAGTTCTATGCCTTGGTCTTCATGTTCATCGGCACGACCCAATCGGGTCTTCTCATCATTGCCAATGCGGCGAAGATCCTTGCGGAAGCAGCCAAAGAAAACCCGTTCTTTGCGGCTAACGCCTGGATTCTGGCTTCCTACGGTGGCCTTGTGAACGCCCTGGGCCGTGTGGGCACTGGTCTGTATTCTGATAAAATTGGGCGTGCCAATGCCTACAGCCTCAACTGTCTCGTGTCCGCCTTGTGTCTCTTTGCATTGCCTGCCATCATCGCCTCGAAGAACCTGTTCTTCTTGTTCCTCGCTGTGGGGATTGCGTACTGGCAGTACGGCGGCGGGCTTGCTTTGATGCCGTCCTTTACGGCAGATTTTTATGGTCCGAAAAACCTGGGCTTCAACTACGGTTTGGTGTTCATCGGGTGGGGTCTCGGGTTCTTTATGGCTCGGCTAGGTGGGACCATCAAAGACATTACCGGAAGCCTGAACTGGGCGTTTTATCTCTCCGGTCTTGTTTTGGTCATCGCCGTGATTGTGTGCCGGCTCACGAAACGTCCTATGGCCGCCGGTGAAACGCGTTAGTTGAACCAGGGACCTCGTGGAAACGGTGGCACGGGGTTTCCTGAGAAAAGTCCTTCGAGAAGGAAAATGTTCATTGAAGGCTACGGGTGCTGGGCGCTCTGGCCTAAGGGAAGGCAGGAAGCAGACTTCCTGCCTTCCTGTTTCTGAGGTGTTGAGGAGGTGTTTTGGTCCATGGAAGTGCGTCCGCTTTTTCCCATTCCCTTTTTTCTCGATCCTGACCTTGTGGCTTTGGACGATGCCATCGCTTTTAGTGTTGCTGTTTTAGTGGCCGTATTGGTGAACGCAGAAGGACAGGCGTTTGTGGCAACCCTTCTTGGAGACAAACGCCCCGGAGCCAAGGATCGTCTTCATTTCAACGCCTTTCTCCATTTGGACCTTTTGGGCACCCTGTCTTTCTTAGCTACAGGCATGGGCTGGGGCAAAACTGTGTCCGTGGACACAAGCAAATTCAAATATCCCAATCTTTACCTTGTGATGACTCGAGCGGCCGGCCCCTTTGCCAATTTTCTCATGGCAAACATTGCCGGCAGTTTGGCCTGGCTTCTCAAAAGCCTTTCCCTGGATCCCCGGGTGTTTCTCATGGTTGTGGCGGTCAATTTGACCGTGGCGGTGTACCATCTCGTGCCGCTTCTGCCCATGGCGGGCGGGACCTTGTTTTCCGTCACTCTCATCCCCAAGGGTTCACGCCTGGAACAATCTTACCAGCAGTTGGGCCCTTACATTCTCTTGGCCGTCCTGGTTTTGGATCGGCTACTTCACGGGGAAATTGTGGGCAAGTTTTTGGCTCCTTTCGTCCGCGACCTTTTCAGCCTTTTGACCACGTAATCCCCCGGTTCAAGAAAGCGTCTTCTCAAGGCCATTCAGAACTTGGCTCTTGCCTCTCGAAAACGATACCGCTATGGTCCAACGCCGTGCCCTATGCCTTCAAGGCGAACGCCGTGCAACGAAAGCTTTTCTTTGGCAGGAAAGGTCGTCTGCGCGTAAAAAAGGGCGCTGCCTGAACAAGTGAGACAAGAGGGGAAGGGTTCATGCTGGGGACGACGCTCAATGTGACCACGGTGATTGTCGGCGGCCTGATTGGCAGCATGCTTGGAGCACGCTTGCCGGAAAAAACACAGCACACCGTCATGAACGGGCTTGGCTTGGTCACCTTGGTTGTGGGAATTCAGATGGCTTTGCAGACCCGGAACATTTTAATTGTTCTAGGAGGTGTCTTGCTGGGCGGTCTCTTGGGGGAAGTGCTTCGTCTTCAAAGCGGCTTGGAAAAGCTCGGAGGATTTCTGCAGAATATTTTCAAATCCAAGTCTTCATCATCCTTGAGCGAAGGTTTTGTCACGGCAAGCCTCGTTTTTTGTGTGGGCCCTATGGCTATTCTTGGATCCATTCAGGATGGCCTCGGCGGCGATTTCAGGCTTTTGGCCGTCAAATCCATGCTGGATGGGTTCGCAGCCGTGGCTTTTTCAGCTACTTTGGGGTGGGGTGTGATCTTGTCGGCTGGTAGCGTGTTCACTTTTCAAGGCTCTATAACCCTCATGGCCTCGGTTTTAGATCGTCTCTTGTCTACGAATATGATCGCGGAGATGTCCGCGACCGGCGGGTTGCTCATCATGGCCATCGGATTCAAGCTCCTGGGCATCAAAGATGTTCGAGTAGCCAATTTTCTTCCGGCATTGGCCGTGGCACCGGCTATTGTTTCCCTTCTACCCTGGATCCAGTCGTGGTGGCCGTTTTGATGGGCTCAAGGAAGCCGAAGAACACGGTCTTGCAGGACAAGGAGCGGGATGCATGAAGATTTTGGAATTTCCCGATACCATTCGAGATCTCATTGTTCCAAAGGTCTCCGGAACCTACGTGTACCGATGCCTGGCATGTCAGGCGACATTTGATGTGGGTCGGCTGCTTTACACCTGTCCGGAGTGCCGAAGTGTCTTGATGATTGAAGACGAGGATTGGGATCGCCTTAAAGAAACCCCGGGACCTCAGTGGCGGCGCATCTTTGATTATCGGGCTATGCTCAATGAGCCGTCCCTTAAAGGCATCTACCGATTCCATGAGCTTGTTGGCTCCATTTTACCCCTTGACGCAGTGATTTACTTGGGCGAAGGACACACCCCTGTGGTTCAGGCCAACGGGCGCATGCGGGACTGGGCGGGACGACCTTTCTTTTTCAAAAATGACGGCCAAAATCCCAGTGCCTCCTTCAAGGACCGCGGTATGGCCAGTGCCTTCAGTTACTTGCAGTATCTCATGAAAACCCGGGGGATGCGAAACGTTTTGGCCGTGTGTGCTTCCACCGGGGACACCTCTGCAGCCGCCGCGCTGTACGCTTCCTATTTCGTGGAAGGCGTCCGTTCCGCGGTGCTTTTGCCTCACGGCAAGGTCACTCCGCAGCAACTGGGTCAGCCCTTGGGCAGCGGCGCCCGGGTCATCGAAATCCCAGGGGTTTTTGATGACTGCATGAAGATCGTCGAATACCTTTCAGAACGTTACCCCGTGGCTTTGATGAATTCCAAAAATGCGTGGCGCATTTTAGGGCAGGAATCCTACAGTTACGAAATCGCTCAGGCGTTTGACTACGATGTGGAACGCCTCGTGGTTGTGGTGCCCATCGGTAATGCGGGAAACATTACAGCGGTCATGGCTGGTTTCCTGAAACTTTACGATCTGGGTATCATTCCAGCGCTTCCGAGGATTCTTGGAGTCCAGTCCGAACATGCCAACCCTGTGTACCTGTATTACGAGCAGGCGGACCCTCAAAAGCGTGTTTTTAAGCCTGTGACGGTCAAACCCAGCGTGGCTCAAGCGGCCATGATCGGTAATCCTGTGTCCATGCCTCGAGTCATTCGGTTGGTGGAGCAATTTCGGGATGTTGCCGGTGGAGATGCGGTCCAGGTGGTGCAGGTGAGTGAACAAGAAATCATGGACGCCATGCTTCTGGCGAATCGAAACGGTCATATTGCCTGCACGCAGGGTGGAGAATGCCTGGCGGGATTTCACCGAGCCGTGGAACAAGGGCGTGTGCCGAAAGGTTTTACCGGGGTTCTGGATGCCACGGCTCATGCTTTAAAGTTTGCAGGATTCCAGGAAAAATATTTCGAAGATCGCTTCGAACCGGAATTTCACGTGGTGCCCAAAGAATCCTTACGGAATAGGCCGGTTCTTGTGACCCCCGGGCCGGGCGTGCCCTGTCCCGAGCCGGGCAAGTCCATGAGGCCCGAAGATTTTCAGTCCTTCGTGGCCTCGACGGCTCAGGCCGTAGCAGCTCTCCTTGGTTTGAGCCAAGATTCTTAACCGGAGACAGTGAAGGAGGGAAGGGACAATGTCAAGCGCCGGGAAAGAATCCTGTCACGCCGCTCCGACCCGTGGAGTGTCCGGCTTGGTGCAATCGCGTGCTGAAGGTATCCTTTCCTATAAAGGAATTTTTCCCACGCTGGGACAAGACGTCTTTATTGCCCCGGGAGCGTGGGTGATCGGGGATGTGCATGTGGGGGATCGCACCAGTATTTGGTTCAACACGGTCGTACGTGGAGATGTGAATTTCATTCGTATCGGTTGTGAGACCAACATTCAAGACAACGTCACCTTACATGTGACCGGAAAAAAGTTTCCATTGTTCATTGGAGATCGCGTGACCGTAGGACATCAGGCCGTGGTCCATGGCTGTGTTGTGGAAGACGAGTGTCTTATCGGCATGGGCGCCATCGTTTTAGACGGGGCTCGCATCGGCAAGGGATCCATCGTGGCGGCTGGTGCCGTGGTCAGCCCGGGGACCGAAGTGCCGCCTGGAAGTGTGGTCATGGGGATTCCCGCCGAGGTCAAAAAAACACTCACGGAAGAAGAAAAGGAAAGAATTCGGGAAACGGCCGTCCATTATGTGACATTGGCTCGGCGTTACATGGAGGACGAGAGGTTATCCAAGGAACGGCCGATCAAGGGTTTTTTGGGATAAGGCTTCCTCGAGAGCTTTCACTGCTTGATGCAGGTCTTCTTCGATTAAGAGTTCCGCATCCCTGAGTTGTTCCAGGGATCGAAGTTCGGACCCGAGAGCCAAAAGAATGCGGTGATAGGACGACGGCTTGACCCCCCAGAGCTCATAGGGAATGTATATTTCCTCATAATGATCCCCTATGAAAAGATATTTTCCAAACCAGTCGAATCCATCCCTGCGATAGGGCCAATGGGGCTTCCATTGCCAAAGCTTTCCCACGGCTCTTTGCACCGGCTGAGAAGCCAGCAGGGAGGGTTGAACCGCCTGACCCAGTCGGTCTGAAAGAGCCTGATAGATTCCTTTGACCAGGTCGATATCCGTGATCACAAGCCCATAAAGATACCAGTCTTCGATGGTTTTCACCACAAAGGCCTGTTCTTCCAAAGTCAGGTAGTGGTAGCTTGGGCAGAAATGCCCATCGCAGAGTTCCGCGCCATAGAAAGAACAATCACGTAGGTCCTTGCCGTGATGGAGCAATGGATGAAGAAGGCATCCGACGCGCCGACAGGCCGCATCCAAAAAACCCACGAATTCACAGTTGAAAACGGTCTCAAACCTCTTGGCGTCTCCGTTGTCCCGGCTTCTCCAGTTTCGGCTGTGGGAGTGCAGTGTCTTTGGTGTTAGTTCGAGCGTGTCGTGCTTTATAAAAGAGCTGTTACGCTGCAGCCTGCAGCTCACGGCTTGACGGGTGTTGTCCTTGAAATTGTAAATGCCGCAGCAGGCGGCACAGGATTTTTGAGAGTCGGGCTGACACAGATGGATGGGGAAGCTGCAAGCGGACTTCATGGAACCGTTAGGCCCCTCGAAGCCACTGATGGGAAGGCTGCACCCAAAAACGCCCCGATGACTCGCCCTCGGATTCGATGCGAATGACCTTTTGATGTTCCAATTCGCCGGCGGCTTTCCACAAAGCCTCTTCTGAAGCGGTCCACTGGTGACGGACGAGCTCGAAACTGGGCTCACGGCCTTCATCTTCCAGGGCGCAGATCAAAATGTAGAGAGAAACAGCATGCACACTTACTCCTAGATCAAACACGGCACGATCCATCAACATGATCATCATTCCTTTGCATGGCCTAGAAAAGCAACACCGGGTCCAATGCGATCCAAAACTAACAGCCATTTTTATAGGCGTCAATGCAGCTTTTGGTGAAAGTGCTCGTTGCTTCCCGGTTCTTGGGCATGGTAGGAAGATCCTCGAATATGTTCCCTCACGAGAGGATGAGGCCATGGAAAAGGAGCTTCGCATGAATCTGGAAGACTGGAAGGCTTATCTAGAACAATGCTGGGATGCGGTACCCAAGGTGTTTCGATCGGAAAAATCCCTTCGCCGTACCCTGCAATGTGCGCTTTATGCCAAGCTGTCTGCAGACGGTCTTCTCGTGGTCGCGGATTACTTGCCTCCTCGAGCCGACCGCCCGGTGGATCTCATCGTTTTGGATGGAACGCCCCCGGCCATTGCCTGTGCTGTCTGTTTCGACGATGTGGTGACCCTGTATGCCGTGAAAACCCTGAGTTCCTTTGAAGCCGGGAAAAAGGTCATCTTCACAACTGGGCCGATCAAGAAAAAAGTGGAAGAAAGCCGCTTTTTCCTAAAACCAGGCATTCAGCACGTGCATCTGGAATGGGGCAACCCGGATTCAAGGAAGTAACCGACGAGCCTGAAGGAGGTCAGAGTTTTGTGCATTTGTTAACAATCTAAAAACAAAGACTTTTTTCTTGACCTGATCCGTTGGAACGTGAAGAATGAGAAGAAAGATTTTGCGATCGGTTTTTGTTTCAGGAAAGGAGGGAAGCGAGCCATTTTAAAAGAAAGGGGGTGAAGGAAAAGGTTTTTAAGGGTTTCTTTCTTTTTCTCGCGCGTGTGCCACGTGGTTCTTTTTGTCGTTCCTGTGGCGCCGAAAGTCCTTTCCGGTCTCGCAACGAGTGCCTGTTCCCTATCTGATGATTGCCGGATGAAATCTTTTTACGGGCGGCATCCTTCGACGATGGTCTCCTCTCTTTAAAGCTGTTTCAGATTGCAGTCGATACATTTCTTCGAATTCCTTCTTTTTTTCGTGATGTATGTGTCCCGGCGCTCAAGAAGGGTTGAGGCAAGGCTCTTTTTTGAAAAGGGCATCAGCCTTGCTGGAGCGGTGGGCGAAATGGATTCTAAAGAAGAGATGGAGGGTCCATGATGACAGCGCCGCAAGCAACCGTGGATAAGGTTCCGGGCAAAGCCTGGCAGGTGGTGGTGGCCGGGATTGTGGTCAATTTATGCCTTGGCTGTCTGTATGCCTGGAGTGTCTGGGTCAAATACCTTACCGACAAGAATTTGATGGAAGCTCAAGGTTGGGCGCCTCTCACGGCTGAACAGGCTTCCAACCCGGCTTCTTTGTGTATTCTGATCTTTGCCTTGCTCATGATTCCCGGAGGACGCATTCAGGACCGTTACGGCCCTACGATCGCGGCATCCATCGGAGGTATCGCCATCGGGTTGGGGCTTCTTTTAGCGGGGATCATGAAGAGTTACACGGGGATTCTTTTGGGATTCGGGATCGGCGGCGGTATTGGTATGGGTGTGGGTTATGCGGCGCCGACTCCGGCGGCTCTTAAATGGTTCGGCCCTCATAAAAGAGGTCTTATTGCGGGCTTGGTGGTGAGTGGTTACGGCTTGGCCGCCTTTTATGTGGCTCCCTTGGCCAACTGGTTGATCACCACTTACAGCATGAGCGCTTCCTTTTATGTGCTGGGTATTGCGTACTTGGTGGTAATCTTGGTCGCGGCCCAATTTCTGGCATGGCCCCAACCCGGTTATGTACCGCCTCAACCTACGGCGGCAGCCATGGCCGCCAAGGCGTCCACCCAAACACGGGCGGATTGGACCGCAGGGGAAATGCTCAAAACATGGCAATTCTATGCTCTGGCCATCATGTTCTGTATCAACACACAAGCCGGTCTTTTGCTCATCGGCCATGTGAACAAGATGATTGCCGGCATCATGAAGGCCGGCTATCTGTTGGTTTCCTGGGGAGCCATTTTCAACTCCGTGGGCCGTATTGGCACAGGCATCATTTCCGACAAGATTGGACGCACCAACGGCCTCATTGTGAACTACATCGCGGCGGCTTTGATCATGTTCCTGCTGCCCTACCTGTTCGGGCTTAAAAACATTCCTCTCTTGTTCCTCGCCTGCGCAGTGGGGTTCTGGTGTTACGGTGGCGGGTTGTCTCTGTTCCCGTCCTTTACGGCGGATTTTTACGGCCCCAAGAACTTGGGGTTCAATTACGGCTTGGTATTCATCGGCTGGGGTTTGGGTGCCTTTATGCCCAAGTTGGCCGGTCGCATCTACGACAAGTATCAATCCTATGACTACGCTTTCTACATTGCCGGGGTTTTGCTTATCGCGGGCATCATCCTGGCTCTTGTGACCAAGCGGCCCCGATACGCTTCGGAATAGGACGGTGAGGTGCCGTGAGGCCGCTCATGGCCTGGGAAAAAGGAGCAGGTGCAACACCTGCTCCTTTTTGTTTGAAATGAAAGCATCTTTTGTCATGAGAACAGGGATTTTCTCAGCGCACAAAAAGGGATGAAGCGGCATGTTACGGTCGGGAACGGTGGTGCTCGTGGGCTGTCGCGATGACGAGGCGGCATTGCTCAAGGACATGATCGGGCAGTTGGATGCGGGGCTGGTCGTTGGTGCTCTAGGTTCGGTGGATGAGCAGCAGATGCGTGGCAGTCCGGATCTGCGCCTGGTGATTGTTCGAGTGGGTGGGCGCGACAGCCGGCCGGATGTGGCATTGCAAAAGCTTCGCAACGTTGTGGGGCGTTCCGTGCCTGTGATGGCCCTGGTACCGCAGGGAAAAGGGCAGAGGGTGCGAGACATCCTTCGGGCCGGCGCCGATGACTATTGGATTTTGCCTGTGGACGAAAATGCCTTGCCCATACGACTTCAAGTGCTGTTGGAATGGGGGCATCGCATTCGGGAAACCATGCGCACCACAAGTCATAGCCAGGAAGGGCTGTGGCAACGTTTTCGTCACCGAATTCGTGCCGTTTTTGAACGGATTTTTGGAGCGGGATCTTTCTCGAATGAAATGCTGGAAAAAGGATCGGTGGATACAGCGCGTTTTCTTGACCGCTGGGAAAAGATACGACGCTTGGGCTTTGGCAGTTTCGGAGAGGTGTGGCTGCTTCGAGAAAAAGACGGTCACAACTTGGCTGTGGCCAAGATTCCTCACGAAGAAAAACTGAACCGCAAATTCCTTGTGGAAGCGGCCATTCTTGGTCGTCTCAAGGATCATCCTCACGCCGTAAAATTGTTGGATGTGGTGAAATCCGGTGGAAAGGTTGTTCTTATTCAGGAGTATGTTTCCGGCAAATCTTTACAAGAGCTTCTGGATGAAGGTTTGGACGCCGTAGGCAAGGAAAAGTATTTCTTGCAGCTTTTAAACGTGGTGGCCTATGCGCATCGTCATCACATCATGCACCGAGACATTAAACCGGAAAATGTTCTTATCACTCCTGAAGGTGTTTTAAAGCTTCTGGATTTCGGTACAGCCAAAGATGTGACGCGCCGAAGTATCAGTAGCACCGTCATTGGATCCCGTCCTTACATGGCCCCGGAACAGATCATGGGGCGCAGTCGCCTGGCCAGCGATGTGTGGGCTCTTGGAGTCATCCTCTATGCCCTGGCCACCGAATTCCTTCCCTTTTATTCGGAAAACGAAAAGGAACTCATGGACCTCATTCTCGAATCCCCTCCGCAACCCCTTCGAGAATTGGTTCCGGACATTCCCGAAGATCTGGAACGCATCATTCTTCGCTGCTTGGAAAAGGACTGGAAGAATCGGTACCACAACGCCGGGATGCTTCAAAAAGCTCTTTTGGAAGCTTTCCCGAATTTTGGATCCGGACACACTTTACCGTGACCTGTGTTTTATAGAGGTTCCAAGGGCTTAAGGGTTCCCCATCGAGGGTCGTAGTGGGCCGTGACATCGCAGATCATGATGAGGATATCCACATTACGCTGATGAATGTCTTTGACGAGCCCTTCGATGACCGCCTTGCAGCCGAAGCCTGCGTTCCGAAAAGCTCGAATGGCTCCCGGAGAGTCCAGAGGAATTTCGGCCCAGAGTTTTTCCAGCCCGATTTCCGAGGCGAGAGCGACGAGCTCATTGAGCATCACGGTGGCAAGCCCTTTGTTCTGGTATTTAGGGGAAACAACGGTTCGAACTTCTCCGATATGGCGTTTCCATCCGTGGGGAATCAGATGAAGGGTGACGTCGGCGGCGATTTCGTCTCCGACCCAAGCCAAAAGAGGAAGAACCCGACGGTAATCCAATTCATTGACCCATTGTTGCAGGATCTGAGGGTCTCGAACATTGTGCCGAACGTAAAGGAGCATTTCATCGGAAAGGTCTCGGAAGAAACGATAGAGGGCGTCGCCGTCTTCGCGGGTCATCAACCGCACGCTGACCGGCGTGCCGTCTTTGAGCAGGACTTGTTTGCTTCCAAACATCTCTTACCCCTCGCTGGATTGTGTCATCCTTGCCAGTGATCTTACTTTTTCAGACACCGTCCTGCAGACGCAGGGCCAGGTACTCGGGAAGCCCCGCCCGAAAAATCTTTTCTTGAGCCCGCTTCACATCGTACGGCACAGCTCGAAACAAAACGGCATGAAGATCCGTATCGAAGACCAAAAAACGGGCTCGACTGTCTTGCTGCCGCGGCTGCCCCACACTGCCCGGATTGATGAGGTAGATATTTTCAGGGTTAAGCCTCAAGGTGTCATCCATGAAGTCCAGGGCCGTCACTTTGCCTCGTGGATCCTGTACCCAGACCTTTTGCTGGTGCGTATGGCCGAAAAAACACACATGAATGTCGGCGTATTTTTTCCGCATGAGATTGAAGATGCGTCGAGCTTGATACAGATTCAGAATGTAGGAATGAGGGGTTTCCGGTGTTCCGTGACACAAGAGCACCCCCTCCATGGTTCGACACAAGGGAAGGGCATGAAGTTGCGCCAGGTGCGCCGAATTCAGCTGACGAATGGTGTAGTGAATAGCTTCGTAGGCCAGGACGTTAAAGGATTCGGCAATTTGAGGATCCAAGGCCGCAAGATCGTGATTGCCTTGAACACCACGCGCTCCGCATTCTCGAAGAATTTCCAGGCAGGCCTTGGGATCTGCATTATAGCCCACCAGATCACCGAGGTGCCAAAAGGCATCCACACCTTCGGCCTGTGCCGCACGAAGAACGCTTTCCAAAGCTTCCAGGTTACCGTGAATGTCCGAAAGAATGGCGACTCGAGCCATGGGATTCCTCGCAAGCCCTTTCGCCCGTTATGTTCTCAAGCTTATCGCACCAGAACCGGTTCCCGTAGAATCCGTTCGATAGCTTCCCGAGCCGATGCCGCAAGGTGCGGATGGGTTTCGCTCAGTGATTCCACCTGGCGAAGATGGTCCGCGGTTCTCAATATCACCATGGTCAAATCCCCTTCATCGATGCTCGTGAGGTTCTTGACCACATTCCAACTTTCCCCCTTGGCCCAATGAAAAACCGTGACCACGGTCCAAAAAGGTAAAGGCGGGGTTTCAAAGCCCTCCGCATGCAGCCTTTCCCTTAAAGGATGCAGTGTTTGCAAAAGGGCGAAATAAGGCCGGGCCAGATCTGGGAATTTCCACAGAAGTGACGATAACTGAGAGTCTGCCGGGCGGTCCCGATCCACAACGAAAGGAGCCATGAGGGCGGCCAGGAGAGCCGGATCCGATTCAGGCAAGATCCTTTTTCGAATGACTTCGGAGACCAGCAGGGGCTGATCCAGCCTCAGTTTGGAGGCCCATTGGCCATCCGGGGTGAGGTGCCCTTCAGGTGTCACATACCCTTCTTGCTGCAGAATTCTCAAGTGCTGTGTAAAAGACCGCCAAAGCGTCTCTTGGACGGACAGAATATGGGAACGATGCGTGAAATAGGTCTGGACGAGCCTTGAAAATGGATGCTTGGACCCTTTTTGGCATGGACCGAAAAGTTCGCACCGAGGGCATGGAAACGCTTCTTTGGTCAAGGCTCTGCGGGCCATGTCGCGGGTCATGGAGGACAGGGCTTGCGGTTTTTCCCCGTAATGTTGCGGACCAAATAGAGAGGGAAAAGGCTCTTCATCCATGCGTTGGGCCAGACGTTCCCATGCCTTTCGATCTGAAAGGGATGGCAGCTGTTCCAATCTCTTGCCCAATTCTCGAATTTGGCGAACTCGCACCCAATGGGTTTCCAGGCTTTGGCCGTGCCAGGCGATGGGAAGACGCAACCGTGCCGCCTGGACTCGGTCTTCCCCCTTATCGACCCGATCCAGGACCACGTAAGGTGTTCCTCGTCGGTTCAAGAACAGTCGACCGCGCACCAAAAGACCCTGTGTTACCCATATCAATGCTTGGTTTCGAGCCGCTCGATGGGCTTTCTTCTGTTCTTCTTCCAGACGCATGAACAAAGGTCGAACCTCCGCCAGAGCATCCATAGACTTGCAGGCCATCAGAGGTTCCCAGGCGGCCAGATCCTTTTGGAAGGATTCCACGAGGGCTGCGACGGAGGCTTCTTGACCAAGATGCTGATACGTGGCCAGGCTGCGAGAAAAAAGTTCGCGAATTTCTTGCGGTTCATGGGACAGAAGCAGGTTGAGAGCCATGGAAAAGTTCACACGAATTTGGCTTTCGATGGGATCCGGTGGCGATTTCAAAAGGTCGTGAATCAATGACACGTTTTGATATCGACCCGGCGTGACCAAAACGAAGCCGATTTTATCCATGCCGCGTCGTCCTGCTCTTCCCGTCATCTGAAGCAAGTCTGTTGCTGTTAAATCCACAAACTCTCGACCGTTGAAACGATCGCTTTGAGGAATAACCACGGTGCGGGCAGGAAAATTCACGCCGGCGGCCACGGTGGATGTAGAAAAAATGGCTTCAAGCCAGCCTTCCTGCATGAGGTTTTCCAGAAGAAGTTTCCAGTGAGGTAATTGTCCGGCATGATGGGCGCCCACGCGGGAACGTTTCAAAATGGATAGATGTTTATGATCCCTGAGAAAAGGCCACTTGTTTAACAGGGATTCCAGCCGTGCCGCATAGGCTTTGGCATTGAATTCCGGTGATCGTGGAGCCTGCGGGCACAAAGTGATGGCACGTTCACAATCAGCTCGAGACTTCAAGAAAAAGATGGCGGGCAGAAGGTTTGCCTTGCGAAGGGCTTCCAAAATGTGAGCCACATCGGGAAAGTCTTTTCGAGAAAACTGGCGAGGATCCAGTTTCTCAATAGGGCCATAGAGGCCGCGACGTCCTCCCAAAGGCGTCAGTTCACCGTTGGGAAAAAGGAACAGGGGATAGAGAGGGACAGGTCGTTCTACGGCGTTCACCCACAGGCAAGGCGCTTTGCGTAACCAAAAAAGCCATTGGCAAAGCTCATGGGCGTTTCGAATGGTGGCCGAAAGCAACAAGAGACGAACGCGGCTGGGAAGGTAAATGAGAACCTCCTCCCAGACCACACCGCGATCCTGATCTCCCAAGTAATGGGCCTCATCCATGACCACCAGATCGACGGGAAGATCTTGACCGCGATGCATGGCGTCGTAGAGTTGATTTCTAAGGATTTCGGTTGTCCCTACGATAATCGAGGCTTCGGGATTTTCCTTGCGATCCCCGGTGAGGATTCCAACGTTTTCCGGTCCAAAGGCCGTGGAAAATTCTTCCAGTTTGGCGTTGGAAAGAGCCTTGAGGGGCGAAGCATACCAGCTTCGGCCTCCTTTCAAAAATATTTCGCGAATCGCTTCAATGGCGATATAGGTTTTCCCGGATCCAGTTGGGGCCGTGACAAGCACATCGGCGGTACGGACCTTTTCGATGGCTTCCAGCTGAAAAGGGTCCGGCGTAAAGGGCTGCGGCTCTGGCACCCCGATCTGCGCAAGAACCTTGCGCACCGCAGGCGCGATACGCACATGAAATTCCGTCCCTTCACGGGTGACGGTTTGCCGAGGCTTTTTGCCCGAGGAATTTTTTCGCCGAAAGATGGGTCTCGCTTCGGGTTTCAATGGAAGGTCCGCCTTTGGAATGACTTCCTTTTGGGGTCTGGCAATGGCGCTTCATTCGCATTATGGCTAACACGGCTTTGGGTGAACATCAAGGGAAGGATCATCTTTTGACAACGGAACCTCGTTGTCTTTCAGGAGATTGGGTCATGGAACAGGCAAAGCCCGGCACCTTTTCATGCCAAGGGCCCTGGTACGCGCACAGCCTCCGTGTTCCCCTTTTTGAAGTGGATCTGGGACAGGGTGTGTACCATGGCAGCTATTTTCATCTCTTTGAGTTGGGTCGAGAAGCTTTTCTAAGAGCTTTGGAATATCCGTATCCGCGCCTTATGGCTCAGGGCCTTCATTTGACCGTGGCGGCTCTGGAATGTCGTTACATCAAGTCCTTGCACTATGATGACCTTATCGAGGTGCAGACGGCCGTGACACGTCTGGGGCGGCGCAGTGTTTCTCTGGTCCACCGAATCCAAAGGTTGACGATGGAACAATCACTGGAAACCACCACCGAAGCCTTGATGCACTTCGTGTGTGTGCGTGAAGGGGTTCCGGAGCCGCTGCCTGTGGAGCTGAGCGATAAGATCCTCGCCTGGATGTGTTCCACGGATCAAGCATGAGGATGCCTCACACTTCAATGGCCTCACCTTATCGCCACGTGGCCAGCTCATAGCGGCGAATATTCGCATCGGGTTTGATGCGTGCAACCACGGCGTACAGACGACCCTGAATCCCCAGCTTTTCCGAAAGCTTTTGCGGGACGTCCACGGGTTGAATGGAGCAGGGTTGTCGTTGCACGATTCGGTCGTGTCCGTCATAGAGAATGAGTTCAAAACGCTTGTTTTGGGAATCTTCTTGAACGTTCAGAAGATATTTGACCACCAAAACGGCGTCGTTTTTCTGCACACGCATCCATTCGCTCACGTCCCCTTTAGGGGAAAAGCTTGTCTTGTAAAGACGTACGGCTTGAGGAGGTTCTTGGGATGGGACCGTCGATGCCAGAAGGCGTGAAAGATCTTCGGCAGACAGAGGTTCGGCGGATGTGTCGGAGGGTGTCCCTTTAAGCAGCGTGACCCATTCTTTTTGCTGCTCGGGATCCGAGGCTGCGGCTGTGCGAACGCGAGACTTGACGGTATCGTAAGCGACTTCCGATCCCGCCACAATCTCCTGAATGCTTCGAACCTGGCTCTTGGGAATGCCGGCGACACCCCCTGGAATTTCAAAAAAGACCGTATCTTTCACCTCCCAACAGTAGGGCACCTCAACTCGATTGCCGTCGTGAAGGGTGATCCGAATCTTGGCCGCAAGGACACTTTCTGTGCCCAAAAGCCAAAAGACGGCGGCTGTTGCCAACACTTTCAACCACGTGGTTGATCCAAACTCTTTTTGTGCCATGAGTCCACCTCCTTAGGAGTTTTTTCGACAAGGATGGGAAAAAGGCCAAAAAATGCCCCAGGGGTCATCTGTGGTTTGCTGTCGCCTTGGGCTTTTGGTATAGACTCCAAGCGTGCTGCTTTCATGGCTTTGGGTGTTCGATGCGCGCTTAGGGATCTCTGATGGTTCGATTCCCTGTGGTTCTACCTTTCGTTCCGTCATGGAAGAAGGCAAGATCAGTGTGCCAAATTTTGGCTCGACGGCCAATGAGAATGTGGTGGGTATTCCTTTTAGGTTGTGGAGGATTCCTCTATCGTGATTGAGGCTCTCAAAAAACTGTTCCAGCACCTTTTCTGGTGGCGTCGACATGATCTCGAAACGGCAGGGGACTCCGTCACCGGCGTCGAACCGGAAGCTCCAGAACCAAGAAAGGCACGGGGAGATCTGGCTTCCGGCATGGCTTTTGCGAACCTTGGGCTTTCGTCTTCGGTGCTCCAGGGACTCCATGAGGCGGGCTTTCTGCGCTGCACTCCCATTCAGGAAATATCCCTGCCCGTCACACTCAAGGGCCAAGACATTGCCGCACAGGCTCAGACGGGATCCGGCAAAACCGCCGTGTTTTTGATCACCATTTTTGAAAGCTTGCTCAAAAAGCAGCCCTTGTCTTCCCACTGCCATGCCCTTATTCTGGCTCCCACTCGCGAATTGGCCTTGCAGATTCAAGCCGACGCTCAGATGCTTGGACGGTATTGTCCTTTTCGTTTTGCGGCCATCTACGGAGGTGTCGGCTACGAAAAGCAGATTCAGGCCCTTCAGCAAGGGGCGCATATAGTTATAGCCACTCCCGGTCGCCTCATTGACCTCATGAAACAAGGCCTTTTCAAGACGGATCATGTGTCCCTTTTGGTCATCGACGAAGCGGACCGCATGCTGGACATGGGCTTCGTCAAGGACCTTCAATACATTCTCAAACGTCTCCCTCCTTATTCTCGTCGGCAGAGTATGCTTTTTTCTGCAACACTTTCTCCACGTGTTCTGGAAATCACCTACCCGTACATGAACGCGCCAGTGGAAACAGCCGTGGATCCGGAAAAATTGGTGGTGAAAACGGTTAAGCAGGAACTGTTCCATGTGGCTCGAGCCGAAAAGTTTTCGCTGCTCTTAGGGCTTTTGGAAAAGGAAAAACCAGAACGAGTTCTTCTTTTTTGTAACACCAAAGTGCAGACGCTGCGTATTGCCGAAAGGCTAACGGCCAACGGATATGCCGCTCGAGGCATCACGGGGGATTTGCCTCAAAGCCGGCGGGTGCAATTGCTGGAACGTTTCAAGAAAGGTCAGATCGCCATTTTGGTGGCTACCGATGTGGCGTCTCGCGGGCTTCACGTGGAAGATGTGACCCATGTCATTAATTATGAGGTGCCTCAAGATCCGGAAGAATACGTCCATCGTATCGGTCGAACGGCCCGTGCCGGAAAAGAAGGCAAGGCCATCACCTTGTGTGGCGAAGACGATGTGTATGCCCTGGAAAACGTGGAAAAACTGCTGGGTCAGAAGATTCCTGTGATCTGGCCTGAGGAAGATTGGTTTTTGCCGGAACGTGCCGAAAATGCCGCTGCGCGTCGGCCTTCTCGAGGACGGCGACCAGAGCCGCCCAAAAAGGAGATCACGCAGGCAAAAAACAAGGGAGCTCGTATCGGAAAGCGCCGCGGGCGAGGCCGAAAGAAGGATATTTCTTCGTCCAAAGGTCCTTCTTCCGAAGGGTCGTGACAAAGTTTCGGTCTCGGGTTGAAATGTTTTGATAAACTGAAGGAAACGCCCATGGAAATCTACATCAGTGGATCGTTGGCTTATGATCGTATTATGACTTTTCCGGGTCATTTTGCGGACCACATTCTTCCCAGCAAGATCCATGTGCTCAATGTATGCTTCAACATCAACGGCTTGGTGGAAAAATTCGGAGGTACGGCGGGAAACATCGCCTATACTTTGAGTCTGCTCGGAGAAAAACCCTGGATCGTTGCGACGGCCGGGGACGACTTTGACCGATATGAACGATGGCTTCACGAGCATGGGCTTGGCACAAAATGGATCAAACGCATCTCCGGTGTGCTCACCGCCGGAGCTTATATCACCACGGACCTCAACGACAATCAAATCACGGCTTTCAACCCCGGAGCCATGGGGTTTTGCGCTGATTTGCCGGCTTTGACCGACGGAAACCACGAAGCCCTGGTCCACATCGGGCCGGGAAACAAGACCGATATGCTGGCATTGGCTCGGCGTTGCAGAACCTGCGGGGTTCCGTTTGTTTTTGATCCCGGTCAGAGTCTCAACATCTGGAGCGGCGAAGAAATTGCTGAAGCCGTGGAAGGGGCTCTGTGCTTCATTTCCAACGATTATGAGCTGAGCCATTTTCTCAAGCTGACTCGATGGCAGCTTTCGAATCTGGCGTCTCGAGTGCGCCTGATCATCACAACCTACGGGCCCGAAGGCAGCGTGCTTCGAATGCACGAGGATAAGGTTTTTGTCCCGGCCGTCACTCCCCCTTCCGTCGTGGACCCCACGGGAGCCGGAGACGCTTATCGCGCTGGATTTCTGAAGGGACTGGCTTTGGGTTTGGATCCGACGACGTGCTGCCATCTGGGCAGTGTGGCGGCGTCCTTTGCCGTCGAACATCACGGCACGCAGGAACACGTTTTTGACTGGCAGGCCTTTTGCCAACGGTTTGAAAAGCACTTCGGGTATCAGGTTCCGGAAATGCCATCACGGGCGGCAGTGCCCTAAAGTCCGAAAAGAGTGGACGACGCACCCATACCCTAGCCCAACTTGTAAGGGCGGACCGATGTGTCCCCCCCAAATGGCAAAGAAACCTGTAGGGGCGGAGGAATGGTTCCGATCTATCACCAAAGCCCTGCAAGGGTGGGCAACATGGCCGTATTCGAGCCCAAGTTGTAGGGGCGGACTGATGTGTCCGCCCCGAAATAGCCGGGTTGGGATCGTCATGCGGGGCGCACACACCGGTGCGCCCCTACAGGGACACTGTGTTACGGCAAAACCCTCCGGGCCGGGATGACGCCCTCGACTGACCACAACAAAGAACCTTGTAGGGGCGGACCGATGTGTCCGCCCCGAAATAGCCGGGTTGGGATCGTCATGCGGGGCGCACACACCGGTGCGCCCCTACAGGGACAATGTGTTATGGCAAAACCATCTGCGCTGGGATGACGTTCCCAATTGGGCACAACAAAGAACCCTGTGGGGCGGACCGATGTGTCCGCCCCAAATGGGCAAGGGACAGACAATCCCCCCTCGAGAAAACGCCTTGACACTCAGGCATGAGCTGCGAGGGTATTTTCCTGCCCTCCCCGTCCTCACATACGCGTCTCATCCCGCAAACGGGAACTCTTCACTGCATAAGAAGCTGTTCGTGTCGCAGCCGCTTGATTTCGTCTCGAAAGGCTGCAGCTTTTTCAAATTCCAATCGAGCCGCCGCCTCTTTCATCTTCTTTTCAAGCTGCTCAATGGTCTGATCCAGGTTCAGTTTTTCTCCGGCCGTGTACATCGCCCGCACTTCCTGGATCACTTCCTCAGGAACAAAACTCTCTTCAGGGGATCGGTAAGGAGCCAGAATATCGGTGATGGATTTTTCCACGCTTTGAGGGGTAATACCGTGAGCGGCATTATAGGCTTGCTGCAAAGCTCGCCGACGCTCTGTTTCCGCGACGGCTCGACGAATGGAATCCGTAACCTTGTCCGCATATAGGATCACGGTGCCGTCCACGTTACGAGCAGCTCGCCCTGCCGTTTGAATCAAGGAACGCTCGGAGCGCAAAAAGCCTTCGTTGTCTGCATCCAGCACAGCCACCAGCGACACCTCGGGAATATCTAATCCTTCCCGTAACAGATTGATTCCCACGAGAACGTCGTACTCTCCAAGACGCAGGTCCCGAACCAATTCGATACGGTCCAAAGTGTCCACGTCCGCGTGCATGTAGCGCACGCGGATTTTCAGTTCCGAGAGGTATTCGGTCAAATCCTCGGCCATGCGCTTGGTCAAGGTGGTGACCAAAACCCTTTGTCCTGCAGCGACCCTCTTTCGAATTTCCCCGATCAGGTCATCCACCTGATGTTGCGCGGGTCGCACTTCCACTTTCGGATCCACCAGACCTGTGGGACGAATGATCTGTTCCACCACATACCCCTGAGTACGCTCCAATTCATAAGGACCCGGAGTGGCGGACACATAGATGACCTGATGTACCTTGGCTTCAAATTCCTCAAAACACAAGGGTCGGTTGTCCAAAGCCGACGGCAAACGAAAACCGTAACGGACCAAGGTTTCCTTGCGAGATCGGTCCCCTCGATACATGCCTCGAAGCTGTGGAATGGTGATATGGCTTTCATCGATAAAGAGCAAAAAATCTTCGGGAAAATACTCCAAGAGCGTCGGCGGAGGCTCCCCGGGAAGACGACCGGTGAGGTGGCGGGAATAATTTTCGATACCTGGACAGTAGCCAAGTTCCTGCAGCATTTCCAGATCCAACCGAGTGCGCTCCTCAAGACGCTGAGCCTCCACCAGAAGGCCCGCGGCACGCAGTTCCTGAAGCCGTGAGGTTAGTTCCTCTTTGATGCTCTGAATGGCTCTCTCAAGAGTGGTCTTGTCCGTGACATAGTGGCTTCCAGGATAGATGGCCACTTCCGTCAGAGAACGTATTGTTCGGCCAGTCAATGGATCGAATTCTCGAATGGCATCGATTTCATCCCCAAAAAACTCTAGGCGAACAGCCCGGTCTTCTTCATGAGACGGAAAGATTTCCACCACGTCTCCACGAACACGAAAGGTACCTCGATGGAAGTCCATGTCGTTACGGGCGTATTGAATCTCTACAAGCTTTCGCAACACCACGTCCCGGTCCACGGCCATGCCCGTCTTGACCCATAAAAGCATGTCCCGGTAGGTCTCCGGGGCGCCTAAACCATAAATACAGGAGACACTGGCCACGATCAGCACATCCCGACGTTCCAAAAGGGCTCGTGTTGCTGCGTGGCGCATCTTGTCGATGGTTTCGTTGATGGAAGCGTCCTTGGCAATGTAGGTGTCGGTCTGAGGCACATAGGCTTCAGGCTGGTAATAATCGTAGTATGAGACAAAGTATTCGACAGCGTTTTCCGGGAAAAAGGCCTTGAATTCCCCGTAGAGCTGCGCCGCCAAGGTCTTGTTGGGGGCAATCACCAGGGTGGGTTTCTGCACTTGAGCAATCACATGAGCCATTGTGAACGTTTTTCCGGAACCGGTGACCCCTAGAAGGGTTTGCTCACGAACCCCGGCTCGAAGATTGGCAGTGAGTTTTTCAATGGCTTGGGGTTGATCGCCCTGGGGATTCCAAGGAGCATGAAGCTTGAAAGCATTCATGTATGGTTTTCTCCTCTACGCGGTAAAGACATCAACCTAATAAGAAACAGCTCGGTAGCTCTGTCAAGGATCGCGTCCCTTCAGCATCCAGACCCTGTAGGGTCGCTTGCGTAAGTCTACCCATAACAAACGGTCCATGGTTCGCAAGAGCAATACGCGTTCATGATCGAGAATCTGTAGGGGCGGACCCATGTGTCCGCCCCACATGTGTCCGCCCCCGAACCGCCATGAAAGGGTTCGTCCTATGGGGCGACACACCGGTGGGCCCCTACGGGGAAAAATTGCTTTGGGCCAGGACCTCATCTTGGTCCTGTGAGGTATTCACTATGAGATGTCCCCATGACGTGCGTGGCGCTTGTGAAAACATACATTTTCTCACTTGAAGGAGTGTGCGTTATGGAATAAAAAAAGAAAAAAGGTTCCGCATGGAGACGCAAGCGTGTCGGCGGATGTTGCCCGGAGAAAAAGGAGAGGTCATGGAGAGCGTGCTTCAACCTAAAGCGCTGCATCGACGTTGGATCAATGAGGCGGTTCGAGCCGAGATCAATCTTTGTTTCACCTGCGGGTCATGCGCTGTGGAATGTCCGGTGAACCGAGCGACCCGTGGATTGGATCCGAGGCGGCTTGTATGGATGGCCAACTTGGGTTTGATGGAAGATCTGCTTCGTTCACCTGAAATTTGGCTGTGCCTGGAATGCCGCAAGTGTTCTCACGTGTGTCCCATGACCGTCAAACCCTCGGTGCTCATTGCCTTCTTGCGCTGGGAAGCCGTTCGAGAAGGTGTTGTTTCGTCGGAACTTTCCGATCAAAGACGCCGTCTTCAGGAAAATCTTCATCGGCAACGGGCCTCTGTGGTGTCCGAGCTTCTTTCTGAAACCACGCATCGAACCCGAGCCCCACACTGGAGCGAATCTTTTCAGGAACCCTTCTCCTGGAAAAAGTTGGCCAGGTATCACGGCCATGAAACGCGCTTAGCGTCTTGCTTTGCGTGTGGGGAATGCAGCAATGCCTGCCCTGTGTGTGTGGACCGATCCGTGCTGGATCCTCTGGTGTTGGTTCGCTCTGCCATGCTGGGCTATGCTCGAGATGCCATGATCTTGTCCGCCCCGTGGGTTTGTCTACAGTGTCAGAGCTGTTCCCGGGCTTGCAGCCATCACGTGCAGGGTCACTTGGTAGCTTTGGCATTACGTGAAGCGGCCCAGGAAGAGGGTTGGGTCGACGATAGGTTCCTCAAAACGTGGCACGAAAAGGATAAGCAGCTTTTCCAGCACCACATGGATGAAATCATCCAGACACACCGGCTTTTGAAGTGACTTTGGAAGCTTTCGTGCTTAAAGATAGAGCATAGGACCCAGACAAACCTGAATCCATGATGAAGCAAACAGATTCAGGGTAAGGGGACCTATAACAAAAGCTCTTCGGTCAGGGAGCAAAGGAGGGTTCCATGGTCGCGCAAGAAAAAAAGTTCCTACAAACGGTAGACGAAAGCGGCTGCCCGACCCCCGTGGACAGTACGGGCCGACCGTATACATGTAAGGAGCGATCTTCCGTATTGACCTATCGGGAACAGGAAGTGCTGGAAAAAATCCGGGAGGTTAAAAAGGAGGCGGGGGAGGTAAAGAACAGGCTTGAGAAGCTTCGTGAAAGTACGGAAAGGGATCTGGAAACCGAGACTTCCCTCGAGCAACGCCTTGAGGCATTGAGGAGACTTCGGGAGAAGCTGGAGCAGGAACGTGAAGAGGCGGCTCAGGAAAGAATGCGTTTGTTAGGGCACGCCTAAGGCAAAAAAACTCGAGGATTGAGCTACAAAAGTCCTTTCAAGCTCAAGCGTTTCGGATCAGAGGTCCTCGTATTGCCACTGCCTTGCCCTAGCCTCAGGAAGTCCTCACCTCCCTCTTTGATGAACACACAGCGACACAAGGGTATGTACAGTTAAAAAACGGGCCGCTAACTGAGCGGCCTTTTTCGGGTCGGTTTTTTGGTCTTGAAAAAGAGTGTTGAGGTTCGACGTCTTCGAAATCTTCTATAAAACCTGCTTCGTCTGCGGCTTTTCAAAGACCATTCTCTAGAGTCAGCTGAAGACAACACAAATAGTATATGAAGAACAGGTGCAAAGAAAATCCTTGTTATGTCCTTCCAATTTTTGTATTTACCCAATGGAAAAGGAAAACATAAGGGTTCATTAAAAAAGGAGGAGAGGCCCATGAGCAAAAGACTTCTGGAAATGTGTGTGCAGATTGTGGAAGCGCAAGCTTCGGCGGGCATGATGTCCACAGAGGAGATTGAGGAGTCTTTGAGACGGATATACAGGGTGCTGCAGGAGCTTGATACGGCGGAAGAGATTTCGCCGGCCGTCGAAATGGTTCGCAAGGGTGAGGAAATGGTCGCCCCGGTCAAAGCCCCTGTTCTCGGCAAAGGTCCTTATGAATCCATCGGGGAACACAGCGTGGTCTGTCTGGAATGCGGGGCCCAGTTTCGTCAGATCACGGCCAACCATCTAAAAAGCCACGGACTGACTCCTCGAGAATACAAGAAAAAATGGGGATTTCGCCTGAAAGATTCCCTGGCCGCCAAGGTGGTTACGCGATCCCGTAGCGAGGCGGCCAAGGTGCGCGGTATTCCCGAAAATCTCAAGGCGTATCAAGAAAGACGTCGGAAAAGATTATCGTAAGTCCCCTTGTTCTTGGTGACGTGAAACGAGGAGTCACGGCATCATGGAGGACCAAGACCGTGCGCGGGAGCTTTTGAGGCACCTGGAGCAGCTTTATCCCGATGCTTCTACGGCCTTGACTTTCAGTAATCCCTTTGAGTTGCTCATAGCGGTGATTCTTTCAGCCCAGTGTACCGACGAACGTGTTAATCAGGTCACTCAAACCCTTTTTCAGAGGTGCCCGACTCCGGAAGCTCTTGCATCGGAACCCTTGGAAAGCCTGGAGCAGATCATCCGCCCGACGGGATATTATCGCAACAAGGCGAAGGCTATTCGTGCCTGCGCAGAACAATTGGTGCATAAGCATGCAGGGCAAGTTCCGCGGACCATGGAAGCTCTGGTCAAGCTTCCCGGCGTAGGACGTAAGACGGCGGCTATGGTTTTGGGAAACGCTTACGGAATTCATGAAGGTATTGCCGTTGATACGCACGTGCTGAGGGTTTCCCAACGGTTGGGCATTGTGGCCGATAGGACGCCTGAAGCGGTGGAGAAACGACTCATGGACTTGGTGCCCCGCGAAAGATGGACGTGGTTCAGTAATGCCATGATCCTGCACGGGCGCCAAATCTGCCAAGCCCGTAAGCCTTCATGCAGCCGATGCCGCCTTGCCCATCTGTGTGATTATGCGCGCCAGGCGGGGACCGGGACCTGATTCGGCATGACCTGTAAGACGGTGACAGCAGCCATTCTCCAACATGACGGATGCGTGCTTTTAGCGCAAAGACCTGCGTCCGATCCCTTGGCTTTCCTATGGGAATTTCCCGGAGGCACCTTGGAGCCCGGGGAAACGCCTGAAGAGTGCCTTTGCCGGGAGATTCTGGAGGAACTGGGCATTAAGGTGGAGGTGCTCTCGTTTTTTGGGGAGAATCGACATCGGTATGATCATGGAGAAATTCGGCTTATGGCCTACAAGGTTCGCTGGGTTTTGGGCGAAATAGAGCCCGCGGTCCATGCCCAAGTGCGCTGGGTGCCTCTCAAGGATCTTCATCACTATTCAATGGCACCGGCGGATCGCCCCTTCGTACGTCGACTCCTTGACGAACAAGCCGGGGCGAAGAATGGAGTGCGTCATGTGTCTGCATCAGAAAAGGGCTTGTGAGTGCGGCCGGGAAGAGGCCTACATTTTTCATCGGGATAGCATTTTACCCGAAGAGGTCTTGGTGCATCTTTACTGCCCTCAGTGCGCCGCCTTGGCCCGATGGGACATACGAACCATGGTCCAAGACGGCGGCTGGATTCTGGAATACGACATGGAGGCGGCCAGATTCTATTTGGCTAAGCGTCTGGGTCGAAGCCAGTATTCTCCGGAGGAAATTTTTGACGAAGATTATTGCAGCTGGTACGGATTGACCCCCAAAGATTTGGAAGCAAGTGCACGCCTTCATGAGGAACTGGAACCCCTCAAGCGAACGGACCTTAAGGAATATATTCGCCAAGTGACTCGGCGCCGTCAGGAAGAGGTGCTCTCTCTCAAACGCCAGGGCTGGCGCAAGGCCGCTCGAACCTGACCGTTCAGACCTTACACCCACTTGAAATCAAGGCCGCGACACCCCGCTATGTCCCCAAAGGGGATTTAAGGGATGTGCCCCTCATGCCGAATTTTTCTTTAGAAACATCCAAGGCGACAGGCGATAGCCTTGACCCGAAGGGTTCGGTAGGAGGAGGTGCTGAAGATGAATCCTTATCAGCTAGCCACGTGGAAACTGGTGCGTCGACCGTATCGGCTTTTTCTCGCACCGCAGGTCAGCGGCCTTGAAAACATCACCAAAGCTTGTCGCAAGGCAAAGGAGCGCACCCAAGGCCTTCTTCTCATTGCGAACCATATCAGCGCCTGGGACCCTTTGTTCATCTGCGCCGTGCTCGAACTCCAGGATCTGAGACAGCTGGGCCCCGTGACTTTTCTTGGCAAACGGGAACTTTTCAACAAGCCTTGGAAACGGTGGCTCATGGCCCGTTTAGGGTGTGTCAACATACGAGAAAGGACCGTGGTGCGACAGGTTCTTCAAGGACTTCGACAGGGCCAAGTGTATTTTCTCTTTCCCGAGGGATGTGTGTCCTGCAACGGACATATGGGGCAAGACTTAGGAGCTCTGCGCTTTTTTGCCAAACATGCCTCCTTTGTGGTGCTTCCCATTCGTATTCAAGGGATCTGGGGAGGATTTCGAAAGGATTGGAAGAACATCGCCGCTGGCCGACGCCGGTTTCAAGTGGCTTTCGGGGATCCTGTTCTGGTGGAAAAAGGCTATTATCCTCATCTGGACGCTATGGCTTTGATTCGTGCTGTCACCTTTATCCCGAATCCTGGGGTGACCATGATGCCTTCGTGCGCGGTGTCTTAGGGACGAGGCCGGAAATTCATGAGCCGAAAAGCCAGCCTATGGGTGAAAGAGACATAGGGCGGTTCAGGGGGAACGCAAAGGTCTTCCGTGAATGGGTGGCGGCAGGGTTCCTGTGCGACCGCCTTGCCTCTGGATTTGGGACTCTTCCTTGTCCCGGATCAGTTTGTTGACTACATAATCTGCCCCGTAGGCCAAAACAACCAAGCACACGAAGGCAATCAAGAATCGGCGCAGCAAAATGGCGAAACGAATCTTGGCTCTCAGCCGTTTAGCCCACCCAAATGGAGCCAGCCCAAGGGCGATCACCACAAGGGTCAAAGGCAGCAGGATCCTTAAAAAGAGCAGCTTTGTGAACATGACCACCTCCTTGCACTTGCCAGAGAAAAAACCTTGCGAAAGCCATCTTCTTCACCATAACATACCTTGACAGGAAAAAGCCTGCAGATTGGAACGATAACCGCATTCCACCAAGAGCAAAGCCATGACATTCTCTTTGTCTTCTCCTTGGCTAGAAGAAAGATACCGTGAACTGGACACTCTTTACGATAAGTTTCAACAGACCGCGGCACCCTTTATGGCGCATGCGGCATGTAAGCCGGCTTGTGCCGATTGCTGCACCAACGTAGGTGAAATCTTCACCACGACCCTGGAGGCAGTGCGTATTCGGCAGGCTATGGAGACGCTTTCCGTTTTTGAAGCGACCGCCCTTCGTAGGGCCGTTGCAGAAAACAGGGAGCGAAAGAAGCATAGCCTTCTTCTGCCCTGCCCGTTTCTGGATCCGGCAAAACTGTGTCGTATTTATGCCGTTCGTCCATTCAGCTGCCGGCGCCTCTATTCCGTGCAGTCTTGCGGGGACAAGGGGCCTGTGGTGCACAGGGAATTCTGGATGTTGGCCGAAGAATTTACGCGAGCCCTTCAGGCGTTGGATCCTTTTGGATATTCCGGCCATATGACTTATGTTCTCGGACTTCTCGAGGACCCTCGCTTCAGGGAAAGCTACATAGCCCAAAGACCGTGCCCAAAGGCTCTGGAAAGCGTTTTTCGCGACTACAACCTGGTGGGGCACGCACAGAGGGGGACCTGAGCATGGCATGGCAAGCCATTGTCTTTTGGAAGAGTTTCGGCACCGGGCCTTTGGGTTGGCATTGGAGGCTCACCAATGTGGATTTGGGCCTGGAAGAAGATGGACCGGCGGATTCCGCGGAACAAGCTCTGGCGGCCGTTCGGGCGGCGCTTCGTCGTCACGGTGTGGATCCCAAAGCCGTTGCCGTAGAGGTGTGGGACGAGGGCGTTTGGGAAAAGTGCTGACCCGCTGGGTTGGGATCTTAGGTTCCAAAGACCATGAGTTTCTACTGCTATTTGACTACGGCTCAGACCATCGTTTTGGCCGCAGACAATAAAAAACAGGTGTGGACCATCAGAGCCGGCCTTGAAGGGTCCCCTCGAATGGAAGGACTCACGTCATGGAATGCCCGAAAGATCCATGCGGTGGGTTTCGGTTGGTGGATGACCGGCACTGGGTTGTCCCCTTTTCTGGCAAAAGTTCGAAACCACGTGCGGAATCTTTTGGAAGAAAAGGCTCCTGAAGATAGGTCTTCCTTGGAAGTCACGAAGATTCTGACGGCCGAAAGTGGGTGTCTGCAAAGGCTTCATGAAGAAACCGTCTTTGAGTTAACGCAGGGAATACCGGGCGGTGTGGGGAAACCCGAAATCCTTGAAAGCCTGCAAGAGATCGTTTTTGCGGGCTTTGATGAAGCGGGTGAGCCTGTGATTCTGCGGGCTCGAAGTGTTGAGGATTTTTCCTTTGAAGTTCAAACCGGGGCCGGTGTCGTGGGGTTTACCGGGCAAATGGGTGTCTGGCAAGAAACAGTCGCCCAGGCGATTTACGGTTTTCTGGGGGATGTGCTGCGTGACCTGTTGTCTCGACCTGCGACGGAGGTGGGGCATCGGGCCTGGGATCTCGTGCCCTCTCTTTTTCAGCGCATGGCCCGTGCTTTTCCTGAAAAGCTTTCAGCATGCGGTGATCTTGTCCTAATCAAGCCTTCAGGGCACCAGTGGTTTTTGTTCTGATCCGGCCGGTGTTCCAGGCTGCCGTCAAATCCTTCTGAAAAGAACAGCAGACCATCTCATCTATCCCCCCGATCCCCAAGATTTCTTATTGAAGGTTCAGAAAACCATGCGTATCTTCCATGGCTTCGATAATCTTGAGCAGATAGGCGTCCAGGCGTTCCTGGGTGATTCCCAGCTTTTGAAAAACTTCATCGGCGTCCGGCTGAAGGAAATCCCCGGCACTTACGCCGATCCCCAGGCTGTGCACGATTCGATTGGCGGCATAGAGAATAGCGGCTACATCCTGGTGGTGCTTAGCTTCCAAAGGGTTATGATGGAACCGAATGCCCACTTGCACCTCCGGAGGAAAATTCCAGCGGTGGGCGATGAGGGCACCGAGATCCTGATGATTGATCCCGATGACTTCGCGTTCCGCTTCCAGGAACGGAATCTGGCGCTCCTTGACCAATAGATACATGGTGTCAAAGTAATCGGGAACCTGTCGGTCCAGCACCGTCTTGCCGATATCATGCAGCAGCCCGGCGGTGTAAATGGTGAGGACACGCTGGCGCTGCAAGTCTTCGGCAATGATCTGGGAAAGTAGAGCCGTAGCCACGGAATGGGCCCAAAGTTCCCCTTCTCGAAGGTCGTAGGCCCGCAATTGCCCTCGAAAATAATGCGCGGAACAGGCCATGAGGATGATTTCTACGAGCTGGCGTTGTCCCAAAAAGATAATCGCATCGCGCAGGGAGCGAATCTTGTAGCGGCGTGCGTAAAAGGGGGATCGAGCGATGGAAAGCACGCGGGCCGTAATGGCCTGGTCGTATCGAATGACGGCTTCTATGTCGGCAATGGGCGCCATGGAGCGCAATAGAGGAATCACACGAGTGACCACCTTGGGAAACGGCGGCAGCCGATCCACAGCCCTGAGGATTTCATCAAGTGCGGGCTTGGTGACGATAGTGGCCATAGAACGTGTCCTGTTCCTTGGTTCTTTTTCGTTCAATGAGGCCCTTACAGGGGTGGAAGCAAACGAAACTCTCGCCCGTAACGAACGAGATCCACATTTTCCAACTGTTCCAAAACCTGCCGGATTTCTGTGGGGTCGTCCGCCAGGTCGCGAGCTTTCTGCAGCAGATGAATGGCCGCCTGCAAGTAAATCCCTGCCTTGGTGCGACGTACTTCGTGATCGGCTCCGATCCAGATGGTGAAGGACTTGTCGTCCTGTTCCACGGTGAAGCTGCCCACACCCTTGGCGAAACGCCCCAATGCCTGCAGAACGCCAACCACTTTCTTATGGGTCTGCGCATCAAGAACACCTTCCATGTCGATACGGAATTTTCCCGTGTGCGGATCAAAATCCACAACGGGAAGCCCTTCCGACTCATCGAGGGAACGGGCCGTTTCCTTAAGAAACCGAAGGGGCGGGCCAAGCTCCTTGTCCCTGGATGGATCCAAGATCACGGAACCGTAATAGGATGCGTAAACCTCCATCTTTCGCTTCTCCCCCACAATGTCTTCGGCTGTTTTTTTAAAAAGCATAAATTTTTTTCAGCCCATGAGGCCGGTTCCCCCTTTGTCGGCCCCGTCGTCGTTCTTAAGTGTATCGTAGGTTTTTCTATGAACGGATTCCGGACTCATCGCAATCTTTTTTGGAGAGGATCTGCCATGATGACCGAATACGATCTCAAGACTCGCAAGGATCTTTTGGACAAGATCGATTGGGACATGACTCCGGAGCGGGCCATAGAGACTTACCTGGAATGGGGGACAGGGTGGTCCCGCAAGGGGCAGTCGGCCACGATTCCCGGCCAGGAATCGTTCTATTTCGTCGTCTATGCGTGGGAAGAACCTGCCCAGGTGACCCTGGTGCGGAGGGATTCCCAAGGCATGGAGGAATTGGCCAAGATTTCGGTGCCGTCACCCATGGTGCAGGAAATTGTCAACCGAGAAGGACGCAAGCCCGGTGTGGGGGTCTATGCTCTAAGTGAAGAGCTGAAACAATGGCTCAAGGCACGACTCGGGCTGTAACGTCGGCTCGGCGGCTTCATAAAGAACCTCGATAGTAGGCGAGCCTCTTTGCGTAAGGACGAAAGACATGCAGCACGGCATTCTGTTCCTGCTGGTCCATGGGTTCAAAGGGTCGAATGCATGACGCCAATGTACGCACATGATGGGGGTTGTGGCAGCCGACGATGACCATGGTCACAGGTTGAGACAGGGCAAAACGGATCAGGGTTTCGGCGGTGATCCCGTCATCGGGCGCCAGGTATTGACCCCCTCCCAAAACTTTCATGCCGATGACGGCCATGCCTTTTTCCATGGCCACAGCGACTGTTCGGTCCAAAAAGCCGCCCAGCATGACCTCAACAGGATTGACGGGAAGAAGAACCGCATCCAGAGGCCATCGGGCCACGGCTTCCGTAAGCACCTTGGGATCGTGATGACCGGTGACGCCGATATGAGCCGTCAATCCCGAGGCTTTCGCCTCAAGAAAGGCATGCAAGGCCCCACCAGGTCTTTCCAACGTATCAAGCTCTTCCATGGTACGGACATCGTGGATCTGCCAAAGGTCGAGCCGGGAAATGCCCATACGCTGAAACGTGCGTTCCAAGTCCCGAAGCGCCCCGTCTCGAGTGCGCTGTGCGGACTTGCTCGCCTGAAAAACCCCATCGCGAAGCTTCAAATCCCCTTTCCACACAGCCCCGTAATAGTCTTCACTGTCTGCATACGCCGGAGCACTATCAAAGTAGAGCAGACCTTCGTCCAGAGCCGTTTCAATGACCGATCGCGCTGCATGCAGTTGAGAACGCGTGCGCAATACCCCTTCGCCTCCAAGACCCACCCGGGTTACCACACGACCCGTACGGCCGAAAACCACCTGGTCCAAAGGGTTCAGCGATGTGTTCATGGCTTTATCCTTTTCAAAACCCCCATCCCGTGGTTTGATAAAGCGTTTTCGGTAACAAAAAAAGACCAGACGGCGGGGCTGTACCGTCTGGCCTTTTTCGAGGAGGAAAGAGTTGGTTTCTTTCGCTTCGTATGCAGAAGCAAGGGGTGTGCCAGATGAGGTACCTTGGAGGCTGATGCGCTTCTGGAGCCTGGTAACAGCCGGTTTTCCTGTTTCTTGAGACACGAGGACGCCCAAGAATCACGCCATAAACGCGACATCTCGGCCATAAACACGCCATTTTGGCGGGATTCCACGGGGGCATGGCTTGAGGAAGGGGCGTGGGTGGGGGCTCTGGATTGTTTAGCGGCGCCATAGCCGGTGCCACCATGGTTTTTTGATCTGAGCCAATTCGGCTTCCAGCTGTCCGATGCGATATTCCTTTTCCAGAAGGAGGGCGTTTTTTTCGTAGGCTTCGGTTCGATAGAAGTCAAGGAGTTGACTTTGGTAGCGGAGTCGGCCCAGCTCTTCCAGCAGGGCTTCGTAATGGCTTACGGGAATGGAGACGGTCTTTTCTTGAACGCTGGGCGCAGGCGTTGTGTCTTTGCTCTCCAAGGAGGAAACAGTCCCGGGGCGATTTTTGCGTTTTTTTTCTTCCAGAAGCGCCTTGACTTCGTGGGAGGGAATGAAGACTCTTTTGCCTTGGCGAATAGCTTCCATTTTGCCTGTCCGTTCTAGGTATTCTTCCAGGGTTTCCGGGGAAACACCGAGGGCTTGGGCTGCAGTGCGAACGGTCATGCGTGCCATGGGATTCCCTCCTGATGGACACAGTTACTTAGCTTGGCCTTCTGTAGCACAAAAGCCGAGCGTTCCCAAGAGCTTGTTTGTCATTGAAAAGGCCTTGTGTTCTACTAACGCCAGGAAAGGATCAAGGCGACTCAAGGGAAAGGACGTGCAGAGATGGGCCGTTCCGTGGAGCGATTCCAGAAGGCTTTGGGTGTCAGAATTTCTTCTTGCTATGAGGCCTTGCTGACTCACCACGATGAGCAGCTGTCCACGGATCCCTTGTCCGAACCCGGCTGGATTCCGGGAATCGGCAATGCGGACTTTGCCGTGGGAACCACTCAGACGTTTCGAACCATGTTTCCCGATTTTCCCAAGGACTGGGTCATTATCGGCATGGAGGGCAAACGGACCCTTGAAAAGATCGGTGAAGACATTGACGTTTACGTGGCCTTGGACATGAGGGACGACAGTGTGCACTTGGTGGATTCCTTGGGAAAATCCTGGAAGACGGCGGGTCATTTTCGAGACTGGTTGGCCCATAAACTGGCCCGGGCTCTATGGGAACGGACCCATGACACCCATCTTTTTGTCATCGGGGACAAGACGGAAGGGACCATTCAAAGATTGCGTGAAGAACTTGTGCATTGGCATCGAAAAGGAGCTGTGCATCTAGAAGGAATGCTCATTCTATATCGGGACCTGCAGGGAAAGCTGACCCTTAAGCCCGTGCAGCATGTGGATATCAAGGAAACGGCCGTGGGAAGCATCGCCGGCCTTCTGGTGGGATCCCTTCTTTTGCATCCCGTGCTTGGTGCCGCTTTGGGAACGCTCACAGGCGCCGCCGCCGGAAGTTCCAAGTTCAGCTTGTCCCATGTGGGTCTTGATGATGAATTCATAAAACAGCTTGCCTGTGCCGTGCTTCCGGGAATGTGGGCTTTGGTGGTGGTCGTGCGCCACGCCAAGATTCGAGAAATGCTGGAAACATTAAAAAGAGTCGGCGGAACGGTGCTGGTGACTTCTCTGAGTAAAAGAGGCGAAGAGCGCCTTCGAGCCGCTCTGGCTGCATCTTCCCTTAACGGTTCTTCCTTGTGAAGGCTCCGGAGCCTGCGCAAGCTTGAGAAACGTGCCTTCGTCTTTCCTTCCTCCGTGGCGGAAACGGGCCACCGCCCCGCTTGGATTATCTTGACAAGTGACGCACGTAGTCGGCGGCTTCCAGCCCGGCCACGCACCCTTCACCGACGGCCTTGGCAATCTGCCATGGAGGGCCGCAAATATCCCCGGCCGCGTAGACTCCGGGCACATTGGTTTCCTGCTTTTTGTTTGTCACCACATATTGAAAGGATTCCGGATCCAAAGCCACGCCTAAGGCGGTGGCGATCTCCAGAGCGCCTTTGGCCCCTCGTTCGATAAATACACCTTGGACGAGAAGGGTCGTGCCGTCATCCAAAAGAACGCCTTCCACAGCATCGGCTCCGATAATTTCCACCACCTTGCGGCCTTCATGCAGGACAATAGGGCTTTGACGCAGTTTCTCGGCCAGGTTTTCGGAAACTTGAAGTTTTTCGCAGACGAGATGCACCTGGTCGGTGTAAAAGAGCAGGGTCAGAGCTCCGGAAACGGCAGCGCTCTCGCAACCCACCACGGCTACAGGAACGCCTCGAAAAAAGTTGGCGTCACACTCCACGCAGTAACTGACGCCTTTTCCAAGGAATTCCCGTTCCCCAGGAACCCCTAGTTTCTTTCGAGAAATACCCATGGCCAGAATGACGGCTTGAGCTTCAACTTCGTCACCGCCTTCCAATTCCAGTTTAAAACGACCATCAAGGTGTTGCGCTTGGACCACGTCTTCCTCAAAGAAGACCGCTCCGAATTTTTCCGCTTGAAGGCGTCCTTGGGCCAGCAGATCTTCCCCGGTACTATGAGGAATACAGCAGAAATTTTCCACATGCGCTCGGTAGGCGCTGCTTTTGGGAATTTTTCCCACCACGGCCACAGAAACCTTTTTTCGTGATGCGTGAATGGCGGCCTGCAAGCCGGCCGGACCCGTTCCAATGATCACCACATCGTAGCTGTGTTTCGGCATGGTCTTTGGCTCCCTCGCGTCCATTAAAAACTTTTTTCAAGGGCTGGATTCAATCTCTAAGCCTCTGGGGTGAGCGGTTGCCTGAACACGCGGCATGGAAACGGCCATGCTCGTGCTTTGCAGATGGGTGGTTTTTGCCTAGAGCCCAAGGTCCTCATTGATGAGCACCACCTTGATCCGCCCCTTGGGATAGGATTTTTCCGTGATCGTCCAGTGATTGCAGATCCTATCAGGACTGGAACAATCATCGCAGCGGCCCGTATGGTAGCATGGTGTTTTTTTATCCAAGCGCATGACATTAGCCGGGGCGGCGTAGTCCTTGATACGCATCATGGCGGCTTCCAGGTCCGGAACCACCTTGTTTCTTCCAACGAGAAGAATCACGTGCCGAGGTCCAAAGGTGATGGCCGACACTCGGTTTCCGATCATATCCAGATTGACCAGTTGGCCGTCTTCGGTCACGGCGTTGGTTCCCGTGAAAAAGAGATCGACCAGCAGGGAACGGCGGCGCCGTTCCAGCATGTCTTCAAAGGCAAGGCCTTTCTCGTAGGTGTCCAAAACTTCCAGGTCCGTTCGATTTTTCATGGCTTCGTAAAGGCCTGTGGCCATAAAGGTCATGGATCCTCCCCAGGAAACGCTTTTCACCGAAAGGGACGGCAGGATTTCTTCCAGGACGATACGTTTGGCGTCCTGAGTGTTTTGAGCCACAAAGACGGCGAAATTGTTCTTTTCCAGAGCCTCCTGGACGCGTTTCAACCGAAGTTGCCAGTAGTGATCCACGGGTCGATCCATGCCTTCCTCCTGAATCTTTAAGAATCGGTTCGCTGCTCTCGCCAAACACGCTGGGACAAGGATATTATTTGTAACAAAATTGAAGCGGGTTCGAAAGAGGCTGGTTCTTGACGGGCGAAACCGAAACCGGCAGGGCAGGGCCCAAACCAGACTGAAGGTTCTCATCTTCAACGGAAACCCAAAGGGTAGGACTTGATCATGTCGCAAAAGAAACAAGCTCATAAGTCTAAGACCCACCAGGTTGAACCGACGGCAGCAGCCATGACCTCTGGCTTGCCCTGAAGCCATCCGGGCACGCCACTTTACCAGATGTCGGCTCTCGTGCTTGCCACACCTTTGGTTCATTGATAGCCTGCTTTCGTTTTTCTGAGATCATGAACCAAAAGGCTTGAGACCGGAAGGTGGGGTTCCACGAACGCTTACGTTATTCCGACCCAGGGCCAAGGGTTGAATGTCGTTTTCGATCCGGTTGTTGTGCAGGGTGATGACGGGATGTTTTCTCTGCCATAATACATTTGCGGATTAGCGCACTTGGAAAGGAGGGAAGATGGGAGTCAAAGTGCGCGAACGTCCGAAAGGCTCGGGTGAGTGGTGGATTTTTATAGATTACCAGGGAAAGAGAAAGTCCAAGAAGATTGGCAGGGACAAACGGCTTGCATTGGAAGTTGCAAAGCGCATCGAAGCCAGGCTTATCTTGGGGGTAGAGCAGTTTTTTAGCGAGGGGGATGGCCCGCAGAAGCAAGAAAAGTTTGTGCCGACACTTAAGGAGTACGTCTACGGATGGGAGGACACCGACGGCCGATTTGTGATGGGCTGGATAAGAAAGTACGCATTAAATTACGTTAAAAGATCGACGCGAAGGAACTACGAGGTGATCCTGCAAAAACACCTGCTCCCGTCCTTGGGAGACAGAAGGCTGGATCGAATCACCACTAGGAGCCTGTCCGAGAATGCCAAATTTGCCTGTTTTAGGTACGATAAGTACTTAATATTCCATTGGCCAAAATTCGGTATTGCGAGTTCTCGGACAAGCTCCTAGGGCGGTGGCTGATCTGATGGTCCAAAAAATCAGTGAAGGTTTGAACAGCAAGACTGTCAAAAACATTAAGAA
>FWPV01000227.1_pt1 | contig 192474 bp, 162 predicted proteins | sample 2228371 | NCBI WGS metagenome assembly FWPV01 (sample SAMEA103939776, study PRJEB20133) | metagenome | reverse complement strand
CGAGGCTTCGACGGTGCCGCAATATAGTTTGGATATACCGATCATGGCATCTGGTGTGCTGAGCTTTTATTTCTCAAATTTTATACAAGGTGGTTCATATCGTGACACCCAGGATTTTAATCGCCTTGATCAGAGCCTGGCAAGTCTGTTGTGTGTGTTTGCATCCCGATTTTGGCTTTGCTGAATTCTGTTTTGATGAGCTGCTCTAAATAACTTTCGGGGGAGGTTAATGCGGCCTTTGGAACAAAAAAACGATTCACCCCTGTTTTTTCATGAATCAAACGTAATCCATATTCCAGATCTCCGGTGAGTTTGTCGTAAATGGATTTCACATTCATGGTTTCAGTCAATAACGCATCCATCAGATAATCGACCGCGTCCTCTTCCAGCACGATGTTAATATCGTGTTTTGTATAAAATTCAATCTCAACCCGTTTGATTTTGTCATAAAATGATTTGATTTTTTTCACCGCCGTGCCGATTTCAATCACGTGGGTGCAGTAATAATCCGCAATTTTATCAATACGGTATGAAGAGAGGGGAAGCCCGTATTGTGCCGTGATGTTTTTCCGATTATCCATGAGATATTGTTTAATCGCGCTTTTATTTTCCTGATGGATGACTTCGAAATCCTTCATGCGCTGCTCATCATCAAGCCCTGAAAGCCATCGCGATAAAACATTTTCAGGATCCTCAATCACCTGGGGCGTGACCGGAAAATGTCGGATTGTGGTGGAGGGCAATTTGGTTTCAAAAGGGATCAGAACCTGCTCGATGACGCTGACCAGTCCCCGGGCGCCGGTGTTTTCTTCAAAAGCCTTTTTCGCCAATACCTTCAATGCCTCATTTGAAAATTTAATTTCAATACCGTAGGTGGCAAAATCCAGCTTTTTATTCAGGATGATGGGATTGTTGGGGTTTTGAAGAATGTTGAGCAAATCTTCTTCAATAAGTCTGTCAAACACTGCTTTTACGGGCAGGCGGCCCACAAATTCAGACTCAAACCCAAATTCAATGAGGTCTTCCGCCCGGACTTTTTTAAGGATATCGGTTTTGGCGCAGGCATCGGTGACTTGGGCGCCGAATCCAATGCACTGGGGGGTGGTGCGCCTTTTGATGATATCCGCCAAGTCTGAAAAGGCGCCGCTCATGATAAATAAAATATTTTTTGTATTGATGGTGCGTTTGTCTCGCTTTCCGGTTTTTCGGAATTGCTCCACCTCCTGAATCATGGAAATGGGGTCGTGGGGCACCTTCAGCTCCACATCGGTTTCTTCCATGGGTTTAAGCAATGCGCGCTGGACGCCGGTGCGGGATACATCCGGACCGATCAAATTGCGGCTGGAGGCGATTTTGTCGATTTCATCAATGTAAATGATTCCGTATTGCGCCAATTCAATATCATTGTCGCTTTCGCGAACAAGATCCCGGACCAGATCTTCCACATCTCCGCCCACATAGCCTGTTTCGCTGAATTTTGTGGCATCCCCTTTGACAAAAGGAACCCCCAGTTTATTGGCGATCAACTTGATGATATAGGTTTTGCCCACGCCGGTGGGGCCGATCATGAGCACATTGTTTTTAATGCCTCCGGAAAATTCAGGCATCTCTTTGGCCACAGATTTTTGGTAACGGATGCGGTTGAAATGGGTGCAGATTTTGGTTGCCAGAATACGTTTTGCCTGAGTTTGCTTGATGACATACTGATCCAGATAAGCGATCATGTCTTCTGGTTTCAGGTCAAAATCAATCTTTTTTTCTTTTTTTGGACCAGGGCCATCTATTTCAGAGCGATCTTCTTGGGGCATAAAAATGGGCGGTATGATTTTTACCTGACCGCCGTATTTGCGGGCCAAAAAATCAGAAATTTCTTTTTCAATTTCTTTGGGATTGGGTATTTTTTCAAATTTTTCATTCATAGCGTTTTAATAATAATCATAATCCGGATCGAATGCAAGACATTGGGCTAAAATTCATTTTTCGGCATGAAATAAATTTTTTTCACCCATAAGAATAATGTTGGACAAAAAAACAGTGTTCATGATAATAAACAAATATAAGAAAAAGCAGCAATCCATTCATACACTGGCTTTCTGATTTTGTATTGCTTTTTTGGCTGGACCCAACCCAAAACTTTAACAAAAAAGGAGGTAATTATGGCCGAGAGTGTTTACAGATTTATCGAGATGGTCGGCAGCAGCACAAAATCGTGGGAAGATGCGGCAAAAAACGCCATTGAAACAGCATCCAAAACATTAAGGGAAACCCGAGTGGCGGAAATCAAAGAATTTGATATTAAACTGGAGGATGGAAAAGTCGCTTTGTACCGGTGTGTGGTACGCCTGTCATTTAAATATGATCCTAAAAAGGGTTGACGGCTCTTGGGACGCGCATCAAAGACGCACAATACAGGCGATTAAATTGAGGTGTGGAATTTTCACTCCCGGGGCGTTCATCCAAACGCCCCGGGAATGCCCCAGCGCCGGGTCATTTTTTCCCGCCTGCTCGTGAAACAAGAATTACAAAAGATTTATCATTTTGACCCGCCGTTAAGCAATTTGAGTTCCCAGGCCGATGCATTTTTTCCCCTGCATGCATCCACCTGCGTCAGGTTCCAGATGTGTTTTAATTCATAGAAGCGTTTTATTTATAAAGGTGCCGAGGGGCGGAATCGAACCACCGACACGATGATTTTCAGTCATCTGCTCTACCGACTGAGCTACCTCGGCAAAAGTGTTATTGTTCTATTATGGAAACTCAAAAGGACTGTCAAGATGTTTTTTACCCCAAATCCCCGAATAGATGTTGAATTATAACACAGGCAGCCACGGCGGCTGTTTCTGCTCGAAGAATCCGCGGCCCAAGCGATACGCTGGTGAATCCTGCCGTTATAGCGCTGTCATTTTCTTTTTGAGTGAAGCCTCCTTCCGGTCCGAGTAACAGAACGATTTTAGATGGTTTTTTAATTTCAGGCGCAATAAACGCCTTTAACGATTGGGATGCATTTTCATAAAAAATTAATTTCAGATCAGCCCCCTTGGAGTCAAAAACAACCTGATCAAATGGAATCGGCGGGAGTATCTCAGGAGGTGCGGCCCGCCGGCATTGCTTGATGGATTGCAAGGCGATCTCTTTCCATCGCTCCAGGCGCTGCATTTGCCGTTTTTCATCCGGACGCGGAACACTGCGATGGCTGAAAACAGGAATCCACGCGGATATTCCAATCTCAGTCAACATTCTGACCAATACATCCATTTTTTTTTCTTTTAAAAAGGATTGATATACGGCGATCTGAAGAGGGGATTCGGTCTGCGAAATCGTTTGTTTTATGATTTGGATTGATACGTGATCATCATGGATTTCTTGGATGACAGCTTCATATTCATTGCCATGGCCGTCTAATACAAAAATGCCTTCTCCCGGAGACAACCTGAGAACTTTCCGGATATGAAGCGCATCTTGGCCCCGAATGGCCGGTGATGTTTTCTGAATTTCCGTTGGATCGATAATGAATCTTCTCATTTTTTAAAGCCCGAACATAAAAAATTACAAAAAGCTTAATACACCAGGATTCCAATGGTCAAATCAATAATGATCTGCAATTTCCGTATTTCCAGAGGCTTCGTTCGGGCAAATTTCTTGACACCCAAGAAGTTTTATGATAATAAGTATTAAGATAATATATTGAAAATGTTAAAATTTTTAATTGCTGAACACGTTTAAGACCATGGGGGGAGATGATCATGAGCAATACGAACCATCCAGATGATCCACGACTCAAACAAAGATCATCTGATGACAAACATACCGGCAGGGTTTCAGATGATTCAGACATCATTGAATTGTCGGATATCGCCATTGGCACAACCCCTGAAGATGATATGATCGTGGAACTGACGGAAGAAGTCATTGATGAGGCCATGATTGGCATTTCTGGAGCCACCCGCGACAAGATGAAAGAAGGAGAAGAAATTTTGGATCTTTCAAAAGTGGAGCCGGAAAAAGACAACCATTTCATGGCTAGAGAAAAACACGGGGCGCAAACAGCTGAACCGGAAATTACATCATCGCTCCAAGACCTTGTTGCAGAAGAGGATCATATTTCCAAAGAACTGGATGAATTTTTTGATGTTTCTCAGGAAACTTCTTCTGTAACAGAGACGCCCGTTGTTTCTATCCAAGAAGTTGCGCAGCCAGTCGTGCCAAAAACCGATGCGGTGATTTCTGATGCAACCCTCATGGAAGCTCTTGAAACCGTGATTCAAAAAAGATATGGCGATAAAATCAATCAATTGATTGCGGAAACCATCGAAAAAATCGTGGTTCAAGAAATCAATCGCATCAAAAAAATATTGACCCAAAGAACGAACCAATAGAAAAATTTAAACCGTCAGACATCGACGGTGAGAAAAAGAATTTGAAGGGGGGTTATGCAATAATCCCCCGCTTTTTTTAATCTGGAACTTCAAATGATTAAAGGGAAACGGGATGGAATCAATGATTAGTAAAGGCTATGATCCCCATGAGGTGGAAGAGCGTTGGTATTCGTATTGGGAAGAAAACGGTCTGTTTGAAGCATTGGAAGACAGCCCGGGAAAAAATTATTCCATTGTTATTCCGCCACCCAATGTCACCGGTGTATTGCATATGGGACATTCCTTGAATATTACGCTTCAGGATATTTTATGCCGCTATCGTCGGTTGCGCGGCGATAATGTATTGTGGATGCCTGGAACCGATCATGCCGGCATTGCCACCCAGAATGTGGTTGAAAAAAGCCTTGCGGCCCAAGGAATCGATCGACACCAGCTCGGCCGGGAAAAATTTATTGAAGCGGTGTGGGAATGGCGGAAAAAATACGGCAGCGCGATCATACGGCAGTTAAAACGGATCGGCGCATCGTGCGATTGGAAGCGCGAACGTTTTACAATGGATGAAGGGCTTTCTAAAGCGGTCAGAAAAGTTTTTGTGGATTTATATGAACAGGGCCTGATTTATCGCGGGGATTATATCATCAACTGGTGTCCGCGTTGCATGACGGCCTTGGCGGATCTTGAAGTGGAATACGAGGAAACCCAGGGCTCGATTTATTATATCCATTATCCGCTGGCAGACGGCGCCCAAGGCCCCATCGTGGCCACCACCCGTCCGGAAACCATGCTGGGGGATACGGCGGTTGCGGTCCATCCCGACGATCCCCGATATGCCCATCTTGTGGGCAAACAGGTGAAGTTGCCCCTGACGAACCGAATCATTCCGGTGATTTCAGATGCGTATGTGGACATGGAGTTTGGCACGGGCGCATTGAAGATTACCCCGGCCCACGATCCCAATGATTTTGAAATCGGACGAAAACACGGCCTTCCCATTGTTAAAGTCATTGGCGAGGACGGCAAAATGACAAAAGATGGGGGCGCATATGAAGGCCTTGACCGATACAAATGCCGGAAACTGGTGTGTGACGATTTAAAAACCGCCGGGTTGCTGATTAAAATCGAGCCGTATCAGCACGGAATCGGCCATTGTTATCGGTGCAATACCATTATTGAACCCAATCTTTCCAAACAATGGTTTGTGAAAACCAAGCCATTGGCGGAAAAAGCCATTGAAGCTGTAAAATCCCGACAAACAAAAATCATCCCTGAAAAATGGACCAATGATTATTTCGCCTGGATGGAAAACATCCGGGACTGGTGCATTTCACGTCAGATATGGTGGGGGCATCCCATTCCTGCATGGACATGCGCGGGATGCAATCACACCATTGTTTGTGTGGAGACCCCGACGTCTTGTCCTTCTTGCGGAACCGAACGTTTGATTCCGGATCCTGACGTGTTAGACACATGGTTTAGTTCGGCCCTATGGCCGTTTTCCACCATGGGATGGCCGGAACATACACCTTTGATGAAACAGTTTTACCCAACGTCTGTTTTGGTCACAGGATTTGATATCCTTTTTTTCTGGGTGGCCCGGATGATGATGATGGGAATTCATTTTTTAAAAAAAGTCCCGTTTTATGATGTATACGTGCATGCGCTTGTGCGCGATGAAGAAGGTAAAAAAATGAGCAAGTCCACGGGAAACGTCATTGATCCCATGGATGTCATCGCCAAATACGGCACGGATGCATTAAGATTCACATTGGCGGCCTTTGCCGCACAGGGACGCGACATCAAATTGTCCGAAAAACGCATTGAGGGATATCGGCATTTTATCAACAAACTTTGGAATGCCGCCCGATTTTCCTTGATGCACATGGATGGAAAAGAAGCAAAATCAACCCCCGACCCAGTGTCGCTGCCGGATCGATGGATTCTTTCAAGGAAAAATACGGTTTCGGCCAATGTCGCGGCTGCATTGGATTCTTATCGATTCAACGACGCCGCAAATGAAATTTATCATTTTGTCTGGCACGAATTCTGTGATTGGTATCTTGAACTCATCAAGCCCGTGATTTATGGAAAAGACAACCATCAACAGAAAACAGCCACAAAAAAGGTGTTGCGCCATGTATTGGAAGATATACTCATTTTGCTCCATCCCTTTGTCCCTTTTGTCACTGAAGAATTATGGCATAAACTGCCCGGCGCCGAACATTCCGTCATGAAGGCGGTTTATCCTCTGGATCGAAAGGAACCGCTTGTATTATTTTTTGATCCTGAAGCGGAAACCCAAATGATGTTCATCATGGATCTCATCAACAGCATTAGAAATATCAGAGGCGAGATGAATATCTCTTCGTCCGTGATGCTGTCCGTTGTCATTCAAACGTCGGACGAAAACAAATTGACTTTAATTTCCCAAAGTCAAGACTTCATCAAAAATCTTGCAAGGACGAATCATATTGAGATTCGTTCCATCGGCGAAAAGCCCAGGGCTTCGGCCACTGCGGTCATCGGCGAAACCATTGTTTCGGTTTTGCTTGAAGGCGTGATTGATTTTTCCAAGGAGATTGCGCGGCTTGAAAAAGAAGTAGCAAAGGTATCACTAGAAATCGAAAAACTCGTTGCCAAGTTGTCCAATGATGATTTTGTTAAAAAAGCACCCGAATCCATCATTGATAAAGCAAAATCTCAATTTCAATCATATTCGGAAAAAAAAGAGCAATTGGCAACTCATTTAGAAAAAATCAGGGCGTTTTTCAATGAATCATCCAGTCCCTTATAAATTGAATGACTTCGGCGGGATTGATCCTCTGATTGAATTAGCCCTCCGAGAAGATATTGGATCGGGGGATGTGACCACGGATCCTTTGCCTTTTCCGGACAAAATCGCCATGGGCCGGATTGTCGCCAAAGAACCCCTGGTCATCGCCGGCCTGGATATTGTTCGGCGCGTTTTTGAAAAATTCGGTGCGCCTTTAAGGTTTTCTCCATGCCATCAGGACGGAGAGATGGTGGCAGCAAATCAATTGATCGCTGAAGTCAAAACATCCCTTCGCGCCCTTCTAATGGGCGAGCGCACAGCTTTAAATTTTCTTCAACGATTGTCCGGAATCGCCACCCATGTCCGCAATATTCGGCAAATCATCAGAAATCCATCGCTGCGCCTGACGGATACCCGAAAAACAATTCCTGGCTGGCGCATACTTGAAAAATATGCCGTTCGGGTGGGAGGCGGCCACAATCATCGAATGGGGTTGTTTGACGGGGTTTTGATCAAAGACAATCATATTGTAGCGTATGGCGGAATTTCAAAGGCAATCCATCACATCCGAAATCATGCATCCCATTTGTTAAAAATCGAAGTGGAAGTTTCAAATTTTGACCAATTGAACGAAGCATTGGAGGCAGGCGCCGATATTATCATGCTGGATAATATGGATATTGATGATATTAAACGCGCGGTGGCTCAGATAAAGGGAAGGGCGCTGGTGGAGGTCTCCGGCCGCATCACCCCTGAATCGCTGGGACGCTTATCGGATACCGGCGTAGACATTGTGTCCATGGGGGCATTGACCCATTCCGCTGTATTCGTGGATATCAGTATGAAAATTCAGGACTGCGCTGAATCCTCTGTTTGTTCCGAATAAATTTCACAGGGTCGGCCGCCGCGCCGACTCAAAAAAGACAACCCTCGGAAACCAATTAAAACAATTTATCATTTGAGCCAAGAGCAGCCATGATCCCTCTGCGAGATACCATCCCGTCGAAAAATTATCCGTTTGTCAACTATTGCCTTATCGGGATCAATATTGTTGTTTTTTTGATTCAGATGACCCAGGGTACCCGATTGGATGCCTTTATATATACCTATGGATTGGTTCCAGCCCGATATTCCAATCCGGCTATCAGTTCTCATTTCACAGTGGGCCAGCAGGTTTTTGCTTTGATTTCATTTATGTTCCTTCATGGCGGATTCTTACATATTCTCGGCAATCTCTGGTCGTTATATATTTTCGGAGACAATGTCGAGGACCGTCTGGGTTCTTTTGTTTATCTTATTTTCTATTTGTTGTCCGGGATTGTTTCCGGTTTTTTCCATATGGTGTTGAATCTTCATTCCACAACCCCCACCATTGGCGCAAGCGGCGCCATTGCGGGTGTGATGGGCGCATACTATATATTATATCCGGGCGCCAGAATATTAACGTTGATCCCGATTTTTTTCTTTCCCTGGATGGTGGAAATCCCGGCTTTTTTCTTTTTGGGCATGTGGTTTGTGATGCAGGTTTTCAGCGCTTCAATGATGGGAGGCGTTTCCGGCGGCATTGCATGGTGGGCGCATATCGGAGGTTTTATTTTCGGTGTTTTTTTTATCAAATTTTTTAATATCATTCCAGATTCCCAGATTGCGGATTCTTTTAAGCAGATGTCGTTAAAAAAACGAAAATCCGATCATCTCCAAATGCTTCATCCATATTCATCCGCCGATGGATATGATTTATACGATGAACTGCGGATCACACCATATGAAGCCGCCAGCGGCGTTTACAAGCGGATCAATATTCCGTGGGGATTTTATAACCGCATCTTTAAGGTGGCCATACCACCGGGCGCACGGGACGGAATGATATTGCGTCTGAGGGGATTGGGAAATCCCCGGCCGGATTCAACCCGGGGCGATTTGTTTCTCAAAGTAATCGTGGACCAACCCTGGTGATATTTATAAATGGGGATTTTATGGTTTCAAGAATGAAATGCAATTCCGCCCCTTTTCTTTGGCCATATACATGGCTTTATCCGTCCGCCTGATGAAATCATTCATGGATTCACCATCTGTATATTCACTGACGCCAATACTCACAGTAATTTTAGAACCATTATCTGGATCCACGCATGAAGTTCGAACCGTGCGAAGAATTCGTTCCGCCACTATCAAAGCGGCATCCAATCCGCTTTCTGGCAGAATCACCGTAAACTCTTCGCCGCCATACCGGTAGGCCGAATCCATGGCGCGAAGGCAGGATCCGATCAATCCTGCAATTTTAAATAGAATCTTATCCCCTTCAAGATGTCCAAACGTATCATTATAATATTTAAAATGATCAATATCAATCATCAGCAATCCCAGATCATGGCGATACCGATAAAAGCGTTTGATCTCGTTTTGAAGCTGTTGATAAAAATACCTGCTGTTGTATAGCTTGGTCAGATCGTCTGTGATGGAGAGTTCTTTAAGCTTTTCAAGCATTTTTGTGCGTTCATGGGTTAATTCCCGCTCCCGAATTACACGTTTCAAGCGCAATAGCAATTCTTCAAGCCGGATGGGTTTGAATACAAAATCATCCGCCCCTTTGTTGATGGCTTCTTCGTATGAATAATCCTGGGTATAACCTGTAATAACAATGATATCCGTATCATATTTTTCCTTGATCCGCTGGGTCATTTCCAGGCCGTTCATTCCGTCCATAAGAATATCGGTGATAATCACATCCACCGGCTGGGTTTTTAAAAATGCCATGGCCTCTTCGGCATTGGCTGCGGTAAACGTTGTATAATCCGCGATGGATAAAAAATCTTGAATAGAATTTCGGATGGCCGGATCATCATCAACAATGAGTATGTTTGCTCCCATGGATGAATATCCAAAAATTGAAAGATTTGGTTTATGATCAGCGATATATTGACATCTTGAATGCGTCTTGATATGGATGTCCACTAAAAATTTTTTTTACGTTATCATTAGAAGTCTAAATTGTCAACTATCTTTTATTTAGTTTTTTATCAATACCTGAATTGAGCGACGGTAGATACAATCACAATGATCAACATTCGAAATTTTAGCATCATTGCCCATATTGATCATGGAAAATCCACGCTTTCAGATCGACTGATCCAGGCGACTCGAATCATTCCTGATCGCGAATTTAAGGACCAGATTTTAGACAGCATGGATATTGAACGAGAACGGGGGATCACCATTAAAAGCCAAACCATCTGTCTTCCATACACCGCTAAAAATGGCAATTTGTATGATTTAAATTTGATCGACACCCCAGGCCATGTGGATTTTAGTTATGAAGTCTCCCGCGCCCTTGCATCCTGCGAAGGCGCTTTGTTGCTTATTGATGCCAGTCAAGGCGTTCAAGCCCAGACCATTGCCAATTTATATCAGGCTGTGGATCATAATCTTGAAATCATTCCCATCATCAATAAGATCGACCTGCCGTCTGCGGATATCGATATGGTGCGCCATCAAATTGAAAAAGACTTGGGACTTGATCCCAAAAACGCCATTCTTTGTTCCGCCAAAGAAGGAACCGGTATTGATCAGGTGTTGGAGGCCATTGTTCATCAGCTTCCGCCGCCCAAGGGCGACCCGGATGCCCCCTTTAAAGCTCTGATTTTTGATTCGCATTATGATTCTTACCGGGGAACCATCGTTTACATTCGTGTTTTTGACGGCAAAATCCGACCTGGGGACGAGATCCTTTTTGTTTCAACGCAAGCCCGGCACATTGTGGAAGAAGTGGGGATATTTCAATTGCAACGTGTGCCCAAACCCTTTCTTTCGGCCGGAAGCGTGGGATATATCATTGCCAACATCAAAGCCATCAATGAGACCAAGTGCGGCGATACCGTCACTATAAGAAACCGACCCTGCCAAGTTCCGTTATCCGGTTTTAGGGAATTAAAGCCCGTCGTGTTTTCATCCATTTATCCTGTCTCATCCGACGATTATCCGGAATTGGCGGTTGCACTTGAGAAACTCAAACTCAATGACGCGTCCTTGGTCTATCAAAAAGATTCCTCCATTGCGCTGGGTTTTGGATTCCGATGCGGCTTTTTAGGCCTTCTCCATCTTGAGATTGTCCAGGAACGCCTTGAAAGAGAATATGATTTATCGCTTATTCTGACCGCGCCGTCCGTGGAGTATCAGGTCGTGATGAAAGACGGTACAACCCTCTGTGTGGACAATCCCGCGCTTTATCCTGACCCCATGAAAATTGAGAAAACCAAAGAGCCATATATCCGCGCCTCCATTATTACACCGGATAAGTATATGGGCGCCATTATGAATCTTTGCTTGGAACGCCGCGGTATCAATACTGATTATCAATATTTCTCCAGCAATCGGATGGAAATGATCTTTGAACTGCCGTTGTCCGAAGTTATTTATGATTTTTATGATAAATTAAAATCCATCACCCAAGGGTATGGTTCTTTTGATTATGAATTGATCGATTACCGAGAAACGGATTTGGTGAAATTGGATATTTTGGTTAATGGGGAGCGGGTGGACGCCTTATCCCAATTGGTTCACAAGGACCGTGCCGTAGAGCGCGCTAAATACGCCTGTGAAAAATTAAAGGAAGAAATACCCCGGCAGATGTTTAAAATCGCCATTCAGGGCGCCATTGGCAATAAGATTATCTCACGACAGACCATCTCCCCTTTTCGAAAAGATGTTACGGCCAAATGCTACGGCGGCGACATCACGCGCAAAAGAAAATTGCTTGAAAAGCAAAAAAAAGGCAAGAAACGCATGAAAATGGTGGGCAACGTGATGATCCCCCAATCCGCATTTCTTGCCGTTTTAAAAAGCAAAGATTAAGTAAAATTGAATCGACTTACACCATCTCAAATCGATTAAAAAAATAGCTGATTTCAAAGGCCGCGGTTTCAGGTCCGTCTGAACCATGCACCACATTTTTTTCAATATCTGTGGCAAAATCACGTCGAATGGTTCCTTCAGCAGCGTCTTTATAGTTAGTGGCACCCATAATGTCGCGATTTTTTTTAATGGCGTTTTCGCCTTCCAGCACCATCACCACAATGGGACCGGATGCCATAAAGTCCGTTAAACTTTCAAAAAACGGCCGATCTTTATGCACCGCATAAAATCCTTGGGCCTGTTGTTTGGTCATATGCACCATTTTCATGGCGCTGATTTTAAGATGATTGCTTTCGAATCGCCGGATGACTTCGCCGATAAGGCCCCGTTTGACGCCGTCGGGTTTGATGATGGATAACGTTCTCTCGATCATGATACAATCCTTTCATGTTTAATAGTCATAAAACGGCGTGGTAAATAACAGAGGGTGCATGATAAGTCAAGCGGGCATCAATATTTTTTAAAAAACTTCCTTGTTCTTTCGAACATGGAAGTTTTTGACATTCGATATTTGATTGTCATAAAATAAAATCAATCAAAGCATCAATCCCACAGAAAATAAAATAAGGATAAGGCCATGACGCATACACCAAAAGATCGCATTCGATTAATGGAAGGCGATATCACCCGGCTGGAAGTGGATGCCATTGTCAATGCCGCCAACAAAACGCTTTTGGGCGGCGGAGGCGTTGACGGCGCCATCCATCGGGCAGCAGGTCCCCGGTTGTTGGAAGAGTGCCGGACCCTTGGCGGATGCGAAACCGGCGAAGCCAAAATCACCCGCGGGTATAATCTAAAAGCCAAATACGTGATTCATACAGTCGGACCGGTTTACAGCGGAAAGCCGGATGATGAAAAATTGCTGTCGAACTGCTATCGGAACAGTTTACTTTTGGCGGAAAAATATGATCTCAAGACCATCGCCTTTCCAGCCATCAGTTGCGGTGTTTATGGATATCCCATCAAAGAAGCTTCGCGAATCGCCATATCCACAACATATGCGTTTTTGAAAAAAAATACGACCATTCAGGAAGTGGTTTTCGTCCTTTTTTCATCATCGGATTTCAAAGTCTATGAATCATATCGAAACACACTTGCATAAATTCGGTCTGCATTTTATCGCATTTTGATAAATGTATATTGACAAACACGCAAGTCATCACTAATTTCCAATAAATTTGGAAATCATTTTATTTTTGGAGGATATTATGTTCGAAGTGACAGAGGCTGCGCAGCAGCAAATCAGAGAATTTTTTAAGGATCGGGAAATCAAACCCATCCGCCTGTTTTTAAATCAAAGTGGATGAGGCGGCCCTTCTTTGGCATTGGTTCTGGATGAACCAAATGACTTGGATCAAACGTTTCCGGTAAATGGATTTACCTTTGTGGTGAATAAAAATCTGTTGAAGCAGGTGGAACCGGTCAATATTGATTTTCGTGGATACGGATTTCAGATATCATCCAATCTTAAATCTAAAGGCGGATGTTCCAGTTGTTCATCGACCGGAAATACATGCGGATGATCTGATCAATTCATATACGATCTCATCACAGGCAATACCGGCCTGCGGTATTGCCTGTGATTTTTATTGAATAAATCTTTCCGACATGTTCGGAATAGGTTGGAAACGAAAATTAAATCAGTTGACAGCGTCTTTAAGCGCTTTGCCGGGTGTAAATTTCGGAACTTTTTTTGCTTTAATACTGATGGGATCCCCGGTTTGCGGGTTTCGTCCCTTGCGGGCCGCCCTTTTGGTCGTTTTGAACGTGCCGAAACCGACCAGAGTAACGGTATCGCCTTTTGCCAATGCATCGCTGATGGTTGAAAAAACACTATCAACGGCCAGTTGAGCGTCTTTTTTGGTTCCAATAGCCTTTGCCACCTCATTGACCAAGTCTTTCTTGTTCACGTTATGCTCCTTTCGTTAATTGGTATATGATTGAAGGTCGTTGTCATTCGAAATGCCACACGTGAAAATCATGCAAAATTTAACTTTAAGGCGGTTGACAATATCCGGCATGGGTAAGGGCTGAAACGATCACGGCATGCCAGCGGATGAATCCTGTCTCAGGATGCAATAATTGCTGTAATTACTTGGATTCAGCAATTATGTCAAGAAAAATAACTTCATTTGACAAGGATTTTCAGGCGCAGATAACGCATTTTGCTATATCAAAGTCTATGCCGGGGCCATTGCGCGATAATACCATGCGATCAGATCAGGGCCTTTAAACACATATAACATGGCGCCGATGGATAAAAAAGGGCCAAAAGGGACCGCATACTTTAAATTTTTGTGGGCCATGATCATCAGGAGCGTGCCGGCCAAGGCGCCGGTTGCCGAAGCAATAAATATCACCACCAAAACACCTTTCCATCCCACAAAGGCGCCGATCATGGCAAGCAGTTTAATATCGCCGCCGCCCATACCTTCTTTGCCGGTTATCAGGTAATATGTCCAGGCAATCGCATACAAAATGCCGCCGCCGCATACCATGCCCAGAAACGCATCGACAAAGGATATATTCGGGAGCAGAAACGAAGCGGCAAGCCCGACGGGTATCCCAGGCAATGAAATGACATCGGGCACAATTTGATGATCCAGGTCAATAAATGAAATCACAATCAATGCCGCTATAAAGCAAAAATAAATTCCTGCTTCAAAATGAATGCCAAACCGAATGACGCATGCGCAAGCCAAAATCCCTGTCAGAAATTCAATCAGCGGATATCGAAACGATATTGGAACACCGCAATTTCGGCATTTTCCCCGAAGCCAAAAATAACTAAAAATGGGAATATTGTCATAATAGCGAATCGGATGATTGCATTTGGGACAATGGGATCCGGGATGCATGAGGGAACCCTGGTGGGGAATTCTGTAAATGCAAACATTTAAAAAACTTCCAATGCATGCGCCGAAGATAAAACACAGGGCCATCAGGAGTAGGGGTGTCATCAACAATCCTTAGTGGAAAAGTGTTTTTTCATGATATGTCTGTGGCGTGTGTGAAATTTACGATATTTAATGATAGTGGTGATTTATCATATATATTGTTTTTCTCAACACATATTTTGCAGCGTGGCATAAAATATTTGATATTGGGATTTAAACATAATAGGGACACAAACAGCAGTGGGTTTATCCGCCGCCAATGATCAAGGGATCGGGGATTCTGCTGGGAATGAATCAAAATCAACTCTGTTTGGGTGTAGGTATGGATGAAATTTTAAAGGATGATATGGTGAATTTGATAGAAATAAATCGCATCAAGAAAAAAATTCCTCATAAATTGCCGTTGTTGCCGGTAAGAGATGTGGTTGTTTTTTCGGATATGGTGCTTCCGCTGTTTATTGGACGCGATAAATCCGTCAAAGCCATTGAAATGGCCATGTCCCATGACCGTTTCTTGTTTTTGGCCACACAAAAAGATCCTTCCATTGAAGACCCAAGACCCGATGATATTTATCGTGTGGGAACCATATGCAAGATATTAAAAGTATTAAAGCTTCCAGACGGCAATTTGAAGGTGCTGATTCAGGGGATTTTAAAAGGCCGAATCAAGCAATACATCACCCTCAAAAATATTTATCATGTGGTGGTGGAAATTATTTCAGAATCACCGGTACAAAAACTTGAACTTGAACATCAGGCATTAATGCGGAATGTGCGGGAACATTGCGAAAAAATATTAACTATTCGCGGTGAATATTCAAATGACATCGGCATATTGCTGGAAGAAATCGAAGACCCGGGCAAACTTGCGGACCTGGTTTCTTCCAATTTGCGGTTGAAAATTGAAGAAGCCCAAGGATTGCTGGAAATAACGGATCCGATTGAAAGATTACGGCGTGTCAATGATTATCTGGCCAGAGAAGAAGATCTTTCCATCATTCAGGCAAAAATTCAATCCAATGTCCGTGATGAAATTTCCAAAAGCCAAAGAGATTATTTTTTACGGGAACAGATGCGGGCTATCCATAAGGAATTGGGGGAATATGATGAAAAAACAGAAGAAATTAATGAATATAAAAAATTTCTAAAAAAAGCCAACTTGCCGAAACCCGTAAAGGAAGAGGCCGCCAAGCAAATCAAACGACTTGAGCAAATGCATCCGGATGCGGCGGAATCATCGGTGATTCGGACATATTTGGATTGGATGGTGGAACTTCCCTGGAACAAAGCCACCAAGGATATACTGGATATTAAGAAAGCCAAAAAAATATTGGATGCGAATCATTACGGCTTAGACAACGTCAAAGACAGGATTCTTGAGTATCTGAGCGTCAGGAAATTAAATCCGAATAAAAAAGGCCAGATTCTGTGTTTTGTAGGCCCGCCGGGTGTGGGGAAAACATCTTTGGGACAGGCCATTGCAAAAGCAATGCACCGGAAATTTTTTAGGGTGTCTCTGGGCGGCATCCGGGATGAGGCTGAAATCCGAGGCCATCGCCGAACCTATATCGGTGCCATGCCGGGCCGTATTCTCCAGGGACTCAGGCAATGCGGAAGTAACAATCCTGTTTTTATGATGGATGAAATCGACAAGATCGGCGCTGATTTTCGAGGGGATCCATCATCGGCCCTGTTGGAAGCGCTGGATCCGGAACAAAACAAGAATTTCAGTGATCATTATCTGAATGTTCCATTTGACCTGTCCAATGTGTTATTTATTCTTACCGCCAATATGACCGACACCATTCCCACGGCTTTATTGGATCGCATGGAGCTCATCCATCTTTCCGGATATACATTGGAGGAAAAAGAAAATATCGCCAAACAATACCTTTTGCCCAGACAGTTGAAAGACAATGGATTACGCAAAGGCCTGCTCACCATCAGCAATGAGGCGTTGCGGCAAATCATCGAGGAATATACCTCTGAGGCGGGATTAAGAAATCTGGAGCGGGAGGTGGGGGCCATTTGCCGTAAAATTGCCCGTCAGATTGCCGAAGGAAAAAAAGGGCCTTTTCATATTACCCGCGGCAATCTTCAAAAATATTTGGGGATTCCCAAATATTTGCCGGAAATGGATCAGGAGGAAAGCCAAATCGGATTGTCAACGGGGTTGGCATGGACGAATGTGGGGGGCGAGGTCTTGTATGTGGAAGCATCGCTCATGGAAGGCAAAGGCGAGTTGATTATTACCGGTCAATTGGGCGAGGTGATGCAGGAATCCGCCCGTGCTGCGGTGAGTTACGCCCGCATGTATTGCCAGACCTTTGGTTTTAAAAAGAAATATTTTGAAAGCATCGACATTCATATCCATGTGCCGGCAGGAGCCATTCCAAAAGATGGGCCCTCGGCCGGTATTGCCATGACCATTGCATTAATTTCTGCAATCCTTGAAAAACCAGTAAACAGGGATGTGGCAATGACCGGAGAAATCACCCTACGGGGACGTGTGCTTCCCATCGGCGGATTGCGTGAAAAATCCCTTGGTGCATTGCGTGCTGGAATAAAAACCATTGTTTTTCCGGAAAAAAATAAAAAAGATTTAGATGAAATTCCCAAGATGGTCAAACGCAAAATCCGATTTATTCCGGTAAGATCCGTGAATGAAGCGCTGGAGATCGCTATCGGCAAAGACGCCATGCCTTCAGGATATTTCAAAAAAGACAAAAGAAAAAAACAAAACGGATAAATTTCATGAAAATTCTTGCAGTAGATACCGCCGGCAAATCCTGCAGCGTGTGTATTGCGGACAATAACGGGGTTATTGTGGAGCTTACCGTAAATCATGTTCTCACCCATGCATCGGTTTTGATGAACTTGATTCATCATGCGTTGGATATCAGCAGTCTTCATTTGGAGGATATTTACGGAACAGCCATTACCATTGGTCCAGGAAGTTTCACGGGACTGCGGATCGGATTAAGTGCGGTTAAAGGATTATCAACCGCCACGGGCAAACCCCTGGTGGGGGTTTCTTCATTGGAAGCCCTGGCACATGGCGTTCCATATACGGATTTTTGGATTATGCCTGTCATTGATGCCCGGAAAGGCCAGGTATATTGCGCCCTTTACAAATATCATGGCGATCAGTTGATCCGGCTCCGCCATGAATCTTCTCTAACCCCGCAGGAGGCTGTCCAGGATATCACCCATCCCTGTATTTTCATCGGCGACGGCGCATGGGTTTACCAGGACAAGATCAAAATGCGCTTGGGGCCATTGGCGTATGTTGCGCCTCCGGTTCATCACACAATTAAAGCATCCATTGTGGCCATGTTGAGTCGGCCAAGATTTTTAAAAGGCGACACCGATGATTTGGAAACGCTTGTCCCCACCTATATACGGAAATCGGACGCAGAAATCGCAAAGGATCTTCGCCAGCATTAACCCGTTGATTCAAAGCATATTGCTAAATCATCTGATTGGGTTAAAGTGACTAAATGTGTTTTTATTGACAATTACCTTTAATCTGATTAATTCTGAAAAAATATAAATAAATTGTTTAAAAATCATAAAACCGGATCGCAAATGATGAAAGAATTTTATTGGGCGGATATGCCAAAGCAAACTGCTTTCCCCATTGCATCTGCCGGATATCCATATATTCTGGCATCGGCATTTTTTACAATTGTTTTTGCCATGATGGGCATGGTATGGCTTGCCATCCTCGGCATGTTGGCAGTTTTTTTTATCTGTTATTTTTTTCGGGATCCGGATAGAATCACCCCCTTGCAAAACAATGCGGTTATTTCCCCGGCGGACGGGAAAATTGTTTTTGCCGGCATGGTGAACGCCAATCCATTCATACCCGGTCAATGTTATAAGATCGGGATTTTTATGTCGATTTTTAATGTTCATGTTAATCGCGCGCCATTTTCCGGAACGGTTAAGAACATCATTTACCGGCCTGGTAAATTTTTTTCCGCCAACAAGGATGTTGCTTCATTACAAAATGAGCATAATGCCATTGTTTTGGAAACAGAAAAACATCAAATCCTGTGTTTTGTTCAGATCGCGGGCCTGATCGCCAGACGGATCATCTGCGGTGTTCGGGAAGGCGACAATGTTGTCTGTGGACAAAGATACGGTTTGATATGTTTTGGATCTCGGGTAGATATTTATCTCCCGCCGGATTTTCAACCGCAGATTGCAAAAGGTGATAAAGTGTTTGGCGGTTCATCCGTCTTGGGTTTTTTGGGATCAACCTATAAAAAATAAGTGCAAGAAGGAGAATATTTAAATGGCAAAGAAATATGAGATTGCTGTGCTTCCCGGCGATGGCACCGGCCCGGAAGTTGTTGCGGAAGGTGTCAAAGCATTGGAAGCAAGCGCTGAAAAACACGGTTTTCAGTTGGCCTTTAAGACCTTTCATATCGGCGGCGAGCATTATAAAAAAACCGGAGAAATTTTACCAGATCATGTGATTTCCGAAATTTCAAAAAGCGATGCCATTTTTTTAGGCGCCATTGGCCATCCGGATGTCAAACCCGGCATTCTTGAACAAGGGATTTTATTGAAGCTGCGGTTTACTTTGGATCAATACATCAACCTGCGGCCCGTGAAATTGTATGAAGGCGTTTCAACGCCTTTGAAAGATAAAACCCCACAGGATATTGATTTTGTTGTTATTCGTGAAAACAGCGAAGGCCTTTATGCAGGAGCGGGCGGATGTTTGAAAAAAGGGACAATGGATGAAGTGGCCATTCAAGAATCCATAAATACCCGAAAAGGCGTGGAGCGATGTATCCGATTCGCTTTTGAATACTGCAGAAAGCGCAATAAAAGAAAAAAATTAACCTTGTGCGGCAAAACAAATGTATTGACCTATGCCTTTGATCTCTGGGAGCGGACGTTTTATGAAGTTGCAAAAGAATATCCGGATATTGAAACAGATTATGCGCATGTGGATGCCACATGCATGTGGATGGTTAAAAATCCGGAATGGTTTGATGTAATCGTCACTGACAATATGTTCGGGGATATTATTACGGATTTGGGTGCCATGATTCAGGGCGGCATGGGCGTTGCCGCAGGAGGGAACATCAACCCCAACGGTGTTTCCATGTTTGAGCCCATCGGCGGATCGGCCCCAAAATACACCGGCAAGAAAATCATCAATCCCATTGCCGCCATTTTGTCGGCGCATTTACTGCTGGATACCATTGGGGAAACACAGGCGGCTATCGACATCGAATCCGCGGTAAAAAAAGTGCTCCGCGATGATTTGAAGGATGTGGCGGCCGGGAAAATGGGATATTCAACCGATGAAGTGGGTGATCTGGTAGTTCGTTATATTAAAGAGGGGACAGGAGAGAATCTGTGAAAACCATACCCATAACCCGTCAGGGATATGAAAATCTCCGAAAAGAACTGGAGCATTTAAAAACAGTTCAACGGCCCCAAATTATCCGCGCCATTGCAGAAGCAAGAGCCCATGGGGATCTTTCTGAAAATGCGGAATATGCAGCGGCAAAAGAGCGCCAGAGCTTTTTGGAGGGCCGGATCCGTGAGTTGGAATATAAATTGGCCCATGCAAATGTCATTGACCCGGTGATTACCCAAACAGATTCAGCGGTTTTCGGCTGCCGTGTGGTTCTTGAAAATACTGATACAGGAGAAGAAGTCCAATATCAATTGGTAGGTCCGGATGAATCCGACATTAAGAATGGCAGAATTTCAGTCACATCCCCATTGGGTCAAGCCATATTAGGTAAAAAATTGGGCGATGAAATCGTGATTCAAGCGCCTGCGGGTAAACGGTATTATGAATTAATCGATATTTTGATATGAAGCCGGAACGTGTGACCCGGCTTCTATTGGAGGATTAAATGGCCAGAATTACCATTGAAGATTGTTTAAAACGAATTCCCAATCGATTTTTTCTTGTTCATGTGGCGACCAAGCGGGTGCGCCAATTGTTGGAGGGAAGCCCCAGGCTGGTAAAATCCATGAACAATGAGAATGTGGTGACTGCCTTGCGGGAAATTGCCGCTGGAAAGGTTTTTGTCAAAAAAGAAAAACCTAAAGAAAACAGCGAGTAATCCATACAGCCGCATTCATGTCCATTTCCTTATATAAATCCCTGAATCGGGACGTGGGAAAGGCCATCCATCAATATGACATGATTTCCAATGGGGATAAGATCCTTGTTGGCGTATCCGGCGGCAAGGACAGCCTCACGCTGATGAAGGTTCTTCAAGAACGAATTTTTAGGATTCCAGTATCCTATGAACTGTTCAGCGTCTATATTGACCCGGGATTTGAAGGTGGCTATGCGGATCACTTATGCGCATGGGCAAAACAATCGGGATATGATTTGCGGGTGGAATGGACTTCCCATGGCATTCTGGCCCATAGTGATGAAAATTCTGAAAATCCTTGTTTTTTATGTGCGCGTTTGCGGAGAAAGAAAATTTTTGAAGTGGCCCAAGAGCTTGGTTGCAATAAAGTCGCCTTGGGCCATCATAAAGACGATATTATTGAAACATTTTTCATCAATATCTGCTACGCGGGCGTATTGAGCACCATGCGACCGGCATTGCCGTTGTTTAACGGCCAGTTGACCATTATCCGGCCTCTTTCATTTGTGGATGAAGACCGAATCATTCGATATGCACGATCCCAAGGCTTTCCGGAATTTATCAACCCCTGTCCATCGGCAGTATCCTCAAAACGCAGCGAGATCAAAACATTATTGAAAGAATTATATTTGAAAAATCAACATATTAAAGGGAACATTTTTCGTTCGTTACGCCATTTCAATCCGGATTATCTGCTATAATTCGGATCGTTTGAGGTTTAAAATTCAATATTTGGCATTTCAAATAGGGTTGGACAGTTTTTATCATGAGAGATGTTCAAAACGAACCCGATTTTCGCAATATCGCCATCAATAAAGTGGGCATCAAGGGATTACGATATCCTGTGACGGTGTTGGATCGCACCAAAGGCGAGCAACAGACCGTGGCCACCATTAATATGTATGTGGATCTTCCCCATAAATGTAAAGGCACCCACATGAGCCGATTTGTGGAATTGCTCCATTTGTTTCGGCCCATTATCTCATTGAAAACTTTTTCAGAAATACTCACCCAGATGAAGCATCATTTAAATGCCGCATCCGCTCACATTGAAGTCGGTTTTCCCTATTTCATTGAAAAAGAAGCGCCGGTCACCAAATCTCCCGGGTTGATGGATTATAACTGCCGATTGATCGGATCTGTGGATTCCAACTGCAAGGTTGATTTGATGTTGGAGGTGATCGTTCCCATTTCCTCGGTTTGTCCCTGTTCCAAAGAAATCAGCAAAGAGGGCGCCCATAATCAACGGGGGATGGTCAATCTCAAAACCCGGTTTAAAAAATTTATTTGGATTGAAGACATGATCAAGCTGGTCGAAAATGCGGCGTCCTGCGATGTGTATTCGGTTCTGAAACGATCCGATGAAAAATTTATCACAGAAAGAGGGTTTGCGAATCCGAAATTTGTGGAAGATATTGTCAGGGATATTGCACTTTCCCTTAAAGCCGATAAAAACATCACCTGGTTTTCCGTTGAAGTGGAAAATTTCGAATCCATTCATAATCATAATGCCTATGCATTTATTACCGGCGGCGAAAAACCAAACATTTAAGGAAGCCTTCAACAGCCCTCAAGATGGGATATCCGGTCAACCAAGACGGCCAAATACATCTGAAATTTCGAATATCGTTTATAGAAATTCATACCCCGGACAAAAACATATTCTTTTATTCAATACCAGGTTGATCTTTATAAAACTTAAGGGCTTTCAATGAGGATGGTAACGGGTCCGTCATTGATGAGCCAGACTTCCATCATGGCGCGAAATATCCCGGATTTTACAGAAATATTCATTTCGCGGACCTTGTCAATAAAGTATTGATACAGAATCTGTGCTTTTTCCGGATCGGCCGCTTGCGTAAATGATGGCCGGCGTCCTTTTTGACAATCCGCAAACAAGGTAAATTGGGATACAACCATCATTTCCCCGCCGATTTCTTTCAATGACCGGTTCATCTTGCCGTCGGCATCTTCAAATATCCGCATATGAACGATTTTTTCAGCCAGATAATCCGCATCAGAAGCGGCATCATCATGTGCCACTCCCAGCAATACCAGCAAACCCGGTCCAATACGGCTCATTAATTTTTTTTCAACACGAACACTGGTTTTTTTAACCCGTTGAATGACAGCTTTCATGATATCGAGTTTCCTTCGGTGTTTTGAATGAATTTAAAACAATTCAAACTCCTTGACACCATATTTCAATATGGCATAGATTGACAAAATTCAATAGCGCCTCAAGGCCCAAAGCTATTTGAAATTACAAATCTTAAACGCGGAATCTTAAATTTCAGGCCATAAGATTTTTTCTTTGGATAGATCATTTATCCTGGCCGGCGGTTTTAAAAATTAAGGTGAACGCTCACACTGAATGTGAATTTAAACTTATAACTGAATCCGAGGTCATATTCAATGGATTATAAACCGACATTAAATCTTCCAAACACCGATTTTCCCATGAAGGCCAATCTGGCCTTGCGCGAGCCTCAGCAACTGGATGAATGGGACAACCAACATCTTTATGATGAAATTCGCAAAAGATCCGCCGGACGGGAAAAATTCATCCTTCATGACGGCCCGCCGTATGCCAACGGCAATATTCATATCGGAACCGCGTTGAATAAAATCTTAAAAGACATTGTGGTGCGTTCCCGGCAAATGAGCGGATTTGATGCTGTATTTGTTCCTGGTTGGGATTGCCATGGTCTGCCGATTGAGCTTTTCGTGGATAAACAATTGGGCGCCAAAAAAAAGACCATGAGCATTGTGGAAATTCGCAGGGAATGCCGGGCGTATGCTGAAAAATTTATTGAGATTCAACGGGCTGAATTTAAGCGACTGGGGGTCATGGCCCAATGGGATGATCCTTATTTAACAATGAATTATCTCTATGAAGCCATCATTGCCAAAAAATGCGCGGAATTCGCCCTTGAAGGCAGTTTGTTTCGAAGTAAAAAACCCATTTACTGGTGCTGCAGCTGCAAAACAGCGCTGGCTGAGGCGGAGATCGAATACGGCGATGCATCTTCTCCATCCATTTATGTGAAATTCAAGGTCATGGATGATCTATCGCCCTATGTTCCCGCACTTTCCGGAAAAAATGTCTATGTGCTTATTTGGACCACCACCCCTTGGACCATTCCAGCCAATTTGGCCGTGGCCCTTCATCCGGAATTTCAATATGCTGCTGTTGACATCGGCAACAATGAAGCATTCATTCTTGCCAAGGATTTGGTGGCAACCTGCATGAAAATTTTTAAAATCAATCATTATACAATTCTCGGAGACATTGACCCTAAAGACCTTGAGCATAAGCGATGTCTCCATCCATTGTATTCCAGGGATTCTTTGATTATTCTGGGGTCTCATGTCACTTTGGAGGCCGGCACCGGATGTGTGCATACAGCGCCCGGCCATGGACGGGAAGATTTTGAAATCGGTCAAACCTACGGCCTGGAGGTATATTCGCCTGTGGATGATGAGGGCCGATTCACTGAGGACGTGAAATTTTTTGCCGGCCAATTTGTTTTTAAAGCCGATTCTGCCATCATTGAAAAACTGAATATCCACAGCGCATTAATGCATTCAGAAAAAATGGTTCATGCCTATCCTCATTGTTGGCGGTGCAAGCAGCCCGTGATTTTCCGGGCCACCCCCCAATGGTTTATCTCCATGGATAAAACCGGTCTGCGCCGAAAAGCGTTAAACGCCATTGATACCGTGCGGTGGATTCCCGCCTGGGGAAGGGACCGGATTTATGGAATGATTGCCCATCGGCCCGATTGGTGCGTGTCCCGGCAGCGTTCCTGGGGGGTTCCCATTACCGTTTTTTACTGTCGTCACTGCAATCAATTGATGATCAATACTCCCATCATCGACCGAATCTTTGAAATCTTCAAAGAAAAAGGGTCGGATGTCTGGTTTGAAAAAGAGGCGGCCTATTTTCTGCCCCCGGGGATCCGATGCGAATCCTGCGGCAGCGTAGAATTTGAAAAAGAAAACGATATTTTAGATGTTTGGTTTGATTCTGGCGTCAGCCATGCGGCGGTATTGGAAGAACGCCCCAATCTCCGGTGGCCTGCGGATTTATATTTAGAAGGCAGCGATCAGCATCGGGGATGGTTTCATAGCTCTTTATTAACAGCCGTTGGATTAAAGGGCGCAGCGCCGTACAAAACAGTACTAACCCATGGTTTTGTCGTTGACGGCGACGGCAAAAAGATGTCCAAATCCATCGGCAATGTGATTGCTCCTAAAAAAGTGATTGATCGATATGGCGCAGAAATTTTACGATTATGGGTGGCGGCCTCTGACTATAAAGATGATATCCGCATTTCAGAAACCATTTTGACGCAACTCAGCGACGCCTATCGCAGAATCCGTAATACCTGTCGGTTTATTCTCGGCAATTTATTTGATTTTGATCCTGTGCGCCACCAAATGCGTTATGATGAGTTATTGGATATGGATCGCTATATGCTGCACAGCCTTCAGGAACTTAACGAGCGGGCAAAAGGGGCTTATGAGTCCTATGAATTTCATGTGGTGTATCATTCCTTATATAATTATTGCAGTGTGGATTTATCGGCGTTTTATTTGGATGTTTTAAAGGATCGGCTCTATACCTCGGCTCCGGATTCCCGCGACCGACGAAGCGCTCAGACCGTAATGTATATAATCGTGGATACCATGGCCCGGATTATGGCGCCTATTTTGCCCTTTACGGCTGAAGAGGTGTGGAAACATATGCCGGCCGGCGCAAATAAAGAAACCAGCATCCATTTATCGCAATTTTTAGAATCATCTAGCAGTTTTAAAAATACAGAACTGGCCAAAAAGTGGACAATGATTCTTCAAGTTCGCGCAGAGGTCACAAAAGCCCTTGAATCAGCCAGGATCGGCAAATTCATCGGGCATTCATTGGACGCTTCCGTGTCATTATGGGCTGCCGGCCCGGTAGGGGATGTTTTAAAAGAATATGCCGAATGCTTACGCAGTATTTTCATCGTGTCAGAGGTTATATTGGTGGATGGCAATTCACCTGAGGCTGATTTTAAATCAACGGGGATCCAGGAGTTAAAAATCAAAGTCGCGCCCGCACCATATCCGAAATGTCAACGATGCTGGATTTTGGATCCCAGCGTGGGCGCCGATGACACGCATTCGGATGTATGTCATCGGTGCAAAACGGTTTTGTTGAAAACAAACCCTGGCGCTTAAATGGATCACAGGGTGAAAATGGTCAAGTGGCTTCAATTTAGTGTTTTGGCGGGTCTTATTGTTTTTTTTGATCAAATGTCAAAATGGATTATCATCCAGAAAATTTCATTACATGATGTCTATCCGATTGTGCCGGGTTTTTTGAACCTCGTTTTGGTGTATAATCCGGGCAGCGCATTTGGATTTTTGGCAAATCACCATGGAGTGTTCCGACAAATTTTTTTATTGGCAGCATCCGTGGCGGCGCTTTGTTTCATCGTTTATTTATACCGTCAAACACGGGAAACATATACGATGCTTTCCATTGGGTTTTCCCTGATATTTGGGGGCGCCATCGGGAATATGATCGACCGCCTTCGATTTGGATATGTTATTGATTTTATTGATTTTTATATAGATAAGTACCATTGGCCGGCATTCAACATCGCAGACAGCGCCATTACCATCGGAATGATGATTTTTGCATTTCATATTCTTTTTAAGAAAATGCCGACTTAAAATCGCCTAAAAAATATTTTCAGCGTTTCAAGGCTTCAATTCATGCATCCTATTCTATTCAAAGTCGAATTCATTACGATTCATACCTATGGTTTTTTTCTGGCTCTGGGTGTTCTGGCCGGAATATCCGTGGCGCGTGTTGAAGCCAAACGATACCATATCGACGCTGAAAAAATCACGGATTTATGTTTTTATATTGTAATTGCGGCCATTGCGGGTTCCCGTTTATTTTATGTATTGACAAACCTTGAGTTCTATCTATCGGCGCCTTTGGAAATATTTAAAATCTGGAACGGCGGCTTGGTTTTTTACGGTGGACTCTTCGGTGCTGCGATCGTAGTGCTTGTGTATTTAAAATGGTATCGGCTTCCGGTGGGGCAATCCGCAGATATTGCGGCTGTCGCTTTGCCCTTGGGGCATTTTTTCGGACGTATGGGCTGTTTTTTTGCTGGGTGCTGTTATGGCAAGTTCTGCACCATGCCCTGGGCAGTGACGTTCCGGGATCCGGATTCGTTAGCGCCTTTAAATATTCCTTTGCATCCGACCCAATTATATGAAGCATTCGGCAATTTGATGATTTTTATCATGATAATGACTATTCGACCCTACAAACGTTTCAACGGCCAGTTGTTTTTGATTTATATCATTTTATATGCCATTAATCGTTTCAGTGTTGAAATTTTCAGGGATGATTTTAGAGGCGGAATGATTTTGGGGGTGCTCTCCATTTCACAGGCAATTGCTGTGGGGTCAGCAGTTGCCTCCATCATAGCCATACTCATTTTAAGTGCGCGTCAGAAATCTTCGTAACATGACGGAAATTCAGCACCAAGCCCTGCAGCCGTATTTAACTGAAGCCTCATCGTCTGGGTTTACGCCGGTGTATTTGTTGTTCGGCGATGCGTTTCTCTATGAGCAAGCGGTAAAACAAATTGTTCATGCGATTATCCCCGATCCGAAAACACAACGTCATGGGTATGAAATCATTCAACACCACGAGTCTTCACAGATTCTGGACGCCATAGAAAAACTCAACACCTATGGTTTTTTCAACCCCAAAAAAATCATAGAACTCAGGGATTCCAATGTTTTTATAAGCGTTCGGAATACGGGCTCGTTGCTGCAAAAAATCAAAAAAGCCTATGACCGTGCCGAGATTTACTTGGCGGTTGAATATTATCTTGAACTTCTAGGGAAAATGAATATTCGGATTGATGATGTTTCTGATAAGAATTTATTTGAATTGCTTCATGTGGATGCGGATGAATTCACCGATGTGGACTGGTTACGAAAAGTTCATCAGGAAGCAAGGGCAACCCCCCATTCTCCCGCGTACTGCTCGGATGATGCAAAAATACTGGAAAACGCCATTGTAAAGGGATTTCCACAAAACCATCATTTAATCATTACAACCGATACCATTGATAAAAAAACCAGTCTCTATCAAACCATCCATCATCATGGAACAATCATTGATTGCTCTGTGCCCAAAGGCACCAAAAAGGCCGATAAAAACAAGCAAAAGCAGACGCTCATGGATTATATGAATCAGGTTCTTAAGCCACTTCAAAAAAAAATGAACGCCGACGCCTTTGAATTGTTTTATGAAAAAATCGGTTTTGATATCCGGAGCTTTGCAAATGGATTGGAAAAAATCATCCAATATGCGGGGGGCAAAGCAGTTATAGATACGCACGATGTGGAAGCTGTATCCCAACATGGCCGCCAGGATCCACTCTATGAATTAACCGGCGCCATTGGGGACAAAAATCTCCAAAAAACATTACGTGTTTTATCCTCTTTATTGGATTCAGGGGTTCACCCCTTGCAAATTTTGGCAGCAATGACCAATCAGATGCGAAAGCTTTTGATCATCCATGATTTTTTAACTCGCGCCTATGGCAAACCATTTCAAGGGGTCCGATTCGATGAATTTCAACGGGATGTTATTCCGCTGATTCGGCAATATGATGACGCCTTATTGGGATTTTTACAGGAAAATCCTTCGGATTTTATGGATCATATTTCAGAGTCCCCGCCGGTGGCTGCCTCCAGGAAAAATATTTCTTCAGACCTTTTAATGTTGCGCAAAGATTCGCATCCGTATTCGCTTTATATTTTATTTCAAAACGCAAACATGTTTGAATATGATGAAATTATAAATAATATAAAACTATTAAGCCAAGCAGATGCCCTCATGAAAATTTCCGGACAACGGCCGGATGCAGTATTACAAGAAATGGTGATCACGATTTGCAGGCCCCGTTTGGTTTGAATTTCCTGGAAACATATGACCTCCCATTCCAGCCCTGTAGATGAATATATTTATGCGCTGAAACATTCAAAGATTTTCAGCAGACAAGTGGTATATGACAAAATATTGACCGGCACACATCCCATACGATTCCCTCTAAAACATATCCGATCTCTGACTAAAAAGAATATTTTGAAATCAATGGGTGTAAAATCACTTTACGTTCACCAGATGCGCGCCATGGAAATGATCGAATCCGGCCGGCATGTGGTGGTCGCCACGCCCACAGCCAGTGGAAAATCATTGATTTACAATTTGCACGTGATTGAAAGAATTTTCAATCACCCCGAATCCCGCGCCATATATATTTTTCCCTTAAAGGCATTGGCGCAGGATCAATTACGGACCTTTGAAGAGATCACCCAAAAATGCAATTTGCCGAATATTACCGCAGCCATTTATGACGGAGACACACCGGACGCACTCCGAAGAAAAATCCGGGAAAAGCCTCCCAACATCATAATGACCAATCCGGAAATGTTGCATCTGTCTTTTTTGCCGCACCACCAAAAATGGAAAGAAGTATTTGCCAATCTGGATGTGGTGGTCTTGGATGAAGTTCATACCTATCGAGGCGTCTTGGGATCCCATATGGCTCAAGTGATGCGGCGGTTCCGCCGTATTTGTGATGCCCATCATCGACAGCCTGCATTTATTTTCAGTTCCGCCACGATTTCTAATCCTTGTGAATTGGCCGAAGCATTAACCGGCCTGACTTTTCAAACGGAAACAAAAAGCGGCGCGCCTCAAGGCAAGCGCCATTTTATTTTTTTAAATCCCACCTCCAGTCCGGCCACCGCCGCTATTTTATTGCTCAAAGCCGCGCTTCATCGGAAACTGCGGACCATTGTATATACGCAATCTCGAAAAATGACCGAGCTGATCGCGCTATGGGCCGGAAGTCAAAAAGGCAAATATGCCGGCAAAATCAGCGCTTATCGGGCAGGGTTCCTGCCGGAAGAGCGCCGAATTATTGAAAAAAAATTAAGCTCCGGTGAGTTGTTGGCCGTCATATCCACCAGCGCCCTTGAGCTCGGCATTGACATCGGAGATTTGGATCTGTGTATATTGGTGGGCTATCCGGGAACCGTTATCTCCACCTGGCAGAGAGGCGGGCGAGTGGGACGCAGCGGACATGATTCCGCAGTGATACTGATCGCAGGCGAGGATGCGTTGGATCAATATTTCATGCGGTATCCAGAAGATTTTTTTTTCAAAACGCCCGAGGCGGCGGTCATTAATCCCCATAATCCAGATATTGTCAAAAAGCATCTGGTTTGCGCAGCGGCTGAATTGCCGTTGCACATCCATGATCCCTATTTTTCAACACCCCAAATCAAAGGTTGTATTGACGCCTTGGAACAAAAGGGTGAACTGCTGAAAAATGAGGCGGGGGATTTTTATTATGCTTCCATAAAATCGCCCCATCGCACCGTTGATCTAAGGGGCACTGGAAAAAGATATCAGATCGTGGGGGCGGAATCCAACGTGCTTTTGGGCGAAATCGATGCCTTCAGGGCATTTCGCGAAACTCATCCAGGCGCCATTTATCTGCATCACGGCAAAACATATCATGTGGATCAACTGGATGCAGGAGCAGGCATTGCGGTAGTTTCAGAAATTAAACCCGTCTACTATACCCGCGTGCGCGGTCATAAGGACACTGAAATTTTGGAGGTGTATAAAGAAAAAAAATTTTTAAATATGCAACTTTCCTTTGGACGGCTCAAAGTGACCGATCAAGTGACTGGGTATGAAAAACGCCATATTCATGGGAATCAACGCATCACCATCATCCCCTTGGATTTGCCGCCTCAGATTTTTGAAACCCAGGGGATTTGGCTCACCATTGCCCCCCGCATCGTGCAACAGGTAAATGACGCTGGCCTGCATTTTATGGGCGGCATTCATGCCCTTGAACATGCCATCATCGGCATATGTCCCCTTTTTGTATTAACCGACAGAAATGATTTTGGAGGCATTTCAACGCCGTTCCATCCTCAGGCCGGGGATGCCGCCATTTTTATATATGACGGCATCCCCGGCGGTATAGGATTAACGCATCAGGCATATGAATCAGCGCAAGCTCTCCTCCGTCACACACAAAAACTGATCCAGTCCTGCCCATGTGAAAGCGGATGCCCATCTTGCGTTCATTCACCCAAATGCGGTTCAGGAAACCGTCCCATTGACAAAGCAGCTGCGATTTTTATTTTGGATCAGCTGTTTTCTGCTTCTTCTCAAAAATCCGTGGGCAAAAAAAAGACTTCATTCAAAAAATCAGATCCAGCACCTCCTTCTTACAAACCGCACCGGCATTTTTGTGTTCTTGACCTGGAAACCCAGCGTTCTGCGGAGGAGGTCGGGGGCTGGCATATGGCCCATCGAATGGGGATCAGCTGTGCGGTGCTGTATGATTCTAAAACAGATCGATTCATTGAATTTTATGAAAATCAAGTATCTGAACTTATTGATGCATTAAAAAACGCAGATTTGGTGGTCGGGTACAACATCAAACAATTCGATTTTGAAGTTTTAAAAGCATACACCAATTATGATTTTAATCAGTTGCCAACCTTGGATTTGCTGGAACGTATTTATCAGCATCTGGGGTATCGCATTTCATTGGGCCATTTGGCGGAAATGAATTTGGGAATTCAAAAAACCGCCGATGGCATAAAAGCTGTTCAATGGTGGAAAGAGGGAAATATTGAAGCCATTGTCAATTATTGCAAAAAAGATGTTGAAATCACCAAAAACATTTATAAACTGGGAGCAATTCAAGGGTATCTATTGTTTAAAAATAAAGCCGGAGTTTCGGTCAGAATCCCTGTAAAATGGGGGGCTCCTCACGAATAAAAAAATATATTTATTTTAATCCGGTTTTTATCAATTGACTTCTTGCGTAATTTTATTTGGTTGTGATATTAATTAAATATTAAATCAAGAACCGGGGGGAGGATGATCCATGACGGGAAGTGAGATATTCTCCAAATATTCCGTAAGCTACAAGCCCTTTATAGACAAGGCGTTTACGGGACGCACTGAAGTCGATACCAAACGGCCCTGGAAAATCATTATCGCCGATGATGAAGCAGAAGTTCATAATGTCACCCGAATGGTTTTGAGCGATTATGTTTTTGAAGGCCGTCCTCTTCAATTCATCAGTGCCTATTCAGCCAAAGAAACTGAAAAATTAATTGAAGAAAATCCTGACACCGCCATTATTCTTTTGGATGTGGTCATGGAGACGGATGATGCGGGCCTGAAACTGTCAAAATACATTCGTCAAGTCATCCAGAACCATTTTGTCCGGATCATTTTGCGCACCGGACAGCCTGGCAAAGCCCCTGAAAAAGATGTCATCATTGAATATGATATCAACGAATACAAAGAAAAAACCGAGCTCACCGTTCAAAAACTTTTCACTACCATCACCGCCGCCCTGCGATCGTATCGGGATTTGCGCATCATTGAAAAAAGCCGCATCGGCCTTGAACAGATCATCAAATCATCGGCCCATTTGTTTGAACAGCAATCCTTAAAAGCCTTTGCCAAGGGGGTTTTAACCCAGTTGATATCCATTCTGAAACTGGATGAAAGTTCCGTTTATCTTCAGTTGTCGGGATTCAGCGCCATCAATGATAAGAATGATTTCATTATTCTGGCGGCCACCGGAAAATATGAAAATGCCGTCAATCATTATGTATCCGATATTTTATCCGAAGATATTATCGGATACTTAAAACAATCTGTGGCAGAAGAGCGCAGTCTGTTTATCGATGATGTCTATGTGGGGTATTTTGCCACCAAAAGCGGCAACCGGAACTTGTTGTTCTTAAAAAGCTGTTCCCATTTAACCCAGCTGGATCGTGATTTAATTCGGATTTTTTCAAATAATGTGGCCATTGCTTTTGAAAATATTCTTTTAAACCAGGAAATTGTAGATACGCATAAAGAAATGCTGCTGACATTGGGCGAAGTGGTGGAAAACCGATCCAGCGATGTGGGGAAACACGCCCATCGTGTGTCTTTATTCTGTCATTTGCTGGCGCAGAAAGCCGGATTGAGCCAAGAAGATGCGGATTTGCTGAAACTGGTTTCGCCCATTCACGATGTGGGCAAAGTCGCCATCCCAGATGCCATTCTTTTGAAACCCAGCCGGCTCACCCATGAAGAATTTGAGAAAATCAAACCCCATACCACCATCGGCCATGATATTTTAAAAAATTCAAATCGAAAAATCATGAACGCAGCCGCCATCGTGGCCTTGCAACACCATGAACACTGGGACGGCACAGGTTATCCCAATGGCTTAAAAGGCGAAGAAATTCATATTTTCGGCAGAATCACCGGATTGGCCGATGTTTTTGATTCTTTGACTCATTGGCGGATATATAAAGAAAAGTGGAGCATGGATCGGGTGGTGGAACTCATCAAACAGCAGCGGGGGCTTCGATTTGATCCCCGGCTGGTGGATATTTTCTTTGACAATCTGGACCTTTTTATTGAAATCAACAACAGCTATCCGGATTGATCCTTGGGAAATTTGCATTTGATATAACATCTTGACGAAAGGGCCATATCATATTCACAGGTATGGGAGGAGATAAACAGTGCCGGATAAATCTACTTTTAAACAATTGCGTGAAGACGAAAGAGAAGTCAGAAAACAGCTGATTATCAAAGCGGCGAAATCACTTTTTGAAGAAAAATCGTTTCATGACATCGGGATGCGGGATATTGCGGTCAAAGCAGGCGTGTCCGCCGCATCCATTTACCGGTATTTTCCCAGTCAAGATGATCTGTATGTGGAAGCGTTGATCCAGGATTTGAATAATATCGAACAACGGTTTAAATCCAGATTGGAAAAAGGGGATTCCATTGAAGATTTAACGCTGGCCGTTGTGGATTATATGATTGACAATGAGGCCACTTTTCAAATGATGTGTCATTTCATGATCCGCGGGGAAAGAAATCCCCAGGCATTAAAGAAATTCAACGGGGTACAGCGTCATTTTTTGGATATGTTCGATAAAGTGGTCAAAAGCACCGAGGGCGCCGGAAATCTCCGATTAAACACCCAGGCGTTTTTTGCGTCATTGGCAGGGGTTGTTTTGACATTCCGCAATTACCCCGGACGCACTGCAGAAGAAAAACGAAAAGCGATTCACAAACTTGCCTTGATCATCATGCGTCAAGGGGCCATCGATGCGTTTGAGAAATCTTAGTCCCGTATAAAAGACAACCCCTTACCCGGGGTTTTATCAAATCATTGTTTTTCTTGGAGGCCGCAGAATTTGAGAAATTCAGCCATAGCCTCTTGATAAAATCTTTCTTTTTGATCCGCATAACGCGGCGAAAAATGAAATAATGTAAAGCGTTTTGCCTTGCAGCGTCCTGCAATCTTTCCCGCTTGTCCGGCGGTTAAATGAAATTTTTTTTCCGCATGCCCTCTGTCTTGATCCAAAAAAGCCGCTTCAATAAACAAATGATCCGCTTCATAAGCAAGGTTTATGATTTTTTCACAATTGGACGGCGTATGCGCGACATCAGAAATATATGCGATTTTCTGGCCTTTGCTGATAATGGTCAATTGTCCGGCCAATTCTTTTAAAGAATATTGTTTATTCTCCGAAACCGGGATGATTCTGTCCAGATCGTCCTGAGAATAGAGGGCTTGTTTTAATGTTTGCACCCACGGTCCGGGTGTTAAATTCATGGCATGGAGCACATCTTTTCGAATGTTGATTTTAAATTTTTCTTCGATGGCAAACCCCAATGTGGGAATACCGTGATCTAAAATCGTTGTGGATACCTTAAAAGACGGTTCTTCATGAAGTGTGGCATTGAAATCCGATTCCATGTCATTGCAAGTGGTTGGAATAAATTTATTGCGGCATTCATATATGCGGGAATATATCCGGTCTGCATGGATTTCAACTGCTTTTAGAATTAATCCGTTTTGGTAGTTGTCCACCAAATTCCAGGTATATGCATGTAATTTACCTTCTAAATTGTTCAAAAAGCCTTCAGGTCCATATAAATGAAGGGTTTTTTCACGGCCCAGCAGAATTCTGAGCAAATGATCAAATCCACAAAAATGATCCATGTGCGTATGGGTGATAAAAACATGACTGATTTTCAGGAGGTCCCGCGGGGATAGCGCATGGATGTCCCCGATATCCAACAGGAGGGCGCGTTTGTTGAAAAGAAAAGGAATAAATAATCCAGGATCCCCCGTGGGTGGATTGACTAAAATCGGGTTGAATACATGCGGCATTATTTGGAAAGATGTTCTAGGACCTGCTTGTTGATACAGGCATATATCTCTTCATCCGATCCGTATATATCAACGATATCTTTGTGCTCAATCAGGTGTTCAATGACAAAAGCGGTGACATAGAGGCTCACGATATTGGGATTGGCGACGATATTTCGAATCGGTGAAATCTGATAATCAATCTGAAAATCATCGGCGCGCGACAGGCTTTCAAGGCAATTGGCAACTTGTTCTTGAAGAGAATTTTTATTATGCGTTTCCACCAGATTGTTTTCAATGAGTTTCATGGAAATGGCATTGCTCAGCGCATCTAAATGATCTGGAATTGCGCTGATGGCTTTGCGTTTTTCAAATTCCGTGGACGAGGCTATTTTCGATATCAGCCGCGATTCACCGCGATTGCTTGGGCGAAAACGTTTTGACATGGGATTTACCTTTTATATCAGTAAGATTTATATATTTTTAATTCATTTTAAATTTCAGCAATCATAATGTCAATGAATCCTCATTTCAAGCAAAAAACATGTGGGACGTTATCGGATATCCTCAATCAACAGCTGAATTTTTGGCGCGCCGTTCCAATGGTTTTTGCGGACTTTATAAGCGATTTCTTTAAGATGTTTGCGTTGGAGGAAATCTTTGTTTCCATGAAACCACACAGCGGGGAAAATGGGCGAGGTTGCGGTCATTTTTTGTTTAAGATAAAACTGGATATGATCATTTCCGATGATTTTTGAAAATACCACTTCAATATTTTTGGAAATAAAAACGGGCTCGGGATTTTCCGGGCCAAAGGGTTGAAAGGCATGGATGCCGTCCATGAGTTTTTCTGAAATCATATCAAAACTCAATTCAGCATCGATTTCAAGAAAAGGCCGGGGATTGCATTGATCCCACATCCTGGCGATGGTTTTCTCAAAAGCCTCTTTAAATTGCCTATAATGATGCGATTGGATTCGTATGCCGGCAGCCATGGGATGCCCGCCGAAGTTTTCAAGATAGGCCGAACACGATTTGACGGCATCGAACAAATCGATTCCCGGAATACTTCTGCCGGAACCTTTGCCCAAATCTCCTTTTAATGATACCAAAAACACAGGCCGGTAGAATTTTTCAACCAGCCGCGCCGCCACAATCCCTAACACCCCTTCATGGAGGTCATGGCCAGCCAACACCAGGGCTTTTTTGCCTAATTCGGAGGGATCGTCTTTTAAAAATCGATCAATATCATTTAAAATTATTGTTTCTTCTTTTTGACGTAACTGATTCAGGGCGTTGAGTTTTTGCGCCAATTCAAGAGCCTTTGCAAGGTCTTTGGCCAAAAGAAGCTCCAGGCTGGATTTTGCATGATCCATTCGACCGGCCGCATTGATTCTGGGACCGATGCGAAATGCAATATCTTCGGGGTCCAAAAATGGTTTTTGAAGACCGCTGATTTCCTTTAATGCTTTGATGCCGATTCTGGGATGCTTGTTCATCACATCCAATCCGGTTTTTGTGATAATTCGGTTTTCATGAATCATGGGGGCCATGTCCGAAATCGTGCCCAGGGCAACCAGATCACAATAATCTTTTAGATTGGGTTGTGAATGCGCATTCCAATAATTGAATTCTCTTAAATATTTTCTTAAACCGATGAGCACGCAAAACGCAACTCCCACGCCGGCGTAATATCCGGCCTGGGAAGGACAATCCGGCCGCTTGGGATTGATGATGGCGTAGGCATTTGGATACGGCTTGGTGATGGAGTGATGGTCCGTGATGATTACATCTATTCCGACTTCGTTTGCCCGATGGACCGCCTCATGGCTGCTGGATCCGCAATCCACGGTAATAATCAGCCGAACATGACGGGGGACAGCCAGGGCGTCGATTTGACCCGGATTCAATCCATACCCTTCGGATATCCTGTCTGGAATATAATAGAAAACTTCTGCACCGGCTCTTTTGAGAAAATCATACAGCATTGCCGTGGCAGTGATCCCGTCCACATCATAATCGCCGAATACCAATATGGGCTCCTTTTGAAAAATGGCATGGGCCATACGTTGCAATGCCTTTGGTAAATCCACAAAAGCATTGAATGATCGCATTTGATCCAGGGAAGGATTCAGAAAATCAAGGATATCTTTTGTGGATATCAGCCCCCTTTTGGCCAATAATGATGATACAACCGGATGGCATCGAATTTCTTCTGTAATTTGACGGACTATCTGAAAATCAGGGTTGTGAATGATCCATTGTTTATTCATTGGCATTTAAGAGCAAAAGATTCAATTTATGCAGTTTTATTGTTTGAAAAACGCAGTATTTGACAATAATCTTATTCTATCGTTAATAGATATAGCCAATTTTACAATAAGTCGCTGGTATTTCAATTGCAGAAGATACGCATCGCATTCCATTTATCGGGAAATTTATTCTTTCGCAATACTGGTTTGCTCAAATCGTTCTTGCATGGATATATCAAATGGGCGGTGTATTGGGATTGATTTTGTTCCGCGCGTTGATATTAACCGTTGCCATATTCACTATTTTTATCACCATCCGCAAGCAAGGCTTTTTTTTGTCTCTATTTCTTTCAGGATGCTGTATTGCTTATACATTCAAAGGCTACGCAGATATCCGTCCGGTATTATTTTCTATTGATGATAATCTGGTCAAATATGAAGCAATGGGCGGCCCCAGATGTCGTTTTTTAAAAAAGATGCAATCTATTATTGCAAAAATGATGGAATTCTTATTTAACAGCTCATGTTTGACGGATGGGGGATGCACAATGCATTGCATCAATCAAAACGCATTACACCATATAAAAAAATACGTTACTGTGAATGGAAATTGTTTTGGTCCTGATGGATTCACCCTGATTATTTTAAACGGTTTATCCCTGGTTAAGGTGAGGGGTTATAGACATTGAAAATATCCAATGAAATCATCCAGAAAAAAATTCCAAATAGATCGTAAATTAATTGCATTGATTAAATTTATTCTCGAAGCTTATGATGGAATGGCCTATATCACAACCATTGATCCCAACGCATCCATAATTGAAATATATATTGCCCCGGGTTTAGAATCCGAGGTGGCCGATATTTTCAATTCCATAATGCGCGATCATAGGCATCAATGCTTTGAAATTAAAAATGACTCGAATTTAAATAAAAACCAAAACCATAATTCATGAAAACGCGAAAAGTTTATATCCAGACCATTGGATGCCAGATGAATATGTATGATTCCGGCAAAATGTCGGCGTTGCTCGGCGCCATGAATTATACTGAAACGGAATCATTGAATGACGCAGACGTAATTATCGTCAATACTTGCGCCATCCGCGAAAAAGCCGTTCAAAAAGCCCACAGTTTCATCGGCCGAATCCGTTTTCTGAAACAAAAAAATAAAAATTTGAAGCTGGTTGTTGCCGGGTGTGTGGCCCAGCAGCAGGGCATGGATCTCATTCATCGATTCCCATTTATTGATGTTGTTTTGGGGACACAAGTCATCCATCGCTTGCCGGATCTTCTTAAAACCGCCGAATATAACTGCGCGCCGGTCATGGATATTGAAATGCCCCATGCGCCCATTGAATACCGCCTTGGCAATATTGCCGATGCTCCAATTCATTCGGCTGTAAATGTGTGTGAGTTCGTCACCATCATGCGCGGGTGCGATAATTACTGTGCGTATTGTGTCGTGCCTTATGTCCGGGGAAGAGAGGTCAGCCGAAGACCTGAAGATATTATCAATGAAATTCATCAATTGGTTCAAATCGGCGTTAAAGAAATTACACTTCTGGGACAGAATGTAAACAGTTATGGCAAAAAAGAAGGGCTGTTGTCTTTTCCCCGCCTGTTAAAGATGATAAACAAAATCGAGGGTCTGCAAAGAATTCGATTTGTCACATCCCACCCAAAGGATTTGTCGGATGAGCTCATAGAATCATTTTCATCGCTTGAAAAACTGTGCAATCATATCCATCTTCCGGTTCAGTCCGGTTCGGATCGTATTTTAGAAAAAATGAATCGCAAGTATACGCGACACGAATATGTCCAAAAGGTGGAAAAACTTCGCAAAGCTTCTCCGGATATCGCGGTTACCACGGACATCATCGTGGGATTCCCGGGAGAAGCGGATCAAGATTTTCAAATGACCATAGACCTGATGAAAACCGTTTGCTTTGATCATTTGTTTGTCTTTGAATATTCGGATCGACCCGATGCGCCTTCTTCTCATTTTCCGGATAAAGTACCAGGGGATCTGAAACATCAACGCCTGCAGCAGGTGCTTCAGCTCCAGCAGCAGATTTCAAAACAAAAGGATTCTGATTTAATCGGCAAGGTTTTTCCGGTGCTTGTTGAAGGTATCAGCAAAAAACAATTGCAATTTCGTCCCTCATCCAATGCCTCGGAGATAGAGCTTACAGGAAGGACGTCGGAAAACCGCATTGTGAATTTTGCCGTACAAACGGATTGCGGACTTGACATTGAAGCGGTGAAAGGTGAAATTATACCCATAAGAATCAATCAGGTGTTTTCGAATTCTTTATGGGGAACGCCTGAAGGAAAAGTGTTTTTTAAGTCAAAAAGGAGAACGATTTTATGCTGCATGAAATGACAATCGGAGGGCTCGCGATGGATCCGTCCACCAATGCACCGATTCTCATATTAAATTCAATTCATGAGGATTTTTCCATTCCCATCTGGATTGGAATTCTGGAAGCTGCATCCATTGCCTCTGTACTCCAGAACATTACTTTTGATCGGCCCATGACCCATGATCTGTTTAAAAATTTTATTCAAGAAGTCAATATTCAGATCACCCATATAGAAGTCTGTGATCTGCGGGAAAATACTTTTTATGCAAAGATATATTGCAAATCTCCGGAAAAAGAATTTGTTCTGGATTCCCGGCCCAGTGACGCCATTGCCCTGGCGCTGCGATTTCAAGCGGCGATTTATGTGGATGATAAAGTTGTGGAAAATCTAAAAGTCAAAAACGGCGAATATGAAACCATGGATGAAAGCGATCAAGGAAAAAAATGGGAAGAATATCTTAAAAATTTGTCGCCGGATGATTTTGGAAAATACAAAGTGTAATTCCCTTTTTAAATAAACACTTGACTTTTAAGCGCAGTTAGGTGAAATTACAAATTAATACAAAATTACATGCGTTGAATGTAGTTACCCAGATGAAACCCAGGTTTTATTTATCGTTTTGGTACTATTATGGCTTTTATCCAAAAGGCCTGCCTGGGGTGTAATCATATCCATTGAAAACAAAAAAGATAAAAGCCGCGGGCAGAAACAATGTCCGCGGCTTTTTTAGTTGGTGGAATTTGAATAGGTGTTTAAATCACAAATGAACAAGGAGAAATGCTATGACCATTATCGGAAAACAGATTCGCATGGAACGCATCATGGATCGAAATTCCGGAAGAACCATCATCGTCCCGCTGGATCACGGCGTATCCGTGGGTCCCATATCCGGAATCATCGATATCAAGACCACGGTGGCCAAAGTGGCGGAAGGAGGGGCCAACGCCATTGTAGAGCATAAAGGGCTGGTGGGCGCAGGCCACCGCAGAAGCGGTTCCGACATCGGTCTGATCATTCATCTGTCTGCTTCCACCGCGCTGTCGCCCTATCCGCATTCCAAGACCCTTGTCTGTTCCGTGGAAGAAGCCCTGAAACTGGGAGCGGATGCGGTGTCCATTCATGTCAATATCGGCGACGAGCAGGAAAAGGAGATGCTTCATGATTTTGGAAAAGTCTGTTATGACGCCCGCAACTGGGGGATGCCGTTGCTGGCCATGATGTATCCCCGCGGTCAGAAAATCAAAGACGAATACCATGTGGATGTGGTTAAACATGCCGCGCGGGTAGGGTGTGAAATGGGAGCCGATATTGTAAAAGTCTCCTACACAGGCTCGCCTGAAACATTCAGACAGGTTGTTGAAGGGTGCACCGTGCCTGTGGTGATTGCCGGGGGCCCTAAAATGGAGTCGGACCGTGACATACTTGAAATGGTAAAAGGCTCCATTGAAGCCGGCGGTGCAGGCGCTTCCATCGGACGGAATGTGTTCCAGCATCGGGATCCATCTTTGATGGTAAAAGCCATTGCCAAAATTGTTTTTGAAAATGCATCCGTGGATGAGGCGTTGAAAATTTTAAATTAACATGTCGGTGGATAAACGGAGGATATTTTGATGCGACAGATATGGGTGAAAGTGGATCCTTGGGATAAAGAAGCAGTGATTTCCGCCCTTGAAGGCGGGGCAGACGGGGTGATGATTCCTTCCGGATATTCTCCGGAGGTCAAACAATTGGGCAGAATCTTAACCATTGCAGAAGACGGCGACCTTAAATTGGGCGATGACGTCATTTACTATACCATAACCAGCGGACAGGATGAAGAAGAGATTCTTGCGCTTTCAAAAACCAAAAAGATTATTCTAGAATGCAGGGATTGGACCATTATCCCTTTGGAAAATCTGATCGCCAAAGGCGCCCACGTCATTGCCCAGGTCCAGAGCATCAAAGAAGCCCAAACCGCGTTCGGCATTCTGGAAAAAGGCGTCAACCATATTCTTTTATGCATGCAAAACCCTGCGGACCTCAAACAAGCCCTTTTTCAATTGAAATCAACTTCTGATATGATCCCTTTATCTGTTGCAGAAATCAAAGAAATCAAACCCATCGGCATGGGAGATCGGGTTTGCGTGGATACATGCACGGAAATGAAAACAGGGGAGGGGATGTTGGTGGGAAACAGCAGCAGCGCCTTATTTCTGGTGCATTCCGAAAGTGTCTCCAATCCTTATGTCGCCCCGCGTCCGTTTCGGGTGAATGCCGGCCCGGTTCATGCATATACCCGTGTGCCGGGCGGAAAAACACGATATTTGTCCGAACTGGCTGCGGGCGACCCCATATTGATCGTGGATTATCAAGGGCATGCGGTTGAAGCCAGTGTGGGGCGGTTAAAGATTGAGAAACGGCCGTTGATTCTTGTAAAAGCGGTTGTGAATTCCCAGGAAATTACCACGATTCTTCAGAATGCCGAAACCATTCGACTGACCCAGCCGGACGGGCAACCTGTTTCTGTGTCTACTTTAAACATCGGCGACAGCGTTCTGGTGGCGTTGGAATCCAGCGGCAGGCATTTCGGCATCAAGATCGATGAAACCATAACTGAAAAATAATCAAATCCCATGATTGAAATTATACCCAAAAAAATCACCCATGCAGTGGTTTCGGTTCCCGGATCAAAAAGTTATACCCATCGTACATTGATAGCATCTGCTTTATCCAACGGCCCTTGCAAAATCAAAAACTGGCTGGACAGTGAAGATACGCGGTATACACTGTCAGCGTTGACAAAATTGGGCATCCGTTCCGAGTTCCAACCAGATGGCATTTACATTCAGGGCGCCGGCGGTGCTTTTAAACCCTATCAACCACCTATTGATCTTGGCAATTCCGGCACTTCCATGCGTCTGTTGACGGCGCTTGCGGTTCTTGGCACAGGCGATTATATTTTTACCGGCACCGAACGCATGCATAAACGGCCCATTCAAGACCTGCTGGATGCCTTGAACCAATTGGGCATATCTGCTCAATCCCTCCAAAAAAACGGATGCCCACCGGTGAAAATTACAGCGGGAAAAATTTCCAGCGCCTATGCATCCGTTAATTGCAGCGTCAGCAGTCAATTTTTGTCGGGGTTGTTGTTGATTTCGCCATTGGCACCTCATGATATGCATGTGCATGTCAGTCAGGGGCCTGTTTCCAAGCCGTATATTGATATGACGCTGGAGATTATGTCCGAATTCGGCGTCCGGACAATGCGAAATGGATATATTGATTTTTTTGTTCCCGGCAATCAAACGTATCAATCCGGAGAATTTAGCATTGAACCAGATGCTTCCAATGCGAGTTATTTCTGGGCCGCGGCCGCCGTCACCGGTTCGACTGTAAAAGTGCTCAACATTTCCCAGGATTCCAAACAAGGAGATTTGAATTTTATCCATGTATTAAAATCCATGGGATGTCGCATATCCGTGGAGTCGGACGGCATTTCCGTAACCGGCGGCGCGCTTTGCGGTATTGAGGTGGATATGGGGGATATGCCGGATTTGGTCCCGACCCTCGCGGTGGTGGCGGCATTTGCAAAAGGCCAAACCCATATTCAAAATATCGCCCACCTTAAAGCAAAGGAAAGCGACCGGCTGGCGGCTGTGATCAAAGAGCTTGGAAAAATGGGGATTAAAGCTTGGTCAGAGAACAATGATCTGAAAATCATGGGCGGCATTCCCCGGGGCGCGGTCATTGAAACCTATAATGACCACCGCATGGCCATGAGCTTTGCAGTGACTGGACTGGTAACGCCCAATGTGGTCATTGCCAATGAAAAATGCGTTGAAAAATCCTTTCCGCAATTTTGGGATACGTTTCAAAGCCTTTAAATCTTCATTGCCATATTTTTACACCAGGGTTTTGTGGAAAAAGCCGAAATCAAACGAATTATTCTTCATGGCGCCGTATTTGTGTTTCTTTTTTCATCCACAATATGGATATATCGGCATGCGGCTGGATACGAGTTTGTCAATTATGATGATCCGGCATATGTGTATGAAAACCCGTACATCAAAGAGGGGCTGACGGTTAAAAATATCATTTGGGCGTTTACTGCAAGCTATTGCAGCAATTGGCACCCCATGACCTGGATCTTTCACATGATCGACATTGAACTGTTCGGTCTCCATGCCGGTTCACATCATATCGTCAATGTTGTAATTCATCTCATCAACGCATGTCTGGTTTACATTCTTTTTTATTCAACCACAGGGGATATGATGAAAACCGCCATTTTGGCGGCTTTTTTTGCTTTGCATCCCCTTCATGTGGAATCTGTTGCATGGATTTCCGAGCGAAAAGATTTGTTATGCGCTTTGTTTTGGCTGACAGGCATGATGGCCTATTGCCATTATGTTCGCAAACAATCTCGCATGGCTTATTTTTCAACGGTTATTTTTTTTATGTTGTCATTGATGTCAAAATCCATGTCTGTCACATTTCCGCTTATTTTGTTGTTATTTGATTTTTGGCCGTTAAAACGTCACATATCCGCAGATCATACGTCCTTTTCCCATTTGCCCTTAAAATTCTGGAAAAAATTGCTTTTTGAGAAAGCGCCCCTGCTGGCTTTATCCCTGATGATCAGCTTTGCTGCGATTTGGACCCAATTTAAAGGCGGCTCCCTTGTCCAAATCCAGCAATTAGATATAGGCATTCGAATGGCCAATGCCCTCTCTGCATATTTGGGGTATATTCAAAAAATGGTTTGGCCGGTAAATTTATCGGTGTTTTATCCTTATGAAATGCCAAATTTATATACGTCATTGACTGGGTTTTGGGTGATCGTATGCGGGATTTTTATCGGTATCAGATGGAAAGAACACCATCCTTATTTTCTAATTGGTTTTCTTTGGTATGTGGTGACATTGCTCCCTGTTATCGGCATTGTTCAAGTGGGATCCCAGGCCATGGCGGATCGCTATATGTATATGCCGTCCATTGGGTTATCCATGATTATGATCTGGGGTGTTTATGATATGGTCCAATCCTTGAACATGCGCTATGTGTTAAAAAAAATAATTCTGACGGGGATCATTGCGCCCATATTGGTTTTGTTGATATGGATATCATCCTTTCAGATACGTTCTTGGCGAAACAGTATTTCCTTAATGGAAAATGCACTTGCCGTGACCCAGCGAAATTATATTGCCCATGAAAATCTTGGGCTTGCATTGATTCAAAAAGGATTATATGAAAAAGCATTATATCATTTCAAGCAAGCCGCCGCCATTCATCCAAAATATGCTGATCCTTATTTAAATATCGGCAGTTACTATTTTATGCGTAAAGAATATGAGACGGCGATCCAGTATTATAAAAAAGCAATTTCATTGAACCAGAATCTCTATCGGGCATATATTATGGCGGGAAAATCATATCAAGCGCTTGGGGATCATGAGACGGCGCAGCTATATTTTAACATTGCCAAAGGAATTGATCCGCGGGATCCTGATCTAAGATAACATAACGGAATTTATAAAATTATGTCTGGAAATTCATTCGGCCAAGTGTTTAAAATCACCACATGGGGGGAATCCCACGGGAAAGCCGTCGGCGTTGTGATCGACGGGTGCCCGCCAAACATACCCTTATTCCAAGAGGATATTCAATCCATGTTAAACCGTCGAAAACCCGGAAGTTCCATTGCCAGCACCTCACGGAAAGAAAAGGATGTGGCAGTGATTTTCTCCGGTGTTTTTGAAAATAAGACCACGGGCACCCCTATTATGATTATGATTGAAAACCAAGATGCGGATTCAACCGCATATGAACCCTATGCTCATCTATATCGACCGGGTCATGCGGATATTACATATATGGCCAAATACGGCATCCGGGACTGGCGGGGCGGCGGAAGAGCATCTGCCCGGGAAACGGTTGGAAGGGTGACTGCCGGCGCTGTGGCCCGCTTGATTCTCAAGCGCGCCGGCATTGATGTGTTTTCATTTACAAAATCATTGGGGACTATTGAATGCGAGCGTTTTGACCGCAGCGCCATTGACCAAAATGAATTTTTCGCGCCGGATATGAAAGCGGCTGTTTTGATGAAACATGAAATTTCAGAAGTCAAAAAATCAGGCGATTCTGTGGGCGGCATTGTGGAGATCCGGGCATTGGGCGTTCCCCCGGGACTCGGAGAACCTGTTTTTGATAAGCTGGATGCGGATTTGGCAAAAGCTTTAATGAGCATCGGCGCGGTGAAAGGGGTAGAGATCGGGGCAGGGTTCAAGGCGTCCAAGCTAAGAGGTTCTCAAAACAATGATCCGATTACACCGGATGGATTTGTAACTAACAACGCAGGGGGCATACTGGGCGGTATTTCCAACGGCGATGAAATCATCGTCCGGGCAGCCGTTAAACCCATTCCTTCCATTGCCATTGAACAAACCACAATCGATACAAATGGAAATCCCACAAAAATATCGGTTAAAGGCCGCCACGATGTTTCCGCCATTCCGCGCATTAATGTGGTTTGTGAAGCCATGGTTTGCGTGGTCATAGTGGATCATCTCTTAAGACAGCAGATGGGTGGTGTATCTTATCCCCATCATGCGTTGAAATAGCGTTGAAATCGTATGGATGGGAAAAGATTATTTTGACGCAGGAGACGCAATGGCTGCCTGGGCCGCTGCCAGCCGGGCAATAGGCAGCCGGTAAGGCGAACAGCTGACATAGTCAAATCCACACTCATAGCAGAATTTTACGGAATCCGCATCCCCGCCATGCTCGCCGCATATGCCGATTTTTAAATTGGGCCTTGTGGCGCGGCCTTTTTGAACCGATTCCCGGATCAACCGGCCCACGCCTTCAAAGTCAATGGTTTGGAAAGGATCTTTGACCAATATTTTTTTATCAATATAATCGCCCATAAATCCGCCGATATCGTCCCGACTGAACCCAAAAAACATCTGGGTTAAGTCATTTGTCCCATAGGAGAAGAATTCCGCCACCTCCGCCATTTTGTCCGATAACATGGCAGCTCTGGGGATTTCGATCATGGTGCCGTATTGGCAATCAATCCGTTCAAGATTGAATTTTTTCACCACCTCATCATACACCTGGTCGAAAATCACTTCGATTTCTTCCAGTTCTTTCACATCGCAGGTGACCGGCACCATAATCTCGGGAATGGCGCGTTTGCCTTCCTGAATCAGTTCAGCAGAGGCTTCCAGAATGGCCCGAATCTGCATTTCCGTGATTTCAGGATAAGTTATCCCGAGCCGGACGCCCCGGTGGCCCATCATGGGATTGCTTTCCCGGATGGCTTCGCTTCTTTTGATGATTTCTTTTTCATCAATTCCTAATGCCTCGGCCAGTTTTTTTTGGGTTTCTTTTCTTTTGGGCACAAATTCATGCAGCGGCGGATCCAGCAGACGGATGGTCACCGGCAGTCCATCCATAATCCCAAGGGTGGTTTTCACATCCTCTTTGACATAGGGATATAATTCCTCCAGCGCTTGTAATCGTTCGGCCCGGGTGTTGCTCAAAATCACTTTTCGCAAAAGAAAAAGCGGAATGTCGGATCCTTCCCCATAAAACATATGCTCCGTGCGGAACAGACCGATGCCTTCGGCGCCGAATTCTTTTGCCATCAATGCATCTTTGGCGGTTTCTGCATTGGTCCGGACTTTCATGGTGCGGTATTTATCCACAATGGCCATAAAATCTTTAAGCCGCGGGTTTTCTGTGGCATCAATCATGGGCAGCTGACCTTCATAGACCAGGCCCTTGGATCCGTTTAACGTGAAAACTTCGCCTTCAGCATATATTTTCCCGTCCACCGTCACTTTTTTTTCAATAACATCGATTTTTAAGGCACCGGCACCCACCACACAGCATTTGCCCCAGCCTCTGGCCACTAAGGCGGCATGACTGGTCATGCCCCCCCGTGCTGTTAGAATGGCTTCTGCGGCCCGCATGCCCTCCACATCTTCGGGGTTGGTTTCCTCGCGAATCAGAATGACTTTTTTTCCTGCTTTTTTCCAAGCCACGGCATCCATGGAATTAAATACAATCTGTCCATAGGCGCCGCCGGGACCTGCCGGCAATCCTTTGGCGATTACCTTGGCGGTTTTTTCTGCTTCTGGATCCACCAAAGGATGCAGCATTTCATCCAGTTGGTTGGGACTGACCCGGTTGATGACTGTTTTTTCATCAATCAAGCCCTCTGCTAGCATATCCATGGCCATGTTCAAAGCAGCAAGCCCTGTGCGTTTTCCCACCCGGGTTTGAAGCATATAAAGCTTATTTTCCTGAATGGTGAATTCAATGTCCTGCATGTCTTTAAAATGGGTTTCAAGAATTTGCCGGATTTGCAAAAGCTGTTCATAGGATTCCGGCATGGCCTTTTCCAAAGAGGGGAGATGGGCATTTTGTTCGTTTTTGGTGGCTTCATTAATGGGATTGGGGGTACGGATGCCGGCGACGACATCTTCGCCTTGGGCATTGGGAAGCCATTCACCGTAAAATTCATTTTTGCCGGTGGCCGGATTCCGGGTAAATCCAACGCCGGTGCCGGAGGTATTGCCCATATTGCCAAACACCATGGTTTGAACATTGACTGCAGTCCCCCAATCATCTGGAATGCCCTCAATTTTTCGATACGCTACAGCGCGTTTGCCGTTCCAGCTTTTAAATACCGCGCCAATGGCGCCCCACAGCTGGGCATGATGATCATCCGGAAATTCTTTTCCTAATACATCTAATATCTTTTTCTTAAAAAGCTCAGATAATACTTTAAGATCTTGGGCGGAAAACTCCGTATCTGAAGAATATCCTTTTTCTTTTTTCATTTTTTCCAGAATATGTTCAAGCTGGGTTCGGATGGCTTTTCCTTCTTCAGGCTCGATCCCCTCGGCTTTTTCCATGACCACATCCGAATACATCATGATCAAACGGCGATAAGCGTCATACACAAATTTTTCATTTCCGGTTTTTCGTATCATTCCTGGAATGGTTTGGGTGGTTAATCCCACATTTAAAACCGTTTCCATCATGCCCGGCATGGAACGTCGGGCGCCGGACCGGCAGGAAACCAGCAATGGGTTATCGGGATCGCCGAATTTCAATCCCATACTGGCTTCAACATTTCTTATGGCTTTTTCAACTTCGGTTTTCAGAGTGGGCGGAAAAACGCCGCCGGATTTAAAATAATCCGTGCAGCATTCGGTGGTGATCGTAAATCCAGGGGGAACCGGCAGCCCCAATCGAGACATTTCCGCAAGACCTGCGCCCTTGCCGCCCAGTAGATTTTTTTGGCTTGCATCTCCTTCTGCAATGCCATTTCCGAAAAAATAAACATATTTAGCCATCAGCCCGTTCAACCTTTCGTTTGAAATGACGTGGAATCAAATTTTAAATTTTCCATTTACATAATTGTTTCAAACTTCGTCAAGATTTATTTTCAATAAAATGGAATCATTGAAGGAAGTTCTTTTAGCAATCAATAAATTTGGGAAGATGGGGTGCGCATTTACAGGCAATTGATCACATGTCAGTTAAATTCTGACAAATTTTGTTTTAATTGGGACAAAAATTGTCAATGGAGATTGTTTTACATTTTTATTTTACAACATTTCTTGGTTCAGGTGAGAAAAATTTGATCCGGATAAGTCTTTATTTGATTTTTTATCCCCTTGTTTTCAACAGGTTATTTAATTTTTGCAGCAGCTTGTTTTCTTTTTCAGGTTTTTGTTAAATGATGGCATATGATTTGCTTAAGCTTGTTATAAAAGTTTTTGGAAAAATCAATAAAATAAGAATCCGCATAAAAAAGGGGGTGAAAACAAATCATAAAATAACAGATCGCAATTTATTACCAGCAACTTATCATAAAACAAATCATTAACAAATGAAGAAAAGGAGAACATGTTATGCTTCAAAAAATCAGAGGAAACGCCCAAGGTTTTACATTGATCGAGCTCATGATCGTTATCGCCATCATCGGGATTCTGGCTGCCATCGCCATCCCCAACTTCATCGCTTATCGTAACAAATCCTATTGCTCCACCGCAGAAAAAGACGCATCCTCCATTGCCGGCGGCATTGCGGATTATTTCGCCATTCCGGGCCGGACCACGTTACCAACTACCGCGTCGGATGTGGGGCTTACCATTGCCAATCCCAATACAATTAGTGGGGATCCCAATACCACGATTACAATTACAGTAGAAGATGCTTCCGGCCGGTGCCCGGATGAATATCAGGATGAAAGCGACTATTGGGATTCGGGTACCAATATTTATACCAAATATGTAAGATAATTTCAATTTCATCAACTTCTGTGCTTAAACAGAAACTTAAAAAAGGAGAGGCAGTCCATATGCTTCTCCTTTTTTTGGTTTTATGTAAGACGGTTCATTGTAAACCAATTGGATCATCAAAAAAAACCGCCACCGGGCGGGGCCTTAACCTCGGATGAAAGAGTCTATTCCATCTATTCCCTATGCCAGGGTTTTTTGGCTCACCGCGCTGTTTATAGGGATTATTTATTCAAATACCATTGACGCCTCCTGGCATTTGGATGATTTTCCCAATATTATCCATAATCCATCTGTTCATGTAACCTCCCTGGATGGTCATACCATCCAATCTGCGTTCTACGCAGCCCCTACCTCCCCAGGGCTTTACAGGCCCGTGGGCTATGTCACCTTTGCCGCAAATTGGTATTTTGGAAAAACCCGCGTTTTCGGCTATCATTTGGTCAATATCAGCATTCATGTGCTTTCTGCTTTTTTTCTTTTTTTAGTGATCTTAAAATTGTTTGCAACACCGGCCATGAGGACGTATGCACAGGAAGATGCTTTTTTTATCGCCCTGATGGCCAGTATTTTTTGGGCCATCCATCCCATTCAGACCCAGGCAGTCACCTATATTGTTCAAAGACTGGCTTCTCTATCAGCACTTTTTTATATCATGGCCCTATGGGCCTATGTCTGCGGCCGGCTCCATACCAAATCATTTATCCGCCTGATTTGGTATATATTATGTCTGGCATGCTATATTTTGGCGGTGATGACCAAGGAAAATACCGTGCTGCTGCCTATTATCCTGGTGATCATTGAATTTATTTTTTTTCAGGATTTAAATAAAAAAAAAATCGGCATTTTTTTCTGGTTATTTATTGGGATAAGCGCTGGATTGGTGTTTTTGATAGCCGTGTTTTTGTTTATGGCCGGGGATCCGGCGGGATTGCTTCACAAATATCAGATTCGACCCTACGGCCTTTTTGAGCGCTTATTCACCCAATTTAGGGTTGTCCTTTTTTATCTTTATCAAATAATTTATCCCATACCGGATCAATTCAGCATCACCCATGACATCTCCCTGTCCACCGGACTTTTTTCTCCATGGTCTACGTTTTTCAGTGTGGTGATAATTGCCTGCCTTGTTTTTGCTGCTTTTTGGATGGCGAATAAAATGCCTGTTTTGAGCTTTTCCGTTCTATTTTTTTTCATCAACCATCTGGTCGAATCCACTTTTTTGCCTTTGGAGTTGATATTTGAACATAGAAATTATCTGCCTTCCATGTTCTTATTTTTGCCGTTATCTATCGGCATTAACAGGGTTCTTAATTATTACCAACCTCAAAAACCCATGTATTATTTTATTTTTTTTTCTGTCAGTGCGGTAATGGTGTGCGTGGGGTTGAGCACTTTTATCCGCAACTCAGATTGGCGATCTGAAAAAACCCTGTGGCAAGATGCCATGCAAAAAGCCCCGAAATCCGCAAGACCCTATCACAATTTGGCCTGGGGATATTATGCGCCGGCTGGAAAAATCAAAGAAGCCATTGAACATTATTGCCGCGCATTGCAGGGATATGATGAATCAAAAGGTTTCCAGGGGGTGATTTATTACAATCTGGCGGTGATTTATTACACCCACATAAAAGATTATCAAAAAGCCATTGAATATGCCCAAAAAGCCCTTGATTTACTTTCTGGTTATGATCGGGCGAAAATCATTCAGGCGCGGGCTTATGCAGCGCAGGGCAATGTTTTAAAGTCATTAAATATTATGGATGCTTTGGTAAATTCTTCCACTGATGATGCAACGCTTCATTTTTACGGGCTGCTTTTGCTGCGTCAATCACACCCATTGCGGGCACTGGAGATATTTAGGCGGTGTTTGAAGCATTCTCCTGATAATTGTGAATATTTAAAATCCATTGCACAAACCCTGGCATTGCTTCATCATGATCCGCAAGCCTATTGGTTTTTCCGCCGCGCACATAGGATTTGTCCCCATCAAGCAGATATTTTGTTGTATTTGGCAGATAACCGGCTCCAATGCAATGATGCGGCCGGGGCAGAAAAATATATTTCACAACTTATTCAAATGTTGACGATAAGCGAGTTGGAGTCTTATCAGAATGCTCAGATTGAAAATCCTTTGGCGCCTCAGATTTCAGATTCAAACATATTACCATTTGTGTTTAGGCATATAAATTGCTTAAATTAAAAACAACAGGATCGGAATTTTTCATTATTTATTTCAAAACAATGGGAGGGGGCTGTGATCCGATTATTACAAAATTCCAGGGCCTTTACTTTTCTTGAGCTCATGGTGTCCATTGCCATTGTTGCCATCTTGGCGATCATTGCAATTCCCAATTACATCAATTACCGGAACAAAGGATTTTGCACCCAGGCAGAAAGGGACGCGGATCATATCAGCGCCGCGATTTCAGATTATTATGCTTTGGGGAAGCGAACAGCGCTTCCGGATGTATCGGATTTGAAAATTGAAATAGTCAACCCGGCCACCATCCTTGGAGATCCCAATACCACCATCACCATTGTAGTGGCGGATCGCACCGGAAGATGCCCTGTGGACTATCAACAGGAAAGCGCATATTGGGATGCCAATAATCATTTTTCAAAATATATCCGATGACCCTGATGTTGAAAATTTTTTTGATAAGATTCTTTGATCTCATTTTTTTTCCTTCGTTTTCAACTAAATGCCATCCACAAAAAAAATAGTTGCATGCCTGCCTACCTATAATGAGGCGAGAAATATCACAGACATTATTTCGTCCATTCTTGCGTTGATGCCGCATCTTTCCATCCTTGTCATTGATGATAATTCGCCGGACGGAACCGGTTTGATTGTGGATGCGTTATCGCGAAAAGACAACCGCATTATTTTATTAAAGCGTCAAAAAAAACAAGGTCTTGGACCGGCATACAGCCATGGGTTTCGTTTTGCCGTCGCAAAAATGCAGGCCGATTACGTCATTCAAATGGATGCGGATTTATCCCATCCGCCAGAACTATTGCCCCTTATGGTGCATCATCTCCTTATGGCGGATCTGGTGATCGGTTCGCGGTATGTCCCCGGCGGAAAAACGCGAAACTGGAATCTCATGCGCCGATGCATCAGTCGCTTCGGCTCATTATATGCCAGGTTATGGCTGGGTTTGTCTGTTTATGACGCCACCAGCGGATTTAAAGCCTGGCGATCGGATTTGTTACGAGAAATCCTAAAATATCCCATTGGATCAGGCGGATATGTATTTCAAGTGGAAACTACCTATCGGGCGCAACAATTGGGCGCATGTATTTTGGAAGTTCCCATTTGCTTTACAGATCGATATGTTGGCAAAAGTAAAATGACCATGGCCATTGCCTTTGAGGCATTTTGGCGCATTCCGGCCTTGCGTTTTCAAACCAAGCATTTTTCATCCATTCAATCCGTTCAGCATGTCGAATAAACCGGCGCCACACCATTTCGTGTTATTAAATCATCGTGTTTTTTATGGGATTGTCCTTTTTTTATTGGGATTAATTGGTTACGGCAATATCCATTCCCTTGGTTTTTTAAACATTGATGATTCAATTTATGTTTATTCCAATGAACATGTGCGTCGCGGTTTATCCTTAGAAACCATCTCATGGGCCTTTACCACTGTTGAAGCTGAATTTTGGCATCCGCTGACGTGGCTTTCTTTGATGCTGGATACCACCCTATATGGCGTAAATCCGGCAGGATATCATGTAACCAACCTGTTTCTGCATATTTTTACAGGGATTTTCCTTTTTCTGGCATTTGATATCATGACAGGTATGCGGTTTAGAGCCATGATGTTGGGCGCTTTTTTCATCCTGCATCCAGTACACGTGGAATCGGTGGCATGGATTGCCGAAAGAAAGGAAGTATTGTGCGGTTTTTTCGGGACATTTGCGTTGGTAGCCTATGCGGTTTATAATCGCCGTCAAAAATGGACAATGTATTGGATGGTGTTGATGCTTTTTATTTTGGGGCTCATGTCCAAGCCCATGATCGTGACCTTTCCAATCCTCCTTTTATTAATGGATATCTGGCCCTTGAAAAGATATATTTTTTTAAAACCAGGAGGTCAGGAGGCCTCTCTTAATCAACAGGGCATGAGATTTCTTTTGTGGGAAAAAACCCCGTTTTTTTTGATAAGCACCGTATTTATAGGGCTTACCATTTATGCCCAACATCATGGCGGTGGGATTGTCGGACTTGATATTTATCCCCTGGGCGCAAGAATCGGCAATGCAATTGTGTCATATCAAAAATATCTGTTAAAGATTTTAATGCCCATGAATTTGTCTATTTTTTATCCGTTTCCCACCCATATTCAATCTTCTCAAATCATTATCAGTTTATTGGCATTATTTTTGATTACATGGATGGCTGCCATAAATGCTTTGAAAAAGCCCTATTTGATCGTTGGATGGGCTTGGTTTATCGTAAGCCTTACGCCGGTCATAGGGATTATTAAAATCGGCGATTTTGCCATGGCGGACCGATATTTGCATATGCCCATGGCAGGCGTGGTTTTTGCTTTGATTTGGTTGGGGGCGGATTGGTTTGACAACCGGCGCACAGGACGGATGATAGCGGGCCTATTGGCTGCTGTCATGGTCATGGCCGCTGGATGGGGCACGCGCAAATACCTTGATAAATGGAAAGACCCTGAAATGTTATTTTTGCATGCGGCCGCAACAACATCTAAAAATTTTTACGCCCATTATATCCTGGGTCATATCTATATGGGTAAAGGACGCGCCGACAAAGCCGAATATCATTTTAAAACCGCTGGTTCTATGAGGCCGGATAAACAATTTATCAAGCTGGATTTGGGTCGCTTGATGGCAGTAAAAGGAAAGTTTTCTGAAGCAGTCACGCAATTCCAAGCTGTTATTCAAAAAAACCCCACCCATCGTGAAGCGCATTATTATTTGGGACTGGCCCTGCTGGGGGAGAAAAAAGAAAAACAAGCCCTGTCTCATTTAATGGAGTCCATCAGCATGGATCATGACCAATCCAACAGGGTCAAGTTGTTGTATGAACATGGAAACCATGAGCAGGTGTTGCGCACCTTATCCATAAACGCCTCGGAGCCAGAGCTGAAAAAAAGCATGGCCAGGGGGTATCAATATTTCCTGCAATCACTGGATTCAACCAGATCCAAAAATAAAAATTAAGCCCATAGGAAACGGAACACACCTTTACGGTAAATCCATATGAATCAGAAAGACAGATTGCATACCCATCATGGGCTTTGGCTGTGTATGATTGTGCTTTTGACCATCAGCATTTATTGGCCGGTTTATCATTATGAGTTTATTCATTATGATGATCCCTTATTTGTGAGTGAAAATCTTTACGTGAAAAAAGGATTCACCATTGAAACGTTTCAATGGGCATTTCAGGACGTATCAGAATATTGGATTCCACTTACCCGATTATCCCATATGCTTGCCGTTGAATTTTTCGGCCTGGATCCCGGCGCACATCATATAATCAATGTATTGTTGCATTTAATAAATTCTATCTTTTTGTATTTTGTAAGTTTTAAAATATGCCGCAATACGGTCAAAAGCGCGTTTATCGCCGGATTTTTTGCCCTTCATCCGGTTCATATTGAGTCCGTGGCTTGGGTTTCCGAACGTAAAAATGTGCTGAGCACCTTATTTTTTTTAATAACACTATGGATATATTTACAATACGCAAAAGCGCCCAATAAACGAAATTACATCTTGTTCAATATCACGTTTTTATTCGGCCTCATGTCTAAACCAATACTTGTGGTTTTGCCTTTTGTCCTGATGCTGCTGGATTTTTGGCCGTTAACCAGATACGGAAATTTTCTCTTGGGACCCATCAAGAAACCGATGAGCTTTTTTGAAGCATTGATCCAATTGACAAAGGAAAAAATCCCATTATTTGCATTCTCTATTATTTTTTGTTTTACCACCTACTATGTTCAGAAAACAATCGGTGCTGTGAAATTAATGGACTCAGTCCCCTTAACCCTTCGAATCAGCAATGTTTTTATTTCCTATGTGAACTACCTTGGAAAGATAATATGCCCAACGGATTTGGCTGTATTTTATCCGTATTATGCATCACATCCTTGGTGGCAGGTGGGATGTGCTGTTTTTATTTTTTTCAGTATCACTTGTTATGCTATTTATTATTTTCAGAAAAAACCCTGGTTCATCATGGGGTGGGGGTGGTATCTGATCACGTTGGTTCCGGTGATCGGCATTATTCAGTCAGGCGGTCAATCTATGGCGGATCGATATTTATACATACCCGCCATTGGCATTGGCATTATTTTGGCATGGACGATATTTGAATTCAATATTTCCAAAAAGTTCAAAGAAATTATCGTTATTTTAATCTTAACGGCATATACCCTCATTTCATGGTCACAAATTCAATATTGGCAAAATACCCAAACCCTATTTGAACATGCCGCAAGCGTCACTGACCATAATTATGTGGCATATAAATCATTGGGATCATATTATTATGATCAAGGGAGGCTGAAAGATGCTTTTATTAATTTTAAAAAAGCATTGCAAATCCGTAAAAAAGATGCCGAAGTTTATAACAATATGGGCGTGGTATTGATTCGAATGGGAAAATACGAAAACGCTGTTTCCAATTTAATTAAGGCCATTGATTTAAAACCAAATTATGCGCCGGCGCATAATAATCTTGGCGCGGCTTATGAACTTATGGGGCAGCGTGACATGGCGTTAGATCACTATGAAAAAGCCCTTGACATTGACCCGAATTACAATGAGGCAAAAAAGAATTTGGAAAGATTAAAAAACGCTTTAAAGGGCAACTGAAAAGACCCACTGGAACAAATTTATTGGCAATGAACTTAAAAATTAAATTATTCATTATTGCCTTAATGACTTTCTCAATCATACTTCCTGCGTCGGCTGGCGCGTATATCGGCCCGGGGGCAGGGCTGGTGGTGGGTATCTCTTTATATTCTTTTTTAATCGTTGTGCTTTCTTCTATTTTGGCATTTATTGGATGGCCATTGCGTTATTTGCTGCGGATCATCCGAGGACGCAATGGATATAAAAAGGCCCGGTTTAAAAAAGTGGTTATTGTCGGATTTGACGGATTGGATTTTCATCTGACCCAAAAATGGATGCAGGAAGGACGATTGCCTCATTTTCAAAAACTTAAAGATCAGGGATGCTTTAAACCCCTTCTCACAACCACGCCTCCCATTTCTCCCGTGGCTTGGTCGAGTTTTCAGACCGGTGTTAATCCCGGCAAACACAATATTTTTGATTTTTTACGCCCGCATCGTCAAAGTGGCGCCCCCAAACTCAGTTCCGTGGATATGTCCTTGTCCAGAACCCGGATCAAAATCGGCCGTTATGCCATTCCCCTGGGACCGCCCAATCTTCGCATGATGAGAAAAAGCGTGCCATTTTGGAAAATACTTGGGGAATACGGAATTTTTAGTAATATTATTCGAGTGCCCATCAGTTTCCCGCCGGAAAAATTTTTCGGCGCCCAGCTTTCCGCCATGTGTGTTCCGGATTTGCGGGGAACTCAGGGGACATGTTCAATTTTTAGCAGCAATCCCACGGCTTTTCTTAAAGAAAATATATCCGGAATTGAGAAACTGAATTTAACCCAACAAGGAAATAAATTCATTGGATATTTATTGGGGCCTGAAAACCCTTTTTTATGGGTAAAAACAATTACAAAAAGCAAGGTTGAGGTCCGTATCGTTGATGATACAACCGTTCAGATAAAAACAAATCATGATGCCCAGTCCCTTAAAATTGGCCAATTATCGGATTGGATGACAATGACCTTCAAGTGCGGATTGGGTTTTTCAATTTTTGGAATGTGTCAATTTTTAGTCCGTTCAATAAAACCGGATATGGTAGTATATGTCAGCCCTATCCACATTCATCCAGTAAAACCCGTTACACCCATCAGTCATCCATCCATTTATGCCCAATATCTGGCAAAAAAATATGGTTTATTTGCAACACTCGGGCTTGCGGAAGATACATGGGCCTTAAATGAAGGAATACTTAATAATGACGATTTCTTTAATCAATGCATGAATTTTGAATCCGAACGTGAGCATATGCTGTTTGATGCGTTACATATGACGCAAAGGGGCTTATGCATTTGTGTATTGGATGGCACGGATCGGATTCAACATACGTTTTGGCGTCAAATGGATTCCCATCACCCTGCGAACCATGATCAACCCCATGTTGAGCAACATTCGAAAATTGAAAGGATTTACCAAAACGCAGATCGCATATTGGGAAAGGTCATGGACACATGCTGTTTTGATCAGGATCTGCTGATGGTGATTTCAGACCATGGATTTTGTTCATTCCGATATGGCATTGACTTAAATCGATGGCTTGAAGAAAACGGCTATCTTGTTTTGGAATCTGATGGCCGAAATAAAAAAAATCTCACCGGAATCCAATGGTCACACACAAAAGCCTTTGCATTGGGGCTTGCCGGAATTTATATTAATACCATTGGAAGGACTTCTTATGGCATTGTAAAACCCGGATCAGAAGCAAGTCAATTGGCCAAAGAAATTGCGGAAAAATTAAAAAATCTCAAAGACATCAAACGGAATCAACTTGTCATCAAACAGGTATATTTAGCCCGGGACATTTATTATGGCCCGTATTTAGAAGAGGCTCCGGACGTTATTATCGGATATTACCCGGGATATCGGGCTGCATGGGAAACAGCCATCGGTCAAGTGACGACTGAAATCATCCATGCAAATCATAAAGCCTGGAGCGGCGATCATTGTGTGGATCCATCTTGTGTCCCGGGAGTATTGTTGTGCAATCATGATATTTCTTCTGAAAATCCATCCATTATGGATATTGCACCAACTTTATTAAGCAATTTCGGAATTCCCGTCCCAAATTATATGGACGGAAACGTATTGCAAATCAAAGGATAACCATATGGATTTTTTCAAACCCCCTTTAACGGCGGGCCTGGTCATAATCAAAAGATCATGAATTTTTATGAGTAAAAAAAAAATTAATTCATTTTCAAATATCCAACACAATTCTATCACCCGGCGTCAATTCTTGCAAAACGCATGGGGTGCATTGGGCGCCTTGACAGCATCCACGCTGCTGCCGAATTTGTCTTTCGGAAGCATTTTTCAAAAAAAAACCATATCCTTTCGGAAAAACAAAGTCATCATTATCGGCATCGACGGGATGGATCCATTTTTGACAGAAACCATGATGCAAAAAAATGAATTGCCGAATCTCAAAAAATTAAGAGATGCCAATGGATATCGTCGGTTGGGAACCAGCAATCCACCCCAAAGCCCGGTGGCATGGGCCAATTTCATCACAGGCGCAAACCCTGGCGTCCATGGCCTGTTTGATTTTATTCACCGGAATCCTGATCAACAGGCCCAGCCTGTATTTTCTATGACGGAAACCCGGCCGGGCAGTGGTTATTTGAATTGGAACTCATATCGTTTTCAGTTTGATTTTTGGCCGTTTCATCATCAGCCGCCCCAGACGCATCTCAAACGTCAGGGGATTCCTTTTTGGGATTATTTGGATGCCCATGGCATTGAAAGCGTTTTTTATGATTTGCCATCGAATTATCCGCCGAGTGTTTCAACTTATGGCAATCATCAATGTCTGGCTGGGATGGGTACGCCCGATCTCTTAGGGACATATGGAACATATCAATTTTTTTCCGATGCCTTTGCTTCTGAAGTTTCAATGGGAGGCGGTAAACATATCCCCATTCAATTCGCAAATCACACTGCGGTGCTGCATTTAACCGGTCCGCAAAATATTTTTTTGCAAAACCCCACGGATACGGTCATTGATTTTAAAGTTCATCGGGATATCCAATCACAGGCCGCGGTCATTGATATTCAAGGACAGCGGCTGGTGTTAAATGTGGGAGAATGGAGTGATTGGTTCCGCGTCCGATTTGATATGCCTTTGCCCATGTGGTTGCCTGATCATCATGTTTATGGGTTGTGCCGTTTTTATCTGAAAGAAATTACACCATTTTTTCAACTTTATGTATCTCCCATTAATGTAGATCCGTTTTTTCCGGCATCAAAATTATCGGAACCAGCAACCTTTGTTCAGGACATTGCCAAGACCATCGGTCCCTTTGCCACGCTCGGATTTCAAGAAGACCATAAGGCTCTATCCAACAAGGTTTTTTCAGATATGGATTTTGCCAAACAATCCCATCATGTCCTTCAGGAACGGCTTAAACTGTTGGATTATGCGCTTTCAAATTATACACAGGGCTTGTTGTTTTTTTATTTCTCAAGCATTGATTTACAAAGCCATATGTTTTGGTGGGATTCAAAAAAAAAGCATCCCACCCGAAGCGCCTCTGTGGCAGATGATTATTTTAACCATTTAAAAGGCGTGTACCGACAGTTGGATGGGGTTGTGGGAGATATTTTATCCAGGTATAAAGACGCGTTGATTTTAATCATCAGCGATCATGGATTCTGTAATTTTTCCCGTCAGTTTAATCTGAATAAGTGGTTGGTTCAACATCGTTATCTCGGGCCTTCACGAGCCACGCATCTGATGAAGGATGTGGACTGGGCCATGAGTTGTGCTTATGGATTGGGCATTAATGGGTTATATATTAATCTGAAAGGCCGAGAAAAATATGGTATTATTTCACAAGGAGAGGAAAGGGAAAAATTATTAAAAGAATTAACTGAACGTCTTTTGGATGTTCGGGATGAAGATGGCGCCAAAGTCATCCGTCACGTATATCGCAGCGATGAGATTTACAACGGTTCTGCGATCAATGGCGCTCCAGATCTGATCATCGGCTATAACAGGGAATATCGTGCTTCCTGGGATACGTGTTTGGGCGCCATCACCCCATTTGTCTTAGCGGACAATGATTCTGCATGGTGCGCCGATCATTGTGCGGATGCAGCGGTGATGCCCGGAGTTTTTTTTAGCAACCGCCCTATCAAAACGCAATTTCCTTCCCTGATTGATCTTGCGCCAACAGTGATAAACGTGTTTGGTTTGCCCATCCCGTTACAGATGACGGGGAGTTGCGCAATATAATATAACGCAAAGGAAAATGAAACATGGCGAAAATAAAAATAGACAATTCATTATATGAGCGTGCGAAAAAATTGGCTCAGGATTTGGGATACAGCTCTGTTGAAGAGTTTGTTCACCATGCCATTGAAAAACATATTGAAACCATCGAACATACGGATATTAATGAAGTGACCGATCAACAACTTAAAGGGCTTGGTTATATTGAATGATTGACCCTGTGATTGATCTGGTAATTATTTTAAATCGAATCGTCGATTTTGCTTTTGGGAACATTCTGCAAACGCTCACCGTTTTTTCGTATTGGATTTCTTTGGGGCTTATCTCCTCTTTGATTGGATTGTTTTATGTCCCGATTTTTTATTTTTTTATGAAGCGCCAGACAATTCATAGAATTCGGGATGCCATCACCGCAAACTTTCTTTCCATTCGAATTTTTAGCGACAATCCACGTGCAATTTTATGTGCGCAGGGCAGAATCTTTATAAATTCAATCTGGTTATTATGGTATATGCTGCCCTCATTTATTGTCATGATGTTCCCACTTTTATTTTTGCTCGCGCAAATGAGCGGTTGGTATCAATTTCGACCATTGAAAATCGGAGAAACTGCGCTTGTCACTGTAAAGACACAGCCATCCATTGATGTGACAAAATTTTATATTCAGTTGGTTGTCCCTGATTCCGTGGATCTTTTATCAGGTCCAGTGCACGTGATCCCTCAGAATGAAATCATATGGAAACTCATTGCTCGAAAAACAAGTTCTTATCCGCTTTATTTTCAAATTGAAAACCAAAAAATTGAAAAAAAAATATCCATCGGGAATCAGAATCTTCCCGTCAGCATAAAAATTCCGCAACGCACCCTTTTGGACGTGATTCTGTATCCGTTTGAACAACCTTTTAAAAAAGAATTCCCTATTGTTTCAATCCGGTTGGAATATGGAGATCCTATTAAGGATCCCATTGAACGGTATGATTGGTTGCTTATATTCAGTGTTGTCTCAATCTGCGTTTTTCTCATTTTTAAACGTCTATTTCATATTTTCGATGCATTATGATACGTTCTTATGTAACCATTGTTACAGGGCTTCCCAGATCCGGCACGTCGATGATGATGCGCATGCTAAAATACGGGGGAATGGAAATTCTGACCGATGAGCGGCGTCCTCCCGATGATGACAACCCTGAGGGTTATTTTGAATACGAACCTGTAAAGCAAACTGCGACTGATCCTTCTTGGGTTTTGGCGGCACAGGGAAAAGCAGTCAAAGTGATCTATCGATATATCCCAGCGTTGCCGCCTGATTTTGAATATCGGATTATATTCATGCACCGGAAGATCCAGGAGATTATTTCATCCCAAAAAAAAATGTTGGCCAGAAGGGGGGAAATCGGCGCCAATGTCAGTGATGATCAAATGGCATTTGCATTCATGCAAAAAATAAAAGATATTGAAAAATGGATTCAAAAACAGCCCCACATGCATGTACTCAAAATTTCCTATAATACACTGATCAAAAACCCCAAACGATTTTTACGCCCGCTGAATTCTTTTTTAGGAAATCAGCTAAATATCGATAAAATGACAACGGTTGTGGATGATAAATTATATAGAAATCGTTTTTGATGAAAAATCCAATCATCCCATGAAGGATTAGATTCTTGAACACATTGATAATTAAATTCATACGCATCATCGCCTTAATCCTATTTTTGCTCATTTTGATAGTTATTGTGAATACCCTCAACAATTTCCGAATCATCGATTATCGTCATTTGAATAAAGGTCTAAAAGAAAAAATCAGTCGTTCCAGCCAGGTACTTGACACAATCAAGCAAACAACCGCACCGCATGAAAATTTTTCAGCCAGCAAAAATCAATTTTTTTATCGTTTTGATGATCATTTGTCCGATGCCCAATATCACGAAATTCAAAAAAACTCATTTCAAACGCCCGTTTCCCAGGGCATCAAGTTGACTTTTACAGATCCAGATAAACTATTGGTAAAACCCTCAGGAAATCAATATACCATTCAAAGCGGCATTCTTTCATATAAACATTCTTTAAAGAATGTATTAACAAATATTCAACCATTGGATATTTTTAGAGATGCAGTGGGAGAAATTGAACTTAAAATCAAGGTCGCCCATTCAGATGAAATCCAAATTTGCTGGAGCGCTTTGCCCGATGTTGAAATCAATGATCATGGAAAAATCGAACAGATTAAAATCCATACAATACCTGACGCTCAATTTCATATTTATCGTGTGCCGGATCTTGTCATGGCATCGTGGTTGTACGGCAGAGATCGTATGGTTCGTAAACTTTTTTTAACACCCATCAATCCTGAAACAGAAGATGAGATTCAAATCGAATATATTTATTTTAAGCCAAAGGATGAGAAATACGTTCAAAAACCGGCAGATCATACTTACGAAAAGTTAAACGCGGAAATGCGAAAAGGCATATATCTGCACTCAGGGTATGAATTGAAGTATCAAGTGAAGATTCCAGATCGTCAACAAATCTATTTCAAATGTGGGACGGCGGCATTAAAAAACAGTTTGGTTGACGTTGAAGTGATTATTGCGCGTCAAGGAAATGTTAAAACCATCCTCTCCAATCGGATAGAACAAAATAAAAAATGGCAGGATTTTAAAATCAATGTATCAGATTTTGCCGGGATGGATGTATCTGTCATATTCCGTTTGGTATCTGAAATTCCCAATATAGTTTTTTTCAGCAGCCCAATTCTTTATGAACCGGTGACCCAGAAGCAAAACATTATCCTTGTGATTGAAGATGCACTTCGCGCGGATCGTCTATCCTGTTATGGATATCAACGTTTGACCACGCCGTTTAAAGATAAGTGGCGACATGAAGGCATTTTGTTTCAAAATGTATTTTCTCAATCATCTTTTACCCGGTCGTCGTGTGCCTCATTGCTCACATCCCTTTATCCTTCTGCAACCGGCGTGTGGAATAATGCCGATCGGTTGTCTGACAATTATGAAACTTTGGCAGAAATTTTATATCATCAAGGTTTTTCGACGGCTTTATTTTCGCAAAATCCCAACAACGGTCCTTTTTCAGGGCTTCATCAGGGGTTTGAGACCATCATTGACAATGAAACCATCGGCAAACGCGCCCCTGGAATTTATACCAGCGATGCATTAAAAACATGGTTATTGGATCATGCGGATCAAAACACATTCTTATTTTTGCATATTCTTGATCCCCATTATCCTTTTGATCCCCCTGAAGAAGTAAGCGCACCCTATCGCCACAAAACATATCTATTTGGGAAAAAGGGGATCCCCCATGATGATGTGTATGATCCTTCATGGTTAAAGCAGGTCACATTTGAAAGCAGAAATTTCCTGTATGACGAAGAAATCCGATTCAATGATCTTTATTTTCCGCAACTGATTCAAATATTAAAAGAACAAGAAATTTATAATGACACCCTGTGTGTTTTTACTTCGGATCACGGAGAGCATCTGGGCGAACATTACCTTTGGGATCATCGTCCGCCAAATTATCGTCGCGTGCTTCATGTTCCATTAATAATGGTCTATCCAAAATATTTTCCCGCAGGAATTGTTGTACATCAGCCCCTGCAACTTTTGGATACCCTGCCGACGATTCTTGACGTGGCGGGAATTTTAAGCAATCCGCAATTATTTCAAGGAGATTCATTGCTGCCTTTTATCACGGGTAAAAATTCATGGACACATTTGAACGAGCGAATCTGTATTTCTGATGAAATCAGATACAGCACGCCTAGAGACCTTTTCATCAACGGCGGTATTTTTTTCAAACAATATCACATCATGAGTTCTGACCGGCATCTGGACCTGATGAGTTATCAAACAAAAGAAAGATTTGAATTTTTGTTTAACCTATTTTTTCGAACACAAGTGTTTGACAACGCCAAAGATCCCGATGAAACTAGCAGCCTTATCAATTTTATACCGGATTATATATTTGCATATAACATCAGGAAGCTTCAAAAAGAACAACGCCAGATCAACATTGCGATTCATGACCAAATTGCCAATAACCTCAAAGAATCCATCATCTATGACAACAAAACCATCGAGCAGTTGAAATCCTTGGGGTATATTCGATAAAATTTATTGAAATCATTATATAAAAATATTATCATCAATTCTGAATGACTATCAATTTTTTAAAAAAAACGGTTCGAATTTTGATCCTGTTTTTATTCGTTCTCACGCTGGGTGTTGTTATCAATTCTTTCATCAACGCCGTTTCTTTTCAATATCCTTCTATTTTCAAGGAAATGAATCTTGTCTTGAAACGCGCTGAATATCTGTCTAAAAAATCTCAAAATTATATTGAGTCTCAGACATTATCTTCCTTTGGGAATAATCCATTAAACGGCAATTTCATCCGCCTGGATGAAGGCATTCGCTTTGCAAATATCCGCCGACTCATCAATACAAATTCCCAAAATAAATGTTTTACTGAAGTTGAATTGAATTTTCAGGATCCTGTGCAAATACCTTTATCAACCGGCCAGGACAGTGATGTTGTCGCATCAGGCAGTCTAATTTATAAAAATTTGCCGGATAAGGTTTTAACAAATCGGATGCCATTGGAAATTTATATTGATGAACTGGCATCTGTGCAGATTCGAATGAGGCTTTCGAAATCCAAACGAATTTATTGGGGATGGTCAACCGACCCCTATGCAACGATTAAAGATAAAGAAAAAATTTATTTTATTAAAATTTTTTCAATATTGGATAATCAGTTTCACGATTATACCATTGACGGCGCTGCTATTGCCAATGAACAAAAAGACCGGTCAATACCGATACGCAAAATATTTTTAATGCCGGAAGCACAAGAAACCATCGAAATTAATCATATCCGTTTCGAATCCAAGATCAATAGATACCTCAATCAAGGGACCGGGGTTGTATATGAAAAACTTCAGAATGAAACACGTCGATGCATGTTTATCGAATCCGGTCATGAGCTTCAATTTGATATAGAAATCCCACCGGATCAGCCCCATTTCAAATTTGGAATTGGCAAGATTCATTCAGATCCCATTTTGATCAGAATGTTACTTAGGAATGGAGACCACTGCATCACTATCTTTAATAAAAATATATCCGGGGATGCCCGATGGGAAGACGAAAAAATTGATTTATCTTCTTATTCCGGAATGAAAGGTCGCATGGTATTCTGCGCGGAAGGGAAATCATGCAATGCAGTATTAATCAGCAATCCCATTATTGTTTCTCGGCCGGAAAAAACATTTAATTGTATTTTGGTGGTGGAGGATTCACTCCGCGCAGACCGTCTTTCGTGCCGATATCCTCGGGTGATTTCACCTGTAAAAAAACAATGGGGTCAAGAAGGTGTTATTTTTACAAATGCCTATTCCCAGGCATCTTTTACAAGGGCTTCGTGCGCATCATTTCTGACATCGCTTCGCCCCGGCGCCACAGGTGTATGGTCTCCTTTTGATACACTGGATAATAATTATACGACGCTTCCTGAATTATTGCGTCATCAAGGATTCGCAACCCTTTTAGTTTCTCAGATAGTCAATGTGGGTGAAGAATCCGGTTTGCACCAAGGATTTGATCAAATTATTGATTTCCGAACTGTTGGCATAAGGGCATCCGAAGTTTATGAAAGCAATTTGCTGGATCAATGGATAGAAAAACATTCCGATCAAAACAAATTTATTTATTTACATATATTTGATCCGCATCACCCATATCAGCCTCCAGAAAATTTCATTTCAGATGTCTTTGGCAAGCCGTATCTTGGCGGTACGCATCCAGTGCTTCATTCGCCTTATTTTGACCCGCCATGGCTAAAGCAACCCACAGTGGAAAGTCGGAACTTTCTGTATGATGAAGAGATTTGCTTCAATGACATTGCTTTTGCTCATTTGCTTCAAAAGCTTAAACAACATGGAATTTACGATAACACATTGCTTATTTTTACATCAGACCATGGAGAATTTTTAGGCGAACATGGATTGTGGGGGCATATGCCGCCCAATTATCAAGAGGTGTTGCATGTCCCTTTGATCATGGTTTATCCTGACATATTTCCTTCAAAAAAAACGATTGAGGAGCCGGTTCAGTTGCTTGATATCACTCCCACAATACTCAGCCTGGCTTCGGTTCCAACAGATAAACTGCTCCTTCATGGCGATTCCTTGGTATCTTTGATCCAGGGTGAAAGCAATTTGTTCTGGAGAACACGGATTTGTATTTCAGATGAAATTCAAAATAGCCATAAAAACGATATCCAAACTTATCAGTCCATCATTTATCAAAATTTTCATATTGTATTATCGAATGCAATTCATGACGAGTTCCACTATTTGATACAGCAATATCCGGTTTTACGTTTTTTTAAAGTTCGAACATATGATTTGAATAATGATCATCAAGAATCCCATGCAGATGTGAGTTTATTTGCATACCTATTTTTTAATTATAAAATAGGGAATTTTATGAAGCGATTGAGAATGTCCGACCTTGAAATATGGCGCAATATGACTCAAAATACTGCACAACCCGCGTCGATTCAATCGGATATCCTGGAACAGCTTAAAACCTTGGGGTATGTTAAATAAACTATGCGCTATATCGATTCGAGTTTTCTGTCATGAAACCATTTAAAAATAACACCATTCAACCCCTTGCTTATTCGTATTACATTGTGCCGACATTGATTATCGCCGTCATCGGCTTTGTGGATTCGATTTATTTGGCCATTTCCCACTATCGAAACTATATGGATATGGGGTATCAGAGTTTTTGCGCCATATCCCGAACATTAAACTGCGACACGGTTTCTCAAAGCCCTTATTCCATATTTTTAAATGTTCCGGTTCCCATCTGGGGCATCCTCGGATATGGATTTTTTTTATTTTTGCTTGCACTATCTTGGCCCAAATGCGCTTTTCGCAAAAGGGTATGGACCCTGATGATGTTGATCAGTATATTATTTAGTCTATACAGTATCATTCTGGCGTTCATATCATCATATTATATTCACAGTTACTGCATGATGTGCATCTTAAGTTACGGCGTTAATTTGGCGCTCTTATTTTATACATGGATCGTGCGGAAGCGATTTGGCTGCGAATCTTTTTTTGCAGCTTTGAAATCGGATCTTGTGTATTTAACGGAGCAAGCAAAAATTGTATTGCCCATAGCAACGGGATTTATTACATCGGCGATGGTCATGATCTTTTTTTTCCCGCCATACTGGCATATGACTCCGCCTCAATTGAATCACAATATACCCAGAGGGGTCACAGAAGACGGTTATCCATGGATCGGAGCGGAAAAACCCGAGTTGACGATTATTGAATTCACGGACTATCGATGTTTTCAATGTAAAAAAATGCATTATTTTTTACGTCATCTTATTTCCGAAAATACCGACAAGATTCGATTGGTCCATCGTCATTTTCCCATGGATCATACTGTTAATCCTTTGGTAAAGGAGCCATTTCATCCCGGAGCGGCAAAATTAGCCATCATATCAATTTTTGCTGCTGAGAAAGGAAAATTCTGGGAAATGAATGATCTTTTGTTCAGCATCTCAAAACATACAGATGCCATCAATCTGCGATTTTTTGCCGAAAAAACCGGCATCGAGTTTCAAGAAATCAAACATATATTTCAGGATCAAACATTGTGGGCAAAATTAATGCAGGATATTTCAGAAGGTTTACGCTATCAGTTAACCGGAACACCGGGATATGTTATTGAGGATAAAGTATATCTTGCGCAAATACCTTCAGAAATTCTGAAACCCTATCTCAAATGAGTTTATTTTAAGTCACGGATGAATTTTTAAAATCATGAGAATCGGCAAAGATGAAAGACCGTTGTCTTGGACAAGCATTGTATACGGCTTGCTGGTGGCAGGTGTTATCATAGCCATTTCCATCCTCGCCCTGGTGCCTCCGGTGTGCCGGGACGATTTAATTCATCATCTGGCCATACCCAAACTCTATTTGCGGCATGGCAGTATTTATGAAATTCCCCATTTGAGCTTTTCTTATTATCCCATGAATCTTGATTTGCTCTACATGATCCCCCTGTATTTTAATAACGATATCCTACCCAAGTTTATTCACTTCACATTTGCAATTATAACGAGCTGGATGGTTTTTGGGTATTTGAAAAAACGCATTCACCTGGAATACGCCTTGCTGGGGAGTTTATTTTTTCTTTCTCTTCCGATTATTGTTTATCAGTCCAGTATTGCATATGTGGACTTGGGGCTGGTATGTTTTTTATTTGGCGCTCTGATCTATATTTTCAAATGGATTCAGAATGATTTTAAAACAAAATATTTGATTGTAAGCGCCGTCCTTTGTGGATTGGCTTTGGGGACAAAATACAATGGATTGATTGGGTTGTTTTTATTGACGCTTTTTATCCCCGCTATTTACGCTCGATACCACGCAAGCGTTCCTTTTTATGCATTGAAAGCAATTGGATATTCGGGTATATTTTTTGGTGTTGCCGTAATTGTTTTTTCCCCATGGATGATTCGTAACTTCATTTGGAAAGGAAACCCCATTTATCCGTTATATCATCATGTGTTTCACACCAATGCCCCTCAGATGACAATTTCCGAAGATCAAGAGCTTGAAAACAAACCATCCCTCAAGTCTCATTTGCTCATTCGCCGTGATCTTTACGGCGAGTCGGACCTTGAAATAGCGCTTTTACCGATAAGGGTTTTTTTTCAGGGCAAAGACAATGATCCCAAATATTTTGACGGAAGGGCCAATCCTTTTTTACTATTATTGCCGATGGTTGTTTTTTTTTACATGCGATCTGATACCAAACAGGTGCGAACTGAAAAATTTTTGATGCTCTGGTTTTCCATTTTATTTTTATTATTTGCCTGCGCTCAAACCGTCATCCGGATTCGTTATTTTGCACCTATTTTTCCCCCGTTGGTTATTCTTTCCATGTTCGGGCTGTATGATATTGAAACAAAATTTTTCGGCAAGAATTCACTATTGCCATATTATCTTAAAAAAACGGTATGCTACAGCATCATTATCCTAATGCTCGGTCTTAATGTAAGATATATCATTGAACGGTTTAATTATGTGCAACCGTTTGATTATCTGAGCGGAAAAATAAGCCGGGATGAATATATTCAAAAATATCGACCGGAATATGCCTCCATGCAATATGCCAATCGTCATCTGACAAAAAATGATCGCATATTGGGTGTGTATTTAGGCAATCGCAGTTATTATTCCGACATTGATATTGTTTTTAGCCTGGACATGCTTAAAAACTTGGCCGCCAAAGCAAAATCCCCGGAGGATATTTCAAAAGGCTTAAAGGAAAAAGGTATTACGTATTTATTGGTCAATTACGAATTATTCAATTTCTGGGTAAAAGAATACAACCTGCATGAGAAACAAATGCTCAAGGAGTTTTTTGAAAAATATACCAAAACGGAATTTTCAAAAGATAAAAATGGATTATTGCGCTTGTTGTGATCATTTTATAATTCTTGTTTTTCCAGCAGGTTAAATATTTATATTTAGGAAAAGCCGATGTATAAAAATAAAAAAATCGGGGTTGTTATTCCGGCTTACAATGAAGAAACGCAAATCCGGCGGGTGATCGAAACAATGCCGGAATTTGTGGACAGGATCATCATTGTGGATGATTGCAGCACAGATGCAACCATTGAGGTGGTCAAAGATTGTCAAAAAACCCGTCCTTGGATTACGTTGATTCGGCATCATGTAAACAAAGGGGCAGGGGGGGCAATGATTACCGCATATAAGTATGCCAGGGAACAGGATGTGGATGTGGTGGTCCGCATGGACGGTGACGGTCAAATGAACCCGGCTGATTTGCCGGCATTGCTGGATCCGGTTGTGGAGGAGCGGGCGGATTATGCCAAAGGGAACCGGTTGTTTACCGGTGAAGCCTATCAAAAAATTCCAAAAATCAGATATTTCGGCAATGCAATATTATCTTTGCTCACCAAAATTGCATCCGGATACTGGCATGTGGCGGATTCGCAATCCGGATATACAGCCATTAACAAAAAAGCGCTTCAACTCATTGACTGGGATCAACTTTATACCTGGTATGGACATCCCAATGATATTTTGGTAAAATTAAATGTTCATAATTTAAGAGTCAAAGATGTGCCGGTGGAACCCATATATAATATTGGTGAGAAATCCGGCATCAAATACAAAAAAGCCATCTTTAAAATCGGATGGCTGCTGATCAAACTTTTTTTCTGGCGAATGAAGGAAAAATATATCATCCGTGATTTTCATCCTTTGGTTTTTTTTTATATGTTGGGCGGTTTCTTTTTGATTGTCACCATTCTTTTGTTTATCCGCATGTTCATTATGTGGGGGGTCAAAGGCTATATCCCGCCCATCAATGCGCTGGCGGCCATGTTTTCCTTTATGAGCGCCAGCCTGTTTACCCTTTTTGCCATGTGGTTTGACATGGAAGCCAATAAGGATTTGAAATAATATGTCGGAATATATTTGAAAGGGCAAATCATGTCTGTTTCATCCACAAGTGATATTGATCTTTTAGGGGATTGAAGGATGATAATTTCTTATGAGTGAATTAAGAAATATTATAGATCAAATGATTTCTCAGCAAATTCTTCATCAGCGTTTTTATCTTAAGCCTTATCGCTGCCCGAACGGACGCCTATTCATTGGGTTTGGCCGCAATCTGAATGACAAAGGGATTACCAAGGCCGAAGCAATAATTCTTTTAGAAAACGATATCAAGGAATGCATAGACGATCTTAAGACAATTTTCTTGGATTTTGATCATTTACCAGAGTCTGTTCAGATGGTTTTGCTGGATATGCGGCTTAACCTCGGCAAAGAACAGTTTCTTCACTTGGAAAAAATAATTGCCGCCGTTAAGGATCATGATTTTGAAAAAGCCGCCAATGAAATACAGAATGTATCATGGGCCAGTCATACCCAAGACCACCCCCAAATTTTGACTCATATGATACGTCAAGTCGATGCTTTCAGTAATCCTGACAACGATACGAATCACAAAAAAACAAAGCAATATTCCCAAACTAAAAACGATTTATCAAAAATCAATCTTCAACTTTCTGCTTATTCAATCGTAGAAACTGAAAGCATTGGTCCTAATACTCGAATATGGTCTTTTACTAAAATTTTGGCGGGCGCTGTAATCGGTTCGGATTGTAATATCTGCGATCATGTATTCATTGAAAATGATGTGCGATTGGGGGACAGAGTGACGGTTAAATGCGGTGTGCAATTATGGGATGGAATCCGGGTGGAAGATGATGTTTTCATCGGCCCGAATGCCACATTTACCAATGACTTATTTCCCCGAAGCAAGCAGTATCCAGAAAAGTTCCAAGAGACTATTCTCAGAAAAGGTTGCTCCATTGGGGCAAATGCCACAATTCTTTGCGGCATAGAAATTGGTGAAAGAGCTATTGTCGGTGCTGGATCCGTGGTTACCAAAAATGTCCCCCCTGATGCGATCGTCTACGGGAATCCAGCCGTAGTTCAACGATATATCAAGTAAATAATAAAATATAATGTCTAACATATTTTATTCAAAGGAAAAGCTTAGGAGCATCTATGACGCCACGCTTATCCAATTCCCAAAATTCCTGGATCCGCGTGGCAATTTGACCTTTATCGAACAAGAGCGCCATATTCCCTTCAAAATACGTCGGGTTTACTGGATATATGATGTTCCGGGTGGAGAACAAAGAGGCGAACACGCATTTTTTAAACAGCAAGAAGTCATCATTGCCCTATCAGGAAGTTTTGACGTATTTCTGGATGATGGCAGCGCTCAGAAAATCGTTCATCTCAACCGAGCCTACTATGGTCTTTATGTACCCAGGATGATTTGGCGTAGAATGCAGAATTTTTCTACAAATGCAGTAGCTTATGTGCTTGCCGATCGCCCATTCAATACAGATGACTATATTCGGGATTACAAAAAATATAAAGAACTGATGATGAAGGATGCATGATAACTACTATCCATGACTGTAAATTGATAGAGCTTCCCCGCATATATGACCGTAGAGGATCATTAACAGCTATTAGCAACCGACGCGAAATCCCTTTTGATATTATCCGGACCTATTATTTATATGATGTGCCTGGAGGTGAATCCCGAGGTGGTCATGCGCATAGAAATTTACAACAATTGGTGATTTCGGTGATGGGCGCTTTTGATGTAACTCTGGATGACGGACGTGATAAAAAAATTATACGGTTAGACCGAGCCTATTACGGGCTGTATATTCCTAAAATGATATGGCGCGAATTGATTAACTTTTCATCCGGGGCCAATTGTCTGGTCCTGGCTTCAATGCGTTATGATGAAAACGAATATATACGGTCTTATGATGAATTTTTAGAATTAAAATCAAATGAGTATATCATTTCTTAACCTCCAGGCAATTAATGCCCCATATCGGGATGAACTGATCTTGGCGTTTACCCGTGTAATGGATTCCGGATTGTATATCAATGGCCCTGAGGTTGCGGCATTCGAGCAAGAATTTGCCGCTTATTGCGGCACGCGTTTTTGTGTCGGGGTGGGTAACGGCTTGGACGCTTTAAAATTAACCTTGAGGGCATGGAAGGAACACGGAAAATTAAAAGAAGGAGATGAGGTTATTGTTCCAGCCAATACTTATATTGCCACTATCTTGGCTATCACTGAAAACCGTCTGACTCCTATTCTGGTAGAACCAAATCTTTCTACGTATAATATTTCACCATCCCAGATTAAAGCAGCTGTTACTTCAAAAACCCGTGCTGTCATCGCGGTTCATCTTTATGGCCTATTAGCTGATATGCCGGAAATTTTAGACATAGCACATCACTTTAATCTATTGGTGTTAGAAGACGCTGCTCAAGCGCACGGAGCAAGCTTGAAAGGACTAAAAGCAGGATCATGGGGACATGCTGCTGGATTTAGTTTTTACCCTACTAAAAACATCGGGGCCCTGGGTGATGCCGGTGCCGTAACTACGAATGATGAAGAACTCGCTCAAACCATCCGCACATTAGGAAATTATGGAAGCCAAAAAAAATATGAAAATAAATTTAAGGGGTTGAACAGTCGTTTGGATGAAATCCAGGCCGCATTATTACGTGTTAAACTCAAATATTTAGATAAAGAGATTAATATTCGTCGCCAGCTCGCAAAGACTTATCTGATGGGAATTAAAAATCCATTTATCACATTGCCTTCGTGGGAAATAGAAGAACAGCATGTGTTTCATTTATTTGTGGTGCGGTCAGTCCATAGAGATTCATTGCGTGCTTTTTTGAATGAACATGGGATTCAAACAGTGATACATTACCCCTTGCCACCTCACCGTCAGAGGGCCTATTCAGAATTAGGCGGTATACATTTGCCAATCACTGAGAAAATTCATAATGAAATTCTAAGTTTGCCGCTGAGTCCGGTTATGAAGAATATCGATATCCAACGGATATTGAATGTAATAAATTATTTCAATCCGAATCATTTGAAAACGTTCGTTTCAACATAATCAGGCATGGGGCAGATTTAAAGTACCAACCGTTTAAGTCCGTTCTTAAAGAAGCGCTGGGGCGTTACCCCATGAATATCTGCATGAATACAATAACACACAGAATTTATAATTACAGTGGCAAAATTCTAAAAGTATTATTAGAAATTAAAAATATATTATTTCGGCCGTTTCTAATTAAACTGCAAAAACAAGAATTATTAAACGAAATTATTGCAAATTACAATTTTCAGACACGCTCTATGGTTAAACAATTAAACAATATGCCGATCAATGTCTTGTTTGTTTGTCATGAGCCGGCCCTTTGGGAGATGTTCGATTCAGTCTATAGATGTATGGTCAATGATCCAATTTTTTCCCCAAAAGTAGTTGTTTTACCTTACAGAAATCCAATAATTTCAAAGTATAAATACCAGGAAACGGAAATGAATAATTTTTGCAGTGAAAAGAAATTAATAGCTATTAATGGTTATGATAAGGATAAAAAAATTTGGTTAAAACCGGATTCGCTCATGCCAGATTATGTCTTTTTTCAGGTTCCTTATAATTATTATCCACCTTTATGGTCTGTTGAAACAATTTCAAAGATAGCCAAAGTATGCTATATACCCTATGGCTCTTCAGTGGCAAAAGGGGATATTGCAAAGATTGTTCATCCAGAACAATTTTTTAAGCATACGAGCCTGATATTCCTTGAAAATGATTGGAAAAAGGAAATTTTTAAGCAAATGTTTCAAAATAAATATTGGTTTGAAAATAAAACCGTTGTTGTGAGTGGATATCCCAAGCTGGATTATTTAAAAGCCAATGAATCTTATACAGGGTATGCATGGAAACGTGGCCAAAATGAAAATATTAAGCGAATACTATGGACTCCTCGTTTTCTAACATCAGAAGGAACATGCCATTTTTTTGAATACAAAGATTTCTTTTTTGATTTTTGTAAAAATCACCCTGAAGTTGATTTTGTATTTCGCCCTCATCCTTTATGCTTCCAAAATTTTATCAAAACAGGGGAAATGACATTGGAAGAGATTACAAGATTAAAAAAATTATATGAACAATCCCATAATATGGCCATAGATGAATCGGGAAGTTATAAAGATTCTTTTATGACAAGTGATTTGTTGATTTCTGATTATTCATCAATGATGGTTGAATATTTTGCGACGGGAAAACCGATTATTTATACCCATCGAAAAAATGAATTTAATGATTATGCACTTAATTTGTCAAAAGGAATGTATTGGGTTGAAAATCAGAAAGATTTGGAAGAAAAAATACTGATGATTTTAAATGGAATTGATCCTCTTAAAGATTTTCGGCAAAAGCTTATCAGCAAAATGTATTATTTCCCTGAAAACGGAGCTGGTTATGAAATTAAAAAACAGATAGAGTATGATTTTAAACACCCGCTCATCTTACAAGTTTAGAACCAAACAATGAGGGTATCTATGAAATATGAAATTGTCCCTATCACTGAACTTAAACCATTAGAAAAAGTATTCCCAACCCATCTAAAAAATCTGGAACAAATGATAAATAAAGACGGTTATGTGCTTAAATCTTTAATCGCGGACAAAAAGACAGGCGCGATTCTTGATGGCAGCCATCGTTATGTCTTTTTTCTTAAGCATGGATACAAAGAAGTACCCGTTATTTGGTCTGATTATGATGATGAAAACGTTAGGGTGGGAACATTGCTGAGCCATCGTTTTCTTTTAGAGCAGGAACCTTCCATCACAAAAGCTGAATGTAGAAAAAGGGCATTAGAAGGGAATTTGTTTCCTCCTCGAACGACACGACATTTTTTTACCTTTAGAAAACCCGATATTTATCTTTCTTTAGAAAAACTCAAAAAAGGTGATCCTGTAAACGTTGATCATCTTATAGCAGACGTTGATGTTTCTTTTGAAATTGAGCATAATAAAAAATATATCAACGAAATCAATGATGAAATTGAAATAATAGTGCAATATTTAGAGGAAGTTTCTCAAACCAAAAAATACCTTTTAGCACAAATTGAGAAAATGGATCAATTCAGACAAACCGCTTTTTTTCCTGGCAAGTTCCACCCCCCCCATATTGGTCAAATCCAGACAATATTAAAAATTATACCGAAATACCGAAAAGTAATAATAGGTATTAGTGATGATATGCCTAAAGATATAATAATAACCACTCCAAAAGAAATCGCGAGTTTAATGGCTGAATTTTTTTCCGGTTTTCAAAATGTCGAGATTGCAATGATAAATGGAGTTTTGATCGAAAAACCCGACGCTTCGGGTCTCCCGGAATTTGATGTGCTTTTATCCGGAAATCCTGATGTTTTAAATTGGGCAAAAAAAGTCGGTATTAAGGCTGAATATATTCCTCGTTCCTTCGGGATTATGTGCAGCGGGACTGAGGTGAGGAGGGCTATGCTGAATGAGCAGCTATAAAGTCGCTATAGATTTTTGGATGAATAGAAAAGATTATCCGAATTACCCTCATACCGACAAAAGAAGGCAGATAGATTTAAAGTTCATTCTTGATAATATTTTTAATTGCCAATCTGTGTTGGATCTGGGTTGCGGAGATGGTGCCATTTTATGTGCGCTGAAAAATTTAACAAATATTAAAAAGTTTTATGGCTATGATATTTCACTTGGCCTTTTGAAAAATCTCGCCGCCAATTGGGGCCGATCGGATAATCTTAAAATCAAGCATATTAATTTTTTAGATATAAAGAAATTGCCATCTGTTGATTTAACGTTATGCCTAGGGATATTTCCCTATATATTCGAGGATGAGGCGTTAATTAATTTATTAAAAAAAATCAACACTGATATTTTAATAGTAAGATCGCCTTGTACTTTAAAACAAGAAGATGAAATTATAAATACTTATTCCAAGGAGTTGGCGTCAAATTATGCTGCCATTTATCGGACAGTGGAAAAATGCTATGAAATTTTATCTCATGAATTTAATATAGTTAAAAATATAAGGGCATATCCAGATGAAATTGAAAGCAAATATGGAACCAAACACTTTTATTTTTTATGTAAAAAAAAGTTAAGCCTTTAGCTTGATTGAATCATCGTTGTTCATTTTCTATATGTCTCACATTCTTAACAATTAATGCCATCACAATCATCTCCCCTTAAAATCAAAGCCGTCGTCGGCATTGCCTGGGCTGCAGTTGAACGATTTTCTACTCAATTGGGTCAATTCATTATCGGTGTTTTTCTCGCGCGGTTGTTAATGCCTGAGGATTTCGGTTTGATCGGGATGCTTTCGATTTTTATTGCTATCTCGCAAAGCCTTATTGACAGCGGCATGGGCTCCGGACTGATTCAGAAAAAAGATCGTAATGAAATTGATTTTTCAACGGTTTTTGTTTTTAATTTTTTTGTAGGTGTTGCGGTTTATATTGTTTTGTTTTGTTGCGCGCCATTTGTTGCTGATTTTTATGGCATGCCTCAATTGGTTTTTCTAACAAGAGTTTTGACAATTAATATTATCATTAATTCCTTAATCCTCGTGCAACGGACACGCCTGATAATAAGCATAGATTTCAAAACCATTGCTAAAGTCAATATTTTTTCTGTCATTATAAGCGGTGCGATTGGAATTGCATTTGCTTATGCCGATTTCGGGGTTTGGGCATTGGTGATTATGAATCTTTCCAATACCACCATTTCCATGATTATGTTCTGGTTTGCCAGTAGATGGGCGCCTTCTTTTTTATTTTCCTGGCAATCTTTCCGTCAATTATTCCGGTTTGGTTCAAAGCTTCTCATTGCCGGGCTTTATGCTCAGATTTTTAATAACATCTATCATATTGTCATCGGTAAGACATATTCTGCTTCAGATCTTGGATATTATACTACTACGAAAACATTTGTAGAAGTGACGGCCGGGACTGTTACCAGCATCATGCATCAAGTTACCTTTCCGATATTGGCTTCATTGCAGGACGATCGCTCACGAATGACATATGTTTTCAGCCGATTGATCCGAATGTCAGCTTTTTTTATCTTTCCGATAATGACCATGCTTTCAATATTGGCCGAACCTTTTGTGTGCATGGTTTTAACTGAAAGATGGCTCCCAATTATTCCATTGCTGCAATGGATGTGTTTTGCACGTATTTTTTTCCCGCTCAGCGTGATAAATATGAATATTCTTAATGCAATCGGCCGATCAGACCTATTTTTGAAGCTTGACTTGGTAAAAGCGCCTCTGATTATCCTGGCTTTAATAATAACGATTCCGATGGGGATGAAAGCCATTATTATTGGTCATGTCGTGACCGCTTTTTTGGCGTTTTTGATGAATGCTTATCTGCCGGGAATTTTATTAGGATATGGTCCTTTAGAGCAACTATGGGATCTCCTAAAAATTATATTATCTGCACTCGGGATGGCTGTGGTGGTTTTTGTATGTTGCAAATTTATGGATTCAGATTTATTAAAATTATTGGGCGGGACGGTCATCGGGGCGATCTCTTATTTATTTTTTGCAAGATGTCTGAAAATTCCTGAATTTGATGAGATGATGCAGGTCGCAGCAAGAAAATATAAAATTTTTAACGCAATAAAAAAATAACTTTATAACATATGACGGAGCGGCCTTTAATAACTTTTGTTGTTTTTGCATACAATCAGGAACGTTTTATTCGTGAAGCGGTTGAAGGCGCCCTGTCTCAGAGTTATTCGCCGCTTGAAATCCTCCTTTCCGATGACTGTTCAACTGATCAGACTTTTGAAATAATGAAAGATGCGGTTGCTTATTATCATGGACCCCATAAAATTTTATTATCTCAAAATCCTACTAATTTGGGTGTAGGGGAACATATAAACCGTATTATGGACTTGGCCAATGGAGATTTGATTGTAGCAGCAGCAGGTGATGACATCTCTATGCCGCAACGGGCTCAAGTGGTTGTCGAAGAATGGTTGAGACAGGGCAGAAAACCGACTTCAATACATTCTGATTATGCGGTGATAAATGAAAATGGATTATTGATCGAGGATAAACGTTTAAAATCTTCTTTTGCGGGACCAAGGTCGCAAGGAATTTCTGATATTCAATCTTTTCTGAAAGGAAGGCACCCCGCAAATAGAATGCTCGGGGCAACGCATGCTTGGAGCAAGCATCTATTCGAAAATATGCCTTATTTGAACAGCAATGTATTTTTTGAAGACAGAGTGATTGCTTTCAGATCACTGGTTATGGGCGAATTTGCCTATATCCCCCAAAAGCTTGTTTATTATCGTATGCATTCAGGCAACCTTACAGCTCGTTTATATAATGATGATTCAATGATCATTCGCCTAAAAAAGTCTTTGCTTTTGGAATCAGAAAACTGTTTTCGACACATTGCTGTATTAGAAAATTATCGCAAAGATGTCAGCGTTTATATGGATCAAGGAATTCTTACTCAGCAGGAAGGAGACATACTGCTAAAGGATATCGATCGACTTCAAAATCTAAAACGCAGGGAGGTTAAAATTTTCTCAGGTCCTCCATTATTGATTTTTGGGTGGTTTCTTTGGCGTCTTATTTTTTACTCGGAACGTTCACATATTTTAAATGTAACTAAATCTTTTTTAAAAAAGGTGATTGTAAAAGATTGATTTTAAATTTTGAATATATTGTAAAAACTAAAATTTCAGTTGAATTTACCATAACCTAAAAATCATTATTTTTTTCTATTATTGCTCGCTTAAGTGAATAACATTGAGTTTTCGCTGATGAAATACAAAAATATTCAATGTCCTTTTTGCAGTCAACATGCCTTCAAAAAAATGTGGAATGTACCCAAATATAAGGGTAATTTTAAAGTGCTATGGTGTCTTAATTGCGATTTTGGCTGGCAATATCCCATGCCCTCGATAAATCATCTTGAAAAATTATATAAAACACAAAATCTCTATCATGAAAAAATTGTTGATGAAAACCAAGGAGGTTTCCCCAAAAGACTCGATCGAATAAATGAATTAAAACCTGATAAAGGAAATTTGTTGGATATTGGATCCGGAATGGGTCATTTTATAAACATCGCTAAAAAATCGGGATGGAATGTCACAGGAATTGAGCCAAGAATTGCAGCCTCAACTTATTGTTATCGAAGGTTTGATATTAAAGTTTTTAATGGACGATTTGAAGATTGGAACAGTAGCGAGTTGTTTGATGCAATTACCTTATGGGATGTGCTCGAACATGTTTATAATCCATTTGAAATATTAAAAAAATGTTATCGAAAACTTTCTTCAAAGGGTCTTCTTGTCATTTCAATTCCAAATTCATCCGGTATATTGGCGCGTCTGATAAAAGGACAATGGAGATATGTTATGTTTCCTCATATTAGCTATTTCACGATGCCATTTATAAACAATTTGCTGGCATCGTATAACTTAGAAATATTAAGAACGGATCACACGTTTAAGATTCAAAGTGCTTTTGAGGGTTTTATTTCATTAATTCCCCAAAAAATAAATCCTGAATTCTTTTACAAAGCTACATATGATAAAAGAAACAGTCAACAAATTGAGACTAAAACAGCCATTTTCAAAGATTTAATAAAGAAAGGGATCAGAAGGGCTGCATATACTTTTAATACACTGTCTTTTTCATTGCCAATCGGCGATCTTGTCGATATTTACTGCCAAAAGAATTAGAAGGAACAGAAAAATATTAAAATTAAAACGATTAATATGATTAATTGCTTCTTTTTCCCAAAACATAAAACAAATGACTCATCGGCAATTTAAATAGACCTTTTCGAAATCGCATATCCCATCGGCCCAGCACTTGCATCCATCCCGGATATTCTCCAGTTTTGACATATTCAAGAAATGGGACTTCCCAGATGGGTTTTTCTTTGGGAGTTTGATCGTTGCCCGTGCTGAACCGGCGATGCAACCGCACATCCCTCGGCCCGCTGGGATCCGGCCACCCGGGGGTATCGATGGCGCCGTATTCGATGACTTGCAATCCAGCGTGACGAAAAAGTTTTTTAACCCGGGTGATGTGGTTGTATTCAACCTGTCCATGGGTCCAAGGAAAACCAAATATCCAGTGAAGCAGTCGGTGCCAGGGGTAGCCGGGTTGAAAATTATTGCAGGTTACCAGCAGCACATATCGGGCAATACGCTTCATTTCAGCAAGATATGCAGCCGGATTGTCAAGCTCTGTCCAAGTTACAAAATTAAATGCCAGATCAAATTCATTATCAGAAAAACTGGTTTTGCAAAGGTTCTTTTCTTGGATGGTGGATACTTGATCTTGAAGATTTAATAAGTCCCATCCATACATCATTTCCATTTCAGGATTCACCAGCGTGACATGACATCCGGCTTTTGCAAATCCAATAGAATAGAGGGAACCGGCGGCTTTTGCGCCATGGCTGGGCATTTCTACAATTTTTTTTAGATTCAGTTGATAGGTTAAGATTTTGTGAAGCTGAAAGAGGACGTATCGATCGTAAGTGACGCCGAACACCTCAACTTCTTTTATCTTATTGAGTTCAGTCATTTGTTTTGGATTAAATGTATTTACGAATCGGTTTTATTGATTGAAATTAAACCCATCCCATTTTTTTATACCACAAAACCGTATCCCGCAAGCCTTTTGCGGGATCTATTTTAGGATTAAAGCCAAGTTCCTTTGAAGCTTTTTCAATGGAAAACACGCGATCAGCCAAAGTGGATTCTATATTTTTTCGGGATACCGGCGGAGTTTTCCCCATTAAACCGAACGCTTTTTCAATCAGCGATGCCGACACCAATGCGGCCCATTCCGGAATATAAAATGCGCGCCTTTTTATTCCCAAAGCATCTTGAATGATTTCCCGGATTCGGTCAAAAGGTTCGGCGTTTCTATTGGTGATCAGATAAATTTGTCCGGGCACGCCTTTTTGTGCGGCCAGCAGCAAACCATCCACTGCATCTTCGACGTGGATAAGGGGGGTCAATTTAGGTTTGTTGCCGACTTTTGGGAAAAGTCCTTTTTTTGCCAATCGTGCAAGCTTTAAAATATCCCGGGGATCCCCCGGTCCATATACCATAGAAAAACGAACAATCACAGCCGGCAGTTGAATTTCCTTGACCAGTTTTAAAACTTCTTGTTCGGCTTTAAGTTTACTTCGGCCATAGGGATGATGCGGCTTGCAAGGAGTGTTTTCCGTTGCAGGATTTTCATCACAGATGCCCATGGCGGCCACGGTGCTGCAATGAACAATTTTTTTAATATTAGATCGAAATGCTTCCGCCATGATATGTATTGTGCCTTTGACATTGATCTCATAAAATATGTCTTCTGTAACCGTGAAATTGCTCATATGGCCTAATGTCGCCATATGCAGGAGATAATCCATTTTGTCGCCGATTCCGGTTAAAGTGTCAGGCTTGGTGATATCTCCAATGACAACTTCAATCCCTTTTTGCAAGGAAAGTTTGTGTTCGCTTCCAGAACGGATCAAACATCGGCAAGTATGACCATCGGCAATTAATCTTTTTATTAAATGAGGGCCTAAAAAACCGGTAGCTCCGGTAATTAAAAAATTCACTGAAATTCCTTTCAGATAAAAATGTTATATAATACCCGCTTCAAAGAAACGCTGTGCAGCAATATATTGGAATACATCTGGTTGGCCATGGGGCAAAAACAGTTTTTATAAAAAATATATTTTCGGACTTCATATGCCTGGGGACTGTTCCAAAGATGCTTAAAATCATAATTAAAATTGCGTAAATTCCCCATGGGCTTGTCATATCCCAGCGTGCAGCAGGCCCAAATATCGCCATAGGGTGTCATATGCGCATTGGAAATGCCTGCATAACAGGGAATCACCTGTTGTTGCTGTTTGAGAATCTTGATGGCAAGATCATAATATTCCAGACGAAATGCATGGGTGATTCGATGGAATAGATTTTTATTGGTCATGTTGGTCTTGATTTGACGGATAAAAAATTCAATGGCGCGTTGGTATTCGTCCGGATGCGGCGTGATGGGGATGTTCTGGTTGCACATTTCCGAACGTTGCTCTGCGATCTCATTACGGTAACTTTCTGGTTCCAGTTTGGTTATAAATGATGCAATTTCCTCGATGTCGCAGACATTCCATCTGGAAATCACCGTGCCCAGTTCTACATGGAAATTCGGGTAATCCGGCTTCATGCGCTTGAGGGTTTCATACAACGCCATGACTTTGTTAAAATTTCCCGGAGCCCCCCGAATCTCATCATGCCGGGTGTCGATATGATCCAGACTGGGTTTTAATGTCAGGCGTGTATGAGGATAATCTAATTTCAGCAGCCGAAGAATCGCTTTGGTTTTTTCTTCAATCAATTTTACGGAAATGGCATTGGTGGGAATATGAATAATCCCGGGGCGAAGGTATTTACAGGCGAGTTCAATCAGTTCGACAAAATCCGGGCGTAAAAAGGGTTCGCCGCCGCTGACATTGAAAATATAAATATGGCCCATGGACTTAAAAATTTTTTTTATTTCATCCAGCGACAATTCCTCTTTTCGTTTTTCCGGATTTTTTTTATATATTTCCCAGATATTACAGGTTTTGCATTGAGATTGACAGATATTGGTCACTGAAAAAGTAAGATTAATAGGTTTGCCCGGAGGCGCCAGCCCCCGTCTGGCCAACCGGTATTGAACCATATTCGGCAGGAGTTCTTTCAAATAGCCCATAAAATTATGATTGCAGGAGTTTTTTATAAATTTTTTCGGTTTGATGTGCAATGTCAGCCCAGGAAAAAGCGCTTGATACTAATTCTGTATCCAAAGCCATTTTCTGTAATATATCCAAGTTTCCCAGGCAGAGCGCCATGGCCTGGGCAAGCGCCTGAATATTTCCCGGCGGCACAACAAATCGTCTGTCGCAAACAAAGTCCGGCAGGCCGCCCACATCCGTGACAATCATGGGTTTACGAAATGAAAGCGCCACAGCAGCCGCGCCGCTTTGACTGTCAAAATGAAGATAGGGAAAAACACACAAATCTGCAACCTCAAAAAACTGATGCACCTTTCCGGATGGAATATACTCAAGGTAAGCGATGACGTGCTTTTCAATTTGAAGCTGACGAATCAGCTGTTGAAATGGTGACCAATCCATCCATAACTTTCCTGCAATCAAAAGACGTGCTTCGGGAATTTTTTGAAGACATTGTGCAAACGCTTTGATGGCGATGTCGATTCCTTTATAAGGACGAATTGCGCCGAAAAGCAGCACCACTTTGTTTTCAGGACAAAGGCCGAACCGATTTCTGAATCCCATGGCATCGGAAGAGGATTTGACATGGAAATCCAGACTCCCATGGGGAACAACGGAAATGCAATGTTCTTTGATTCCGTAAAATTGCATCAATTGTTTTTTATTGGTATCGGAATGCACAATAAAATAATCGCCCCATCTGAACAGTATTTTAGATAAAATAAAATACATCTTTGATTTTTCATGGGAAAACACATTATGAACCGTCAAGACCACGGGCTTTTGTTTGAGTTTAAAACAGGCGCAAACCACCCAATAGATCGGAAAAAGCGGCAGGCTCCACCACTGGGCGTGAAGCAGATCTCCGGAAGCCCCGAGTCCTTCGGCAATCCAGGATAAGGGATTATACCAGGAAAGTTTTCGCCGGATTTTGAGTCGGGGGTTGTGGGTGTCCGGATAGGTATGATCATCATCCGGGGTTCCGCCGGGATACAGAAAAGCAGGATAAATTTTTTTAAACGATATAAATTCAACAGCACAGATATGTGTTAAGGAATGGGATAATTCATAGCAATAACTGCTCAGCGCCCGGATGGGCGGCATTGTTCCCAGAATAGACACTGTGAAATGCTTCATGATATAAGAATAATTTAAAAATTTTTGAAAATCATGTTACATGATCGGGTATTGTTTATGACATTGGCTTGAAATTTCAACCATCAAGAATTTAATTTGACTGTTGTCGCGCGGCCTGAGCCGACATCTCAAAATACGGGGTTGACAAATATCCGTTGAACAGGGCCCTGCGCCCACGAAGGGAACAGATATTTGAATTCCCGGCCGCTGAAAATATTTATAATACAATTCATGAAGGCGATTCAAATGATTATTGCCGATACATCTTTTTATCATCATTTCATCGAGCAATGAAAATCAATCCACACGAATGGAAACATCTGCTTCAGCAAGAAGCCCGGCGCCTGGCGTTTTTTTTGGATGATGCCACACTGGAATTGTTTTATGTGTTTGTTTCAGAGCTGATGGATGCCAATACGCGATTTAACCTGACTGCCATCACGGATCCTCAAGAAATTATTTATAAACACATATTAGATTCTTTAATGCCGTCAAAATTTATCCCCCATCATGCAACGGTGTTGGATATTGGCACAGGCGGCGGGTTTCCAGGGATTCCATTAAAACTGTATGATCCATCTTTAAAACTGGTCTTGCTGGATAGTTCCCGGAAGAAAATCAATTTTATTCGATTTCTCATCATAAAACTTAAATTAAAGGGGGTCGACGCCGTTCAAGCCCGCGTGGAAAACTTTTTTCCTACCCAAAAAGCCGATGTTGTCATCAGCCGGGCAGTGACATCTTTGTCAAAATTGATTCAATTTGCTTGGCCGCTTATCACTGAGCAGGGCATGATCATCTCCATGAAAGGCATTGAAAAAACTGTAGATACACAAGTCCATCAATTCAAATCGCAGAACCATTCAATCCTTGGCATTCATCATAAGAACAACATCCATATCCGAACCATTCCTTATAAAATTTCTCCTCAGGATGTCCAACGGTATCTGGTTATAGTCTCACACCCGAATTCCGATAAAACCGATTCAGATATAATTTTATCTTGACATTGCGGATTCTTATTTTTTATTAGTTGGCAAAATTGATGATAGGCGCCCTTGTCTGGGCTTAAAAGGGAACCCCGTGAAATTCGGGGACGGGCCCGCCGCTGTAACCGGGGATGAACGCTGCTGTTTGCCACTGCAATACGTTGCGGGAAGGCGCAGCAAGTAAGGTGATCCGGAAGTCAGAAGACCTGCCTGAACATTGGATCAATATTTGCTCGGCCCGAATATTGTCCGCGTGATCTCAAAGATAAACAGGGAAATCTTCGGATCGTTTGGTTTACGGCCCGGGATTTCCCTTTTTGTTTTGGTATATTTATTTGAGCGATTGTTTATGATGCATTATGTTTTGATTTTTATTGTCGTCATTGCAACCCAAATCCTATGGATTTGCTCTCAAGGGCGTTGCTCGGAAACCATTAGTTTGGAACCCATCATCGTCACCGCCAAAGGTTCTGGAGAATCCCATCAGACCAAGGATGTGGATAAAACCCATACATCGGTGTTTTATCATACGATTCAGCGGGATGAATTTGAAGGCAAGATGGAGGATGTGTCTGAAGTCATTGAAAAACAAACCGGTATTCAAGTCCGCCAAACCGGCGGTTTGGGAAGTTTTTCAACGGTATCGCTTCGGGGCGCATCCAGCGAGCAGGTGATGGTGTATTTGGATGGCGTGCTTTTAAATGATGCATCCGGCGGCGGTGTGGATTTAAGCAATATTTCCCTTTCAGACGTGGATTCCATTGAAATTTATCGCGGCATTTCACCCGTCAATTTCAATAAAGCATCCATCGGCGGCGTGGTCAATATTAGAACGCGCCGAATCCAGCCTGGCTTTAACACCAGTATCATTACGGGATACGGATCTTTTAACGCAAAAAACGTTTCGGGATTTCTCAATCATAAAATCAATGAATGGGACTACTTGATCTCTGGGGATTATCTGTCCTCTGACAATGATTTTCGAATAAAAAACAACAATGGAACCCCCCTCAATCCTTATGATGATCATTGGGAAAATCGAAACAACGCCCAGTTCCATCAGGAAAATATTCTGGCCCGAGTCGGCTATGATGTATGCGAAACCACGCGCATGGAGGCCATCAACCGCTGGTTTTCAAAAAATCAAGGCATTCCCTCATGGAACAACAGCAAATTGACGGATACCGACTTTGACACCCTTCAGAACATCTCAACTATCATGCTCATTGCTGATGATTTAAGTCCCCTACATGTAAACACCCACACCCAAATCGACTATTTCACAAAAACCGAAACATATGATGATTCAAAGGGCCATATCGGGCTTGGCAATCAAAATCTTCGCTATACCACCGACCGGTTCGGGGCAAGCTCTTTTTTTGAATGGCAGCCGGACGGCCACAGCATGGGGGTTGAATTAACGGGCCAAGAAGAAATCTATCATGCGTTGGATCGTCTCAATGATGAAAAACTCATTAGAACGCAGCGCCGGACATGGATCATGGGATTTCAGGATACGGTTTTTCTGTTAAACAGGAGGATGTGCATCACGCCGGCCCTGCGTTTTCAGAATATCCAGGACAGATTAAAATATTCTGCGGACCCTGTTCCAAGCGGCAATTCACATGAAAATTACATAAATCCTCAACTTGGATGCAAATATAAATTGTCCCCGGATCTGGTGCTTAAGTCCAATTTGGCACAGTATGACCGTGAGCCGTCTTTTTTTGAGCTTTACGGAGACCGTGGCATCTTTGTGGGCAATCCGGATTTAAAAGCTGAAAGCGGTGTTAATTTCGATGTGGGCGCTGAAGTGGATAAAGAATTTGAAAATCCTTATGTTTCCGCTGTCTCTGCATATAGTGTTTTTTTTCTAAGCGATATCAAGGATCTGATTTCCAGATCCTATGATGCGCGGGGAATAGGTAAATCGGAAAATATTTCTGATGCTTTTATTGACGGCATAGAAACCGGCCTGACCATTGATTCCCTGTGGAATTTACGGCTCACGGAACGCTTCACTTGGCAGCATACGGAAAACAAAAGCGATATAATCGCTTTTAACGGCAAGGACTTGCCGGGAAGATTTAAAACATCTTGGCTGTCAAAAGCAGAATACAACCATTTGCGTTTTAAAATTTTCATTGAATACATCCGCGAAAGCGGCATGTATTATGACACGGCCAATCTGATCAAAGCCAAAACCAAATCCGAAATTAACAGCGGCATATCATGGCTTTGGAATTCGTGGATGCTGACATTGGATGCCAAGAATTTAAACAATGATTCATACGAAGATTTTAATGGATATCCCTTGCCCGGCCGTTCCTATTTTTTCACCATAAAATACAGCATGGAATGATTAATTAATGTTAATTTTTTAAACAAGGAGCGTGTGTTATGAAAATCAAGGCGGTTTTTTTTCGTATGTTTTTTCGTGTGAGCATTTTCTTGATTATGGTGTGCGTAATGCATACGCCGGCATATTCAGAAACAAAACAAACAGCCGTGATTGCAACGGTGAGTCCGGACTGGACCAGCGGGTCTTATTCTGTTGCATCGGTGGATCCGGTGGGAGGCCCCCGAGAATTTCAAAACAAAATCAGCAGCAAAAAATCCGATTTGACGATCGCGGCATTCGGAAATTATTTTTTTGTATTTGAACGATTCGGCGCCAACAATATTGCCAAATATAAAATCGACCAGCCGGATAAACCCATCTGGCAATTTTCAACTGAAGGCGATGAAACCAACAGCAATCCCTATGATTTAATTTTTGTGAATGAAAAAAAAGCCTATCTGCTTCGGTATGGTTCGGATAAAGCCTGGATCGTCAATCCGTCTGCAACAAAAGAAGAATCTTTTAAAATCGGTGAATTGGATTTAAGCGCCTACAATGATGCCGACGGCCCTCCGAATATGTCGGCTGGGGTGATTGTGAATCAAAAATTATATATCACCCTCCAGCGATCGGATTTGACGGTCTGGCCCATTGTTCACGAACAACCATATATTGCGGTTTTTGACACAGTGGCCGATAGTGAAATCGATACGCAAAACTGCAATTGCGCCAGGAAAGGGGTTGTGATTTCAGATATCAAAAACCCCACCGCCATTCAATACATTGCCTCAAATGATAAACTCTATATTCAATGCGTGGGCGATTGGGATATCTTAACCAATGAGGATAGGGGCGGCATTATTGAGATGAACCCTCATACCTATCAAATGCGCGTGGTTCTTATAGATGATATGGATTACGGCGTGATTTCCGGTATGGCCATTATTTCGCCCACAAAAGGATATTTTGTGGGATATGCGGGGTGGGGCGACAACACGCTGTATTCATTTGATCCTTCCTGCGGGTGCGATATCAAGGCCATCAATGGTTTTAGAAATATCAGTATTTATGGGTTCGACGCCGGCGTTCAGCTTGATAAAAATCATATGCTGTGGGTCTGCAACCAAACCAATTTCCGTGTGGATATCTTAAATACATCCACAGATATTGTGGATGAACAGATCAATACAGAATTAAACCCCATCAAAGTGGTCTTTGTAGATGGCGAGCCGGATATGTGGGATGATGACGGCGGCCATGGCGGCGGATGTTTTATTTCATCTCTGAACTAGCGATTTTTCCGTCCGATAAACGAAACGCTACTAAAAGTATTGCTGTTTTTTCAGAAACAGGAGAGCGGCACATTCCGTGGAAAATCTGCATTCTGTCGTGGGGCGGCCCTTTGCGGCCGCCTCTTTTTATACACCTATCCCCGCGGATGGTATTTTTGATGAAGCTGTTTTAAATGATCCCGGGCCACATGGGTATAAATCTGTGTGGTTGAGATATCCACGTGGCCCAGCATCAGTTGAACGGACCGCAGATCCGCGCCGCCTTCCAGCAAATGACTGGCAAACGAATGGCGGAACGAATGGGGAGATATCTCTTTTTCAATGCCGGCCATGAGGGAATATTTTTTCAGCAATTTCCAGAATGCCTGGCGTGTCATGGGCTTTCCTGCATGGGCGACAAACAAATAATGACTGGTATGGTGTTTTAATAAAAGCGGTCTGGCTTGGGTGAGATATTCCAAAATCCGTTCCCGGGCATAACCGCCGATGGGCACCACCCGTTCTTTTGACCCTTTTCCAATGGTCCTGACAAATCCCACCTCTAAATTGACATCTATTATTTTGACGCGAATCAGCTCGCTGACCCGAAGTCCCGCTGCATACAAAAGCTCCAACATGGCGGCGTCTCGAAGACCTTTTGAAGTAGTTGTATCCGGAGCGGCCAGGATGGCATTGATCTCTTCCACCGATAATACATCCGGAAGTTTCAAGCCGGTTTTCGGCAGGTCAATCATTTTTGCCGGATCTTTTTTTAATATTTTTTCATTGACCAAAAATTTATAAAACCCCCGAAGGGTCACCAGATGTCGGGCCCTGGATCGGGCGCTGATTTTTTTATCCCTCAAAAAAAGCAGATATTTTAAAATAACCGCTGTGTCTGTTTCATCAAAGTTCAAGATGTGATTGGCCGATAAGAACCGAATAAATATGGCAAGATCGCTGGAATAGGACTCAATGGTGGATTTGGCAAGCCCTTTTTCAACAATCAGATAATTCACGTATCGGTCTACCAGAGAATGAATGGGTAAAGAGCTGTGGTGAATATCATTCATGCCAGCGCATTTGGGTTTCAAGTTGATTCAGAATTTCAACGCCGTCGTCGGTCACCCGCACCATGTTTTCCAATCGCACCCCGCCCCAGCCTGGCAGATAGATCCCCGGTTCCACTGTAAAAACCATATTTTTTTGGATTTCCATATCCCTTTCCACCAAAGGGCATAAAGACGGCGCTTCATGAACGGCAAGGCCCACCCCATGCCCCAGTCCATGGCCGAAGAATTCTTTAAATCCCTTGGATTCAATATGGTTTCTTGCAATGGCATCAATTTCCCGGGTTCGGACGCCCGGTCGGATGGATTCTATGGCTTTGCGCTGGGCATCATGGACAATGGTAAATATTTTTTTAAATGGGTCATCCGGGATAAAAAAAAAAAATGTCCGGGTGGTGTCGCTGCAATAGTGGTTTAATTTTGCGCCCCAATCCAGTAAAATAATGCCGTTATGACGAAGTGTTGTTTTTCCTGCAACCGCATGGGGCAAAGCACTGTTTTGATCAAACGCGGCAATGACCGGAAATGAAATCCTTTGTGCGCCTTGGGACCGCATGCGTTTTTCAATCTCCCAGGCAACTTCACATTCGCTAATGCCGGGTTGAATCAAGGAGAGCGTTTTTTCAAAAGCATTTTCTGCCAATTTTAATGCCTGCCTGATGGCTGTGATTTCAGCTTCGTCTTTGATCATACGCAATCCATCCACCATATCCGACGTTGGAATCCATTCCGACGGGTGGGATAATGCATCCAATTCTTTTTTAAATTTCAAAAATTGGTCGTGGGAAATTCTTCTGCTTTCAAATCCCAAGCGCGCGGGTTTAATCTTGCTGATGATGCCGGGAAGTTCGGCCGCTAATCCTTTTTGATAACAAATGATGTCATATCCGGCAGCTTCTTGCTCCGCCTGAGCCGCATACCGTGAATCCGTAGCCAAGATCAAATCATCATGGCTGATGATCAATGCGCCCGCGGATTCGTCAAACTGGGTGTCTTCCCCTGTAAATCCGCTTAAATAATACCGGTTTTCTTCAAAAAAAACCAGCAGCGCGTCCAGATGCTGGACTTGCATACGTTGTCGCAATTGCCGTATCCGATGCGAAACAATTGGATCCATGACGTCTCTTTGCATTGGAAATTTTGATCAACTCAGCACATGTTTATCCAGCACAAAGCAGATAAACTCGCCTTCAAAAACTTTGGTTTCACCCCTAGCCACGGTGACGGACACAATGTGTTTTTTCCCTTCAATGTTTTGGGTTTGGGCTTGAGCCGTTAAAGATTCTCCCACCCGAACGGGTTTGATAAATTTTATCTGAGCACTGCCCAAAACCACGTTTGGATCATTAACGGCGATCATGGCCGCATGATCGGCAAGTCCAAATATAAATCCCCCATGAACCAGGCCATGGGCATCCACGGCCATACATGGGTGCGTTAATAACTCCACACGGCTGGCGCCGTCTTTGACAAACACGGCTCGGCCGCATAAGTGGGTATCAATCTGTTGATGGGTTAAAATTTGCATCTGGAGTTCACCTTTTAATAAATAAATCGTTGAAGCATAGGTTGTAAACACCGTTGTCACCTGGCTGTATCAAAACTTTTATGAACTGTCCAGCTTTTCACAATCCTTCGGCATCACACAAAAAATGTTGCAACGGCCCATATAGTGGCATATCTAAAACGAGCAAACGGGCATTTGTTTATGAATTCTTTAGGTATCTCAGATAAAAATTTATTTCCCATACAGGAGAAGATCCTATCCGGCATCCGATTGGATGAAAACGACGGCTTGGCGTTGTATCAAAGCAGCGATATGATCGGCATCGGCAGTCTGGCGGATTATGTGCGTCAAAAACGCCATGGGAAGTTTGCGTTTTATGTATATAATCAGCATATCAATTACACCAATATCTGCAAAAACCAATGCCGTTTCTGTGCATTCTCACGGGAGGAAAACACGCCTGGCGCCTATGCCATGACCATTGACGAAGTCCGCGACCGTCTATTGGAGCGCATCCATGAACCCATTACTGAAATTCATATGGTGGGCGGCATTCATCCCCGTCTTGATTTTCAATATTATCTTGACTTGCTTGCATGCATTCATTCCATTCGTCCCAACGCCACAATTAAAGCATTCACGGCTGTTGAAATCCATCATATTTCCCGAATTTCAGGCTTGGACATTCCAGAAACCATAGCGACATTACGACATGCCGGACTCGGCATGATGCCCGGCGGAGGCGCTGAAATATTGAACGACCGGATCAGAAATGCGTTGTTTCCGAAAAAAATCACCAGCAGCCAATGGCTCTCCATCATGCGCCAGGTGCATCACGCCGGCTTAATGTCCAATGCCACTATGCTCTATGGGCATGTGGAAACCATTCAAGAACGGGTCCATCACCTGATCCAGCTTAGATCCCTCCAGGATGAAACCCATGGGTTTTCAGCGTTTATCCCATTGGCATTTCATTCCAAAAACACCTCATTATCCCATATTCCCCAAACAACAGCCTATGACGATTTGAAAAATATCGCTGTTGCCCGGCTTATGCTGGACAATTTCGATCATATCAAGGCCTATTGGGTGATGATCGGCGAGAAACTGGCGCAGATCGCCCTTTCTTTTGGCGCAGACGACTTGGACGGCACCATTATTGAAGAAAAAATAACCCATATGGCCGGCGCCACTTCATCGAAGGGATTGACGCCCCACCAAATCGAAACCATGATCACAGACGCCGGTTACATGCCGATCCAACGGGATTCTTTCTATCAGCCGGTTCATGGAAAAACCCTATGACTTCCCTTGACACGCTTCAAAATAAAATCATTGAGAATCATCGCATTGATGCGGATGAAGCGCTTTTTTTGCTGAATCATGCAGACCTGTTGTTGCTGGGACATCTTGCAAATTTAAAAAAACAAAAATGGCATCCAGAGCCCATTGGACCTGTTGTTGCTGGGACATCTTGCAAATTTAAAAAAACAAAAATGGCATCCAGAGCCCATTGTGACCTTTGTTTCCGACCGCAATATCAATTATACCAATGTGTGCGTTTCCGGCTGCCTGTTTTGCGCGTTTTACCGCCCGCCGGGACACAATGAGGGGTATATTCTATCTGAATCCGATCTTTTTTATAAAATTCAGGAAACCATTGATTTGGGCGGCACCCAGATACTTCTTCAAGGCGGTATGCACCCGGACTTAAGCCTGGATTATTATGAAAATCTTCTCAATGCCATCAAACAGCGGTTTGCAATTCACATTCATGGATTTTCCCCGCCGGAAATTTATTTTCTTGCTCAAAAGACGTCGCTTTCTGTTCGGGATGTTATCAGCCGTCTCATGGCGGCCGGACTTGATTCCATCCCAGGTGGCGGGGCTGAAATTTTATGCGATGATGTCCGGCATCGCATTTCCCCCAATAAATGTTCATCCGACCAATGGCTCAACGTCATGCGAATCGCCCATGAATTGGGATTAAAAACAAGCGCCACCATGATGTTCGGCCATATTGAAACCAAAGGCCATATCATCGCGCATCTGGAGAAACTAAGAAAACTCCAAGATGAAACCCATGGGTTTACTGCATTTATTCCATGGACCTTTCAACCTAAAAACACGCGGATTCCCGTTTTGCCGACAAGCGCCGTGTATTATCTCCGCGTGTTGGCATTGTCCCGATTGTTTTTGGATAATTTCAAAAATATTCAAGCATCCTGGGTGACCCAGGGGGATAAAATCGCGCAACTGGCCCTTTGCTTCGGCGCCAATGATTTCGGCTCCACCATGATCGAAGAAAACGTGGTGGCTGCCGCAGGCGTGTGTTTTCGATTGCCCAAATCCGAAATGATCCGTTTGATTGAAAACGCAGGCTATATCGCCAAACAACGGGATTGTTTTTATAATATTTTATGACCATGATCACCCATAAAGCCGGATGGATCATCATCGATCCCTGGACTGTCTTACAAAACGGATTTATCCAAGCCGATTCCGGAAAAATCAAATTTTTTGGCCGGGGAAGGCCGCCGCTTGATTATGAAACAATCATCGATCACGGTCCCGGCGTACTGATGCCGGCTCTGGTAAATGTGCATTCGCATTTGGAACTTTCAGCGCTGAAAGACACTACCGTCACGCACAGAGGCTTTCTTCCATGGGTGCAATCCGTTATTGCCCAACGGGATCGAATCGGAAAAGACTTTCTGATGTCCGCGGCTGCAAAGGGACAAGCGGCAATGCTTCAAAGCGGAACCGCATGGATCGGGGAAGTGTCCACCCTTGGCATTACCCGGAATCTGTTTTTACAATCCAAACTCCATGGCGTATGGTTTCAGGAATATATCGGTTTTTCAGATGAAATAGGCTCCTGCACCCATGTTTCGCTATTGCAAAAAATATCTTTTTCCGGCCATGCTCCCCACACCACCTCACCCTTCCTGTTGACAAAACTAAAACAAGAAACGCGGCGGCTTCATCTTCCGTTTTCCATTCACTTGTCAGAATCGCATCAAGAGGTTGGGTTTCTGAAAACAGGCAAAGGCCCCTGGGCGGAATTTCTGTCAGAACGCGGCATTGATTTTCGGCCATGGCCTTTTGGATATGAAAATCCGGTTCAATATGCGGATAGTTTGGGGATTTTGGATGATCTGACCATTGCCGTTCACCTGGTTTGGGCGTCTTCCAAAGAATTTGAAATATTATCCCAAAAAAATGTTCATGTGTGCCTCTGCCCCAAAAGCAATATGACACTTCATGGACGCCTTCCGGATGTAAGGGGCATGATGGCCGCAGGATTGAAACCCTGCCTGGGAACCGACAGCTTGGCCAGCAACGATTCTCTCAATCTGTTTGATGAAATAAAATTGATATCAGAAAATTTTCCGGAGATATCGCCGGAATTGATATTGGCCATGGCCACAACCCATGGCGCCTCGGCCCTTGGGTTGGATGCGATTGCAGGCAGTTTGCATATGGGCAAACATGCAGATCTGATTTATGCGCCTGTGGACGCCCACAACGCAAGTGCTTTGCTCGAAAACTTAGTCAACGCAAATTTTAATGATACCATTCGATTGATTCACCATGATGCAACATTATCCGAATCCCGTCTCTGTCGGCCGGATCCAGTATATAAATGTTGATCCTGTGTATTTTGCGTTTAACGCATATGCCGCGCATATCCCTATAAATTTTATCAGCCGGCCGCCTGCTGCCTTGAATCAGCTCATGGCAGAAGGAAGGCTGGACATCAGTTCCGTGTCATCCTCGGCCTATGCCAGAAACTGGAAAGACTGGTTGATCCTTCCGGATTTATCCATTGCCTGTTATGGACAGGTAATGAGCGTGCTTGCTGTCAGCCGATACCCCTTTGAGGCTCTTGACGGGAAAGGGGTGATGCTCACCGATGAATCTGCCACTGCGGTGGATTTATTAAAATTAATTTTTGCCCAAAAACACATTTTTCCCTATTTTCAAAAAAGCAAAATCTCAACACCTCAAGATGTGACAGGTTTCATGGATGCGGGTTTGGTGATTGGCGATGCGGCCTTAAGGTTTGATTGGCGCCGGGATTTTCCCTATGTCTGGGATTTGTGTGAAATATGGAATCAGATGACCGGGCTTCCTTTTGTGTTCGGCGTATGGGCGGTGCGACGGTCTTTTGCCGCATCCCGGCCGGATACAACTTCTCAAATCTTGGAAGCGCTTCACCAATCCCGGATCCATGGCCAACAAGAACTGATGACGATCGCCCGATCCGCCTCTGAAAAACTTGGAATTTCCTATGAAATTTGCAAACAATATTTCAACAGCATGTCCTATGGTTTGGGGGCCTCGGAAATAAAGGCATTAACGGAATTTTTTGGGGGACTGTATGAATATAACATCATTGCCGAAAATCCGGAGCTGTCTTTTTTCAACAATGCTTGCCGCAGACTTTCGTCAGGTATTTGTGCTTAAAAAAATCTGTTGCGTGACACAGCCCATGATCCCTTGGGCGTTTGCCATGGAAAATAGGGCCCTAATGGCGGCCATGCCGGTTTCTCCCAAATCCATCGAAAATTCGTTCACATACAGACCGATATGTTGCTGGATAACATCATATGAGAGTTCCTGAGCATGAGACCGGATATATTCATCGGCCTCGTGAGGATGTTGACGGACATAAACAATGCTGTTGCGGATAGCATCCTGAACAATGCGGGCGATGTTCGGGGGTATCGTTCTTCGGATGGCGATTCCGCCCAAGGGAATCGGCAATGCGGTTGTTTTTTCCCACCATTGGCCAAGATCCAACAGGCTGATTAGCCCATAATTTTCATACGTAAATCGGCCCTCATGGATGATAACCCCGCAATCCGCAATTTTGGCCTGAATGGACGGCATGATTTGATCAAAGGACATGGGGACAACGTCCAATGGTTCTTTCATATACAACGATAAAAGCAAATTCGCCGTGGTCCACAGCCCTGGAACAGCGATTTTTTTTCCTTTAAGATCAGACAGAACCATTCCTTTTGGGCCAACAATAAGAGGGCCGCATCCGCGGCCCAGAGCTGCGCCCGCATGTAACACCACATATTGATCCAGCAAATGGCCCAGGGCAGCAAAAGAAAGCTTGGTGATGTCAAATCGATTGGTTTTTGCAGCCTGATTTAAATATTCCACATCATGCAGAAAAATATCCAATTCAACATGCTTTACAGGAATTTTTTCATGGGCCAATGCATAAAATATATAAGTGTCATTGGGGCAGGGGGAATATGCTAGCGAAAGTCGCATCGGTGTTTTACCTATAATATGCCGGGTTGTGGAACCGTTATGGTTTCAAGAAACGCGCGCAACACGTCACAGCAGTTTTGACTGGCCCGGCGGACATCCCAGGAACTTTTGTCGCGATGCCCCACCGTGTTGCTGACCCCCCGGATTTCAATCAATGGAATGCCATAAAGGGCGCAAATATGGGCGGCGGCTGATCCTTCCATTTGTTCGGCAATGGCGTTGTAGCAGGCAAATAAGTCGCGTGCGCGTCTTTGGGTGGCGGTGATGGTGGACACTGTCAAAAATGGCCCGATCTTTATAACAAAACTGAATTTCTGAGAAAAAATCGGAATTTGTCGCTCAAATTGTTCCAAAAAGTGTAAATTAACAGGATAACGGTGAAAATATGCGCCTTTTGGGGTTGAAAGCACTGCAAACGGCAAAGGGTCTGGTATGCCATTGCCGCTGGATGATTCGATGCCGAGGTGAGCGTCTATTTCTTCGCCGGCAACGGCAATGTCGCCGATGCTCAACTCTGATTCCTGAAATGCGCCGCAGCATCCTGTCTGAATGACTAAAAAAGGCGTTTGTTTTTCCACGGCTGCCGTCAATGCCTGGGATGTATTGACAATGCCCGGGCCTGTGACGATGATTTTGACAAAGATATTATTGATTTTTCCCGATACAGCGGTTCTTGAGGAAATTGAAGAGACAGAGGTGTTTTCCATCCCCCGGGTCAACGCATGGACTTCTTGCTCGGTGGCGGATAGAATCAAGCAATAGGCCTGATTCACGGATGTTGTTTGCATGTCCTGAAACACCACTTGATATAACATTTTCAAACGCAATAATTTCTCCATTATTTACCATGATTAAATACAGACTTCCATAGAAAATATGCTTGAAGAATCCCGGCGGTCTTGGTATTTTTAAAATTTATAGGTATGGATTGAAATTATTTTATTTGACTTCAGAAAGGATGTCCTATTGTCTAAAATCGCACTTATTACCGGTATTACCGGACAAGATGGCGCATATCTGGCCGAATTTCTTTTGAGCAAAGGGTATCATCAGGTCCACGGGATCAAACGCCGCTCTTCTATTTTTAATACCCAGCGGGTGGACCATTTATATCAAGACCCCCATAAAAAAAACCGACGATTTGTGCTTCATTACGGGGATTTGACCGATGCCACCAATCTGGTGCGGATTGTTCAGGAAGTCCAGCCGGATGAAATATATAATCTGGCGGCCCAAAGCCATGTTCTTGTTTCTTTTGAAACGCCTGAATATACTGCAAATGCCGATGCGTTGGGAACTCTTCGGCTCTTGGAAGCCATCCGCATCCTGGGAATGGAAAAAAAAGTCCGGTTTTATCAAGCCTCATCCTCTGAGCTTTATGGAAAAGTTCAGGAAATACCCCAAACTGAAAAAACGCCGTTTTACCCCCGATCGCCTTATGCCTGCGCCAAATTATATTCTTATTGGTGCACCGTGAATTATCGGGAAGCCTATGGCATGTTTGCCTGCAACGGCATTTTATTTAATCATGAATCGCCCATCCGGGGCGAAACCTTTGTCACCCGCAAAATCACCCGGGCCGTGGCGCGCATTGCCTTGGGGCTTGAAAATCACTTGTATCTTGGGAATCTCAATGCATTGCGTGACTGGGGGCATGCCAAGGATTATGTGCGCGCCCAATGGATGATTCTTCAGCAGGATCAACCGGATGATTTTGTGATCGCCACCGGCAAACAGCATTCTGTCAGAGAATTCTGCGAAAAAGCGTTTGCCTGCATTGGCGTCAAACTCTATTGGAAAGGGGAGGGGATAGAAGAAAAAGGATATATTCACGAGATTTCAGAATCCCGACTCCTTGCCGAACTCCCTGTCAAAAACCGTTTGGACAAACTGTCCAAAGATCATCCCCTTGTTTCAGTGGATCCGAGATATTTCAGGCCCACGGAAGTGGATACCTTACTGGGGGATCCTTCCAAAGCAGAAAAGATTCTTGGCTGGAAGCCCCAGATTTCTTTTGATGAAATGATTTTGGAAATGGTTGCCGGCGATTTGTCCGATGCAGCCCGGGAATCCATCTGCCGCCGGAACGGATTTCCCATTCCGGCAAGTTGCGAAGCATTGATGTAATGGGGGTATGTGTATGGAAAAATCCTCCCGAATTTATATCGCCGGTCATCTTGGATTGGCGGGTTCAGCGTTGGTCCGAAAATTCAAAAGTCTTGGATATTGGAATCTGCTGACCAAAAGTCATGTGGAATTAGATCTCAGACGGCAAGACGAGGTGAATGCATTTTTTGAGATTGAACGGCCGGAATATGTGATTTTGGCTGCGGCCAAAGTGGGAGGGATCTTGGCCAACAATTCCTATCCAGCGGAGTTTATTTACGACAATCTCGCCATTGAAATCAACGTGATTCACGCTGCATGGGAAATGGGCGTCAACCGATTGATTTTTCTGGGGTCTTCCTGTATTTATCCGCGGGAATGCCCCCAGCCCATGAAAGAGGAGTATTTGTTGACCGGCCCCCTGGAGCCCACCAATGAACCCTATGCCATTGCCAAAATCGCAGGCATTAAGATGTGTCAATCCTATAACCGTCAATACGGCACCCGTTTTCTGGCATTGATGCCCACCAATTTATACGGCCCCAATGATAATTTTCATCTTGAGACCAGCCATGTGCTTCCGGCATTGATTCGGAAATTTCACGAAGCAAAAATAAAAAACAGCCCGTCTGTCACCGTCTGGGGCACGGGCACGCCCAAACGGGAATTTCTCCATGCGGATGATTTTGCAGATGCTTGTATCTTTATCATGGGGTTAAATGATACCATTTATAATGAGTTGCTTGCCGGGGGCAAAACACCGCTGCTGAATATCGGTTGCGGTCAAGATCTTACAATAAAAGAGCTTTCCTTGCTGATTCAGGATGTCGTTGGATTTAAAGGCGGGATTGTATTTGATGAAAGCAAGCCCGACGGCACTCCGCAGAAACTGCTGGATATTTCTAAGCTTAATCAACTCGGATGGAAAAGTTCGATTTCCCTTAAAGAAGGCATTCAAAACACCTATCAGTGGTGTCTGAAAAGCGGCATTTTTGATTCCGGCGGATAAACACCATGCGCATCATCAAAATACGGATAAATCCATGATCCATGATCGCACGGACATGATCCCCCATGGGCACCCCACTGTATTTTATGTTCCGCTTTATCAATTTGTTCTCCGCATACTGCTTGGCGCTGTAACGGTAATTTATTTTTACTTTCTCCCCATACCTCTTCTTGCGTTTAATTTTTATTTTGTTGTCATTTATTTTTTGTTTTATTTTTCCTTTCATATCATCTGGTGGCGGCATTTTCGCCAAAAGGGCATTGGATTTCATGAAATACGGATGGCCAACTGGGTGGATCTGATCAGCGGCGGCGTATCAGTGATCATTGATCCATACCCCATTCCGCCGACGCTTATACTCATCCTGATCATTGTATTGGGAAACGGCATTCAGCATGGATTGAATAACTTTATTATCGCGGCTCAAAATGCATTTATGGTTTGTTCCATTGCATTTCCCGTCCATTTTTCTTTAGCCGGCCAGTGGCCGCCCTATGGGTTTTATTTTTATGTATTGTTTCTGCTCATCTGCACCCATTATGCTTATTCGCTTTTGCACCGCATTGAAAATTTAAAAAACCAGGCAGAAAATCTCTCTCAATTGGATGAACTCACTGGATTGCTCAATCGCCGGGCTTTTACCAAATCTGCTAAATATCTTTTATCCCTGCGCGCCCGGAATCCGATTCCGCTGGTATTTGTCTTTGCTGATCTGGATGGATTTAAGAAAGTCAATGATACCCAGGGACATGCCGTAGGTGATATGGTATTAAAAAGTTTTGCCATGATGGCTATTCAGAATTGTCGAAAAACCGATATTGTCGCCCGGTACGGCGGCGATGAATTTGTTTTTATATTGACCAACAGCGATTTAGACAATGCGGTGATGGTCATGTCCCGGATAGAAGCGCAACTGATCCATTGGGCAAGCATTCACAATATCACCCTGGGCTTGAGCTGTGGCATCAAAGAGCTGAAGGATTCTGCGGAAAAACTTGAAGACATTCTGCGTGCTGCAGATGAAGCGCTTTATGAAGCCAAACACAATAAACGGTCGCGACGGACATAAAAAACCGGCTCCGAAACCGCGAGCCGGTTTTTTAACAATCATAGTTTAATTCTGAAGGGCACACGAACCATTACCCGTGAACCCTATACTATATCTTGCTATTCCTTTTCCACCTTGGCCTGTTCGATGATTTTTTGGGCAAGCTGGGCAGGCACTTCGTCATAATGGGAGAACTTCATGGAAAATACACCGCGGCCGCCGGTCATGGAGCGAAGGTCCGGCGCATAGGTCAATATTTCAGCCAGTGGAACATGGGCCCTGACGACCTGGTTTTTGCCTTTGGTGTCCATGCCCAGAACTCTGCCGCGCCTGCCGTTTAAATCCCCCATGATATCGCCCATGAACTCATCCGGGCAGATGACTTCCACTTCCATAATGGGTTCCAAAAGAACGGGGGATGCCTGCTCCATGGCTTTTTTATAGGCTAGGGATCCGGCGATTTTAAAGGCCATTTCCGAGGAATCCACTGCATGATAGGATCCGTCATCCAAAATCGCCCGGAAATCAATGCAGGGAAAACCGGCCAGCACGCCTTTTGCCGATGCCTCAATGATCCCTTTTTCTACCGCCGGGATATAGGTCCTGGGAATGGCGCCGCCTACAATTTTATCCACAAATTCGAATCCCGTCCCCCGGGGCAAGGGCTCAAATTGGACCCAGCAATCGCCGAACTGGCCATGGCCGCCGGACTGTTTTTTATGCCGACCCTGAACGCGGACTTTTTTCTTGATGGTTTCCTTGTATGGAACCTTGGGAATGGTGAGATTGACTTCCACGTTGAATTTGCGCTTGAGTTTTTCAATGGTGGCCTCAATATGAATCTGACCCAAGCCCGTGATGATGGTTTCCCGGGTTTCATCATTGCGCGCCACCCGGATGGCGGGATCTTCTTCCATAAGCTTGGATAATGAGGAGAAAATTTTATCTTCATCCCCTTGTGTTTTGGGCACAATGGCGTAAGAAACCGAACCGTCCAAGGGCTGGGCGGCTTTAAAAATGATTTTACTGTCCGGGCTGCAGATGGTGTCTCCGGTTTTGGTTTCTTTTAATTTGGCCACTGCCACAATGTCTCCTGGACCTGCTTCACTGATGGGCTTTTGTTCCTTGCCCATGATTTTGAGTAATTGGGTATAGCGTTCTTTGGCGTCCCGATTCACATTATAAAAGGTGCCATCCCCGCCCAGCTTACCGGAAATCACTTTAAATATGGTCAGCCGTCCAGAGTAGGGGTCTGCAATGGTTTTAAATACCAATGCAGAAAATGGTTCATCCGGGCTGATGTTCCGCTGAATTTCATTTTCAGTGCCGGGGATGTATCCGGTTTTTGGGCCGAGATCTGCGGGCCCGGGCAGAGCGTCAACAATAAAATTACACAACAGATCAATGCCGATATTGTTTGTGGCAGATCCGCACAACACCGGGACAAACGTCCGGTTGATGGTTCCTTTGCGCAGGGCTTTTTTTAATTCATCAACGGTTAATTCCTGGCCGTCTAAATATTTTTCCACAAGCTCGTCGTCAGCTTCGGCGATATTTTCAACCACTTTTTCCCGTTCAGCATCTACAAGTTCTGTTAAATCCGCTGGAATTTCAATTGCCGAGGCTTTCCCGTTTTCATACACAAAGGCTTTCTTCTGGATCAGGTCCACAATTCCTTTGAAGTTGGCTTCTGCACCGATGGGAATCTGGAGGATGATGGGTTTGGGTTCAAACACATCGCAGGCATCCTGAAATGCTTTTTGAAAATCCGCGCGCTCGCGGTCCAGTTTGTTTATGAAAATCACCCTGGGAAGACAAAATTCATCCGCAAATTCCCAGGCTTTTTCCGATTGAACTTTAACGCCGTCAATACCGTCCAGCACCACGACAGCGCTGTCCGCTGCCTGGAGGCAAAGCCGCGTATCGGAAAAAAAGTTTTGATCGCCCGGTGTATCCATGATGTTGATCTGATGTTTTTTCCAGGCAAACTGATGAAACCCGGTGCTGATGCTGGAACGCCGTTTTAATTCTTCCGGTTCAAAATCCATGACCGTATTTCCGGCATCTACGCTGCCCAGCCGATTGGTCGCGCCGGCATTAAAAAGCATTCCTTCTGCCAATGACGTTTTCCCTGAGCCGCCATGCCCGATTAGAGCGATATTCCGTAATGTTTCAGTCATTTCAATTATTCACTCCTCCTTGATAGATTTTTCCCGTGCTTCATAAAAAAATAATTTTATTTGCATATATGGTTGGTTTTGAAAAATCAACCTATAAAATTATGTTGACCCTTGACGAATCATCGGCTGAACTTTTTTAAGATAAAAAACTTGATCAACTTATTGGTTCTATTGTATAATAAATACATTCTAATTGGCATTAATATCCATCAGGCTTTTTCCATAAAGCAGATGGTGGGATGCCTCCGAACTGCCCGATGGGGCAGGATGTGTTATATTTCAAATCAAGGATGGTTTTTATGTTTTGGCCGATTGTTATTGTCGGATATATCGCCATTGTCATTGGGGTTATGGCAATTCTGCTAAAAACCCACCCAAAATCCATTTCTGTGCCGTATGCCCCCCCGCATGTTCCTTTTGTTGTGTCTCAAAAAACAAAACCCGCCCAGAGAAGCAGGCCAGGGACCGATCCCCGCCATCCCATTTTAAATCCCCAAAAAGCAGACGGTGCTTCAGGAATTCATTCGCCTCAGAGCCCAAAGGCATCCCAAAAACCGACCACGGCCAAATTCATCCGGGTTGCTGGGTCTGAAAAAGTCAATATTTCAAATGTGACACGGGACCTTATCAAAGCCATCATCGAGATGTCTGATGCTGAAAAGCAACATCTGTATCAACAAAAAATTCATCCTGTCACACGGGAACAAGCAAAGGCGATCACGCCGGCGCTCATTGAATGGATGCTCACCCTGCCCATGGAAGAACGTTGCCGGCTGCTGGGTGAATATAAATCAAAACACGGCAGGACGCGGCGCCAATTTGAAAGGAAAAATTATATCACGCCTGTTTATTTTGCCGTCAAAGGCATGCTCCAAAACGCCTATACGAGAAATATCAGCAATGGGGGCGTGCTCATTGAAACCCTCAAATCCATGGGGCAGAAATTGATGTTGGGAGATGCCGTTACATTGAATTTTGCCCATCCCTGGCTTAAAAAAGAAATCAAAATCCAAGGAAAAATTATCCGCATAACTCCCACGGCCATTGCCGTAACCTTTGACACTCCTTTGATGTCATAAAAAAATAGAAGTGTTCATCGCCCCTGCCAGGTTTTCTTTTAAGATTTATATCGAGGCGTTATCCCTCATAGACGGCTACCTGGTTGCGGCCCCGCGCCTTGGCCAGGTAAAGTGCGGCATCTGCCTGGCGAACCAGCTCATTTGCCGTCACCAAGGCAGAACTGTCCATGGCCGCCACGCCGACGCTGATCGTCACCGGCGGCAAAAAGTCTGATGATCGGCGGGATGCCTCCGCCACTCTGAGCCGGAGAAGTTCGGCCAACATGACAGCGGCAGCAGGATCGGTCTCCGGCGCCAAAAAAAGAAACTCCTCTCCACCGTATCGCCCGATGATGTCCATGGCGCGCACGCTGCCACTTAATGCTTGGGCTACCAAGATGAGAATCTGGTCGCCGATCTGGTGGCCAAAGGTATCGTTGATTTTTTTAAAATGGTCAATATCGGCCATCAGGCAGGCCAGGGGCCGATGGTAGCGTTTTGCCCTTTCTACTTCACGTTCCAGGGCCTCGTTGATGAATCTGCGATTGTGCAGTGCCGTTAATGAATCTGTGATTGCAAGAATCTCAAGGCGATCATTAGCCGTCTGGAGCTGCTGTGTAAGCCTGGACAGGGAGATATTGGCCGCAAAATCATTTTTTAGAAGTTGAAACCGAAACACCGTTGCGGCAATGCTGAGCCCCACTGCCGTGCTGATTACAAATATACCTCCAATAAAATCCTCGGTGTTAATCGTGTTCGGCAGGATCAGAAAGGAAAATGCAATAGAGGCCAACATCGCCGCCAGACTTGTAACCACCCACAAGGGAGGCCATAACGGCAAAACTCCCGTGCCGAAGATGACAATGGAAAAACCCATGAGGTATGAACTGAGATGATTTCCGGAAAGGGGGAGCATGGGGCCGATGAATCCCCCAAAACTGACGGCAATCACCCACAAGGCTTCCCACGTGCGATATCTCAAGCCGGGATGCATCACCAAAACTGCTGCCATGGCATTGATGATAACCGCACTGATGCGCAGTTTGAGAAAAAACAACCATTCATGAGGCGCCAAAAGGTAATCAAATCCCGACCACGCCAGATAAAAAATATTGAAAACCGCCGCAGTCCAGACAACCATTGATCGGTTCTGCTCTCGAAGCGCTGCGTGGAAGTCGGACTGTTCCTGCGGGCTGAGGCAGTTCGGACTGACAAATTCATCGTCGCTGTTTAGATTTGGTTTTAAGGGTGCATCACCCACACTGGCGCCCCTCATCTAAAATATGCACTTCAAATAATCCCCTTCCTGCAATTTAAGGCGATATGTTTCGAATACGCCGCGTTTTTCCACATTAATGAAATGCGGGAAATGGAATTAAATAATGGACAACCAATTGTTTTTTCATGATTTATGTATCTCAAAAATCAGCCGATGTGTCAAGTTTTAGGCGTTATGCATTCCGCCGATGGATTGGGAGCATGGAAGGGGTTAAATGCATCATAAATTCCTGGTTTCCTTTTGGACCGAGAATAGGGGAGGGGATGATATGGGTGGGTCGGCATCCCATATTTGAAAAAAAAGTTGATAAATCCTCTATCACAGCTTGATGGAGTTTTGGATCTTTGACCACACCTCCTTTTCCTACCAGATTTTTTCCCACCTCAAACTGGGGTTTGATCAAGGCGAGAATATGACCGGCATGTTTTAAAAAAGGCAAAACCGCCGGCACCACGATTTTAAGTGAAATAAAGGAAACATCGATGGTAATCAAATCAAAGGGTTCTGGAAGAAGGGGAGGGGGGATATGGCGGATATTGGTCCGTTCAATCACTTTCACCCGGGAATCTTGTCGAAGACGCCAATCCAATTGACCGTATCCTACATCCACAGCATACACCAAAACAGCGCCGAATTTTAACAGGCAGTCTGTAAATCCGCCTGTGGATGCACCCACATCCAGACATGTATATCCGGTCACATCCAGGGGGATAGTTTTCAATGCGTGCTCAAGTTTTAAGCCGCCCCGGCTCACATAGGGGGATTCGGATTGTTTGCAGATAATGGTTGCGTGGGGATCCACCAGCGCGCCGGGTTTGTCCACCGGAATCTGATTGACCAAAACCGCGCCGGCCATAATCAGGGCCCGGGCTTCTTGACGGCTTCGGGTGAGCCCTTTTTCAAAAACCAGTTTATCCAGCCGTTGTTTGGCCATTGTTGGGATAACCGTTGTGAGCCCATTGTGGAAAAAAACGCCGGGCAGCCTGGACGATGGCGTCTGCATCTATGCCGTATTTGCGTTTTAATATCCGCCGGGGGCCGTGTTCGATAAACGCATCGGGCAAAGCAAGACGGATGGTTTCAACCCCAAAAAGGCCATTGTCCGAAAAGGCTTCCAAGACCGCACTGCCAAAACCGCCCTGCCGAACATTTTCTTCAACCGTGATGACCCTGGGAATTTCCCGGGCAAGCCGGCATAAGAGTTCTGTGTCAAGGGGTTTGACAAATCTGCAATTGACAATGGTGGGATGAATGCAATGCTGTTCGGCTAAGATTTTTCCGGCTTTCAATGCCTCTTGAACCATGCTCCCGATGGCCAAAACCAGCAGATCCTGGCCTTCTGTTAAGACTTCGGCTTTGCCGATGGGAATTTGGGTATACATTGTTTTCAGCGCCGCGCCGGTGCCCGCGCCCCTGGGATACCGGAAGGAAATGGGCCCGGCATGGCCAATGGCCGTGTACAGCATATCTCGTAATTCATTTTCATCTTTGGGCGCCATGACCACCATATTGGGCAAAGACCGAAGATAGGATAAATCAAACAATCCATGATGGGTTATGCCATCTTCGCCCACAATGCCCCCCCGGTCCACGGCAAATACAACCGGCAGGGATTCCAGGCACACGTCATGGACGATTTGGTCATAGGCCCGTTGCAAAAAAGTGGAATAAATGGCCACCACAGGCTTAAATCCTTCCATGGCCATTCCTGCGGCAAAAGTGACGCCATGTTGTTCAGCGATCCCCACATCAAAAAAACGGTCTGGAAATTTTTTGGAAAAATTGGAAAGACCGGTTCCTTCCGGCATGGCGGCGGTGACTGCAATGATTCTGGAATCGGCTTTGGCAAGATCCACCAATGCATCTCCAAAAACCTCTGTATACGTGGGCGCGGATTTTTGGGGGGATATGCCGTTTCCGGTTTCAATTTCAAAACATCCAACCCCGTGAAAATAGACAGGGTTTTTTTCAGCCGGTTCATACCCCCGTCCTTTTTGCGTGGTCACATGGAGCAGGACCGGCTCTTCAATGTTTTTGATGTTGGTTAAAATATCAATTAATTGATCCAGGCGATGGCCTTTAATGGGGCCGTAATATTCAAAGTTCAATGCTTCAAAAAGCACGCCCGGCGTGACAAAAGCCTTGATGGATTCTTCGGCGCGTTTGGCCAGCTGATAGGCGTCCTGCCCGATTCTGGGCAAGGAACGGAGCAGTTCCCCGATTTCTTTTCGGATCCCCTGAAGATATTTTACGGAAAACGTCCGGCTTAATAAAGAGGATAGGGCGCCCACATTGGGTGAAATAGACAGTTCATTGTCATTGAGGATGACGATCAGATCTTTATGAATGTCTCCGGCTTGATTCAAACCTTCAAAAGCAAGTCCGGCAGTCATGGACCCATCGCCGATGACTGCAATGACTTTGGCGGTGTCTCCTTTGAGTCGTTTGGCGCAGGTAATGCCCAGGCCTGCAGATATGGAGGTGCTGCTGTGGCCGGTGGTAAAGGCGTCATAAGGACTTTCTGAAATTCTCGGGAAACCGGAAATTCCTCCGAACTGCCGGAGTGTATGAAACCGCTCTTTGCGGCCAGTGAGGATTTTATGGGTATAGGACTGATGTCCCACATCCCAGATGATTTTATCCCTTGGCGCATCAAACACATAATGAAGGGCAAGCGTCAACTCCACAACGCCTAAATTCGACGCCAGATGCCCGCCGGTTTTTGACACCACATCCACAATCAACTGTCGGATTTCCCGAGCCAGTTTGGGCAATTCCTCCCGGGGTATTTTTTTTAAATCATTGGGTGAATATATTTTATCCAGTATGGCCAAAGCAAACACACCTCACAACACGCAAATTACAAGACTTACCGCTTTCTTTCAATGATATACGTTGCCAGGGCAGACAGCGGAATGGCTTTGTTACCAAAAAATAAAAGCGCTTGCAAGGCATTGTTGACAAGTTCGACCGCAAATTGTTTGGATTTGGCAATGCCCATGAACCCCGGAAATGTGGATTTTAATCGTTGTTGGTCTGTGCCTGCGGCCTTTCCCATGGCAGCGGGATCGCCTTCCACATTTAAAATATCATCGGTGACTTGAAAGGCAAGACCAATATGTTTGGCATAAATGGATAGATAATGCATCTGATCCGCTGAGGCATTTGCCAGCATAGCTCCAACCTGAACCGATGCCTCAATAAAGGCGCCGGTTTTCAATCGGTGCATGGCTGTCAATGCATCCAAATTTATGGAAACCCCCTCATGGCGGATATCCTGCATTTGACCTTCTATCATCCCCTCAAACCCAATGGCCCTGGACAAACATTGAATCACCTGAATCATGACATGGGGGGATGAAGTGGATAACGTGTCCGGGTGTGAAAGAATGTCAAATGCAAGGGTGAGCAGGGCGTCTCCAGCCAAAATGGCAGTGGCCTCATCAAATTGGATATGGCAGGTGGGAAGCCCGCGGCGTAAATCGTCATTGTCCATGGCCGGCAGGTCATCATGGATTAAAGAATATGTGTGCATCATTTCAATGGCGCATGCCGTGGTCACCACACTGGGAGTAACCCCCTGAACAGCTTCTGCTGCTGCCATGCATAAAATAGGGCGGAGCCGTTTGCCGGATGCCAGGAGGGAATACGCCATGGCATGGCAGATGCGCGTATCCGCACATCGCCGGAGGATGATATTTTTTAAAGCGTCATTGATAACATTCTGTTTTTCAGTCAAATATTGATGTAGATCAAATGATGAGCGATGATTTTCAGACAATTATATTTCCTCTGATTCTGATGAATTAAATGGTGTTTCCTGAATATTTCCTTGAGAGTCTTTAAGCAATAGTTTGATTTTTTTTTCTGTTTCATCCAGTTTTTCCGCGCAGAACGTGGATAGTCGAACACCCTCTTCAAATTTTTTTAACGCTTTCTCCAGGGATAAATCCCCTGATTCCAGTTCTTCCACAATTTTTTCAAGCTGTTTCATAGATTCTTCAAACGTCATTTTGGCCATTGTCATATTTCCTTTCCACCCGGCATAACAACGCCCCTTTGGCCAGCATCACTTCCAGCAGCTGATCAAGATCCACCGCGCGGGAATCCGTAATGATGGTTTTATCAGAAAACAAGCGGGTGATGCTGTATCCGCGTTTTAACACTGCTTCGGGGTTTAATGCATGCAGGCGACCTTGGAGTTCTTTGAGTTTAAGTTGGTGATGATTTAAAAATGATGCGCACAAAGATGTTAGCAATTCCATCTCATGTGCAAGAAATTTTTTAAAGGTTTCAATTCGATAAATCGGATTTTGTCTGAGCAAACGTTGATTCAGCCAGGAGCGCTTTTCTTTAAGAGATTGGATGATCCAAAAAAAATCTCGCATCAGCCGCGAGGTATAATCATCTAATCGCAATCGGGCGTCATCTAATTTTTTTTGGGGATGAATAAGACGTTTATTTAATTTTTCCAAATAGTTAATATTTTGTTGAAGAACAAAACGGATTCTCCCGCAAAGGCGTTTAAACATGGCGCAGACTTTTTCTTTAAGTTCAAATTGCACAGGAACCACCAGTTCTGCAGCCGCCGATGGTGTGGCCGCGCGAAGATCCGCCACAAAATCCGCAATGGTAAAATCGGTTTCATGGCCCACGGCGGAAATAATGGGGATTTGGGATGCAGCAATGGCCCGGGCCACTTTTTCAGTATTAAAGGCCCACAGATCCTCCAAGGATCCGCCGCCCCGGGCCAGAATGGCCACGTCTGCTTTTTGACGGAGATTTAACAGCCCAATGGCCGATGCAATTTCATCTTCCGCGCCATCCCCTTGCACTTTGACCGGAATGATTTCAATGGTCACTGAAGGATATCGTCGGTGAATCACCCGGATCATATCATGGACCACTGCGCCGGTGGGGGATGTGATCAAACAAATGGTGCGAGGCAGAAACGGCAGGGGTTTTTTGTTTGTTGCATCAAATAATCCTTCGGCAGATAATTTGGCTTTTAATTGCTCAAACGCGGCTTGAAGAGCGCCCACGCCGGATGGCTCCAGATATTCCAAAATAATTTGATAAGTGCCTCTGGGTTCATACACCGTAATTCTGCCAAAACCGGTAATGCTCATGCCGTCTTCAGGCATAAATTTTAAGTTCCGGTTTTGACCCTTAAACATCACAGCAGTGATTTGGGCGGATTCATCTTTTAGCGTAAAATAATAATGACCGGATACCGGAACTCTGAAATTTGAAATTTCACCCGTGATCCAAATCAAAGAAAAATGATCCTCCAAAATGGATTTGATATTTTGGGTCAGCTGGGAAACAGTATAAATTTTTGGATCTGATTCCGGCAGGTGCATGATCGTGCACAATCAAGTCAATTCAACGATATGAGAAATTTCCAATTTTTCCTGGCGCAACGCCCGAATTTTTATAATATGCTTCACTTTTAGCATAGTCAGGCATAGGCCTTCAACCTGAAAAAACACTTGTTACAAAACAATCCCAAAATTACATGAGCCACCGCGTAAAACAACCCAGCCGAATCCGGGCTGATTTTAAATAAATTAATTATGTCTGATAAGAAATATTATGTAAACTTTTTGAAAAATATTTATAAGTGCCTTTGGACGTATGGATGGATACCGAAGACATTATCCCCTGCTAAGGTTGATCCAGAAGATATTTGCGGATGGCGGGCATGATATAAATATTGTCTAATGGCAGTTGACGAAGACACTCGGACAAAGTTTCGATTTTTTCGCGCAGGGTCAGGTGTTTGTCCATGATAAACATCTGCTGACCTTTGACTTTGCACAGTCCGCTTTTTGCATTAACGCCGGTGACTCTGAGATTCTGCTCAGATACGACGATTCCAAGTTTCAAAGCAATTTCCTTCAATTGTTGATATAATTCCGCCGGTTTCATGGGATTGGCAGTGGTCTTGCTCCATTATCATAGGGTTTGTTAAATCATTCATTCAGTGTCATTTATATATGATTTTAGTTGAAATATGCAAATTCTTTCAGGGGATCCGTCCTATAATGCTTGCGTCCGGCCATTTCTGTGTTATAATCAAATAAAAAAATATTTTTTAATTCTATTTTTAAAAGAATCAGGAGGTTGAAATGGAAAACGGATTTTTGACAAAAACCCATACCCCCCAAGTCCAAGTACAGCTTCTGGTGAATCGCTTTATCCGAAGCGTATATCATTGGATGGCGGCTGGTCTTGCATTGACCGGTGTGATAGCATTTTATATCGCCCATAGCCCGACAATGATGCGTCTGGTTTATGGAAACCCCATGAGCATTTTTATTTTGATCATTGCGGAATTGGGTTTGGTATTTTATCTGAGCGCTCGCATTCAACGTTTGGAAGCCGGCACGGCCACCGGTCTTTTTATGCTCTACGCCGCTTTAAACGGCGCCACGCTTTCATTTATATTTCTTGTATATTCAAGCACTTCAATTGCTTCTGTGTTTTTTATCTGTGCAGCGACCTTTGGGGCCTGCAGCGTGTATGGAATGACCACCCAACGGGACTTGACATCTGTGGGCAGTTTTATGATGATGGGGTTGATAGGGATTATTATTGCTTCTGTGGTGAATCTTTTTTTAAAAAGCTCGGCCATGCACATGATTATCAGCTACATCGGCGTGTTTGTGTTTGTGGGCCTGACCGCTTATGACACCCAAAAACTCAAACACATGGCCCTGACCCAACCCGAGGGTCTGGAAGCCGGCGTGGTTCGCAAAGGCGCTATTCTCGGTGCACTGACGTTGTATCTGGATTTTATCAACCTGTTTCTTATGCTGCTCCGTATTTTCGGCAACTCCCGGGAATAAATCGGTCTGGCTTTATATTTGATTGATTTCTCCTTATCTTTAATAAGATAAGGAGAAATATTTAAAGTTTCATATTAAGTTTTTGGTCAATAACGCGAATGATCTCCGTGCAATAGCGTTGAATTGTTTCGCTGTCCGGTCCTTCCACCATAACCCTGCACAAGGGCTGGGTGCCGGAATATCGCACCAGCACCCTGCCCTGTCCGTTGAGCTTGCTTTCAATGTCCTGGATCACGCAGGCGATTTCCGAGATGGAATTTAAATCCGGTTTCTCTTTTACCTCAAGATTCATTAAAATTTGGGGATAGATTTTCATAATGCCAGAAAGTTGTGAAAGGCGTTGCCGGGTTTCCAAAAGAATGGAAGCCAGGTGAAGGGCGGTGACAATACCGTCTCCGGATGTATGATGATTTAAAAAAATCATATGCCCCGAGTCTTCGCCCCCCAAGACCGATCCATGCTTTTGCATTTGATCAAGAACATAACGATCCCCCACATCCGCCATAATATGTTGAATATCCATTTCTTTTAATGCGATTTTCAGCCCCACATTGCTCATGACCGTGCTCACCACCACATTATTGGCAAGCTTTCCTTTTTGTTTTAAATATCGGGCACATATCGCAAGAATCTGATCTCCGGTGATAGGAATTCCCTGTTCATCTACAGCAATCAAGCGATCTCCATCCCCATCAAAAGCAAACCCCATATCCGCTTTTTTGGCAATCACTTCTTGTTGTAACCGGGCCGTATATTGGGATCCGCAGTGATCATTGATATTTTTTCCATTGGGTGCGGCAAAAATCACATCCACATCAGCCCCCAATTCAGAAAATACCTTAGGAGCGATTTTATATGTGGCGCCATTGCAACAATCTAAAATCACATGTAATCCTTTTAATGAAGCACCGACCGGTAAAATATTTTTCAAAAAACGGACATAGGAATCTTCAGGCGATTCCATCCAATAAATTCGTCCAATGGATTCGGAACAGGTTTCATTTAATAAAAAATGATTTTCCCCCACCAGGTTTTCAATGCTTGCTTCAAGGGCGTCCGATAGTTTAAATCCTTTGGAATCAAACAGTTTAATCCCATTGTCCCCGTAGGGATTATGGGAAGCAGAAATCATCACGCCCGCATCAAACTGGCCGGAGACGGTTAAAAAAGCGATCCCCGGCGTGGGGATTACGCCGGCCAAATAGGCATTTCCATTCATGGAGCAAATGCCTGAAGCCATTGCAGATACGATCATATCTCCGGAAATGCGCGTATCTTTTCCAATAACAATCCGTGCCTGCCGGGAATTTTGTTTTAAAGACCACACCACCGCCCGGCCCAATTGCATGACAATTTCCGGGATCATGGGATAATGATTGGCTTTTCCCCGAATTCCATCTGTTCCAAACAATTTTTTTTTCATTTAATGCCATCCTTTGCCATGGAAGGTAACACGGCAGTGGTTTCATGGATAAATTGATCCACAAGGTCTTGCAGCCATTGGGTGCCGATCATTTTTTCATCCGGCCCCAGGCGATGGATGATTTCCAAGTAATTTTTTCCCAGGGTTTGAATTTTTTTTAAGATGATTTCCTGAAACGCATGCCGAAAAACTTCTTTTCCAGGTATCTGTTTAAATTTCAAGAGGATTTCTTCAAGTTTCGGCCAGAAATCCATCCAATTGTCTTGGGGAACAGAACCAGACTCTAAGCAGGTTTCCTCGGACCGGGCAACATCATTGAGCTTGGCCATAAATTCTTTGAGACGTCTGATTCTTTCATCAATAGCCAGGGAAATGATTTGTGTGACTCCGTAAAAAAAATCAGCGGGGAATTCATCTGAAATAAATTGGATTCTGATCTGAGCGTACCATTGGGCGAGCGCAAAGAGGTTTCCTAAATAAATCAAATTGTTGTTTAAAATCCGCCCTACATTCCGATAAGACCCCGGCATGTAGGCAATATTGCCCGATTTTCCGGGCCCGCCGAAAATCAGGCGATGAGGCCTGAGCTCATCGGTTCTGCAAATGGTGCCGGCGGCCACTGTCACGCCGAATCCCAAACGGCAGGGCCCCACCATTCCGCCTTGGCCCCCCAAAAAAATAGGCGGTTGATCCAGCATCACTCCTTTGGGCACATCCCCCAATAAAGAAGGGGTTGCCTTGTCCTGTAAGGGTGTGAAGTTGAAATGGATATAAGAACTTCCCACCTCGCTGTGATTTTTTTTCCCGGTTCCGCCGGACATCAAACAATCGCAAAAATTGATCATGCTTCCCAATGTCACATAGGGGAATAAAATGGTTTGTTTTAATCCCACGGCATGACCGGCGCTGGCCTCTTCCTCTAATATGCATCCTTCCCTCACATGGGCGCAGGATCCCAGGGTTGTGTTTTTAAAAAAAACAGATTCTTTAAAAAAACCGCCCCTGAGTTTTACAAAAGGGCCGACATAACAGTTCTCAAGGGTGACCGGAGCCTCATATCCCAATGTTGCGCCGGCAAGAATCAAGGTTTGGGCGCCGTAAATTTTGGAGCCGGGATAAATTGTCACGCCGGTTGCCGAGATTCGATCTGGATTGACCTCATTGCCGATATCAATGGATTCAGGGCAGATGAGGCGGACGCCCTTGCGGATCAAGATGTGTTTTACATTTTGCTTCGGGTTCATGAATTTCATTGTCCATTTGAATCGTTGCTTGCCAATTGCCAATGAGTTTGGTAAAAATTTTTTTTACCCGGAATTCATATCAGGAAATTAATTCAATGGCAAATCCTACAAGATACCGGTTGTTGACCCGAAGTGATTTGGATGGTCTTATCTGCGCGGTTTTATTGAAACACTTGGATATGGTGGGTGACATAAAACTGATTGACAACCCGGGAATCCTTCAGGAAAACAAATTTCAAATCCGAGATTCAGACATTATCACCAATCTGCCCTTTGTGCCCGGCGTGCATTTGGCCATTGACCATCATGTGTCCGAATCCATACGAAACCAGCATAATCCCCGCCATATCATCGACCCCAACGCGCCGTCTGCTGCGCGTGTGGTGTATCACTATTTCGGAGGCAGTCCGAAATTTCCCCATTTTTTTCAGGAAATGATGGATGCCGTGGATAAAGCCGATTCCGGTCAATTCACCCACGATGAAATTCTGCATCCGCAGCGGTGGGTGCTGCTGAATTTTTTGGTGGACAAACGCACCCATATCGAACCATGGGGGAAATTCCGTATTTCCGAAGACCAATTCAAATTGGATTTGATCGAATATTGCGGTAAAATGACCATTGATCCCATCCTTGAAATTTCAGATGTCCAGGAACGCGCCCGGGTGTATTTCCAATATGAAGCAGCGTATCAGGAACAGTTAAAAGCCACGGCTTCGGTGCATGAAAATGTGGTGATATTGGATTTCAGACAGCTCAAAACCATTTATCCGGGGAATCGGTTTCTGGTGTATGCGCTTTTTCCCCAATGCAATGTTTCGATTTTAATTCGTCCGGACTCAGAAAACCGTAAGACCATTTTTTCTGTTGGAAAATCCATTTTAAATAAAACTTCCCCGGTTAATATCGGAGAAATCATGCTGGCCTATGGCGGCGGCGGGCACCGGTCGGCCGGCGCCTGCCATGTCAATGAGGATGAATCCGATCGCGTATTTGAGGAATTGCTGCAAAAACTAACCCAAACAACCCTATCCCAATCATGAGGTGATAGCATGACACACCCCCTTGTTGTAACTCAAAGACCGTCTTGGAAACGCTTAGAATCCATGATTCACACCATGTCATGGCCTCAAAACCATCTTAAAGAGTTGATCCGCCAGCCTTACCGGCTGGCCAGATATTCGCGAAAAGGGGCCGGCCTTTTTTTTGATTTTTCCCGTCAACGAATCAATGATGAGATATTGAATTTGCTGCTTGAATTGGCCGCTGATTGTCAAATCAGAGCAAAATTTGGTCAAATGATGAACGGCGCCATTTTAAATACCACCGAAAATCGCGCAGCCCTTCATACGGCGTCTCGCAATTTTTTGCCTGGTCCTGTATTCTATAATGGGGTGGATATCATGCCGGAAAATCTTCGAGTACGCCAACAAATCCGTCAATTTTCCTCAGATGTGCATTCCGGAAAAATTTGCGGGGTCAACGGTCAGCCATTTAAAGATTTGGTGGTCATCGGCATCGGCGGTTCCTATCTGGGCCCTGAATTTGTCGCCACCGCGCTCCAGGGGCTGGCGGATAAAGGGCTTAACCTTTATTTTCTGTCTAATGTGGATGTGGACAATTTCGGCGCCATTGCATCCAAAATTCATCCAGAAGCCACTTTATGGATTGTGATTTCCAAAAGCTATACAACGCCTGAAACCTCGGCAAATGAAAATCTGGCCCGGGATTTTATGAAACAAAAAAGCCTTGACGCATCGAAGCATATCGTCACTGTCACAAGCAAGGGCAGTCCCGGCGATGATCCGTCCAACCCTGTTTTGTCTGCATTCCACATGTTTGACTATATCGGCGGCAGATTCAGCGTCACGTCTGCGGTGGGCGGGGTGCCGCTCAGTTTATATCTTGGATATGAACGGTATGAAGCGTTTCTGAGGGGCGCACATGAAATGGATCTTCATGCGCGCAATGCGCCGGATGATCAAAATATCCCGCTTCTTGCCGCCTTGATTTCCATCTGGAACAATAATTTTCTGGGATATCCCGCACAGGGGATCATCCCCTATTCCTCGGCCCTTGCCAAGCTTGCCCCCCATATTCAGCAGCTTTCCATGGAAAGCAACGGCAAATCCGTCACTGACGCCGGCCAAGAAATTGATTTTCCCTGCGGCACCATTATTTTCGGAGAACCCGGAACCAACGCCCAGCATTCTTTTTTTCAGCTTGCCCATCAGGGCCGGCCGTTTCCCATTGATTTCATCGGTGTGGTGCACCCGCATTATAAATCATTTACCGCCACCTCCAGGGGGGTAACCAATCATCAGGAATTATGGGCCAATCTCATTGCCCAGCCCCAGGCCCTTGCCGAAGGGAAAGAAGATTCAAATAAAGCAAAGAGTTTCCCCGGCAACCGCCCCTCTTCCACCATTTTAATTAAAGATCTGTCACCGGAAAATATCGGACGGCTGCTGTCGTTTTATGAAGCCAAAACGGTTTTTGAAGCATTTATCTGGGGCATTAATCCCTTTGATCAATTCGGGGTTGAGCTGGGAAAGGTCGTGGCCACGGATATCCGCAAACAAATGGCTGAAAAAAACAAAAATCCCGATTTTCCATGGGATAACCGGGATCCGATCCAAGAATTTTATTTAAATGTTTTGTTTAGCGGGTCTTTTTAGATTCCTTCCATGTCAATGGATAGAATTTAATTTCAAAGGACTTATGGTTGCGCGCTTTGAGCAGATGTTTCGGGCGCAGAAGCCATGGGCTCTTCTAATTTTGCCAATTCAATTTTGCTTTTATTTTTAAGGGAATCCATATAGGTTTTGAGGGCTTCACGGATTTTTCCCTGTTTTAATTTTTGTTGAAGTTCGTTCTTGACCTGATCAAAAGTTATGGTTTGGGCTGGTTCTTTTTCTTCCACGCGAATGATATGATATCCAAATTGCGTTTGTACAATTTTGCTGGTCTGCCCGGGTTTTAAGCCATATGCAGCGTCCTCAAAAGGTTTGACCATTTGTCCCCGGGTAAAAAACCCCAGATCCCCGCCGTTTTTGCTGCTGGGACAGTCGGAATTTTCCATGGCAAGTTTGGCGAAATCCGCGCCTTTTTTCAATTGTGCTTCAATTCCTTCGATTTTTTTTCTGGCAGCGGCTTTATCCGCATCACTGGCTTTTTCATCGACTTTGACCAGAATATGGCGTGCCCTCACCCGCTCCGGTTTCTTGAATTCATCCGGATGACTGTCAAAATATGCTTTTAATTCCTCATCAGGCACGGAAATGGCGGATATGACATTTTTATCTATAAGCTGTTGAATGGCTTTGGTCTTTTTGATCTGATTTTTTAAAATATCCTCAGTATAATGGAGATCCTTCATTTGTTTCTGATAATCTTCTTCGCTTTTAAACTGTTTCTTAAAATTATCATAGTCGCTGTCAACAACCGCAGCATCCACGGAAATCCCCTGGGCTTGAGTTTCCTGGTATAACACTTCCTGTTCAACCAGACTGTTGATCAGTTTTTCCTTCATGCTTTTTAATTGATCGGCGGAAATGGGCGTGCCCATCTCGGAGTATCGTTTTTTGATCAATTCAATTTTTCGATCCACTTCGGCACGGGGAATTTTAATCCCATTGACAATAGCGACATAGTTTTGCTCCGTGGATGTGTCTTGGGATTTGGATTGCTGTTTTTGGTCTTGCTTTTGGGCTTCAGAATCGGATTTGTCCGATGAACACCCGGTTGATGCCGTGATTGCGAAAACAATAGCCAGAATCATTGCCAGTTTGTTAAACGGCCTGCGCATGCGTTGGGTCCTCCTTGCCTGAAGGCAAAAAATTTTGGGGTATGGGGAAATGTTTGTTATATGATCGTATATTATTCAATCGGGGATAGGGGTTGATATTTACTGGTCGGGACGACTGGATTTGAACCAGCGACCCCAGCGTCCCGAACGCTGTGCTCTACCAGACTGAGCCACGTCCCGACATTTGCAGCCATACTTAGTGAAGTCTTCTATGATTGTCAATTAAAAATTATTCCTATAAAGTCTTAAATAGCGGATCCGTCAACGGATTGATGAGGATGCAAACGGATTTTTTAATACGATGGTTTGCTCGCGTCCCGGCCCCACGGAAATGATGTGAATGGGAGTATGGGACAACTCCTCAATGCGGCGAAGATATCGTTGGGTGTTTGCCGGCAAATCATCAAATTTTCGTATGGGGGAAATATCTTCCTGCCATCCGGGAAGCGTCTCATAGATGGGCGTGCATTTCCCCAGCATTTCAATATCCGCCGGAAAAAAATCCATTTTCCGACCTTTATATTCATAGCCCGTACAGATATGAAGCCATTGGAGACCGCCCAACACATCTAATTTGGTGACGGCAAATCCCGTGATGCCGTTTAACCGCACGGCATTATTTAAAACAATCATGTCAATCCATCCGCAGCGTCTTTTTCTGCCGGTGGTGGCGCCGAATTCCGCGCCTTTTTGCTGAATGCGGTCCCCGATTTCATCAAACAATTCCGTGGGAAAAGGGCCTTTGCCGACCCGGGTGGTGTATGCTTTAACAACTCCCACAATATCGGTGATGGCGGTGGGGCCAAGTCCCGAGCCACAGCAGGCATTTCCGGATATGGTGTTGGAGGATGTCACATAAGGATAGGTCCCATGATCAATGTCCAAATGGGTGCCCTGGGCGCCTTCAAACATGATCTGCTTGCCGGATTTGATCCCGTTATGAATAAACACGGAGATGTCTGTAATATATGGTTTCAGCCGTGCGGCATAGGCGCTGTATGTATGGATGAGTTTTTCGGAATCCACCGGATGTGATTGATAAAACCGTGTGAGTAAAAAATTTTTTTCTTCAATAATGGATCTGACCTTTTCAATGAAGATATCCGGATGGATCAGATCAATAAAACGGATGCCCCGGCGGGAGGCCTTGTCTTCATAGCAGGGGCCGATCCCCCGTCCCGTGGTTCCGATCATTTTTTTAACATCGGATGATTCCCGCGCCATATCCAATGCTTTATGATATGGCATGATTAAATGCGCTTTTTCGCTGATTTTGAGTTTTTCAGGGCCGACATCAATGCCTTTTTGGGTTAAATAGTCGATTTCTTGAATGAGCACTTCCGGGTCCACCACCACACCGTTGCCGATCACGCAGATTTTTTTCTGAAGAATGCCGGATGGCACCAAATGGCTGATAAATTTTTCGCCGTCCACCACCATGGTATGGCCCGCATTGTTGCCGCCTTGAAATCGCACCACATAATCCGCGTGTTCCGCCAAAAGATCCACGATCTTGCCTTTGCCCTCATCCCCCCATTGGGTTCCTACGATGACTGTATTTGCCAATGATATCTCCTTAAGATTTTATGATTGGGTTTTACATTGCATGATATCTGAAACAACATGCCGTTTTTGCTTAAAAAAATCCTTCATCAAATTTCGGCATGCATCTTCGCAGATGCCATAAACCATCAGGGGATGATGATTGAATCGTCGGTCTTGATCCAGCTGATACAACGACCCAGCCCCTCCCCATTTGGGATCATGAACGCCGAACACCACTTGTTCGATTCGCGCGTGAATGATGGCGCCCATGCACATCACACACGGTTCCACAGTAACATACAGCGTTGTGTTTAATAAACGATAATTTTTTAATTTACGGCACGCATCCCGAATGGCCAGAATCTCCGCATGGGCGGATGGATCCAAAAATTCAATGGTCCGATTGCGGCCTGTGCTTAAGATGGCGCCGGATGGATCCACAAGCACGGCGCCCACCGGCACTTCATCGGCTTCAAATGCCTTTAGGGCTTCTGTTAAAGCCATATTCATAAAATATTTATGGCGTTTAAATATCGCCTTGGAAAAGGCATCAGACATATTGCGCGACACCGCAGGCTCTTCGATTGTTTTTTTTCATTGTCACATATTAAACATTTCTCAACCCGTCAAGGATGAAAAAAGATTGAACTTATCATTGACATCTGGATCGGTATGGAATATGAAAATTGCGTCATATGCGTCCGTAGCTCAGCCCGGATAGAGCGCCGGACTACGAATCCGTAGGTCGCAGGTTCGAATCCTGCCGGGCGCACCAGTAAAATATTAAAGCACTTCCATCAAATGAAGTAAGTGCTTTTTTTGTTATTCAATATTTTGGAAATTTTGGAAATTTTGAAATTAAATCCCATAAGCGCCGATTATTCACACCAATTCATCCAAAAACACATGGGCCGGGCACATGCGGATGCCTTCCTTGGTCATGACGTCCGGCCCATCCTCAAAAGATACCTGTGTGGCCTTGACTTTGGGAAAACGGGTTATTAAATATTTCAGGGGTAATACCGGCTGCCTGTCCCGGGCTCGCTTGCATTCGATGAAATGCACAGGCTTGTTCTTCTCCGTGATGACAAAATCCACCTCCCGGCGATCAATGTCCCTGAAATACCTCAGTTCCATGTCTCGGCCTTCGCTGTCCTGCATGAAATAGACCCATTTGAGCAAGTGACAGGCCATGAGATTTTCAAACCGGGCGCCGGGATCAGTCACAACCGTCCAGTCCAGATGATAATGCTTGGCTTCTTTTTTCACCGCACGGATCTTTGGCGCGCCGAATGGAAATATCCGAAAAATCATATACAGGTTTTCTAAAATATTCAGCCAACGCGACACAGTCGGATGCGAGACATTTAAGTCTTCCCGCAGTGAATTGATGGACAGGGGCGATCCTACCAGATCGGGTAACCGGATGGATAGATGTTCGATGATGCTCAAATCCTGGACCCGCTCCAGATCCGCTAAATCTTCCCTGATAAGCCGTGTCCGGTATTCGCGGCTCCATCGACGGGTGTTCTTTTCAGACTGTTTTAAAAACGGCTCCGGGAATCCGCCGAAGGCCAGAAGGTCGTTGATGCCGCTGATGCCGGGATCCCCCAACTCTGCATAAGACAAAGGAAAAAGGCGAAAAAAATGATATCGTCCCTGAAGCGAGTCTCCGTTCCGGCGATAATAATCCAGGCGGGCGCTGCCGGTCACCAGGATGCGCAGTTCCTGGCCGCGCTTGTCATACAATCCTTTGACAATCTGACGCCACCGGGAGTATTTATGAATTTCATCAAGAATCAGCATGCCCGGGCCTGTCGGAAATTGCTCACGCAAAATGAGTTCCCGGTCTGCTGCCGCATCATAGTTGAGATACCTTTTTTTGCGGTCAAATCCGGCGGCAACGCACAAATGCTTGGCCAAGGTGGTTTTCCCGCACTGACGAGGGCCGGCGACAAAGACCATTTTTTCTTTCAGATCATCAAGAACATGTTTTTCAATATAGCGGGGGATATATTCAGCCATTTTAACAAGCCCCTTCAAATAATCGCGAGTTTTTTAATATATTAAATAAAATACTCGCGAATGTATTTAAGTCAATATGAAAAATATAGTAGGGCTTTGTCGATGTGCCCGCCGAATAAGGGTTTTCGTAGACCGGGCCGCCATGCCCCGCCTGCATGGGTTTCCGTAAGCCAGGACACCGTGCCCGCCGAATATGGGTCGGCATGGAGGCTGATCCAACGTTCAACCAACGGGGAAAGCTATCCCCCGTTTTTTTCCAACAAAAAACGCGGCAGCGAGATGACATTAATCTCTATATTGTCTGCCGTGAGGCGATCATCCGTATCCAAGGTGATCACCGTCCCGGAACTCAGATTGAAGCGCTTTGCGGCTTTGACAAGCCCCCGGATTTCTCGCTTTCGGGTTCCCGGTTCCGACATGCTGCAACATACCTGAGATACGCTGCTTGCGCCATCGCCCGTCATGAGCACAAAATCGCATTCATAGCCGTTTTTAACAAAATACATATCCGATTCCCGGCGCTTAAATTCCCAAAAAACCGCCTGTTCCATAGCCTTGCCGATATCATCAGAAAATTTAAATACCACCGCATTAAGCAGACCATTATCAATGGCGTAAATTTTCTTTTCCCCCATCTCCTGCGTCGATATCTTCTGGGCGTATTTTTTCAGTGTTGCAACCAGGAAAATGCTTTCCGCCATATCCAGATATTCATACAGAGCATTTTTACCCACCTTTAATCCTGCGGATTTCAAATCATTATAAATCCGGTGAATGGATACGGGTCTGGCCGCAGACGCAAACAGGCGTTTTAGGAAAAATTTGATCGCCGGGATATTGGTCACCTGGTACCGCTCCACCAGATTCCGAAACATCATCACCTGGTAGTACTCCTGAAGAATCTTGCAGCGCAACACGTCGTCCTCAACGCCTGCAAGCTCCGGGAAACCGCCATCGCGAAGATAATTTCCCAGCGCATGCATTACCGCCGCTTTCTGATGCGGCGCATACAGATCCCAAACAATGCCTTTAAATTTCAAGTATTCGGCAAAACTCAGCGGATACAGGGTATAGGTGATGCTCCGGCCCCGCAGAGCGGAAGCGATTTCAGAGCCCAGCAACCGGGCGTTTGAACCGGTCAGAACGATTTTTTTGGAAACCGAGTCATAAATCCGACGGACAAACCGCTCCCACCCATCCACATTCTGGACTTCATCAAAAAAGAAATAACATGCGGACAGATCTTTTCTCGGGTAAAGCTCCCGAAAGCTCTGAAGAAGCAGGTCCAACTCATCTGAAGATAGATCCAGCCGTTCGTCTTCAAAATTGATCATTAAGATATCCGTGCGGTCTATTGATTGAAGCAGCTGATCCATCAGCTGAAACATCAAATAGGTTTTGCCGGACCTTCGCGCGCCGATAATGGTGATGATTTTCTCTGTATCCATTGGGATGGCAATGGAACGGGGAATATATGGTGCCAATGGACGTGTGTGAAATTCCCGAATAATGGTTTTTATGATTTGCTTCTTTTCCATAAGGAAATAATAATATATTTATTTCTTTAATTCAAGGAAAATATTTACGATAATATTTTTGCGCATATTTCACACCCGTAGAATAATTTTTTTAAAAATTACGATTTAAAATCAAATTTGTCTATGGATTTGCTAATGACAGTTGAGTTCCCGCAGATGCTGGAGAAGAATCCGCCGGACTTCTTCAATGACCCGGGGCTCCATTTGGCAGCTGTGGCCGTAAGGCACCACCAATTCGGATTCAACCCCCTCGAGGTGGGCGCTTTTATAGGACACCACACCGTCATCCCCATTGGGCGGCTGTTGATCTTTGCGGATAGCAATGATGGAATGCCCTTTGACGTCCGGCGGAAATGAAAGATCCGCCACAGCAAGCAAGGTTGGATTCTCGGGCGACATGCTGTCGATGCTGGTTCTGGGCAGGCTCCATTTAATCCGTCCTTCCACGGAAAACCGCTCAAAAATGCTGAATAATTCCGTGCTGATCTGCAATGCATCCCACGGCAGAGAAATCAAATTATTGACAATGCGACGGACAAAGTGCGTGGCCAAAAGGCTCCCCCGGTGGGGAGTTGAAATAAACACGACTCGCCGCACTTCGGGTAAAGGATGAAACACGGCATATCGCTGGATGATTTCTTTTTGTTTTGGTGTTAATTCCAATTCATCCAGACTTTTTCCCGTAACCGCCCGCACAATGGCATCACCGGTTTCAATGGCGGTGTATCGAGCGAGCAACCCGCCCTGACTGTGGCCGATGACCACGATGTTCTTCAATGCAGAATCCTGTCCGTTGGGATCATATTTGCGAATTTTGTTCTGAATGCTGTCCCGCAAATGGACTGCGGATATCACCACCGGCTTGCCGCTGTCGTATAAATAGAGCCATATTTGAAATTGTCTTCTGATTTGGGGATCGCTCAACAAGGTATTAAACATTTCCGCCCACCAGACCGGGCTGCTCATGGTCCCATGAACAAATACAACCGGAATGCGACCGGGTTCATAGGGCTGGATGGTATAGATTCCAGGTTCAAACTCAGAACGGCCAAAACGCATCAAATTGCGGCCCAGATTCCACAGAATGGGATCATTTAAGGAATAGGCAATAGGTGCGGTCATGTCGGTTTCCAGGGGGACCGGCTGCCCGTCCACCAGGATTTCATTGCCGGTCATGGTGCGAAGGGAATAAATACTGATCTCGCCGACACAGTTTCCTTGGGTGATATCCCCGATACCGCCCTTGATTTCAATAAAAACAGTGGCTGCCACCGCAGAAGAGACCGGTTTTCCGGGGCCTTTTTTGCGGACAGCCAGAATGGGCGCACCCATGCCCGATAACCGGTTGCGGACGCTTAACCCGTAAACCTCAAAGGCATCCGCCGGTAATATCGTCTCTAGTTCTTCGGTGTTCCAGGGCAGTTCCAAGGTTTTATAGATGATATGAAGTTGCCCCACGGGCAGCGGCAGAACATCATCCTTGAAATCGATTTTTTGATTTACAAAACGAATGACATTGGCCAGACTCCGGTTGTAGATATCGCACGCCATTCTGAAGCGCCGGTCAAATGATCCGGCTGGCGGCTCCTCCCCTTTTCCCAACAAAAACAAATAGGCATACACCGCGGCCCCCAGATAATAGTCCTTTGGCGAAAGAGTCTCACGGGCGGGTCGGATGGGATCAGGCTCCAGGGGATAATAATAAAGTTCACGCGCATCCAAAGCGCGCTTCACCAGGTCGTCTTCGGCCTGCTTGGCCGTCAAAAAGCAAAGTTCGGACAAGGAGAGCATCAGGTCCCTTCGGGAATCTTCACATGCGATCTGATGAAGCTCTTCAATAAACTCTTTGGGATCTGAATCAAAATCGGTTTCATTCATGCCGTACCGGTGAAGCACCACAGCGGTATAACTGCTGTATGTATAGGCGGTGAGAGCGCTTTTGTCGATTTGCCGGTAAACGGCTTCCTCCGGCACCCGACTGACGCCCACCGGTGTGGCGCACCCCAAACATACAGCGGCACATATTATGAGCCGCATGATCACTATGAATCTGGATGGTTTTTCGGGGCATACTCCCCGTGTGTTTTTGATGGATCTGTTTCCGGTGCTTGATTCCATGTTCATTGTTGAAACATGCCTTTAAATTAATTTAAGTTATTGTAAGGAAATAAAATTCATCTATGATAGAAATGATACCACAAATTTGAGGGAAAAACTTCTTTTAAAAATCTTTCTTTTACCGAAAAAAATTATGACAATCGGCATTCTTGTTCGAGTCTATGAAGAATTGAATCAATACCTGCCGGCCCATGTGCAAAAAAAAGAGTTTATGGTCCAGTCCCCTGCCCTGGTTTGTGTTCAGGACGTGATTGATTTATTGAAAATTCCTCTGGAAGAGGTGGACCTGATCCTGGTCAACGGTGAATCCGTGGACATTTCCCATCCATGTCAACCCAATGACCGGATATCCATTTACCCGGTTTTTGAAACATTAAATATCGCCCCTCTGGTGCGCTTGAGGCCAAAACCCTTGCGAACACCGCGATTCGTATGTGATGTGCATCTGGGAACCCTTGCCAAATATCTGCGGATGATGGGAATTGACGCGGCCTATCAAAACCCGATATCCCGCCATCACCTCATTGAATTATCGAATCAAGAAAAAAGAATTATTCTGTCAAAAGATACGCATATGAGGGACGTTGCCGGTATTGTCCGGGCCTATTATGTTGTTGCACGAAATTTACGGCAACAGGTGCGTGAAATTATCTCGTATTTTGAATTAAAGGATTCTCTGGCGCCTCTAAGCCGGTGTTTGAGATGCAATGGCAAGGTTTGGCCTGTGGATAAAAAATCCTTGGTCAACCAGGTGCCTGAAAAAATCCTTGCCTTGCACAATTCATTTATGAAATGCCATACGTGCGGACGGATCTATTGGAAGGGATCCCATTTTCACGCGATGATGGATTGGATCCAGCGATTTGATATAAGTCCATCAGGGATTTGAGGTCAATAATTTGATCGGCCCGATTTTTGCGCCGCCCACATAGGGATCGGATTCATTATCCGACGCAACCCATAAAAACCCTTCATTCTTAATGGAATCGATTTTGCTGTAAATGGTGTATACGCGGCCGGCTTCCACATTCAGCGATATATTTTGTTTAAATCCCAATCGATCTGAAAAATACGGAAACGCCAGTTTCACATCCACTGAAAATCTGTGATTGCCGGGCCACACCGCCACTTCGGATTCATAGAATTCCAGGGGATAACCGTCTACGGAACGGATGCGGATTTCAGTAAAGGCCTTGTTTTGATCCGGCCGGATGATGGCGATTTGATCCGGCGGCAAATCCGGGCCGCTGTATGCTTTTTTGGTGGCGCAGCCGCCACTTGTCCACATCCAGGCGATGCTGACGATCATCAGTAAAAACACGCGAACATGTCGTGGCTTACAGACAGGGCATATGGATGGCTTCATCGGGCTATTTCCTTGGTATTTTGATTTTTATGAATATATACAATATGTTCAGAAAATAAGTCAATAAGATTATGACCCATGATTCCTTTTAAAAAGTTGATTGAGCGAAAATTACAAAAGAAATACCAGGTTAAGGCGATTTTTGAAATGACATTGTGGTGCCGAAGAGAGGGCTCGAACCTCCACGTGGGACCCCCCACTAGACCCTGAACCTAGCGCGTCTACCAATTCCGCCACTTCGGCTGAAATTTTTAAAAGAAGGATTGATTTACAAAAGAAAACTTTATATATATCTGCCAAATTTTTCTGTCAAGCGCAATATTTTGATTTGGGTTATTTTGGCAATGAAACTGATCACCAATATATATGATATTGAAAAACCATTTAAAAACGCCGTCGTGACCATCGGCAATTTTGACGGCGTTCATAAAGGCCATCAGGCCATACTTCATCAGGTTATTGAAAAATCGGAAGCCATTGAAGGTACATCCATTGCTATTACCTTTAATCCCCACCCCATCCGTGTATTAAAAAAAAACGGGTGGCCGCCTCAGATTACCTCATTTGATCAAAAAATCGAATTGATTTCCCATACCGGCATGGACGTTCTGATCTGTATTCAATTTGACGAGGCCTTTGCCGGGATTTCCGCCCACCAATTCTTAAAAGAAATTTTAATCGACCGCATCGGCATGAAAGCCATTGTCACCGGCAAGGATTACGCATTCGGCAAAGATCGGCAGGGGAATGTGGATTTCTTAAAAAAATATGCGGTGGCATACGGCTTTGAGGTGATCGTGGCCAACTGGATTCCCATGTCCTATTTCGGCAGCAAACGCATCAGCAGCACCCAGATCCGGGAAATGGTCATGGCCGGGAACGTTGCAGATGCATATCACTTATTGGGCAGATATTATCACGTTCATGGCACTGTGATCACCGGTCGCAACCGGGGCGGCAGACTCCTGGGATTTCCCACTGCAAATATTCAGCTTCAGGATGAATTATGTCCCAAAACCGGCGTGTATGCCGTCACCGTGGAATATAACGGAAATCATTATCAGGGCGTTGCCAATATCGGCTACTGCCCTACTTTTGACGATAAGATTTTCACCGTTGAAGTCCATTTGATTGATTTCAAAGAAAATTTATATGGAAAACGGATTCGGGTGAATTTTATTGCGCGGATTCGAGATGAACAAAAATTTTCCCATATTGATTCGCTGGTGGATCAGATCCATAAAGATATTGAAACCGCCCGCAAGCTTCTCAACCATTTAAAATAAAAATAAATTTTATGGCGATTTTGGAAATTTTAAAATACCCGGATGATTTCTTGCGTCATCCGGCTCAACCGGTTGAAACCATCACAGACGCGCTTCAGCAGATCATTGAAAATATGGCCGACACCATGTATCAGGCCCCGGGGGTGGGTCTTGCGGCAAACCAGGCGGGTGTGGGCCAACGCATTATTGTTTTCGACCCAGAGCCCGATGCCCAAAAAAGAAACTTTCACGTCTTGATCAATCCCGAAGTCAAGATGATTCAAGGGGAAAAAATTTCAGAGAATGAAGGATGCTTGAGCGTTCCGGATTTGCGGTCTGATGTCAAGCGCGCAGAAATCGTTATTGTAGAGGGACTGGATCGGTTCGGCAATAAACTCAAAATCGAGACCGACGGCATCTTGTCCGTGATTCTTCAGCATGAAATCGATCATTTAAACGGCATTTTGTTTCTGGATCGCATCAGCGCGCTGAAACGGCAACTATACAAGAAAAAAATCATGAAAGCATTAAAACAACGTGACAAAAAATCTTAAAATTGTTTTTATGGGAACGCCTGATTTTGCCGTTCCTTGCTTACAAGCGCTCGTTGACCATCATTATTCAATATCCCTGGTGGTCACCCGTCCGGATCAACCCAAAGGACGGGGAAAAAAAATCCTTCCACCGCCGATTAAAACAGCTGCAGAAGCGCTTCAGCTGCCGGTGCTTCAAACAGCGTCTGTCAAATCGGAAGAATTTGTCCGGCTGATCAAAAATCTTGGGCCCGATGTTATGGTGGTGGTGGCATTCGGCCATATTCTTCCCAAAAAAGTTTTAGAAATCCCCATATTGGGTGCTATCAACGTGCATGCGTCATTGCTTCCCAAATACCGGGGACCTGCGCCTATTCAATGGGCCATCATCAACGGCGAAACCATCACTGGCGTCACCACCATGCTCATGGATGCCGGAATGGATACCGGAGAGATTCTCTTGTCTACATCAATTGAAATTCATCCGGAAGACACCGCGGGCACGCTCCATGACCGCCTGGCTCCACTCGGCGCTTCATTGCTCATCGAGACCCTTGCCAGATTGGAAACACAAACGCTGCGGCCCCTTCCCCAAAACCACGCCCAATCTTCCTATGCCCCTTTATTCAAAAAACAAGACGGACATATTGATTGGCATAAACCTGCAGACCAGATCGAGCGATGGATTCGCGGACTGACCCCGTGGCCCGGCGCATTTACCTTTATCAATGGCAAGCGCATGCGGATCTTTAAAGCACGTCTATGGGACACCGAATTTCAGGATATTCCCGGAAAAGTCATCGCCGCATCTTCCCATCATCTATGTGTGGCGACCGGATGCGGCGCGCTGTCTGTTCTTGAGGTTCAAATGGATTCCGGAAAACGGTTGGCTGTCGGCGAATTTCTCAAAGGCGCCGATATTCCTTCAGGCACAATATTGACCTGACGTATTCCCTTGGGATGATTTTAAAGATATGCCCCTATCCGCCCGCCAGACAGCCTTACATATTTTAAACACCCTTGAAAAAAGTCCCAGACATCTGGACGCCGTCCTTACACAGAAGGCGTTTTATGATGAACCCATGCCCAAACGGGATCAGAATCTTGTCAATGCATTGGTTTTCGGGGTATTGCGCTGGAAAAAATTATTGGATTGGATTCTCTTGCGCCATTCCAATATGCGGATTGAAAAAATTGATCCGCATATTTTAAACATCCTGCGGATGGGATTGTTTCAGATATATTTCTTGGATCGAATTCCCTGCTCCGCCGCAGTAAATACCAGCGTTGATTTGGCAAAAAAAACCGCACCAGCATGGATTTGCGGTTTTGTCAACGCCGTGCTTCGAAAAGCGGCAAAAAATAAAGATACACTGGTCTATCCGGATGTAAATGCGGATCCGCATCATGCCCTGCCCATTATAGAATCTTTTCCAAATTGGCTGACCGACCGGTGGATTGCGCGATTCGGCGCCCATGAAGCTTTGCAACTTTGCCGCGCCTGCAATGCCATTCCGAAAATTACGGTGCGCACCAATACACTTAAAACAACGCGAGACCAGCTCTTGATGTTTCTTAAGCGACACGTAAAAGAGGTCTGCACAACCCTGCATTCAGCAGACGGCATATCATTTGATCACCCCAAAACCGCCATCCATGAGATGGAATTATTCTCCAACGGGTGGTTCCAGGTGCAGGATGAGGCAGCCCAGCTTGTTTCGTATGTGCTTTCGCCTCAGCCTGGTGAACTCATTTTAGACGCATGCGCGGGTTTGGGCGGCAAAACCGGCCATATAGCCCAGCTCATGAACAACAAAGGCCGAATCGTGGCCCTGGATCAAAACCCGGACAAAATCGCCCGACTTTGTCTGGAAATAAAGCGCCTGGGAATCAAAATCGTCACTCCACTTATCCGAGATCTCACCCAAACGCCCGCGGATTTGCCGGCTGTATTTGACCGGATCTTGCTGGATGCCCCCTGCTCAGGATTGGGGGTGATTCGACGAAACCCCGATATCAAATGGGACCCCAATCGTCAACACCTCATGCGGTATCATGCGCATCAGCTCCAACTGCTGGAGGCTGTTTCAAAATATATCAAACCATCCGGACGGATCGTATATGCGGTGTGCAGTCTTGAACCTGAAGAAAACGAATGGGTGATACAAGAATTTATCAAACAACACCCAGGGTTTGAGGTTTTAAATATTTCAGAGGCAGCTTCATTAAATCTGGGTTCTTTTGTGGATAAAAGCGGATTTTTCAGAACCCTCCCCCATCGGCATTCTATGGATGGTTTTTTCTGCGCCTGTTTAATCAGATCCCCGTGACCCATCAATCCTTTTTTAACCATATAAAAATTTTTGCTGTTCATGAAAGGCATTTATTGATATACCAATACATTCAATGATAGACAGCCACAAAAAGATGTTCCTGGAGTGTTTGAAAAATGAAAAAACTGATTGCGCCTTCGATTTTATCGGCGGATTTTACCCGACTTGGAAAAGAAATAGAGGCTGTTGTTGAAGCGGGTGCGGATTGGCTGCATATTGATGTCATGGACGGTCATTTTGTCCCCAATATTTCCATGGGGCCCCTGGTGGTGAGCGCTGCCAAAACCGTCTCCCACATCCCGCTGGACGTTCATTTGATGATCACGGATCCGGATGCATATATTGCCCGGTTTGCTAAAGCCGGAGCGGACTTTATTTCCGTGCATGTGGAAGCCTGTATTCATTTAAATCGAACCATTGAGTTGATCAAAGAATGCGGATGCAAACCCGGCGTGGTGTTGAATCCGGCCACTCCCTTGTCCGCCGTTGAATGGGTATTGGAATATGTGGATTTTGTGCTGGTCATGAGCGTGAATCCTGGATTCGGCGGCCAATCGTTTATTCCCAATAGTTTGGAAAAAATCCGTTTGCTGAAAAAAATGATTCAGGAAAAAGGGGTTTTTGCCCGCATTGAAGTGGACGGGGGCGTCACAGAATCCAATATTCAGTCTATCGCACAGGCGGGCGCGGATGTTTTTGTGGCAGGGTCCGCCATATTCGGAAACAAAAATTATAAAAAAATCATCCAAGACATGAAAAACAAAATCCAAGAACCTGATTTGGAAAAATAGCCTATGGAAAAAAAAGTATTGGTCATTCACGGGCCGAATTTAAATCTTTTGGGGATCCGAGAGCCTGAAATTTACGGCAAAGCCACGTTGGATCAAATCAATGAAGAATTAAAGGAAATGGGTCAAAAAAACGGGTTAACGGTGGAAACCTTTCAATCCAGCCATGAAGGGGAAATTGTAGATAAAATCCAATCTGCCATCAAGGGTTACAGCGCATTGATCATCAATCCGGCAGCCTATACCCATACGAGTATCGCTATTCGGGACGCGGTTGTCATTCTGGATATCCCGGTGGTGGAAATCCATTTGTCCAACATTTATAAACGGGAGCTGTTCCGTCATAAATCCATGCTGGCAGATGTTGTCACAGGCCAGATTATGGGATTCGGCAAATACGGTTATATGTTGGCGCTTCAAGCGATTGTGAATCTGATTTGTCGATGAGATCCATTACGCCCTATTTTTATCCTTGTGTGATTTTACTGATCGGCCTTTTGATATCCCAGATTATTTTTTCGCTGATTGTGTTTCAGTCCAATCAATCCCTTGACGTCCATCTTGGTATTTTAAGGGATTCAGGCTATCTCACCGTCCCCAATGAAACCATCCGGAAAACACTTCATGACCTTGCCCCGGCTGTTTATGGCGGTCTTTTTTTTACATTGACCACGGGATCCGGCATCATTTGGGCGACTTTTACGCTAATGCTTGTATGGATGTCTTTGCCCCATTCCAAACGCTTATGGTTGATTTTTTTGGGGGTTTGGGCGGTGTTTCTTGCTATGGCCAATCTGCGCGGACTTTACCTGCCGGTCACCGTTGCCCTGGTTCTGATCCCTGCAGGCGTTGGGTGCGCCGCATATGCCTGGATGGATAAAACACGGATACAGGATTATGCAAAAATGATTTTAAGCCATGGGGTTTGCCTGATCCTGGTGGGCCTGTCTTGGGCGCCCCACTTAAACCATGACACATTTATTTCCATTCGGGATTATCTGCTTTTGTCAAATGACTGGGGTCGGAAAATCAATACCTTTTATTATACCTATACCATGTATCCGGCAGAAGTTTTTAAATCCACCAAACAAAAATTATTAAAATCATGCGCGCTGGAGATTGATGATCCGCGTGTTTATTCAATCATTGAAGAGAAAATGCGCGGCCTGGATTACCTGCCGGTAAAAAAAACCGCATTTGCAGATATTTATGCTGTTTGCACAAATCATCGGTTGATATTATTTAACGGGCAAAAAAAAATCCTGGATACACCGCTTCAGACATTTTTATCCGATCCTGAAAAAACTTTATCGGATTTTTCCAAACGCACTGATGTCAATTGGTTTTTTAGAAAAATGACTTTATTTTCCCTGTGCATTGCCTTCCCCATCACTATTTATATTATGGTTCATGGCGTGATGATGTCAGGGTTGTTTTGGATGCGTTCATTCACATGGCGGTTTGCAATATCATCCCTTGTCTGTGTGATGGCGGGCGTCCTGATGACTTTTCCCCTGGATCATGCGTCAGCAACCCCAGTGAACCCGTCTGAGATGATGCGTCGTCTGGAATCCCCTGACTGGAAAGACAGAACAATTGCATTGAAAACCATTGCAGACGGTCAGGTAAAAATGGATTTTTGGTTTGATCATGTTCAGTATCATCATTTTGTTCATATCCCTGAAAAATATTGGTTTGCCAAAGCATTGTCCCTAAGCGACCATCCCCGCGCCAATGCCGTTCTGGACCAGTATCTGAATGACCCGGACATCAATGTGGTCTGTATGGCATTATACAGCGTGGGCAAACGGGGCCACGGCGATTTTCAAGCCAAGATCATGGATCTGATCCGATCCAATCCCCATTGGTATGTTCAATGGTATGCCTATCACGCCCTCCGGAGACTGGGATGGATTCAACCCAAATCCGAATAAAACCCCTCATGCTTTCTTTATCTTTGGTGCTTTTGGTGGAATATCTGGCGCAAGGAATGCCGTTTCGGCGTTTGGTTGCCACCGGCATGGTGCGCATCATCGACATGCTCCTTATCGGATCCATATTTTATTTTTCCGAAAACACCATTGCTCCCTTGGGATTATCCCGCAGCCGCATGAAACACGGCATTATCCGGGGAATCTTATGGTCTTTTTGCTTTGGGATCATCGCCGGAATAATGTTTTTGGGTCTGATGATGGCAGGAATCAATCCCGTCCCGCTCATCCATATCCGCCTGCCGGATCGGTTTTTTGACATTATGATTTTTTATGGGGTGGCCGGTCTGATCGGCCCCGTGGCGGAAGAAATTTTTTTTCGAGGGATGATTTACGGCTATGTGCGGAAGTTGTTTTCATCGCCTCAAGAATCAACGGGCATTTTTTTTGCCACCGCGATCAGCACGGCCCTATTTGTGGCTGCTCATTTTAGCCAATGGGACGCCGCTGTTTTGCAATGTGTCGGCGGCATTGTCTTCTGCGCGGCATATGAAAAAGAAAAATCGCTGATGACGCCCATCGTGATTCATTGTTCCGGGAATATGGCTCTGTTTACGGTGTCACTGCTGTCATAAATCCCGCCTGAAAAAATTGAAATTTCGAATATAAAACAAAGAATTTCAACCCGAATCACTGTTCGGTTTTACTTTAAATCCGATAGTGTCCTTTTTGAGATTGTTGCGGTTTGCCCATATGATAATGTGTAAAAATATGAGTAAGAATCTTTAGAATAATTTTTAAAAAATTTATTAAAGATGCTGCTGTCTGGAAGGATGGGAAAGATGATTGGGGTTTTCATCTAATATTTTTCGAACCGTAGCAGCCAGTTGTTGAAACGTGAGGGGCTTGAAAATAAAGGCTTTAATCCCCATTTTTTTGGCGGTATGCTCATCAATACGGGGATTGTATCCCGTGCATAAGATAATCGGAATATCCGGTCGCACTTCCATCAGCTCCATAGCCAGCCTGTCGCCGTTCATTTCAGGCATGGTCATGTCCGATATGACCAGATCAAAATCATGGGGCTGTTTCTTAAATGCGTCCAATGCGTCCCTGCTCTTTTTGCAAATGGTGACATGGTATCCCAGATATTCCAGCATTTCTTTGGTGGTAAGCAATATGGTTTCTTCATCATCCACCAGCAATATCTTCTCATGACCCTGTGGCGGCATTGATTCTTCTTTGTCTTCCTTTTGGGATTCTTCAACGCCTGTTTTTTCAATCATGGGCAAATACACATAGAAATGCGTACCTTTTCCCACCTCGCTGGTAAAGGTAATGGCCCCGTTGTGTTTCTGGACAATCCCAAGGGCCACCGCCAAGCCCAAACCCGTGCCCATGCCTTTGTCTTTGGTGGTGTAATACGGATCAAATATTCGTTTTTGATTTTCAGGAGAAATCCCGTGTCCGGTATCACTGACAGTCAATTTTAAATATTTCCCGGGTTTCAAGTTTAACGATCGGGTTAAATCCCCTGCTAAAATCCTTTCTGATGTCAAGCTGATACTTAATTTTCCGCCGGTTTCCATCATGGATTGGGCGGCATTGGTGCCCAGATTCATCAATACTTGGTGAATCTGACCGGGATTGGCTTCGGTAAGGCCCAAAGATTCTGAAGTTTTTTCTTCAACGACAATGGATGCGGGCAAGGTGGCTTTTAACAAGCGCACCACATCTTTTACAATGGGTTCTAATTTGACAGGCTTTCGCTGCTGATCGGATTGCCTGCTGATGGAAAGAATCTGACGCACCAGCTCAATGGCTCGGTTGGCCGCCTGAAACATTTCGGTGAGATATTGATAAACCTTGCTATCCGGGTCCACGTTGATTTTGGACAATTCAATATATCCCAGAATAGCAGAAAGAATATTATTAAAATCATGGGCAATGCCGCCTGCCAGGGTGCCGATGGCTTCCATTTTTTGGGATTGAATCAATTGGGCTTCAAGCCGTCTCTGGGGGGTGATATCATGATATACGCTGATGACAAAAAATTCGCCTTTAATGAGAATGAGCTTTGAATACACCAACAACTGATAGGATGCACCGTCTTGGATGGTCAGGGTGATTTCAAAATCCGTCACTTCACCGGTGGTGGTCAATATCTCCACAAAGCGTTGGCGCTCCTCCACCGGAAATCCCAAATCCATGATATATCGACCAATGACTTCATTCCGCGGGGTTTGGAGAAATTGACAGAATTTTTCATTGACATCCACGATTTTTCCATTCAAATCCGTCAAGGAAATGGGTTGCGGGATCAGGTTATAAAGATGCCGAAATTTTATTTCGCTTTCCCGCAGCGCATCCTCCACACGTTTCTGTTCGGATAAATCCGTTGCAACACCGATAAACCCAATGGCTTTACCAGACTCATCCCGTTGAAGCGTTGTGGTCATGTATGTCATAAACAAGCTGCCGTCGGATCGTTTATGCCCCACCTCGCCGGCATTATAACCGGTTCGCATCACCTTTTTATTAAACGGAATCACCTCATTGACATTCTGATCCTCGCTGTGGAACATGCTCAAATGTTTACCGATCAGCGACGACGCGGCATAGCCGTGCATGTCCGCCCATGCCTGGTTGACATATGTGATACAACCATTCAAATCCGCAGCAGCAACCCCTTCTCCGATCTGATCCACGATATGGATCAATCGGTATAAACGCTCCTCATTTTTCTTGCGGCGGGTGATGTTGCGAATGCAAAATAACACGTACGACTTTCCGTCAGAAGCTAGATGCGACAGGTTGATCTCAATCCATATTGGGTCGCCGTTTTTATTGGCAGACAGCCATTCAAAAATAAGGGGTTTTCCTTGAAGCGCTTCTTTATGTTTGATTTGAGCGTCTTGGATGGAATACGGCGGGGCGGAGGGATAAATAATGTTTAAATGGCGTTGGGGGACGTCTTCAGGGGAAATGCCAAACAGGTCGCAAAAAGAAGGATTGAATGCAACGATCTTTTCAAGCTCCGGATCATACAGCACAATGGCATCGTCAGCTGCATTGAAAATGGATTTGTAAATTGTTTCAGCCTGGTGTTGGGACGCATTTTTGTGTTTTATATACCGCTTTAAGTTGAAAATCCAAATAAATGCCGTCACCAACAATGCCAGCGCGATCACCAGCGCCAGCTGAATCAGGAACATATCATCCATCTTGAATGCAACTCAACACAGAAGGCGGTTATTGTCCCAAAAATTCAAGAAGAATTTTAAGCATGCGACGGATGGGTTCGGCAGCCCCCCACAGCAGCTGATCGCCCACCGTAAACACTGTTAAATATTGAGGCCCGATTTTTAATTTCCGGATTCTGCCCACCGGAATTGTCAATTTGCCTGTAACAGCCGCAGGGGTCAGATGTTTCAGCGTGTCTTGCTTGGTATTGGGGATGACTTTCACCCAGGGATTGGCTTCTGAAATCATTCTGATGATTTCTTCCAAGGGAATATCCTGATTTAATTTGATGGTCAATGCCTGGCTGTGGCATCTCATGGCGCCCACGCGGACACAGATGCCGTCAACGGGAATGGGGGTGGTGGTATTGAGAATTTTATTGGTTTCAGCGAATCCTTTCCATTCTTCACGGGTTTGACCGTTTTCCATAGGGGAATCGATCCACGGAATGACGTTGCCAGCCAGAGGAACGCCGAAATGTTCCGTGGGGAATGTATCGGCATGCAGGGTGTCCAGCACGCGGCGATCCAAATCCAATATGGGGGCGCTGGGATCGGTCAATCCGGCTGAGGCGTTTCCAATGGCGGTCATTTGCGCCACCAATTCCCGCATATTATTGGCGCCCGCCCCTGAAGCGGCCTGATACGTCATGGAGCTCACCCATTGGATATGGCCGTTTAAAAAAAGTCCCCCCACTGCCATCAACATCAGGCTGACCGTGCAGTTTCCGCCAATATAGTTTTTAATCCCATGGCGCAATGCTGTATCAATCACCTGTCGGTTCACGGGATCCAGCACAATGACGCTGTCGTCGTTCATGCGAAGGGTTGACGCGGCGTCAATCCAATACCCGTTCCAGCCGCTGCTGCGAAGTTTGGGGTATATGTCTTTGGTGTAATTGCCGCCTTGGCAGGTGACAATAATGTCCATCTCAGACAATCTCTGAATATCCAGGGCGTCCTGCAAGACAGGGATATCCATGCCGATGTTAGGCCCTTTTTGCCCGATCTGAGATGTGGAGAAAAAAAGGGGGCTAAACCCTTTAAAATCCTTTTCCGCATGCATTCGTTCCATCAGAACTGCGCCCACCATACCTCTCCACCCCACAAACCCGACCTTGAGCATGTATTTTTCCTTTCAAAAATCTTGATTGTTGGATTTTATCAATGATACTAAAATATTTTACATGGTTTTTTTATCTATAAACCTTTCATCATTTTTGTCAATAACAAGGTTGCCCCGCACCCGACATAAAATAAGTGCAGATTATGCCGATATATGAATACAGCGCATTAAATCTCAAAGGAAAATCGGTGACAGATATCATCGATGCAGAAAGTATTGTCCAGGCGCGTCAAAAGCTTCGATCCGCAAATATCTTTCCCATATCCATTAAGGAAGTCTATGATACGGCGCCTTCCAAAGAAATCCGCCTTGCGTTTTTAACCAAATTTTTTATGCCCAAGGTCAAATCCGCGGAATTGGCCATCATGACCCGCCAGTTGGCCACCCTTCTTGGCGCGGGTTTTCCATTGGTTTCAGCCCTTTATACATTGGTTCCCCAAACCCGATCCCACTCCTTTAAACGCATCCTTTCACAGATTAAGGATTCCATTGAAGAAGGGAGCAGCTTTGCCTCTGCCTTATCACAATATCCAGATGTTTTTTCAGATATTTATATCAACATGGTGCGTTCGGGAGAATCGTCTGGGACATTGGAATTGGTGTTGGAACGGCTGGCCGATATCAGTGAACGCCAGCAGGCCTTGACCAATCGCATCCGATCCGCTCTGGCATATCCCGTATTGATGTTTTTCATCGGCGTGATCGTATTGTTTGTATTGCTGACATATATTGTGCCGCAAATCACATCCATTTTTGTGGATATGGGACAAAAATTGCCTGGGCCCACGCGTTTTCTGATTGCCTTGAGCCACTATGCCAAATCCGGGTGGTGGATTATGCTCCTGGCCGTCATCATGGCCGCGGTGGGATTAAAGCGAATGAAAAAAACCGACAAAGGAAAGTTTTGGTATGATAAGACCGTTCTTTCCCTTCCGGGCATCGGCGTTTTGATTAAAAAAATCGCCGTGGCCCGGTTTAGCCGAACCCTTGGCACATTGCTTGAAAACGGCGTGCCCCTTTTGTCTGCCTTGGGAATTGTGAAAAATATCGTGGGCAACCGACTCATTGCGGATTCCATTCATTATGCGGCCGATGAAGTTGAAAAGGGAAATGGTCTGGGCAAATCATTAAGCGTATCCAATCTCTTTCCGCATATCGCCATCCAAATGATCCAGGTGGGGGAGCAAAGCGGGGAGTTGGAAACCATGCTCAACAAGGTGGCCGATATTTACGAGAATGAAGTTCAAAACACCATCATGGGATTGACCGCCTTGCTGGAACCCGCCATTATTCTTTTTATGGGTGTTATTGTGGGCTTTATTGTATTGTCCATTTGCATGCCGATTTTTGAAATGAATCAATTGGTGCGGTGATCCTGCGGATTAAAAGTGGCGCTGCACCTTGACCGTGATCCCGTCTGAATCCACGCCCGTTGAAAGATCCACGTTGAATTGATTTTTGAGCCGGGTGATAAACGCATTTTTTGCGCTTTGATTGTATTTATGGGCGCTGGAAATCCCGCCGTAAATATTGCCGCCGTAAAATCCAATCCCCACCACGGAAATGATGGCTCCCAGAACAGGCAGGTCCTTGTCAAAACTCTCCCAGGCCGCGGCCATGCAGGCGCCGTTAATAACAAACGAAATCCAGGCGTCTTTATAGCGGCCGCAGTATGCGTATCCTGCGCCTGGCATGATGGAAAAAATCCCTGCTGTGAGGGGGGATTTCATGGGAATATTGGGATATGGATGCATTTCATCCATGATGGAATCCACAGGATAGGCGGATGGAAACGCTGTCTTGATCTGATGAAAATAGGAAATCGCATTTTTGAAATCGCCTGCTTCCACATACAGCCAGGCGGTTTGATAATATATTTTTTCAAGATACGGAGGGTGATCGGTTTGTTTGCGCAAAGACGCTAACGTATCTATGGCAGCGGGCAGATTCTTCTGGGCGGCTTGGCATCTGCTCAGCATCAGACCGCTCTGAAGGCCGATATCACTGAGTCCATATTGTTTTAGGATGTCTCGAAACTGCGTGGAAGCGTTTTCATAGTCTTTTAAATAAAACAAGGACATGGCGATGTTAAAGTGTGCGCGTTCCACGCGGCTGTCACCGGGAAAAAAGAAGATAAACTTCTCAAACTCGCTTTTAGCAGAGCCAAACTCGCGATGTTTATAGAGCGAATCGGCAAATTCAAATTGCGCATCAGGAGTCAACAGCAAGGGGGCCTGGCCGTAAACAGGATGAAACCAACTGAGCCAACATATAAACAACATGCCGCCTATGCCCCCATAAACAGCCCGGGAAATAAAGATCGCCATCAGATACCCAAAACAGCGAAAATAATTCCGCATCCCTTTGACGGAAATCGCGCGCATGGAAACATCATCAATCACGTTTGTGTGACCCGCAATACTTCTTCAAGGGATGTGGTGCCGGATAGCACCTTTTGAATGCCGTCCAAATAAAGCGTGGTCATTCCTCTTCGGATGGCTTCATTTTTGATTTGATGCGAATCATGGGTTTTTAAAATCAAATTCTGTAAATGTTCCGTGAGCACCATGATTTCATAAATACCCAGCCGTCCTCGGTATCCGCTGTGAAAGCATTTGGGGCAGCCCTTGGCGCGATAAATCATCGGGTGCGCGGAAGGACCCGAGGTGATGCCCAGTCGTTCAAGGGTTTCATCGTCCGGATGATAAGCTTCTTTGCAATCATCGCATAACACTCTGACCAAGCGCTGGGCAATAACCGCAATAACAGTGGATGAAATCAAAAACGGCTCCACGCCCAAATCCACCAACCGGGTGATGGCAGTGGCGGAATCGTTGGTATGGAGGGTTGAAAAGACCAAATGACCTGTAAGAGCCGACTGAACGCCGATTTCAGCGGTTTCTAGATCCCGCATTTCGCCGATGAGGATGATATCCGGATCCTGGCGGACAATGGATCGCAGGCCTTTGGCAAAGGTCAGATCGATCTTGGGATTGACCTGAATCTGTCCGATGCCTTTGAGCTGATATTCCACGGGGTCTTCGATGGTGATGATGTTGACATCCGGCGAATTCAGCTTGGATAAAATGGCGTATAAAGTGGTTGTTTTTCCGCTTCCAGTGGGGCCTGTGACCAAAATGATGCCATGGGGGGTTTTAATGAGCTTGTTGACCAGCTCCAGATTGTCAGGGCGCAATCCCAGCTCGGAGAGTTTCAAAAGGGATGTGGATTTATTCAGCAGCCGAAGCACCAAGCGTTCACCGTGGGTAATGGGAATGGTGGACACGCGGATATCAATGTTCTGATCGCCGATTTTAACCTCAAATCGCCCGTCCTGAGGAAGCCTTTTTTCGGCGATATTCATTTTCGCCATCACTTTGATGCGGGAAATCAACGACGCCTGCATCCATTTCGGAGGTGAAAGCAGGTCATACAGAACGCCGTCGATTCGGTAACGGATTTTAAAATTATTCTGGTACGGCTCTAAATGGATGTCGCTGGCCCCGGCTTTTACGGATTGGGAAATAATATGATTGACCAGCTTGATAATGGGCGCATCACTGGTGTCATCCAGCAGGTCCGCGGTCTCTTCGATTTCGCTGATGATATCCGCGCCGTTTTCCGCCATATCCGCCACCAGTTGCTGGGCGGTGTCACGGCTGCTGTCATAGGCGATGTTGATCAGAGAAAAAATCGAGTCGCGGCTGGATAAAACCAATTCAAAATCTTTCCAGTCAAGAAGTCGTATTAAATCATCCAGCGGCTGAAATGCAGATGGGTCATTTAAGGCGATCAAACGGCGCTTGGCCGAATGCGGTTCATGGCCAACATGTTTGAATTCTTCCATGCCGGAGATGGGATGATGGGTTTGAATAGGCACAAAAGCGTATTTTTTTAAAAACTGAATGGAGATGCGCCGGGTGAATTCCGTGTCGAACTCCTCCACAAAAATTTTTGGGACCACCGGAATACCGTAAACTTTGCTGTAGGCTTCCAGCAACTGGACTTCACCGACGACTTGCTTTTTTAGAAGAACATCCGTCAAATTGGCATTTTGCTCGGCCCGAAGGGCTTGGGCTTCTTTGAAAGACTCTTCTGAAACACCGTAGTCCTGCTGTAAAACCTTTGATAATTGTGTAATCATAACGGAATTATAACGGGGCACCTATCAAGGAAGCGGGCCCTCGGGAGTAATGGTTTCGGTTTTGGGCTTAAAGGTCAATCCTTTTTCATAAAATTCGTATAATTTAATGGTTTCCTCTTCGATTTTGGTAATCTCGCTTTCTTTTTGCTCGGAAATCATCTTGGCTTCTTCAAGATTTTCCACTACATGGGGGGTTAAAAACACATATAAATTGGTTTGCTCATTGGCGGTTCCAAGGGATCGGAACAACCACTGAATCACGGGAATGCTCCCTAAACACGGCACATGATAATCTGTCTTGGATATGGCTTCGTCAATCAATCCGCCGATGACAATGGTGTTTTTGTCATTGATCACCACAATGGATTCAATGGTGCGCTTTAATGTGGTGGGCTGAAACAAATCCGTGGTGCTTTCGAGTTTGGTCACCTCTTGTTTGATCTCAAGCCGGATTTGGCGGTCTTTGTTAATTTGAGGCGTGACTTCCAGACTGATGCCCACGTCTTTATATTCATAATTGGCGTAATTGGTATCGCCGGAGCTGGCTTTGGTGAGATAAGGGACGTTTTTTCCCACGGTGATTTTGGCTTTTTCATTGTCCGTGGTGAGAATCTGGGGAGTAGCCAGAATATGCACGTCCTTGTCTTTTTTATATGCATTGATCACTGCGGCAATAGTGGGAAAACTGACATTGCCGATGGTGATGGATTCCCCCAAAACCCCGACGGAAAAACCCGGGGGGAGAATCGAATTAGGAACACTGGCGGATGAACCTGAGCCTGAAACCGCGGCTGCTGTTTGGGACATGGATGTGAAAAAGCCTGGGTCTCCGCCCATGGCGCCGCCTGAAAACCCGCCGCCCCATAGGCCTGATTTATCCTGATAGCTGGCATTGCCGCCCACTTGCCATTCGGTTCCAAGGTTAAAGGATCTGGCTTTATCCATTTCCATAATCAAGCATTCAATATAAACCATGGAGCGCCGTTTATCCAGTTTGGCGATGATATCCGCCAGAATATCAAAATCATCTTGTTCTGCAAAAATGATTAAGCTGTTGGTGGCCTTGTCCGCGGTGATCTTGATGTCTTTGGAGAGCAAGGGCGCGACTTTTTTCTCTTTGCCCGGCTCTCCGCCGGCTGCGCCGCCGGTTTCTTTAGAGGGCATTTCCTGAAGCACCTTGGCCATATCTTCGGCTTTGGCGTTCTCAAGATAATACACATGGATCCGGCCTTTGCCTTTTGGAATTTCCTTATCCAATGTTTGGATTAATTTTTTTACGCGGTCTGTATCGGTTTCGCTGGCCAATAGGATCACCATATTGGTTCGGGCGTCCGGAACCAATATAATGTCTTTTTGGCCTTGCTTTCTGCCCTGCATTTCCGCGTTAAACACAGAGTCCAGCGTTTTAACCAATGCTTCGGCATTGGCATATTCAATGGGAATGATGGAAATTTCCTTGCCGATTCCCATTACATCAATGGCCTCAATGATTTTGATGAGCCGCTTGATGTTGGAATACACATCGGTGATGATCAATAAATTGGTGGGCGTATAGGAGAGCACCACGCTGCTTTTGGAAACCAATGGTGCGCATAACTGCTTGACTTCATTTGTATCGGCATATTTGAGACGAATCAACTGGGTGACCACTTTATCTTCCGGAGAATCATCGGTTTTTTCAAGCCGGGTCTCAATGTTCATGGTCCGGGCATAGGGTGAGGGTATGATTTTGGTCACTTCGCCGGCGTCCACCGTGGCAAATCCATTGACTTCCAGAACCGATTCAAAGACTTTATAGGCTTCATCAATGGATATTTTGGTGGGGGAGACAACGGAAATCTTGCCTTTGACGCGATTGTCCACAATAAAATTTCTTCCCGTTAATTCGCTGATGAACTTGATAAATACATCAATATCCACTTCATTAAAATCAATGGAAATAAACCGTTGGTCTGCATCGGGTTTGGCTGGGGCAGAGGATTGGGGGGATATTTTCCGTTCGACCCCCGGCGGCCCGGCGGATTGTGGGGCGTCCGCGGCGCCCGGCACGGTTTCCGGTTGTGCCGTGCATGTGGACACGCCATACAGAATTATCCCACACCATACCAATACGATCTGTATCCATTTCATCCGGCTATGACCTTTTTCTTTCATGAGGCTTTTTCCAATTGATGTCATTGTATCATTGATTTTTGAGGAACCAATTATTGAATTTGATAATCCACCGTCATTTGCTCCCCTTGGCGCTCGATTTGAAGTTGAACATTGGACGAGGATTTTAAATTTTCGTAAAATTTCAGCGCATCATCCACGGATTCAATGGCATTTCCATTGACGCCTTTGACGATATCGCCGCTTTGAAGTCCCATATCCATGAAAATCGAATTCGGTTGAATATGACTTAACATAAGGCCACTGGGTTTTCCATCTTTAAAATGGGGCCTGACTTTCACCTGACTCATGAGCTGATTGATATTTTTAAGCGCATTGTTGACCTTTTCCCGATCAATGCTCACCGCCCCGGATTCCTCTGGAGGCGGTTCCTCGGGCGGCGGCTCTTCCGGCGGGGGCTCCTCCATGATTTCCGGTTCCGGCATTTCCTGACTTTCTTCAATTATGGTACGGGGCCTTCCACCTGATTTGCCTTTTTCTTCCTTGATCACCAATATTTCATCTTTGCCGTTCACATGCAGCACAACAGTGTTTCTTAATATTTTTTTGATCAACGCGTTTTCAATGGAATCGCCTTCTCGATATAAGGCTTGCTTGCGATTTTGTTTTTTTTCAATCACCGCATATGCGTTATCCGGACTGCCGGTGACAGTCCCGCAGAGTTTAAGATTTAACTGGGTTTGTTTTAACTTATCCAGTGCGATCTGTTCATTGGTCTTATCGTCCTTGCTTTTTCCGGCTTTGAATAAATCTCGATCAATGATTGTCTGGTAGAATGAAAAATCCCGCTTTGCGGCAAGACGGGCCGGATTTTCCAAATCATCCGGGGCATCATCTGTATGATTCGCGGGGGTTGATGCCATGAAGGCGATATCCATGAGCTTTCCCGAGACAATTTGATAAAACAAACCCACGCCTAAAAAGGATAGAACCGTAATAAGCGCGATATTCATGATGGAAAATATGTATTTGATCATGGTGCTGTCAGTCCAGGATTCAAGGCCATTTCTACGTTGTCATTCTTAGCATAAGTCAAGCCGGGAACAAATATAAATCATTATCTGAAAGAAAAATTAGGGGCTTCAAATGTTCCGGTAATCTGAAAAGGGATCCCCGAAGAATCCCCCCCGCTTTCCGCCAAACCGGCAAGGGCCACCATATCGCCCCATGTTTTCATCAGCCCAGGGGTGGGCATGGCTTGACCCGAAATATTGAGCCTGCTTTGAGATAATGGATGGGTCAACTGAATGGTCCCGGTGGCTTTTCCGTTTAAGGTGCGGCCTTTGACTTCCAACGCATCAATGGTGATGGTGGATGCTTTTAAGCTTGCCTTGGCCGTGATGGTGTCAAGTTCCAATTGGTTCATGCCGAAAACGGCCGGTTTGAATTCCACCTTGCCTTGAGTGATGGAAAAATCGGCATTGCCGCTTCCAAAAGGCGATTGGTTGGTGAAAACCGCTTTTCCGCTGATTCTTCCGGAAACACTGTGGGGGGTTAGCGCCTTTAACGCCGGAACAGCGTTGATATCAATTTGATCCCATGTTGCTTCCACCTGGATCAGGCCCGTATCAGGATGGAGGGTGACCAGTCCGGTCACTTGCTTGGAATCTATACTTCCTGCAACGGATAATGCTTTGTTCTTTGAAAAAAGCGTCAGATATTTCGGCCGGATGACAAGCTGATCCAAGCGGATGAAAGGCTTGTCTTTCCGGTGCAGTTGCGGCGTATAAACGGCCACGCCGGGTGGAAACGCCGGACGTATCTGCGTTGCGGTAAAATGATATTCCGGCAGTTCCTGGGACAGCTTGGAATTCAAGTAAACGGTGACAGCTTCTGAAGGAAACAGATAATATAGAAAAACACCCGTCATGATCAGGATATAGCCGGCAAGGGCAATCTTTTTATTCATAGATGCGTTAAGCCTTATGATAAATGGAATGTGGACAAAAAACCGCCTTTTGTCATGATTCAATGGTCTCCACTTGAATCACCGCGCTGAGCAAGGCATTCCCCTGCCCGGTTTTTGTTAAGGAAAGCCTGCGGATGATCACCATGTTGTCGGAGTGCTCAATTCCGTAAATATATGAAACCAGGTCATGAATGTTGATATCCTGGAGTTTCATTTCCACCTTGGAAAGTTTCACGCCAGAGTTCTCTTCCACCACGGTGGACGGCTTCATATATGAAATACGGTTTTTGACTCCGGTTTCACCTGCAAGTTTGTCCAGAAAGGAAAATAATGTAAATCCCGCCGGTCGATTGGCAAAGCCCTGGCGCGAAATATCCAATTTTTTTTGCATCACAAAATACGCATCCTGCAATTTTTCCATTTCCAAAAGCGCCGCTTGTTTGGCCGCCAATCGTTCCCGCAACTCATTGCGGCGGTCAAAAACCGGGGAAATGACAAATTGAACCAGGACAAAAAAAGCAATAAAAATTCCGGCTGCTGTCACCGCCAATTTTTCACGTTTATTGAGATTTAAATTGAGTTTGAATTTCATCATCCAGAACCCATATTTTCGGTCTTTTTTATAAATCGACCTTTAATTTAAATTGAACCCGGTTTGAGCCCGCATCCAAATTTGCTGAATTAATGGTAATAGCCTTAAAAAGCTTGGATTTTTCCAGTTTTCCCTTGATTTCATCCACGCTGTTAAAGGTATCGGTATGTCCTGAAATCAAAATATTGTCATCCCCCCGCACAAACTGGGTGAACTCCACGTCCAACGAAGGGGGGATGGACTGGCTGATTTCATTTAAAATATCAATATTGAGGATGACGTCTTGGATCTGGCCGGCATAACTGGTTTTTTCTTTGATTTCCTGAAGCTTTGTGCGCATTTGCTGGACCGGATCCACAATTTTGGGCACATCTGGAAACGTGGATTGAAATATCAGCATGATTTTTTGATTGATGTGTCGAATGGATGTGTCCAACTGGCGGGCTTCCAGCAATACATTAAACATAAATAAAATAAACGCAAAAAGGGCAATGCTTCCGGTTTTGAGTATGTCGTTCTTATATTCTTCCCAATACCGTTTCAGCACCGTGCGTTCGCCATATAAATTCATCAAGTCAACGCCGATCATTTCAATGACCGCCAACCCCAGGGCGTTGTTGAAATCGGCGGGATCGAAAATCAACCCCTCTCTGACCACAGTGGTTTTTAACACATCCAATACATTCACCGATTGAACGGTGAGCGCCATCGTGGGGTCCAGTTTTTGCTGAAGTGTTTCCGGAAGAATATCATGACCGGAAATGCACAGGGCTGACGGCTTGAATTCAACGTCATAAAAGGATTCAAAGCCAGCTAAAAATTGAACCAGATGTTTGATGATTTCATCGGCTTTATCGGCAAAGGGTTCGGATGTTACTTGAAACGTCCGTGCCAGATAAATTTGACCGGATACCACGGCAAAAAGGGTGCAGGAATCCGTATCCACATCCATATAGACAAATTGCGGGGCCATATTGGCAAATCTGGCCAGGCAAATGGCCGAAGCAAGGCCCCCGATGGTGACGGCCCGGGGATCCATTTCCCGGCTTTTAAACGCCGCCACAATGGGATTTAAATCTGATCTCTTCACCGCGCATGCGATGATGTCTGTCTGGGGGCCGGGACGTACCACCTGAAAATCCAGGGCCATTTCTTCAATGGAAAATGGCAAGGTGGGTTCCATTTCAAAGGGCAATACCTGCCGGATTTTTTTGCGATCTTTAAACGGAACCCTCAGATTGCGGTAGGAAGCCATTTTAGGCGAAAGGGACAAGACAACATCGGCGCCTGAAAGGTCCATTTCCTTTGCAGCGGTTTCAAAGGCCAATATCATTCGATCGGCAAAATCTTCGTGGTCTCCAGACCCCTCAGGTATGGGCGTGCAGGAAAGCGCCTCCACCACATGACCCTTTAAACCAGTTTTAATCAGAAGGGCAGCTATTTTATCGTTTCGAATATCAATCGAGAGTATCTTTCGGGTCATGGCGTCCTTGAGTCAACTAAAATTAAAAGAATCTATATAAAAAGATTGCATGGCGGATCTCAATTTTGCGCGACTATATCCTATTCATATGTCCAATTCAATACCTTACATTGCCATTTTCCGGATTCCTCGTTTTTTTCCCGCTGCACAATGACGGTGGCCGCCATTTTGGTTTCTTGGAACACGGCCGCACATTGAATCCTGAATATATCGCTCTTATTGGTGATCAGATCCGAATTGATTTCAAGATCGGCGCATCCCGGGACTTCTTTATACCACGTGGGATTTGACAAATCATGAATAAATTGATCATTGGCGCGTTCCACCCGAAAATCGCAAATTTCAGGCGCTAAAAACATTTGTTCAATGGGCAACAGGGCCGCCACCACCGGCAATTCAGCGGTGTTGATATTGATTTTTCCATCAAACGTAAATTTATTATCGGATTTTGCCGCCCCATACACCGTGAGATAATTGGAAATACCAACGGATTTTTCTTGAAGACTTTTGAATATTTCAGGCGTAATCCCTTTAACCAGCAGAAGCTCGTTGATATGCCGAAACACACTGTTTTGGCATTTATATGGTGGGGTGAGGCTTTCATAGTAATCGGTTTCAGCGCTGTTTAATCCGGACAATGTATCATTGTCACCGGAATCCAGCCAATCCTTTATGGGATGGATCAGTTCCCCCGGGTCTGAAATATCCTTAAACGGCGATTTCTCATCGCCCTGCTGTTCCATCAACAGCATGCCCACAAACCGATACCACAAATCCCTCTGGGCGGGTCGGTATTCTTTGCCGTCCGGAAACGCCACCAACGCGTTTAATTGGATTCTGCCCAATTCATCGCTGATCACAAGGTCGATATTGCCGTCGTCAAACGGGATCTGGGATAGATATTCCTTGATCTTTTCGGGATTTGCCCAATCTTCCTGTACCGAATCGATTTCCGTGTCGTTTTTGTCTTTGATTAAAATCCCTTGGGCGATTTGAACGCCGGATGATATCATATGCATCAACGTCATTTTATTTTTTGAAACAGCGGATTCCATGACCATGGCGCGCATTTGGCGATTGAGTTCGAATGTTACGGAAACCAGCAGCGTGATCACCGTCAATGTGATGATGAGTGCGATTCCGCGTTGATTTTTTGAGGTATATGGCTGCATGGGCTTATTTGGGTTTTTCCCGATACACCGGTATCTCAACCTGGGTGTAGAAAGAATACGTTTCTGATTTTTTTTTAATTTTTAAAGAAATTCCGATCCGTTTAGGCGTTGCGTATTTATAAAAATCCGACTCGGAATCCCATTCTTCATGGGGGGCGCCGTCCTGATCATAATATGTCAATATCAGTTCCTCCACATCCTCGCATAAAATCGGATCGCTTTCTTGTTCATGAAAATCCTCTTGCTGAAAAAAAGGATATGCTCTGTCCGCGCGTTTCATCACCGGATGAGCATCCCTGTCTTCACTTTCCACGGCATAATAAATGATTTCAGCCATTCCTGCCCCCAAACCGCCGGTCATGGGCAGATGGGCGGTGGAAATAAACCTGAGTTTGGGGAAATAATGGGCACCCACGGTCTTTTTTTCAGCCACAAATCGATATGGATCGGGTGTGGCGGTGGTTTCCGGCTGTTTGTACAGGGGCGGCCGCTCCACATAGATGGATGTCAAATCCATTACCATTTGATTTAAACACGCCCGGGCTTTTTCATGGATGTCCGCGCCGTAAGAAATGGCGTCGTTTTTTGAAAGCGCCGCATTTAGAGAACTGTAAATGGTGGCGGCCAGAACACCGAAAATGGCAATTGCAATCAAAAGTTCAAGCAGCGTAAACCCCTTTGGGGATGAAACAAGAGATGAATGATATATTCTCAAAAAAAATTTATTCTCCGGAATCATTATAAATATATTGGCGGAGGGTATATTTTAATTGACCTTTGTTTAATTCAATCACAAGGTCGATTTTTTTAAGTTCAATTTTTGCGCCTTCGGGCACATCCATGGTGATGGGTTCTGTATCCATTTTCCAGGAATATCCCGGCAGTTCTTCGTCAAAATCCCCTTCCGAACTTTCTGCTTTTTTGGGATCCGTCAAGATTTCGGCAAGTTTTGCATGAGCTAAAAACGGTGCAGTGGAATAAAACCGGGAGGATTCGTTCATCATGAGGGTCTGGCCCTGAAGCTTCAGAATGCTCACCAGCACAATCGCCATCACGGCGACAGCCACCATGACTTCAAGCAGGGTAAAACCGTGTTCTGGGTCGGACGGAATCCCTGGATGATCAAAAAACAATGTCACGGTCATATATTTTGACTTCGGATAAAAAAGGTTCCACGACATAAGATGTTTTCTTCTGATCCCCGTCCCGGATGTGAATCACGGCTTTATCGGAATATCCTTTGGGATAAAAATAGATTTCCACGATGCCAGAGGATGTTGGCTCCATGCCGGGGAACTGGACGTCCACCAATTGCATGTCGTCCGGCAACTTATATTGATTTTCTTTTTTTGCTTTTTCTTTGCTTTCATCATCCATAACCATCCCGGTCCAAAACGCGTCGTTGTCCATGTCGACATATAAAATCAAAGGAATGCCGTTCTGCTGGGATTGTTCCTTTAATGATTTGACGGTAAGCAAAAGCCACGTGGAAAATTTACGCGCGTCATTGGAAAAAAGATGAACATCCAAACGTGGAATGGCAAAAAAAAGGAGCATGCTGAGCAATGCCATGACTACGATCAGTTCGATTAATGTAAATCCGCTCTGCTTTCGACCCGCAGGCGGATGCACCACCCAGGTTGGCTGTGTTGAGAAGATCAAAGGATGTAAATAAAACAATTAAAAAAGATTAATTTAGTCGTTTTCCCAGCTGGTGATATCTTTGCCGTCGCCCTCTCCGCCGGGTTCACCGTCTGAACCGTATGAAATAATATCATATTCCCCATGTGTTCCAGGGCATAAATATACAAAATCATTACCCCAGGGATCTTTGGGAACTTTCCCTTTTTCAAGATACCCGCCTTCCCGCCAGTTTTTGGCCAGTTTTCCGGAATCCGGGGGTTTGACCAGGGCTTCCAAGCCTTGTTCCGTGGTGGGATACGACCCGTTATCCAGTTTATAGAGTTTTAAAGCAGTTTCCAATCCCTGGATGTCCACTTTTGCTTTGACCTGTTTTGCTTGTTCCGGCCTTCCCATGATTTTCGGCGCCACCCAAACCGCCAGAATACTCAGAATGACGATGACCACCATGAGTTCAATAAGCGTAAATCCCCTGGCGTTTTTTATATAAGTATAAGATTGATTGGTTTGCATCATGTTTCCTTACATGTATTTTGGCGTAGCAATCCCTAAAAATAAATGGTATAAATCCGATTGAATTCGATGTATCGAATCTATATTGAATTATCAAGATTTTTGTTCAAGAAACGCCGGCCATGCCGGTGGAGGGATAAGATGGACCCCATGAGCCACAAACAACTCCTTGCAGAGCTGGATCGACCTGAGATCATCGATTTTTTATTTTATCCGCGAAAGGAAAATGAAAACATTCCATCCCCGCCAAATATGAGACACTTAGATGTAGTCGCCGAGGACGGAGTGCGCCTCAATACGCGGATGCATGTGATAAATCCCCATGCGCCGCATATTCTTTTTTTCCATGGAAACGGTGAAATCGCCCAAGATTACGATGAGATCGGTCAGGTTTTTAATCGATTCCAAATCAATTTTTCGGTGTTTGATTATCGGGGATATGGCCGAAGCCACGGAACTCCTTCCGTGAGTTCTTTGTTTTGTGATGCGCATCAAATCATGAAAGCCCTCTTAGATTGGCGGGATGAAAACAAAGATCAAGGCCCGGTGTGGATCATGGGACGGTCATTGGGCAGCGCCCCGGCCATTGAGCTTGCAGCGTCATATCCGGATCAGGTGGAGGGGTTAATCGTGGAAAGCGGTTTTGCCCATAGCCTTCCGCTGCTCCGACGTCTCGGCATTGACGTTGATGGCCTGGGCGTTTCAAAGGAGTCGATATTTTCCAATGTAGAAAAAATCAAATTATTTTCTAAACCCACGCTCTTTATTCATGCCGAGCAGGATCAAATCATTCCCTTGGAGCATGGCAAAGCTCTGTTTCAGGCATCCCCTGCGGCCGCAAAAAAAATTCAAATGGTTCCCCATGCGGATCACAACACCATTCTTTTGGTGGCAGGAATTCATTATTTTCAATGGATCAAATCATTTATGACAAACTAAAGCCAAGCCGAAAAGAATTCAAATGGTGGATAAGATTCCCAAGAATTTTAAACCAAAATCAAAAAAATTCCCGTCACAATCCAACGGTCCCGGATGGATAAGCTCTGGTTTTATCCTAATTGTGCGATGAAAGACATGGGAGTTGACATCTAAAATTGAAAGAAGCCATCATGCCCTCCAAAAGCCACTGCAATAGGAAAATTTTTTTTCACTCCGGCGCATCGGTTCATCCCTGCGGATATGCCGAAATTCATCAATGTATTTTAAATATCTCCCGGCCGGCATTTGTGACAGAGGCCCAGGGCCGAATATGGCTTCATCCCACGGGCATTCTCAGCATAAAGACGTACGGCTCGGATGATGAAATGTCTATGGCCCCCATGGATTTTCAACGCATTGCGTTTCTTGCCCCGCTTTATCCGCAGAATCTGGGAAGTCCTGTATTCAAAAATCGATATGGGCTGTCATACGCTTATGTGGTGGGCGACATGGCCCAGGGCATATCTTCCATCCCAATGATTAAAGCCGCAGGGCATGCTGGATTTATGGGTTTTTTTGGAGCTGCAGGAATTCGAATTCCGGATTTGGAAAACATTCTTTACGCACTTTCTGAGGAAATGGGGCGTCTTTCTTTTGGGGTAAATCTCATCCATTCACCCGGATCGCCTTTGCGGGAGCAAAAAATGTTGGAACTTTTTTTAAAACACCAAATCCGGGTGATCAGTGCGGCCGGATATCTTAAAATCACGGCCCCGCTTGTATATTTCAGGCTCAAAGGCATTCATCAAAACCAGGAAGGCCGCATCATATGCCCCAACCGGATCATGGCCAAGGTGTCTCGTATGGAACTGGCCGCTCAGTTCTTATCCCCCCCTCCGGAAAAATTGGTGACTCAGCTGGTGGATGCGCGATTGATCACAGAATCCGAGGCCCGATTATCCACATATATCCCCCTGGCAAACGACCTGACCGTAGAAGCGGATTCCGCCGGTCATACCGATAACCGACCTGCCGTATGTCTTTTTCCCGCCATGATCCGGCTGCGCAATGAGATCCAGTCAAAGCACTGCTATGCCGATGTTCCTTGCCTCGGTCTTGCAGGCGGCATTGGAACTCCGGCCTCAGTGGCCGCAGCATTTGCCATGGGCGCGGATTATGTATTGACCGGCTCCATCAATCAGGCCTGCATCGAATCCGGTACGTCGAATGCAGTGCGGAAGCTTCTTTCCACTGTTTCTCAGACCGATGTGGCCATGGCGCCTGCTGCAGACATGTTTGAACGGGGCATCAAGGTCCAGGTCCTAAAACGGGGCACCATGTTTCCCCTTCGCGCATCAAAACTTTATGAATTATACCGTCAATACGACAGTTTTGACCAAATTCCGGAAAACCAGCGCCGGGAGATTGAGCAAAAAATTCTTCAGCAACGTTTTGATGAGGCCTGGCAAGATACCTCTGAATTTTTCAAACACGAAGATCCGGATCTTGTTCAACGCGCGGCATCTGATCCCAAGCTCAAAATGGCGCTTGTATTTCGTTCCTACTTGGGGAAATCTTCCCGATGGGCGATTCATGGAGACCCGTTTCGGACAAATGATTATCAGATTTGGTGCGGGCCGAGCATGGGCGCATTTAATGACTGGGCAAAGGGGTCATTTCTTGAAAATCCGGAGCATCGAACCGTAACGTCTGTGGGTCTCAATCTGCTCTATGGCGCTTGCGTGTTGTTGCGGCGGATGGCCGTCATTCAAGCAGGGATCTATTTGCCTCCGGATACAGGACAATATCGGCCGTTACCCATCCAGGAAATCCAGGAAAAAATCCGATTACATCAAACACGAAATGAAGGGAGCGACCTATGAATTTTCACATCACAAATTTGAACGCGCCGGATTGGCATCAGGCGCCGCATATATTATCCATTTCGGCTTTATCCCGGGATCATCTGATCCGGTCACTCCATATGCTCAAAGACCGGTTCCAGAATCAGGATGGGCTGTCAGACCTAAAAAACATATGCAGTCTGTCTCGACGTGATTTTCAAGCCGATGCGCCATGCAGGTTTCTTGCCGTGATCGAATCCGAAGAACGCTTGGCCGATTCTATTGATGCCGCCATCCAAGCGCTTGCAACCGATTTTGAAAAATTTTGGATGGATTCATCCTTTTATTTTGGAGAACATCCGTATACCGGCAGATTGGCCTTTGTATTTCCAGGTCAGGGCAGCCAGTATGTGGGCATGGCCCGGGAATTAATCTCAAGCTTCCCGGAGGCCCATCATACATTAATGTTAGCAGATGTTTTTTTCAAAGGTCCCAAAACATTACGCGATTATCTATACCCGGATTCACACCAGAATGATCCGAACGCCCCATCGGCCGAAGATCAACTCAGGTCCACGGACGTGGCCCAACCCGCCATTGGCGTTGTTTCTTTGGCCATGATGCAAATACTTCGTCGCTTCAACGTCACACCCGATGCAGCGTGCGGCCACAGCTACGGCGAGCTGACCGCGTTGTGTTGTGCAGGCCGCATGGACGAAAGCGCTTTTTTACAGCTTTCTACTCTCAGGGGGCATTTAATGGCCCAGGCGGGAAAAGGAAAAGACGGGGGCGCCATGTTGGCGGTGAAAGCCCCTTTGGATCAAATTGAACATTTGATTCGCACAAACCGGGCATCGGTGGTGATTGCCAATCGAAACAGTCCGGATCAGGGCGTACTGTCCGGCCCCACGGAGGAAATTCTTCAAATGAAAACCGTTTTAAAACGCCATAAAATTCTGGCCACATTGCTGCCGGTGGCCGCGGCGTTTCATTCCACCCTGGTCGGCAGTGCTGCAGAGCCTTTTCAGCGTGCCCTGGCGCAAGTTGAATTTCATGATTCCCCCATCCCGGTATATTCCAACACCATCGCCGCGCCTTATCCGGATGGCTCCCAAGCAGCAAAAGACTTGCTGGGCCGGCATCTGTCACATCCGGTCTTTTTTCTTGATGAAATCAAACGCATGTATGAGGATGGGTGCCGCATTTTTCTTGAAGTCGGACCGAAATCCGTATTAACCGGACTTGTGAAATCCATATTGGCGGGCAAAGATATTCATGCCATTGCTGTGGACGGCTCTGCCGGCAGAAAATCCAATTTTGTCGATCTGGCCAAAGCATTATGCCATCTTGCCGCCGTGGGCTATCCGGTGGATCTGAAAAAATGGGATGCCGAATCTTAATTTGCCGATGACATTTTTTTGCCGCAAAATGGACAAAAATTCAGATCATTGATGGGCATGGGTTTACGGCATGAGTCGCAAAGGCTGGGAACCGGCGCCAGTTCCACCAGCAATTCCCCTTCTTGAACCGGAACCATTTTCCGGTCCTGCTTGTAATCCGCGGTCTTGATCACCCGTTTGACAATGCCGTCGATGGGAGAGACAACGGCCTTTTCCTGTTTCATGATGGACACATTGAACAATTCTTCGCCTTTGCGGACAAAATCACCAACCGCCACATACATGGCCCAAAGGTCTCCATTACTGGGGGATCCGATATGAAATTTATTTTTGGGATCCGCCATTTCCACAGCGCCGCTTTCCTGGGTTTCAGGTTCCCGGACTTTGACCTGATAAGTGATCATTTCAGAATCCAGAAGATATCTTACAGTGCTGATACCGCTTTTTCGGGGTTCTGTGATGTCCAATATCATCATCTTATGCGGTTTGCCTTTTTTATCTATAAATTCAAGTTCTTTTTTCCGCTCGAGTCCCTCAAACCAGACATCCAGCGGGATTTGATTGGGATCGCCGAATTGTTTTTGAAATTCAATGGTTTTAACCGCGTCTCCAGGGTGATTCAAATACATGATCAATTCTTCTTCAGAAGGATATCGTTTAATCAATTTAAACAAAGATTCCTTTTCTTTTTCAATATCCACATCATCAATGAATTCTAAGGGTGAAATTTGGGTTCGGGAGGCCAATGCTTTTTGATAATCCGCGCCAAAGGCGCTTTGATACACCCAGTCCGGCGGAAATCCAAGCGGCAGTTTTCCGTATTTTCCCAAGAGCAGATCCCGAAAAGCATCATTGCTGTCTTGATACAGTTTAAGCCGGTCAGCGCGCATCTCGGGGGTTAATTTTTTTTCAGGGGTTTTGGCCACGGTTTCAAGCACATCCAGCAAATGGCGGACATAATGTTCGCCGCCCCGCTTATATGCGCCTGTAACTGCAAGAAAAGCCGTATTCCAGGTGATTTGGGATCCGGGGGTCACATCATGATAACGAATAATCTTGCGGGTGCCGGCCAAGAATCTCAACATATACGGCAGCAGCCGGATATATCCTTGTTTTAAAGCGCCTTCCTGGGAAGAAGATGTGGCGCCGCCGGGCATGCCGTGTTCCACAACGTCATAATCAATGCCTCGAAAATACGGCGCGCAATATCGGTCATAATAAGGCATGATCTGCTTGAGAACAAAATTGCAATCCCGAATAATCTCTTTGTTTAAATTGGTTTTTAACCCCAGTTCCTCTTCAATATACGCGGCGGTTGAAAGCACCTCTCCTTGGCCGTACCATCGCACCGCCGCACCAATGGCGGTATCCACGATATGGGCGCCGGCCTGGGCCGCTGCGCCCACAGAGGGCACAAACAAACCGTCTGTATAATGCCGATGATAGTGAAGCACCAGATCCGGATATTTTTTTCTCAAAGCCAAGACCAATTGCCGAATAAAGCGCGGAGGACAGACACCGGCCATGTCTTTTAACCCAAGAATGATCAATTTCGACGCTTTTTTCTTGCCGACGCCGACCACATCCGCCACCATTTTTAAAATATCTTCTGTGACCGAGAGGTAATGCTTTACATCAAAGCCGTCGGCATAGGACAGGGAAATGGCAGGTTCAAAAATATTGGCTTTGGCGTTTAAAACGATTTCTGCAAAAGGCCGCATATTTTCAATATGGTTTAAAAAGTCAAAACACCGCACCACATCATAATGCTTGCAGATCATCTCCCCTGTCTTTTCCATGACGGACCGGGATTGAGGACGGTATCCCAATACATTGGTGGATCGAATCAAAATCTGCTTTAATGAATGGGGTGCAAACCGGTTCCATTCCGCGGCTTCCGTGAAAGGATAGGTCATGTTGGCCAGCATGGCCACATGAAAATGGGCGCCACCGCCGTTTTCCAAAGAAAAAAACCCGCAGTTGTCCAAATACGGCCCGATGATTCTGTCTTCAGCCAAACGAAAGCGATTCCCGCTGTTGGACTGAGTGATATCGCGCGTGGTTGTATCGGTAAAATGGACAAACCCGCTGTCCCGGACATAATCCAGTATGGCATCCCGATTTCCTCGGGGATATTTATATTTTTCTTCAATGGGTTTTAAAGGAGGCAATGCCAGTTCCAAGCGGCCAAGACGTTTGTCGGCGATACCGCGATATTCCCCCAGATCCACATAGGGATTATATCCCCGTGCGGAAATTTCAGCCACCAAACGGGACAGCCGAAGTTCCGCAGGTTCCTGGTCCACATAACACATGAGTTCCGGGGTTTCCTCGATAAATCGGGTGGTGTAGTCTCCGGATATAAACTTGGAATGTTTGACGATCTGTTTGTGAAACGGAATGGTTGTTTTCACGCCGCTGACCATGTATTCCCTGAGGGCGCGCTGCATGAGCTTGACGATTTTGATCCAGGAATTGCCGTAGGTGATCAGCAATGCGGCTGCAGAATCATACTGGGACGGAAAATTATAGCCTTCACTCACACAGGAATCCAGTCTCACGCCTTGGCCGCCGGGTGAAATATAACGGGTGATCATGCCGGAATTCGGCTCAAAATTGTTCTGGGGATCTTCGCAGTTGATGCGCACCTGCATGGCGTGCTGAAAAGGAACTGTGTTGTGTTCGTTGAATCGCAGTTCTGCGCCAAAGGCAATGGCGATCTGTTCTTCAACCAGATCAATCCCATAACGGCATTCGGTGATGCCGTGCTCCACCTGAAGACGTGTGTTGACTTCAATCAAATAGGGGTTGGCGTCTTCATCCAACAAAAATTCAACGGTCGCCAGGGAATAGTATCCCGTGGCGCGGATCAATTTGACGGCGTAATCTTTCAGTTTCTGCCGCAGGTGCGACGTCATTTTCGGCCATGGCGACGGCGTGATTTCCACCAATTTTTGATGGTTTCGTTGCACCGTGCAATCTCTTTCGTCAAAGGCGAAAACATTGCCGTATTGGTCTGCTATGACTTGGATTTCAATGTGACGGACATGGGTTAATAGTTTTTCCACATACAGCCGCGGATTCCCGAAGGACGCTTCCGCCATGACTGATGCCTTGGCATAGGCTTTTTCGAGTTGATCCTCGGAATATACTTCATATATACCCCTGCCCCCGCCGCCACCTTCGGCTTTGAGCATGATGGGGTAGCCGATTTTTTTGGCCATCTCAATGGCTTCAGGAACCGTAACCGCATTTTCCGATCCTGGCACCACAGGAACACCGATTTGTTTGGCAAGATGTCTGACGGCAACCTTATTGCCCAGGGTCTTCATGGGGCCTGCGGGCGGTCCGATGAAGACAATGCCGGCCTTTTGGCATTTAGCCGGAAAATTATCATTTTCCGCAATAAACCCCCACCCTGGATGAATGGCAATCACGCCTCTTTCCCTTGCTTTGCGGATGATCAAATCCAAATCCAAATACGCATTGGGATCTTCGCCCAACAGCAACAACTCATGGGCCGCTTGAGTGGATGGAGATGTCTTGTCCACATCAGTAGCGGTCATGATGGATATGGCCTCCAGCCGTTCGGAAATGGATCGGCTGATACGCCGTGCGGGAATGCCGCGGTTTGCGATTAAAATGGGCTTGCCTTCGATTTGTTTTTGGATGTCTTCAAATGTTTTTTTCACATTAACCTCATTAAACTTATTGCATTCGATGATTCAAAATTGAAACGGGCACAAAAAAAATTGGGTCAGGCTGAAATGATAGTGCCGGAGTAAAGAACCCTTTCTTTGCCGTGGGTTGTCACAATCAAACCGCCCTGGTTCGATATACCGGAAATCACCCCTTCAACAATATCAAGATCGGTTATTTTTATTCTTACTTTTTTACCCACCCACGCCAGATAGGGTTTCAATGCGTGAATAAAATCTTGCGGCGAAATAGAACCAACCATTTGTCGCCAATATAGAGACCCTTTATCAACGATTTGCATCCATAATGACAATGGGGCGGCATGATATCCTTCGCGTTTGAAATTGGTCGCTGAAACAGCAAAATCATTTCTTAATCGTGAGTCATCCGGTGAATAAATCAAATTCAGACCAATACCGACGACCAAGCGGCCTTGACGAAACTCGGTCAGAATACCGCCAATTTTTTTGTCGTGGACCATAAGGTCGTTTGGCCATTTAATTTTAACCGTGAATCCATATCGTTCAGTCAAAATCCGCGCCAAAATATAACCGGCCATCAAAGAAGTAAAATAAAGCCAACGTTCATCCAAATGAGGCGTATCTGCAGGATGGGGCCACCGCCATGCAGCATGGAGATTGCCGGCCGGAGACATCCAAACGCGCTGATGCTGACCTCTGCCTTTGGTTTGTTCCACGGCAATGATGGAGTCCCACACCGCTAACCCGCCTTTCCGGATAAATTCCCATGCCACATCCATGCTGGATGTGCATTTCCCGCAAATCAAAATCGCATGAGGGGATTTAGCGGTTGTTGAACGAAACACACAATCCTTAGGTTTTTCCTTACACCAGGCAAGATCGGATCTTTCCCAAGGGCTGTATGCTTTCATATCCTGGTTCCAAATCGGATGGACATGGCTGAGGGTTTTTGGATCAATTGACGTATACAATCCTTTTTGAGTATGATTTAAAATTACAATGGGACCATCGGACATTTTTTAATAAAAAATTTATGTTCACATTTTTTTCATATGATGTAAAAATAAAATTAAATTTTTAGAGGCATTTTTTTTCTAATGTCAAGAAAAAACGAAAAAAGCAGGTGTTGATACCATTTATGAATAATTCACATATGCACAACTTATCCATTGTCATGTTTTTGGCATTATGCATTGCCTGCCTGTTTGATTTCAACAATTCCTTGGCCATGGAGGACAAAACCATGATTCCCCTTCCCGGCGCGGATACGCATGGCGCAATTTCTTTCGAAAAAACCTTGAGTCAACGCCGTTCCATTCGAAATTTTAAAAATACCCCCTTGTCATTAAAACAAATGGCGCAACTGCTCTGGGCCGGCCAGGGCGTCACCAGCGCTTATGGATTCCGCACGGCACCGTCAGCCGGCGCGCTGTATCCGCTGGAGATCTATGTGGTTGCCGGACAAGTGGATGGATTGGCGCCGGGGATCTATCAATACATTCCCGCACATCATGCTCTCAAGCGTATCGCTTCCGGCGATGCGCGCACGGATTTTTGTCAAGCCGGCCTTGGTCAAACGCCTATTCTTCAAGCACCTGTAACCGTGTTGATCAGCGGCGTTTTCAAGCGCATTACGGGAAAATATGGAAAACGCGGCGTCCAATACACTTTGATTGAAGCAGGGCATGCCGGTCAGAATATTTTGCTCCAAGCTGTTTCTTTGGGTCTTGGCGCCCTTCCCATCGGCGCATTTGATGAGGAAAAGGTGAGCCGGCTTTTGAACTTTTCTCCGGAAGAAACCCCTTTATATCTGATTCCCGTGGGTGCTTTTTAAAATCACAAATGCCAGTCCTCATCGGCTCTGTCGGCATACGGTGATTTGGGCCACAATCCGGGGCAGAATCTCCCCTGCCCTGCCTTGTAAGCGGATATGGCGCCGATGATCATAAGGTGTTTGGGAAAGATTCACAATAACCAAATGCTTGAAATTTAGATCCCGGATTTATAAATAATATTTGAAATCAAAACCATTTATCAATAAAGAACGCTTTGATCCAAAAGGGACGCTTATGACGTTTTCTATCATTGACGCATGGATTCAACATCCCACCCAAAGATTCTTTTCCCATCCCATGTTTGCCACCTTAAAAAGATGGATCCGGCAGACCGGAGAAATTCCGGAGATTCCATTGGAATGGACCATAGCCGCCATGGATGAAGCAAAGATTGAAAAAAGTCTGACCTGTGCATGGAGCGCCCCATACGGCGATTTGATCAGCAATGATGATGTGGCTGATTTTGTTAGGCAATCCAAAGGCCGGTTGGTTGGAATTGCATCGGTGAATTTATTTCATCCCATGAATGCGGTTCGAGAACTGCGACGATGCGTCAAGCAACTGGGATTTAAAGGATTAAGAATACTGCCCTGGTTATGGAATCTGCCGCCGGATGACCGGCGCTATTATCCGCTATATGCCGAATGTATTGAGCTCAACATCCCTTTCTGTCTTCAAGTGGGCCATACGGGCCCTCTATGCCCGTCTGAGCCCGGTCGTCCCATTCCGTACTTGGATCACGTGGCGTTGGAGTTTCCGGAATTAAAAATCGTTGCCGGCCACATCGGATTTCCCTGGACCCTGGAAATGATCTCGCTTGCCACCAAATATGAAAATATTTTCATTGATACGTCGGCTTATAAAACCAAACGCTTTCCCGCCGAACTCATTTCTTTTCTTAAGACCAACGGCCGGGAAAAAGTGATGTTTGGCAGCAATTATCCCATGCTCACGCCTGCTCAATGCTTACAGGATTTGGAAGCCTTAAAGTTGGATGAAGAAACCCAAAGGCTGTTTTTGTATGAAAACGCAAAACGCGTTTTTCAATTATGATCATCCGAATGCATCATACATGATCATCTCCGGCCCAACGCCCAACTCATCAAGCATGGTTTTCACGGCGGCAATCATTGCTGGAGGTCCGCAAAGATAATATTCAATTTCACTCGGGTCTTCATGGGTGCAAAGATAATGGTCATACAGGCATTGATGGATAAAACCCGTCATGCCGTCCCAATGATCCTGTGGCTCGGGTTGGGACAAAGCCACATAAAAAGAAAAATTAGGATTTTCTTTCTCCAATCTTCTGAATTCTTCCTCGTAAAACATTTCGCTTTTTGAGCGTGCGCCGTACCAGAAAGTAATTTTACGGGTGGTTTTAACCGTGTCCAATTGATGAAGAAGATGGCATCGCATGGGCGCCATGCCCGCGCCGCCGCCCACAAAGCACATCTCACGGTTTGTCTCTTTGACAAAAAAATCTCCGTATGGCCCGCTGAATGACACGCGGTCTCCGGGTTTTAATGAAAAAATATAAGACGATCCCACACCCGGCGGCGCCTCCGGTGCTTCATCCGGAGGCGTGGCAATTCGTACCGTAAGCATCAACCGCCTGTTTTCAGAAGGCGGATTGGCCAATGAATAAGCACGGTAAACCGGCTCATCCAAATCGGACTTGAGTTTAAATAAATTAAAACGTTCCCAGGAATCCCTGAATCGCTCCGCCACATGGAACCGGGAAAATGACAGATCATGATATTCCGGTATATCCATCTGGATATATGCGCCGGCAGTGAAGCTGAATGTTTCTTCAGGATCCACCTCAAGGACCAGCTCTTTGATAAATGTCGCAACATTTTCATTGGAAACCACAGTGGCGTGATACTGTTTGATGGAAAAAATATGCGCGGGAATGCGGATGCGGATATCTTCACGAATTTTTAGCTGACACGCCAGGCGTATGTTTTCTTTTTTTTCTTTCCGGGAAAGATGCGGCAATTCAGTGGGCAGGATCTCCCCTCCCCCTTTAATGACATGGCATCGGCATTGACCGCAGGAGCCGCCTCCGCCGCACGCGGACGGCAGAAATATCTGATGATTGACAAGCGCCTTCAAAAGGGTTGTGCCGGTGGAAACGCGCAGGATTTTATCCGGATCCTCATTAATGATCAGGGAAGCATCCTGTTTACGAATCAGAGCGGCTTGAACAAACAGGAGAAAGCCCACCAGGAGCAAAATCACCGCTGAAAAGACCGTCAGGCTGACAACATAAATCATTATAGACTACCCGCTCATGCCTGAAAAAAGCATAAACGCCATGGCCATCAGGCCGGTGACAATCATGGTGAGACCGTATCCCGCAAGCCCGCGGGGTGCGTTTGAATAACGAAGCTTGATGCGGATGGCCGCCATAGTGACAATGGCCATCATCCATCCGACGCCAGATCCAAATCCAAACACAAAAGACTCCATGCACGTGTATTTGCGCTCCACCATAAACAAAGAAGTTCCCAAAATAGCGCAATTAACGGATATCAACGGCAGAAAAACACCCAATGCCGCATACAGGCCGGCTGAAAACCGGTCGATGATCATCTCAATGGCCTGAACCACCCCAGCAATGACTGCGATAAACAAGATAAATTTTAAAAAACTCAAATCAATTTCCGGCAATCCGGCCCATGACAAGGCGCCCGGCGCAAGCAGATAATGAAATATCAACCAGTTTAAAGGGGTTGTGATGCTCAACACAAAAACAACGGCAAATCCAAGCCCTGCGGCTGTATGGATATTTTTTGAAATGGCCACAAATGAACACATGCCTAAAAAATAGGCCAGCAGGATATTGCCGGTAAAAATAGAATGTAAAAATAAGCCCGCCAGATTATCCGCCATAATAATGTTATTCTTTTTTTTCAGAAACAACCTGTTGAAGCCAAATCAATAAGCCGATGATGATGAATGCGGCAGGCGCAAGCAACATGAAACCCGCATCTTCATAACCCATCTCATAGATCATAGCGGGAATTATCTGAAATCCGAAAATTTTACCAGAGCCCAGCAGTTCCCTGAAAAACGAAACCAATACCAAAACCAATCCATACCCCAAGCCGTTTCCAACGCCGTCCAGCCATGCCAGATGCGGCGGATTGGAAAGCGCAAAGGATTCGGTCCGGCCCAACACGATGCAATTGGTTATAATCAGCCCCACAAAGACCGAAAGTTGTTTGCTGATATCATAGAAAAACGCCTTCAAAAATTCATCAATAAGAATGACCAGAGTGGATATAATCGCCAATTCCGCGATAATCCGGATATTGGAGGGAATCCATTTGCGGATGGACGCCACCAAAAAGCTTGCCGTGGAAACCACAAACGTCATGGAAAGAGCCATCACTACAGCGGTGTTCATTTGCACGGTGACCGCCAGCGCCGAACAGATGCCGAGCATTTGAATATGGATGGGATTATTTTCCCAAAAGGGGATGATGACGGTTCGAAGCGCTTTATTTTTGATTGATTTCATCGTCACACCACGGCGTTTTTTTCTGGAGTCTGCATCGAATATTGTTTTGACGAAAGCGAATCGCAACAGGTTCATATGCGCTCAAAATCTCTTTGAGCCCTTGAGTTAAATATTTACCGGTCAGCGTGGCGCCGCTGATGCCGTTGACATAATGGGATTGATTCTCCGCCAAGGCATTGGTTTTTCCTTTGGCAATGGAGACAGATACAAAATCACCATGGGAATTTACCAATTTTTTTCCCATAAAATCATCTAAAAACCATTTTTTTTCAATTTCTCCGCCCAACCCAGGGGTTTCAGAATGCTGGTAAATGGAAAAACCAGCAATGGTTTCGCCGTCGTTTTTCACCGCCAAATATCCATAGATTTTACCCCACAGCCCTCGGGTTTCAATGGGCAGAATATATGCTTGGATGCTGTCTTGCGCGTCTTTAAACAAATAGATGGGAAGCTGCACCTGTGTTTCGGAAAAAGGAAATGTCTTGTCGATGATCAGTCCTGTCTGATCCACATATAATTGGATGATATTTTCTTGATATAATTGTCGGATCCGGTCTTTGGCATAAATTTTATCCTCATCGATCAATCCTGCTGCCTTTAAGATGTTTTTCTGCTGGTCGGATAAAATATTTTCTTGCTGATAGGGCTTTAAAAGAAAAGATGCGCCGGTGATGAGCGATCCGCATGTCAAGCAGAGCGCCACGGCAAATCCGATGGTTTTAAGCACATCAGACATTGGGGATCCTTTTTCGCACATGCAACCGGATTTCAATATAATCCAGAAGCGGGGCAAACAGGTTCATAAATAAAATCGCCATCATCACGCCTTCTGGATATGCCGGGTTGACCACCCGAATCAGGACGGTAAGAACGCCGATGAAAAATCCATACACCCATTTGGCTCGATCCACACCCGGAGCAGAAACCGGATCTGTGGCCATATAAACAATCCCGAAGGCAAATCCTCCCACCACCAAATGATAAACTGGATTAATGGAAAACCAGGGCATGGAATCCGGTCCGGATAACAAGTTAAAGACATAAGCGGTCAAGATCAGACCGATAACTCCGCCGGCCATAATGCGATAACTTGCAACGCCGGTGATAATCAGCAGAATCGCCCCCAATAGGCAATATACAATGGATGTGCCGGCAACGGTTCCTGGATAAAGCCCCCAAAAAAGTTTCGAAAGCGAATACCCCGCTGCTTGAAGGGTGGCTTCAATGGTTTCATGGGGGGGGTTGATGGCGGTAATGGCCAAAGGCGTGGGATGGGTCACTGCGTCAAGTGCCGTCCCAGAACCATGGATCGCTGCGACCCAAACATCACCAGACATCTTGGACGGATACGCGAAAAAAAGAAATGCCCTGCCGGTCAACGCGGGGTTGAATATATTCCGTCCGGTGCCGCCGAAAACTTCTTTGCCGATGAGCACACCGAAAGATATTCCCACCGCCACCTGCCATAAAGGAATTGTGGGCGGCAATGTCATGGGAAACAAGAGTCCCGTCACCAGCAACCCCTCACTGATGGGATGCTTGCGGACGGCTGCAAATAAAATTTCCCAAAAAAAACCGGCAGCATAAGAGACCATGATCATGGGAAGCACAATTTTTATGCCCGTGGTCATCACCGAAACAACGTCAAGATCTCCACCGATTACCCGAAGCGATTGATAACCTGTATTATATATTCCGAAAATCAGGGGTGGCATCAAAGCCAGTATCACAATACTCATAAAGCGTTTGACGTCCAGGCTGTCTCGGATAAAAGGAGGATGACGGGATTCAATGGCAGGAATAAACAAAAAAGACTCCAATGCCTCATATAAAGGCCATAATCGTTCCAGTTTGGCGCCGGGCTGAAAAAACTTTCGATTTTTTTCAAAAAAGTTTTTAATAAAATTTTGAAAAACGACCATTGGGCTTATGCCTGTTCAAGAAAATAATCATGCTTGGCTGAAACAAATGTTTTTGTAAGCTCAATTTTGGATGGACACACAAATGAGCACATGCCGCACTCTGCGCAATCCAAAAGTCCCTGCTCCAAAGCATCTTCTAATTCGCCGGCATACAACGATTTATATAAAAATTGCGGCAAAATATCCACGGGACATATTTTAATACAGGCCCCGCAATTGATACATGCCCGGGTCTCGCCGTGCATATCGTTGTTTAAGGGTCTGATATGTGGATTCCATACTGACAAAAACGTCCGGGAAAGGCTCAATTTATGAAATCCAAGTCGGAGAAACCCAAAAAATTCTTTTTCAGATAAAGACGGCAAAACCGAAACAAGCGTATCATAAAAACCCAAAAATGAATCCGCTGAAGCACTGCCTCCGGTGAATAATCCACCCCAAAAAAAACGGTTCTGCGATCCAGCCATATCCTTGGGCAGGATATTTTTTAAGGGGGCACCGACGCGGGTTCGGACACAATAAATTTTATTTTCGTCCGGTTTGGAAACAAAAACCACCCGCTGGGTCGGATACATGCCGGTAGTTAAAAACGCGCCGATGGCCATCAGATCCTGTCCGAAAATATACCAAGAACGATTTTCATCAATTGTTTTTTTGGTGTGATACACCAGAACACCGGGATCCAAGCAAGGATAACCGCCGGATATCCAATGGGTGACAAAGGAATTAAAGGCCGAAGAATGGGCAACGCTTAATCGGGTTTGGCAGACATGAACTGCTTTGGATAATTTTTTGAGTGCGGCAAGGCCCATTTCAAAAAAAAACCGCGTTTCTTTTAAGTCGATCCATGGAAATTGTTGATAGGGATCGGCGGATTGCAAAATCACCCACACGGCCGGAGGCGATTTATGGGGATCTGCGATATTTCGAAACGGAAGCTGACGAAGATAGGGCCAAACCCCGCCGTTTATTAAATGCTGAATCAGGTCTTGGGGGCTCATGGACATCAAACCTGCGTGATCAATGATCGGAAATTTGATCCAGTCTTCATTCTGATCCCGGGCGATGATGATTTCACGAATCATTCTTTTCGGACCATATGTAATGGATTGAACATAACCTGCGGCCGGGGATAAAAATTTTAAGTTAGGTCTTTTTTTATCCTGAAACAGGGGGGTCCCGATGGCCACGTGATCGCCGATTTTTATCATCAGCTTTGGAACAATGAACGGAATTGTTGACGGCACAGCGGCGATGGTTGAAGGCAACGGCAGCGTTTGAATGTCCGATTCTGATATGGATGGACTCCCGGAAGACGTCACCCATGTTTTTTTGATCCAGATATCCATTGGAATTGCAATTTTTTCATCCTATATTGGGAATGTGTTTGCATGTTTTGCGGCTGAGATGCCATCATCTGAGAGTGCAACCGCAGGGCCCGTTGACAAAACGCTTCCAGCTTGGCAATGATCAGTTGCGGAAACGGCGCGCCATCGCTTTCAATGGCTAAAAAAGGAAGCTCTTCAATATCGGATAAAATATGTTGCATCAATCGTTTTGATGGGCTGATTGCTAATTTGGCGGTTCGATTCATGGTTTCGGTTAATATGGCTTCTGACAGTCGATTCGGCATGCATCCAAATGGGCCGATGGCGATGACGCCGCATGCATGAACGGCGATTTCTTCAAGCGCGCTTCCGATTGTCAGAATCGCTTCCCCGCCCAATTGGGGGGAAAAATAATGGGATGCCGCCTGAATCACGTGTTTGATATGAGTGCGGTGGGCATTCATTGATCCGGATTTGGCTAAGATGCTTCTGAGACGCGATTCATAAAGATCCATCATCCATTGCCGGAGATGGAATCTGATCTTTTCAGAGACCTGCTTTTTCTTCCAGCCGATATCGGCTCGGATGGCATAATCGCTGTAACGGATCCATTCGGAAACCGGCGCGCATATGACTGCTAACCCCCGTTCAGCCAGCCATTCCGTGATCCATTGGCGGGATAGTGAATCCCGGCGCACAAAAATTTCTCCAGTGAGCAAGATTCGAGGGACAAGTTCCGGAGGTTTTTTGTGCGGCAATTGACTAATTCGGCTCATGGCATATTTCAACGCGACAATCAAGTCGGAATAATCCCCGTGGCCGATGGCATGGACAATAACACGCCATTGTTCTTCAAAAATCTCTACAGCACGGCCGACATCAACGGCATTGGCCAAAAGCAGGGAGCGGATGTCTTCCATGATATCTGAAACAATAATGGCCCACCACGCTTTATAATAGTCAAAATCTTTACCCATCCCGAAATAAGTGTTTTCGGAGGTCGGTGCAAACAAAGCAACATCAGGGATTTTTAGCTTGTCGATCATCTGCTGCATAAAGACATAGTATTGACCGAACCGGCAGGGCCCTGTAGTGGTGGGCATGAAATAAACCACAATTTCATCGGATTTTTTGCGCATGTTCAGAAAATTGAGCAGGGTTCCGGTTGTCAGAATCAAGGGCAGACATTCCTTACAGGTGGTATAGGCTCTGCCGATTTTCAACACCTGTTCGTCTGCGGGTGGATGGGGCGCCACATGATATCCTGAATGGCTGAAAACCGCTGCTATGGCTTCTGTGGAAAGTCGGCCCATGGAGGGAATCAACAAGGTCACCCGCGGATCTTTCATGGATACCATTTTCCCCGAAGATGTTTTGACGCTGGGAGTCCCATTGTTTAAAAAAGTTCTGGCGGACATAAAACGGTCCGGTTGGAAGATGAAATGTTTTTTCTTTTTTAATTCTCGGTATTGGGCGATGATATCCAGAAACGCTTCAATGCGGGTTTCAAGACCCGCATCTGCTGTATGACTGTCTAATTCCAATGTCAAAGAAGGTTTCCGTCCCATGATATTCCGAAAATATGTGATCAGAAAAGAGTCGGGACCGCAGGAAAAATTGGTGATGAATACCGCAAACAACTGAGGATGTTTTTCCACGAACCTAGCGACGCTTAGCAAATATTGGCCGGAAGCCCAATACATATTCGGAACTGGGATTTCTTCATTTGCAGGCAAAAAATCATAAGGAATCACCTGAATTCCACGCGTGGCGAATTTATGCGGAATCCCCATATGGGCTTCTTCCACCATGGAATTATAAGGACGGCCAAAAATCACAACACAAAATTGTGCGGGATGATCTTCCAATGTATCGAGCAATTGGCGTCCCATGGATTTCATTTCCGCAAAACACCGGCGTTGCATTTGGACTGCATGGTTAAAGGCATCTGATGCCAGCGCTTGACTGACCCCGATGGTTGAAGACAAGCCGATAAATGTTTCTTGCGCATCCGAGATATCCTTAGCCATGTCAATAACCGGTGTAAAAATACGGCCATGATCATTTTGATTTAAACCCGCCAGTTCTTTTTTAAAGGCGGCTTTTAAAAAATAGGGTTCGCCCTGCGCAAAGGGGCACAACACAGCGCTTGAATGATCGGTGAGCGCCGGAATGGAGCGCAGGTGGGGAAGAAATATAAAATCCAAAGGAGGATCCTGACGTAATAACGTATGGAAAAATCCATGGGACATTTCCGCTGGATAACAAAATGCGGCATTGCGGCGTTCCATGCCCTCCGGCGAGGGTGTGTTTGAAAGCACTGGCTTTAAGCCAATGGATGAAAAAAAGTGATGATATAATGGGTAAAATGTGTTGACCAGAAAGCTTTTGTTGATGCCGATGGCACCTATGGTTTTTTGGACAAAGGGAATCATTGCATCTTGAGAAAATTTTTTGAAAATAAGATGCTCCCGCATCCGGATCATATCCAGGCGCCGGACATCGTATTTGATATGGTGACGTATATTATAATACCGATTGCATGCGCCGCCGAATAAAAATTTTTTTCCATCCAATACCACGACGTTGATTTCACAATGACGATCGCATTTCTCTTTTCCGCCTTTGCAGGAAAAGGATTTGTCATATTGAACCTCACGGCGCGCCAATTCATTCAAATCAAACTGTTTGGCAGGCATCAAGCCCAGGGTTTGGCGTTTTTTGATCTCAAGGGCAACGCCGTATGCCCCCATGAGCCCGGGCTCCGGCGGCACAATGATGGGTTTTCCGGTCAATGCGGCCATGGCCAAGGGAACGGCTTTGTTATAACATACCCCGCCCTGCATAAAGACTTTCTGACCCACAGGCCGGTTGCCTTTGACACGGTTGATATAATTCATGCAGATGGAGTACACAAGACCTGCCATGATATTGTTGTGGTCAATCCCTTCGTGAATGGCGGTTTTGATATCCGATGCAATAAAAGCAGCGCACTGATCGTTGAAATCAGGGGGATGGGTTCCTTGAAGCGCTGTCTTTGCAATATCCTCCACACCGATGCCCAGTGTTTCATGGGCGGATTCTTCCAAAAAAGAGCCGGTGCCAGCCGAACACGCTTCATTCATGGCATAATCCGACGGCACCCCAGATGTCAGAAAAGTATATTTTGCGTCTTGGCCGCCGATCTCGAATATGGTGTCCACATTCGGATCAAAATGAACCGCGGCAGTGGCATGCGCGATGATCTCGTTGATGATGCCATCGGTCATGGCATGCAATCCCGCAATTTGTCTGCCGGATCCGCAGACTCCGAGGCCTTCGATGATGAGATCAGAAGGATCCATTTTGTTTTTGATCTGATCCAAGATGTTTTGATAGCATTTTCGGGATGCGCCCACAGGATCACCATCTGTTTTCAAATACACTGCGGCAAGCGCCTGATCATCTGTTTTGCGCACAAGAACAGCTTTGGTGGTGGTGGACCCCACATCCAGGCCCAAAATGCAGCGATCCCCGGGTTTGGGATTGCAAAACTCCATGGTTTTAAAATCCACCTGATGACGCGATTCACTCAGCGGCGGAAGCGTTCGAAATGATGTGGCTTTGAGATTAAACAAACGTTGCGGATTTTTGTGGAAAAGCGGTTTGGTATCATGGGTCATGGCCCATACGGCTGCGCCCAGGGCTTCAAAACACGCGGCAGGTTCAGGAACAATAAGACCGGGGATTTCCTCTTTTAAAAAACGCATCATCATCTTGTTTTTCGTCAATCCGCCGATGATCATGATGTTTTTTTTGTCAATCTTTTTTAAAAGTTCTAAAATTTTATTGGCCATCATGCGACAGAGCCCAGCGGTTACTCGGGATTTTGGGATTCCTTTATTAATGGCGTGCGTGCAATCGGATTTGCAAAAAACAGAACAACGGCCCGAAACCATATAGGGATGCTGGGTTTCAGACCATTGCGCCGCTTCCTCCAGCGTTACATTCATTCTTCGAAGCTGCTGGAGAAAGAATTCCCCGGTGCCCGATGCGCATTTGTTGCCTGTGTGTACATTCACAATCCGGCCATGTCCATCCAACACATAGGCCATAAATGTTTCCCCGCCCGCTGACACGATGGCCGAACATTTTGGAATGGATGATTGAATCCAGTGATAGGCGCATTCAATGGCTTCTGTTTCTGGAATCGATGAAAGATTGACAAAATGCCTAAATTTTCTTCCGGTTACAGCAATTCGGACATGGCCGTCCAAACGATAACAGTCCAATACGGCCAATAAACATTGCTTGGGATCGCCATGATGGGGGCGGCTTTGTTGATCCAGAATCTTAAAGGATCTGCTTTTAGGATCAGAGGGGTATTGATTTGACACAATCAATACAGAAGATATGGTGGACGCCCCCAAACAAATTCCCAATCCAGTAACGGCATTTTCTGAAATATCGCCCAAGATCATATGCCCCATGATTCAACGAATCTGATTTTATAAAAATCCAAAATCAAGTTATTCACAACACATGCGTTCATAACTCATGGTCCTTAAATCCATGATGCCGCTTTCACCATTTGTCAACGATCCGATAATAATGATAAAACGACCGTTTTCAGGGAGGTTGACGGGATATGCCGAGGCAATCGGTTCCCGGGTGACTTTTCCGGAGATATTGCGAAACAGGATCGGTAAATGGGAATGACCGGCAAAAATGATATCGTGGTCGGTATGGTTAAATATTTCTTGGGCGCGATGAATCTCTCCGGTGTCAATGGGTTCGTAAATGGATCGAATGGAATCATATGGGAGCGAATGCGTAAAACAAATATTTTTCATGACCGCGCGCATGGGAACATGTGCCAAAAAATGCAGAATTTTTTTCCGCTGATCGGCATGAATATGACAAATCCCGTTATTTTTTAAAGCATTTTCAATTTGATAATCATTATTGCCTTTTATGGCCAACACATGATGTCGCTTGAGGGTGTCAATGATCGCCAAAGTATGATCTAAAAACTGGGAATCCAGAAAATCACCCAGGTGAACCATGAGATCAACCCCAACGCGTTGAAACCGATCAATACACGCTTCTATTACATCAAGCATGCCGTGAGAATCCGCCATAAGGCCGATCTTAAAAACATCTGTATGCCGGATGAATGCAGGCGCCTCCATAAGGATTAATCCGGCAACAAGTCATAAAAATAGATCATGGCATCGGACCTGGACATGATGCCGATGATTTTTCCGTCTTTGACCACGGGCAGTCGGCCAATATCATGTTTGACCATTAACCGGGCCGCTTCCATGGGGCTTTTATCCGGTTCAATAACGATATTTTTTGTGCTCATGAAGGCTTTGACGGGCGATTGCATCTGGGACGGTTTTTTAATTTTCTTAAAATCCCGGCGTGAAATAATGCCAACCAAGCGTTCGTTATCCACCACCGGAAGGCCCGTGCACCCTTTTTCTTTTAAAATTTTTGCCACTTGCTCCATGGGGGTGTCTGAAGAAACCGTATGGACGGGATACGACATGAGATCACTGACCAAAACGGATGACTGCTGATTGCCTTTGAGAAGTTCCATGATCATGTCTTTGATGGCTTTGGGGTTGACGCCCTTGAGCATGGCGGAACCTGCTCCCGGATGACCGCCGCCTCCCATGCTGCGAACAATGCTTCCGATATTGATGGCATCCACATTGCTTCGCCCGATGACAATGCATTTTTCTTGTTCTTGCTGTATAAATATGCCAAAGGCCGCATCCACATTCAGAATATCACGGTACATATGCACCACAAGCGATAAATTGCTTACATGTTCATTGATTTTTAACACATTGATACTGACGGTCCAAGTGCCGATTTTGGTTCGATGCGCGTTTTTTAGCATTTCAAACAAAATATTCTTTTGCTTTTCACCATATGCCGGCTGCAAGAATGTGTTAAGAATATTGAGGTCCGCCTTGTTTTCCAGCAAATACCCTGCTGCGTATACGTCTTCGGACGTGGTTGAGGGAAAAGTCAAATTTCCGGTGTCTTCATAGAGCCCGATTAAAAAAAGGGTGGCTTGCATGGGCGTCAACACAAGCTGCTGTCGCTTTATTTCTTGAATCATCAAGGTGATGTTGGCGCCTGAATTTTTCTGACATATCCAAGACGGATTGAAATCACATGGATTCTCATGGTGATCCCATACCCATATGTCAAGTTGGTGATTATTTTTCAACTCATCCAATCGTTCCAATCGAGACCATTTACTCGTATCCACAACAATCAGATGCTTGATGTGGCGGATATCCACTTCCCCGATGCTGTGCATTTCAAACAAATCTTTATGAATGGAGATAAACGCTTTGACGTTTGGATTTACGGATTTTGGAAGAATGGGGATTGCATCTGGATACAATAATGTGGCAGCTACCATGGAAGCAAAGGCATCAAAATCCGTTCCCCGATGGGTGGTGATTATTTTCATGGTCATTTCCCGAAAACGACATGGCGCTGGTTGAGATAAAGAAACGCTGCTGTCATTTTTTTTCGCCCATAAAAATAACCAACTACAGGTGGGATTGTTAATTTTTGATTTATATATTTCATATTGTTTTTTGGCGTTAAAAGTCAAGCCGTTTCACAGCCCGTTGATGTCAAAAGCAACTCACATGCAATTTTGGCAAAACAAAGATGCAACACGGATCAAGGGCGCACCAACGCAACGCTTCTGGAAGGAAGCCAGCAGGTTCGTTCATCGGCAAGCGACACATACATCCAGTCCCCTCGTTGTTCCCGAACATAAAATTCAGTTCCTGCATGAAGGGGTTCAGTAAAACTGGGCGCATAATTCTCACTGTTGCCCTTGCGGGCAACCACTTCCGCATCAATGATGACACCGGGAACCTGTTGATGCAGAGAAATCGTTTCCGCAATCAATGACCCGCCCATCATCACCGACAGGCCCATAGCGCCCGCTATGATCCAGCCCAAGAGGGCATGTTTAAAAAACAACCGCATTCCGGAAAGCAACCACAAGACGATGAAAAATGTTGAAAACAAAATGATTTTAACAGGGACGGAAAGGTCGTAATGCCAAAAAAAAACAGTTTGAAAGATTTTTGTTTCAGGTTTTTCATCAATTTTATCCCGCCGAAACTGACGGACATAGCTTAAATTTTGACGTAGATTGGGATCATAAGGAATCAATTGCTGAGCGCGGCGGTAATTTAAAACAGCCCGGCCGATATCTTTTAACCTGAAATAAATATTGCCGATATTGTAATAAAGTTTTCCATTTTGGATCCCGGCTTTTGCCACAAGGGTTTCATATCGCATGGCTGCCTGGCGGAATAGTTGTTGTGATTGTTCTGGGTCGGAGGCTTCCAATTGATCGGCTTGGCGGAATAACACTTTGGCCTGGTGAAAAATATCTAGAATGTCGGTCCGATTTAATGCCACATTGTTTTCAGAATCAGCCCAGCACCCCTGCGTCAAGATAAGCAGAATAGAGGGAAGCATAACTATGAAAGGAAAAAAACTATTTTTAAAAAAGATGGATTTCATTTATGGATTTTCTCCAATTTTTTTGCCAAATCAATGGTAATGCGCAGTGTTTCTTCGGCGCTTTGCGTCGTGGCCGTGTTTCCATAACGGGCCGCCTCGCATTCCGAAAATATACGCTGCAATGTGCCGAGGGTTTCGGAATCCACACCTTTTTGAAGCAATCGATCATGGACATCCGGATACGTCAGCGCACCCGACGGGATTTTCAAGATATCTCCCAGATAGATTTTCAACGCTTCTAAAATCATCACCATCCTGTCATGGGGAGCATTGACGTGCTGGGCAGCCGATTTTAAAGATTTTGTAAGTCTTGAATATGCGGTTTTTGCGCGTCTTGTCAGGGGATCTGAACCCCTGCGGCGATGGAGGAATACCCCTATATATAGAACGCCGTAAAATACCGGAGGCATCACCATCACCAAGATACCACGTAAGGAAGTAAACCATTCCAGAGGATCGATGATTTGAGGCGCCAGCACACTTTCATCCTCATAGTTGTGGGCGATTCCCGCAGTCCAATTTTCAACATCTCTTGCGTGTGTGAGGGGACGGTCGGTGCCTTCGGCATCGTTGGCGGTGATAATGCGCGTGGGTGTTACTGAAAGTGGGATGGCCTGAGTGAGTGCGGTTTTATAAGTTTCGGTGCGGGTGTCAAAATATGAAAGTTGAATAGGCGGTATCTGGGTGACATAAGAATGCAATGGCCGTATGGTTTGGGTAAAAATTTTCTGGGTGCCGGATATTTCGCCAGTGGAGCGATCTGTTGGCACTTTGAAATCTTTTATAAAATCCGGCATATTTGAAAGAGGCGGCATTTCCACGGGTTCTAAATATTCCGGGCCGCTGATCCGGATGGTCAGCGTAATGGGATCTCCGACATTGACGGTTGTGGGCTCAGCGTTTGCCTCAATGCGATATTCCCCCACCAATCCGGAGAAGTTTGAGGGACGGCCTTCCCCGGGCAGATCCCGAACCGTTAAATCCAGTGCATTAGATGGAATCACGCGTTGTTTATAAACGCCTCTTTTGCCCATCCCAAAAGGGTCATTTTGAAAAAACTGTGAAAAAAAGTCATCTCCAAATGGATTTTGCTGACGTTGATATCCCGTCAAAGCTTTAAAAGAAACCGTGCCGGGAGGGATGGAAACCACACCCGGCTTTTTGGGAATCAGCACTTTTTGAAATGTCAGGGTGGTAAATGGTCTCCCATCCAATTCACCCTGCCCTGCTGCGGCGATGACTTCTTCATCACCCAAGGGAATTCGATAATATTTTGTTTGGGGTCGGGGGGTGGATTTGGGATCGGCAATAAAAAACATTTCTTTTTGCCCCATCACCGGAAGTGTAAACACGGGACTTTGGACGTTGCTTCCCATATACCACGTAATGGTTAAAACAATGGGCTCTCCCACATAACACGATGTTTTTGATAGTATCAGTCTGAGCTTGAAATCATCGGTTTCCACAGGCTTTATGGCTTTGATGGAAATGGGGCGTGTGAGCGCCGTCTCTGTACCGGATTTTACGGAGATGGCGGGAATGATGAGATTTCCCTCCCGCAGAGGAATCACTTGATATGAAAAAATATATCCTTTCCGGATATTCTGGGTCACCTGTCCATTGATGATCTGAATGGAGCTGCTGGAATTTTGACTGCCGCCCTGAAACGTGATTTCAAATCCATCCATATGCGACATATCCGGTTGTTCGGGCGCGTCGCTGCCGCTGACTTGGATTTCAAGCGTAAACGGCTCTCCCACAAACACTTCCACATCAGATACGGCCGCTTGTGCGGAAAGGGATTGGGCATGGGATGATGCACTTGTCCCCCATAAAAAAACAAGTAAAAAATATGCCGATAATCTGAAACAGCGACACATGGTTACCAGTCCTTGTCCACATCCCGATATCCTCCGGGGGCTTGCCGGAAACGATATTTCTGATTTTCTTTTTCCTCATCCAAAATGCGTTGCGCATCATCTGGCCCAGCGCCGATCCATGTATCCTTGTCGTTATCAAGGGCCTGGGTCGCATTTACAGATTGCGCCTGGCATGAGTTTTGTTGCTCTTGGAAAGATGTTTTATCATCTGGTTGTTGATCAGCGGTTGTCTGGACATCTTTATTGACTTGCAGGTCCTGTCCTTGCAGATCTTTTTTTTCTAAATCGCCTGGGGACCCCTTCTGCTTTTCCAAGGAGGAAAGCGCGTCTTGAAGCGCTTTGAGCGCCGACGCTTGATGAGAACCTGCCGCATCAAGATCATCCATGGCCATTTTCTGGGAGGCTTCCCGTTGTTGAGATTGGGCCTGAGATAAATGCGCCGTGGGTGATTCCGTGCTTTCCGGTGGATTTGATGTTGACGATTCTGATGATTTTATTTGATCTGACACTTCCTGGGTCTGTTCGGAAAGCCGTTGCTGATCTTGGGCCATTTGCGCGATTTTTTCGCTGAATTCGTTATTGTCTTTTTTTTCTTGACGTAAATATTGATTGCGGTCAATGAGTTCCTGCTGTTTTTGGATTAATTCATTCAGGGCGTCGCGTGCTGCCTGTTGTTGGGCCTGATCCTGTTGTTGATGCATGGCATCCATGACGGATTTCATGACCCGCCGAACCCATTCCATATTTTCCGCTGTTTCTTTTACCAGTTTAGGATTTTGAATGTGTTTATTCTGATTTAATATATCAATGGCTTGTTGATAATAAGCAACACTTTGTGCGTATGCCTCAAGAGCTTTTTGAGGATTGATATTCTGATGGCGCTTTGCAAGTTGAAAGGCCGCATTGCCCAAATTAAAAAGAGACTTTGCTTCAAGATGCCGATCTTTGGAGTGTAACGCCGATTTCTCCCAAGATTCTTTGGCGCGCTCGTATTCACCTTGTCGATAATATACAGCGCCTTTGTTGAAATGGATTTCAGCGGATTCAGGAGCATTGACGCCGGCGGATTCATAGGCCTTGATCGCTTGATCATATTGTTTTTTTTCGTATGCTGAATTCCCCTGTTTTACCAGGGTTTGGGGCGAAGCAGCAACACAGATCCCGGGAAAAAGGAATACACACATTACCCATAAATAATTTGTTAGATTAAACACCATGGGAATCTTTGATTTTTTTTCTTTCATCAACAATGAGTTCAATCAACAACAGAAAAACCGCGAGTACTAAAAAAATCTGGAATTTTTCCTCATATCGGCGGATGGTTTGGGATTCAAGGTGCTTTTTGTCTGCTGTGAATATCAGATTTTGATACACATCTCCCAAATCAATGGCGCCCGTGGCCACATTTAAATATTTGCCGTTGGGCGTTGCGTTCGCCATTTTCCGCAATGTATCGGCGTCTAATTTGCTCCATACTTCTTGACCGTTGTGCTTTAAAAATATTTTTTCGGCTTTTTCATTTGTAATGGGGATTCGCTGGCCTTCTGTTTCGTCCCCCAGGCCGATGGCGATGATCCGGATGCCTTTTTCGCCGGCTGCTTTGGCCGCTTCCACCGGAAAACTGTCATGATCCTCCCCATCGGTGATCAACACAATATCTTTAAAGGCTTTGACCTGGTCATCGAATACTTCGTTGATCGTCGTGCGGAGTGCGTCCCCAATCAAGGTTCCCCCCCGGGAAATGCTGTCAACCGAGATCTCTTGGATCATCATGCGGAAAAAGCCGTAATCCAAAGTGAGCGGACATTTCACCACCGCAGTTCCGGCAAAAATCACCAGCCCCACCCGGTCGCCTTGAAGCACGTCAATGCAATCCAATATGGCCAATTTAGCGCGTTCCAAACGGTTGGGTTTTAAATCCTCGGCCAACATGCTTTTGGAAACATCCAATAAAAAAACCACATCCCGGCCTTTGCGTGCAATGGTTTCGGGTATTGGATTCCATGCAGGTCCGCTTAACCCAATAATGATCAAGGCAACAGCCGTCAAAAGCGCAGCAGCTTTCCATCGCCGCCTTGAGTGGCTGACAGATATCTCGATTTTCCCCAAAAGATCCGCTTGAATAAATTGTTTCAATGCCTGGCGGCGCTTTTGACCTGCATAAACATATATTCCCATGAACAAAGGGATTGTCCAAAGCAAAAAAAGCATGTGAATATGCTGAAATTGAATGCCCATTTAAGGAATTTTCCGAAAAACCGTGTTTGACAGACAAATTTCAACTGCAAGCAATATAAAACCCATTAATGCAAACGGAAAAAATTTCTCCTGATAATCAATATAGCGCGTGGCTTCGATTTCGGTCTTCTCCAGTTGATCAATTTCCCGATAAATGGCCTGCAAGCTTTCACCGGTATCGGCTTGCCGGAAAATTCCGCCGGTGGTCTCTGCAATGGATTTCAACGTGGTTGTATCCACTTCTGCGGCAGTGGGAATTTTATATATCCCAAAGGGGGTTCGAATGGATGCCATGGCCTCACCGCTGCCAATGGCAATGGTATAGACTTTGATGTTCCATTGCTTGGCCAATTGGGCGGCTTCCATGGGCGAGCGCTTCCCGCAATTATTTTGGCCATCAGACAGCAAAATGATGATTTTGCTTTTAATTTGATAGGCATCGTTTATTTTCCCATGTTGTTTTTCAACCGTGGCTTCCGCTGATTTAAGCCGTGCTGCGGCCAGTGCCAATGCATCCCCGATGGCAGTGCCGTCTTCGGATTTTTGTGTGACGATTTTCGTGCTTTGCATAAAAAGCGGCAACGCGGCGTGCGCCAGTGTTAACGGACACACCGTATCCGGGTACCGGGCGAATACGATCAGACCGACCAGGTCGTTGGACCTTCCGGGAAGGTCTGACCCATTTCCCATGACAAAATCCATAAACACTTTTTTCACCACTTCGAGACGATTCATTTTCGTGCCCATAAATTCCATTTCCGCGCCCATGCTGCCGGATCGATCCACCACCATTTGAATCGCAATCCCATTGCGCACGTCCCGGACTTCTTCATGTCCGGTTTGGGGGCGCGCCAATGCGATAATTAATAAACAAACAGCTAAAATACGCAATCCCAGCGGTATAAGCGAAAACTTCTGGCGCAAGGATGTTCCGGATGCTGCGGCAAAAGCCACGGAGGAAAACCCGATGCCACCGGAATGACACCGTTTTTTCCGGACAAAAATCATCATCGGCACCAAAGCCAGCAATAAGAACGCCCAAGGTGAATGAAAATGCATTATGGTCCTGTTTCTTTAATTCGTGTTTGTATAATAAATTCTTTGCAGCTGTTGACTGTATTTTCAATATCCTCAGGAGCAGGCTGCAAGGCAGCGAATTTTACCAAATCGCAATGCATGAGAAAATTTTTCAGCAATGCTCTGTAAGGTTCGGGAAACTCATTATCTGTTCGTATGCGCTCCAAAAACTCCTCGGTGGTCTGTTCCGGGGCATTGATGCCGAAACGATCTTCAATGTATTTTCTTATGATTCTCGTAATTTCATAATAAAATAATCTGATTTCCCCCCTTTCAATCAAATTTCGGGCCATGAGTTTGTCGAGTTCATCAAATGCCTTTTCATGGGGGGACAAGGGGGCTTTGCCCTCCGGAGGCCGATGTCGACGGCCTTTGGATGCCATCCAAACCACAACCCCAGCCAGACATCCTATTCCCATGATGCATGCTGCCCATATCCAAATTAATGGAAAGACCGGCATTTCCACAGGCGGTTGAATATCATGAAAGTGGATATCATTAAAATTTTCCGGCAAAATGGATTTTACCGTTATCTTGATTTCTTCTGTTTCAAGTTCATGATCCTCTCGCCCTTTTTCGCCTGTTTTCCAAAAATGAATTTTCATGGCCGGAATAATATAATCGCCGGATAAAAAAGGCTCCAGCACATAGGATCGGGACATTTTTTTTTTATTTGACCCTATCCATTCAGGTGGGGTGGTATGATCATCTACAATACCGAACCGGGCCAGTTTGTCATTTAAGCGTGGCCATTCAATCTCATAGTTTTCATCCACCTCAATCGTGATGGTGAGATGCAAACGATCGGCAATGGTCATTTCGGATTTATCGAGATCCATGCTGCACATCAAAGGGCCATGCTCAAATGATCGGTGAATGCCTACCGGCGACGGCTTTGATGTTGAATCCACCGCATGTTGATGGCCACAGGATATTGGGATGAAAAAAACGACAAAAACAATCCAACCCGTTACATATCGGGAAATAAGATTTTGAAGTGATTTTAATTGAATAAAGCCCGGAATCATAGTTTCAGAGATCATTTTGAAATTCAGGGGGGCATCCACACATTGTCTGTTGCCATTCTGGATTTTTTTTAATTGCATTATTGATGCAAGCGTCGTTGACGTATTTTAAAAAACCTTACAAGATCCAACACCGAATCCCTACCATTTTCGATTTCCAAAAAATCCAGATCCATAGAGCCGAAAAGCTTTCTCAAATTTTCCTGACGTATGCGTTCGAACGCTTCATACTTTCTGCGCACATCCGGACTGGACGTGTCAAGGATGATGGTTTCGCCGGTTTCTGCGTCTTTAAGTTCCACCAGCCCGACATCCGGCAACCGGATTTCCCGGGGATCTGAAACCAAAATGGCAATTAAATCATGCTGCTTGCCCATGATGCGCATGGAGCGTTCAAATCCTTGGCCTAAAAAATCGGAAATCACAAAAACAACACACCGTTTGGTGGTTATTCGGGCTAAAAAATCTATGGCGCCGGCGATGTCCGTGCGTTTCTGGGATGGTTTAAAATATAGAAGCTCACGGATAATTCGCAATACATGGGTTGTGCCTTTGGCCGGCGGGATAAATTTTTCCACATGGTCGGTAAATAATATCAACCCGACCTTATCATTGTTTTTGATCGCGGAAAATGCGAGCAATGCGCACAGTTCGGCTGAGGTCTCATGTTTTGTTTGACGGATACTGCCAAAGGCACCGGAAGCCGAAAGGTCCACCAAAAAAAGAACGGTCAGTTCACGTTCTTCAACAAAAAGTTTCACATGGGGGATTCCGGTTCGGGCCGTGACATTCCAGTCAATGGTGCGGATATCATCGCCGATCTGATATTCCCGCACTTCAGAAAATGACATGCCCCGGCCCTTGAATATGCTTTCGTATTCCCCGGCCAATGCGTCATTGACGGCTTTGCTGGTATAAATTTGGAGATATCGAATTTTTTGAGCCAGCTCCTTTGAAATCATGGCACATCCACGGTTTGAAGAATTTGCTCGATAATCTGTTCGGATGTTTTTTCCTCAGCTTCTGCTTCGTAGCTGACAATAACACGATGTCGCAACACATCCATGGCCACAGATTTGACATCCTGGGGCACCACATATCCCCGACCGTTCATAAGTGCATGCGCCTTTGATGCCATGGCCAGATAAATGCTGGCCCGAGGAGATGCACCGTAACGGATCAATTGATGGATATTCAGTTTGTATGCGCTGGGATTCCGTGTGGCTTCCACGATGTTGACAATATATTCCTCAATTTTTTCATCCATGAAAATGTCATCGGACAATTCGCGCAACCGTTTGATATCTTGAGGGGTAATAATGGGGGATACATCCGTGATCGGCTTGGATCTGGCCATTTTCTTTAAAATCTGATGTTCTTCTTGTTTGGTGGGATATGTGATCTTTAATTTTAGCATAAACCGATCCACCTGGGCTTCAGGCAACGGATATGTGCCTTCCTGCTCAATGGGGTTTTGGGTGGCCAACACCAAAAACGGGTCATCCATGGGAAAACTTTCATCGCCAATGGTTACCTGACGTTCCTGCATGGATTCCAGCAAAGCGCTTTGAACCTTGGCCGGCGCCCGGTTGATTTCATCCGCTAATACGATATTGGCGAAAATGGGTCCTTTTTTTGTGGTAAATTCCCCGGTTTTTGGGTTATAGATCAACGTGCCGATGACATCGGCAGGGAGCAAATCGGGTGTAAATTGTATCCGATGAAAAGTGGCATGGATCAATCTGGCCAGGGTGGTGACCGTTAGTGTTTTGGCAAGCCCGGGAACCCCTTCAATCAGCACATGATTGTTGCAAAGAAGCGCCATGATCAACCGATCCACAAGGAGATTCTGCCCCACAATCACCTTATGCATTTCCGATCGAATTCGATCTATCACTTGGCTTTCGGTCTGAACTTTTTCGCTGATTTGTTTAACATCCACCGTCATGTTGAAATATACCTCCAGAATATGATGGGTTTTTTGTGATGTCAAATTGTTTGGATCTTTAATTAATTAATATGGTTATGAAATTAAACAAGTTAATTTAGACTGCAAAATAGAAAAATGATGATGAAACAAAAATAAAAAAAGATTAAAAAATTTCAACTCCAGGCGGATGTTTTTTTGCAATTATTGAATTTCAACATAATTCAGTTTATTAGCTGGCTTTTTCTTTGACTAATATCATTTTTTAAGATATTAAATAAAAAATTTAAATAAAAACCCTCTGATGTCAAGGATGTAAGTTGTTATGGCACGGATAAAAATCATTAGATCATCCCTTATATATTTTGGAATGAGCGTCTTGTTCCTTTCCACCATCGGACTGCATTCCCTTGATGCAAAAACCGTAACCCTCATTGCAGAACCTTATTCCGGGCTTCCGCCGTTAGAAGTTAAATTTACGTGTTATGTAAGCGCTGCCACAAGCAGACCCAATTCATATAAAATAAATTTTGATGATGGCAGCCCCGAAGAAACCATTGAATCCGATCAATATTCATGCACCTTTACCCATACGTATCAAAGCGGCGGATTTTTCAGGCCGTATTGCAGTGCAATTAAAGAATATGGAATCACGAGCACATCGGATCCGATTCGAGTCGTTGTGGCCAAATGGAAATTTACCACCAATGGTGAAATCGACTCTTCCCCTGCTATAGGACCTGATGGCACTGTCTATGTCGGCTCTGATGATGGGAATCTGTATGCCATTGATCCAGAAACCGGATTGGAAAAATGGAGATTTGCAACCGGCGCCGAAATCCAGTCTTCGCCGGCCGTGGGTCCGGATGGAACTATTTTTTTTGGTTCATTGGACAATAATTTTTATGCATTACGACCCAACGGCGCGTTGAAATGGTCATACACTATCGGCGATTTTGTTTTTTCATCCCCCGCCATTACCGTGGATGGTCGGGTGCTCTATGTGGGCGCCAGCGACAACAATTTATATGCTCTCAATGCTTCCAGCGGAACATTAAAATGGAAAGCATCAACCAACGGAAAAATTGTTTCATCTCCCGCCATTGGATTTGACGGACTGGAAGATGTGGTCTACGTGGGCTCATTGGATCAAAACGTATATGCATTTGCGGCAGACAACGGCCAAATCAAATGGAAATTTAAAACCAATACAGAAGTCTATGGATCACCCGCCATTGCGCCCAATGGTCAGATTTATATCGGCGAATGCAAGATCGGCGGGGCTGAAACATACAATTCCAAATTGTATTGTTTAAATGTCGACGGCACCAAAGCATGGGAATTTAATGGCGGCGTTGGATTTTATTCTTCTCCTGCCATCGGACCGGATGGAATCATATACATCGGTTCCTGGGAGGGCAGATTTTTTGCCATCAAACCCGACGGCTCTTTATCTTGGACTGTTGCAACGAATCCGCCCCGAAGCATTAATTCTTCTCCGGCCGTGGGTTTTTCAGGCAGAAATCCGGTTCTTTATATCGGCGCCAAAGATGGAAATTTTTATGCCTTTCAGTCGCCCCAAGTTGAAGAAAGCACGGATCCCCGGCAGGATTGGATTTTTAAGACAGGGGATGATATTCTGTATTGTTCTCCGGTGATTGACGCAAATGGAACCATTTATTTTGGTTCACATGATAAAAATCTATATGCCATTCAGCCCGGTAATATGGCCACGGCAGAAGCCCCGTGGCCCATGTTTCGTAAAAACCCAGCGCATTCAGGCGCCATGCCGGACATAGAAATTTCAGCAGTGATTTCTTCTTTGCCCTCGCCCAACACATCAAATATTGACGTTAATACCAATCAGATTATTGTAAATTTTTCACCTAATATTCAAACAACACAAATCCAAGCAGATTCTTTTACATTCAAAAAAGAAAACAAAACAGACCTCAAAGGTCAGGTCATGATTAAAACAAAACGCTATAACAACACGGCGTATCATCCTGTTGCCATATTTACCGTGGATGATGAGGAACTGCCATTGCAATACAACACCTCATATACCGCCTCGCTGACCTTCATACCGACAAACCAAAATAGCGAGACAGCAACCGCTGAAACAACAAGCTATTCTTGGTCTTTTAAAACAGAATCAGAACCAGAAGAAGATCCCCAGCCCAGTCCCCAATCCGACTGGAGTTGTTTTATAAATTCTGTATTTTTTCATTAACTTCAGCTGGACGGCAGGATGATCCAGCAACATTTCATACGTTAATCATGCGGGGATGCCTGTAGGCTGCAATGAACGGCTGCACTTTCATCCAACAAACGCGGCAGCCCGCCGACATCCAGGGGAGAAAAACCAAGGGTTTTTTTCCACACATCGTCATCTTCCATGCAAAAATAAATCAGAACATCCGGGGCGAATTTTCGGATTGATGAGATGATTTTTTTGTATAATTGAATCCTCAACGGCTTAAAATATCTCATTTTACCGTCCAATCCGGTGATGAATTCACCGTATATGATCTTCGAATCCGGAAACCGTCTTTCGATAATCCACTTTAATTCCGGCATGAATCGAAATGATCCCAAACTGATCCAGACTATATTTTCCGGAGAAACATAATGAAACAATTCGGAAACAACATGTTCATAATCCGCTTCACACCCTGGATAAATGACAAGCGGATCAAAATGAAACGCCAAAGGATATCCATGGGCTTCACATTTTCGAGCCGCATGGAATCTTGCCCTAAGTCGTGCGGTACCCTTCTCGGATTTGCCTATTATTTTTTCTGAATTCAAAGACCAGGCCAGAATTGTTTTGCGCTGATGGGATAACCCCAGCAAATGTTCGACATGCGCTGTTTTGGTTTTTAATTCCAGCACGCCGTAGGATTGGCCTGAAAATTCGGAAATAAAAGTCTGGGCCACAGGAAAAATTTCTTCCCATATCAAACTGTCGGTAAATTCGCCGGTTCCAATACGGAATATTTTTTTCCCGGAAAACAACTCATGCAACCCCGACAATAAATCTTCATGATTGACAAAATATTGAAGCAACGGCGGATGAAAATACGACTGAAGAATGCAATATGCACAATCCATGGTGCAGTATGTGCCCATATGAAGTATCTTATAATTGCAGCAAATATATCGGGTTGTGCCGGGGCAATCACGGATAAACGCCCCTTTGTTTTTGGTCAGATAAAGGCATTGTTTGCCCAGGGCAATGGGGTCTTGGGACTGATATAAAATTTCATAAATTAAATTGGCATGTTCGACAATTCTTGCCGGAACGGGGATTTTGCTGCAGATCTCCTTCACAATGGAACTGTCTGCAACGTCTCGGTTAATATAAAGTTGTTGGATTTTCACTGCAATTATTAAAGAGGGCGTTGAATTCAGAAGATGCCGAAAGGTTTTTAAGGATGGCCAGGCAGGATCTAAACGCATCCATGGATTGAAAGTGAAATGTCATGGAATAAGAAACATCTTCAAATTTTTCCGGGGGAATCAGTTTCATATGGGATGGAAGTTTCAAGTTTTGAATCAAGGCTTGAAATTTTTCGTAATGGCGGGTGATTACAGGAAAACGCAGTTTATGTAAATATTTTCGAAGCTCCTGGATCTTCCGTGGCCTGTCAATATCCAGATCGAGGATTTGTTGATTCAGATGCATCTGATGAAAAATATCAGAGATAGTTTGGCCGTAAATTTTTGAAATGTCTTTTAACAGGGTGATGATTTCTTTTTGTTCATTGAACGTTAGTTTTAAGCGTTCAAACAGATCCATAACAATCCGCATGGATGGTTGATCCAATTGATCCAGTTCCAGCGCAATGGTCATGGAAATGGTGCTGTTGATGATCGCGCGCTGAAGTTCTTCGGACAACGTGCTTAACTTCATGAGTTTTTGAATATATGCCCGGTTGTTGCCGAACCCCAAAGCAGTTGCACGGGCCATCAATTCATTTGGATGGGTGCAATATTTAGATAATTTAGACAAGGCCACCGACTGTTCTATAAGATTTAATTTGCGATGATATGCATTGTCTGCAATGGCCACCATCAAACCTTCAATAACCGATGCATCGGGCTCCATGATTCTTGCTTCAATGTCTGACCATCCTATTGTTTTGCATGCCTGAATCCGATGGAAACCGCAGACAATCCAAAATCGGTCATGAAATGCCTTGACAATGGGCGGGGAAAGCAACCCCACCTGTTTGATGGATAAAACAAGATCGTCAATGGATTTTGGGGTCGATATTTGAAACAATGTATTTTCGATATCAATGGTATCAATGGATATCGTTTTGGGTTCAAATTGCATGGGGCATATCGGTGAGGGATACAAGGGCTTCCACGTATTTTCTGCGAGTATTTTCAATGACTTGAACAGGAAGCTGGGGCGCGGGCGGTTTTTTATTCCATTTGATGGAGGTCAAATAATCTCTTAAATATTGTTTGTCATAGCTGATTTGGGGTCCACCGGGTTGATATGTGGATTTCGGCCAGAACCTTGAAGAATCCGGCGTTAATACTTCATCAATCAGAATGAGTTGGTCCTGATAAATCCCGAACTCAAATTTGGTGTCTGCAATAATAATCCCTTTTTCAGCGGCCAATTCAGCGCCTTTTTTGTAAATCCGGATGCTTAAGTCTCGGATTTGTTCCGCATGGGATCGGCCGATGCGCAGAACCACTTCATCAAAATCAATATTCACATCGTGGACGCCCACTTCTTCTTTGGTGGTGGGCGTAAAAATGGGTTCCGGCAAAGGATCGGATTCTTTGAGCCCTTTTGGAAGTTTTATGCCGCACACCTCGCCTGTTTCCACATAAGACGTCCACCCTGATCCGGATAAATACCCTCGCACCACACATTCAACGGGTAATGGGGTTGTTTTTTTAACCAGCATGCTTCGGTCTTTTAAAATATGGGAATGCGCACGACATTTTACAGGAAATTCATTCACATCGCTGGTAATCAGATGGTTGGGAACAATTGAGTCCATGACCTTGAGCCAAAAAAGAGAAATTTGGGTCAAAATAATCCCTTTTTGAGGAATGGGATTGGGCATGACAACGTCAAAGGCCGAAATCCGATCGGTTGCCACCAACAATAAGTGATCGTCACATTCATAAATATCCCTGACTTTGCCGCGTTTTATAAGATGAAGGCCGCTCAAAGAGGTTTCAAATACAGGCTCGTTTATTTGTTGGGTCATATGCGTTCTGGATTTTTTTATTTTTTATATTGTTTATGAAATTCTTCAATATATTTATTAAGTGTAGCAAGGGCATCCGGCTTGACTTGCTTAAACTCTATTCCGGATTCAAATTTCCCTTCAGTACCCCGATTGCAATACACAACTTTTCCTTTAATGTCAACCACATCATCTTCAATGCCAAGGGACAGCAACAAGATATATCGGGTGTCAATGGGTTCATGGGTTTCAAGCTTCATTCCACTGGCGCTGATATTAAGAGTCCTGCCCATACCTTGGGACCACTCCTTGCCATCCGAATCAATGCAAACATAGGATAAAAGATTTAAAGAATCTATTCTTTCATGCTTTCTTTTATATTCCTTCATTGCCGATCTCCTTCATTGATAAGAGCCGCTGATTACCTGCACATGAATTTGAAACGCATTATAAGCAAATATCTTTAAATAATCAATGTGAAAACATCATTCATCAACGTCTTTTTTGACAGCATTCATCAAACGATTTGTGGTGACGGCGGTGCAAGAAACAGTATGTTGAATGAGATTTCTTAATGTATGTGAAATATCATCATATTCTGCTTTGACATCCGCAATTTCCATTTCATTTGCCTCAAAATCTTTTGACACATACACTTCAGCGCCATCCGGTTCATGGGATGGGTTTATAAAAGGGACATCCCCGACAATATCTCCTGGCCCCAGCTGACATAATTTAACAAAATGCTGATTGTTTTTTCTTACCACCACGGCTTTTCCCTTTTTGATTTCATAGGCCTTGTTGTTATTTTTATCTGGAGCGATAAAAAGCGAAAAATCGTGAAGGGAGATTTTCAAATCCTTATTCAACAAAGCATCTGCGCAATTTAATGTTACTTCTTTAAACCGCTTATCCGCTGATTTAAGCAAAATTTTTAATTTCTCAGACAGGTTACTAAATTCTCTAAACAATCTTTCAAAATCAAGAACGCCCAATTGAACGCGGCCCACAGCCACCACCGTCGCGCTTCTGATTTTCGTTTTTTCAAATAACGAACCGATCGTCCCGATAAAAGCACCTTCAGTCAGACGAACAATCCGGACAACGCCTTCGGGCATCAAACGAATCACCTCCACAGTCCCCTGCAACACCACCCACAGCCAGCTGCCATATTTTTCCTGAACCACTATCTCGCTGCCATCTGCAAACTCTTCTTCATCAACAATGTAAATATAATCAATTAACGGCCCTTTTACGATAGGCAGACCGGTATTGTCTTTTGAGACAATACCGGTCT